>Ga0315284_10016203_pt1 | contig 10584 bp, 11 predicted proteins | sample YL17G09_16_MG_FD_203696 | JGI IMG/M metagenome (GOLD analysis project Ga0315284, IMG submission 203696) | Sediment microbial communities from Yellowstone Lake, YNP, Wyoming, USA - YL17G09_16 | ecosystem: Environmental > Aquatic > Freshwater > Lake > Sediment | place: USA: Wyoming | collected...
CCGTCAGCCCGGTCCCGGTCGCCGTCGGCTTCGGCGTGAGCCGCCCAGCCCACGTGCGCGCTCTCGTCCGTGCCGGCGCCGACGGCGTCATCGTCGCCTCGGCCCTCGTCGACGCCCTCGGTCCGGACGGCCGCGACGTGGCAGCGCTGGGGCGGCTCGTGGTCTCGCTTCGGCGGGCGGCCGCGAGCCCCTGATCCCAACTGGTTCGCGTTCGGTACACCGCGGTAGGCATCAGGCAGGAACTAGATGTCCTGACAGACGCCGAGCTGAGCCCGAAGGTCTTCGTCGTCGACGCGGCTGCGCAGGAGGCTCAGCGTTCGGTTGGCGTCCAGTTCGCGAGCGCTCAGCTCCTCCCCGGCCAGAGCATGGCCCCACTTCCCTGTTTCCCGAAACGTCCGGACGTCCGACATGTGCTGCTCCTGCTCGACCCGAGTCCACGCGACGAGGGCGTCCTGGAGGCGGATCAGCGTCTCGCGCTGGAAGGTGTCGTGGGCCAGGCGGCGGTCGTCTGCCCGCTTCTCCCTGTCCAGTCGGAACTCGCGGCGCCCGCGAACGTACTCGGTGACGACAGCGGCCGCGGTTGTGAGGATGCCGCCGACGATCACCGCGATTAGCGTCTCGCTCACGGTGGAAATGGTACGCGTCTGCGACCTCGGTCGACCGTCGGCGCCGGCGAGGCGCTACGCATCGCGCCCCACCGCGACGACGGACCCGCCAGCGGCCGCGGGCGACGCCGGGTCACGCGTACTGGCCGGCGATGCGACGTCGGGGCGGTGGCTGCCGGCTCCGCTCGAGCAGATCGCCAAGCTGCCGACCGTGGGCGCGCGGAGCTCGCCTCGCTGCAGCCGCGTGTTCCGAAAAGGGGAGCGGGCGCGGACCGAGCGGTATCGTGCTCATCAAGAATCACTGTCAAGACAGCTGTCACGCCGAGCTCAGCGGCCTTTCGCTTGCATCACCGCCGTGACCAAGGGCGTGAGCTCCTCGCCGCCTCCGACCAGGTCGACTCGCGGCAGCTGGATCAGGAGCCGGATTCGGGCGTGTGGGCGGCCGTCCACCTTGCGCACCTCGATCGAGACCTCCGGGTTACTGACGTCGGCCCAGGGACATAGCTCGAGCGTCCACCGCTCGGTATGGAGCTCCGAGGCGTGCTTCGTTTGCGCGGCGTGTCCGTGGACGATCGCCAGGCCGAGGTCCGTCGCCAGCCAGAGCGCGTCATCCGCCGCGCCTTCCTGTCGATAGAAGCCACCCGTGACCTCCGCCACACCGGCTGCATCGAAGGCCGGCTGAAGGGATATGGCGATGGCCCGTCCGAGGGACCCTATGGCTGGCTGAAGCCGAAGGTCCATCGCTCAGGATCGCCATCGGCGCCACGCCTCGACCTCGGCCGGCTCCCTGACCTCACGCCGGGCGATCGGGTCGTACCTGAACGGCTCCGAAATGATCGTGCCGTCGATGTCCTCGGCGCGACCGCTGATGTAGACCTTCTTCTCGAGCGGCGGACGGCCAACCTGGCCGAGGTTCTGGGTGGCGTACCTCTCGACCTCCTCCCGGGTCGTCACATAGGTGTTGCCGAACTTGCGCGCCCTGAACGTCCCGCGAGCGACGGCGGCGCGCAGCGATACCGGCCTCAGCCCGAGCTCCTTGGCAGCCTCCGCGAGGCTGAGCAGCTCTTCCATGACGAGTCTCCCGTGCGACGATCGATACCAATACGGTAGCGTTGTCGCTACGGTTCGTCAAGCGCTGGCGCTACATTTCCCGACCGGTCTCGCTGGTTCGGCGTGAACCTGTCGCACGACCGCGCTACGGTCGCTCGCTCGCCTGACGCCCTTCCGCACGCCGACCAGACGCCACCATCTCGGAGCCCAGCTCGACGATGAGGTAGGTTTGGTCGCGGCGAGAGGACTTGAGGCCGAAGTAACAAGCGAGCCCGGGTCGCGACTGGCCACCGCCTGATCTCGCTACTCCAGGGCACGGCGTATCACTGCAAGGGACGCGTTTGTGGCATTCCCCCAACGCTCGTCGTTGGTTCGGACGGCTGTTGACGAGGTACGCTCTCAACGTGTATCCGGGAGCCGATGACGCAGCGATTCTGAAGGACCTGACGCCTGCGCATCGAGCGTTGCTCCTAGCCCTCGTGGAGGCCGATCCCCCAGAGAACCGTGGGGAGTCGCTCTACATCGAGATGCAGGCTCGGAGCATGGCATTCAACCGCGGCCACGCGGTGTCGGTGCCGGTCAATCTGCACGAGCTCCGCCACCTCTTCAGTCTGGGTCTCATCGACCTACGCGACGCCGGCGGATTGAATTGGGGCGTCACGCCGCGGCCGTTCGCTGACCGCGTCGCTCAGCTTATCCTTGAGAGCGAGGGCACGCCGCCGCCGGAACTCGCGGCCGTCCGGCGGGGCGAGGTGCTCGACCGCCGCTACGCGACGTTCGGCCGCCGGATCGCCAACCTGCTCGTACTCGTCCCGTTCGTGGTCTGGGGAGCAATCTCGGCGATCATCCCGGCTGCATCGGCGATCCCCGGGTTCCCGGTCGCCTTGATCGTCGCGGCCGCCGCCTGGTCCGCGTTGCTGGGATGGTTCGGGAAGACCGCGATGGGTGGGGCTCACTCGGTTCGAGATTGGGTCGCCACGCGACTGGCTAGGTCGGCGACATGGGTAGTCGAAGGGACCTGACCAGATGGACATCGTTCAGGCAACGGAGCTGCTCGCTGGCGTGACCCTGCTGCTCGTCATCGGCCAGGCCGTTCTCGCCGCCGTGGCGTTCATGCAGTACCGAGCGGCGAAGACGCTAGCTACAGACCAACGGCGCACCACGGAGGTCCTCGAGGACCAGGCTCGGGCACTCCAGTCGACCGCGGCTGCCTCACAGGCCCTCGCCGACGAGTCCCTCGCCGCTCGCCGCGCGGCGGTTCCGCTGAGCCTCGTGATCCTCCCTCATGAGCCGACCCCGGGCGTATTGTCCGTCGCGGTCGAGCGATCTGGGGGACGCGGGGTCGTCATCCGCCACGTCGAGATTCTTGCAGGCCTCGGCGCCGATCAGCTACTGCTGCACACCGAGACATTCGCCAACCTCTATCTTGGCGGCGGGACCGAGCGCTTCTACATTCGCCAGCCGTTCAACCCGACCGGCCGGGATGTCCTCGTGCTTCGAATCACCGGGCAACCGGAGGGAGGTATCGAGCAGGCCCAGGACACGCTGTACAGGATCCCGCCAAACGGACCACCGACGAGGCTCTCGCGGGACGCCGAAGCCGCTGAGGCCATCTTCGGCCGTTGATACAGTCGAGGGCGGTGCCTCTCGAGGGCCAGCCTCCGCCAGGATCTGGGTACAGCGACTCCCCGTCTCGTCCCGCCGCAGCGACCACCCTTGACCCCCGGGACCGGAGCCTCGATTCCGGATCGGCCAGGAGCACTGAGAACGTGGACCAATAGGGTAGTCGCGCGTCCTGTTGTCGCCCCCTCTCAGCACCGGGGCCGTGATCGTGGACCGAAACGAGGGTGCTTTCCGGACGCGCTAGCCGAGGCCGACGCCAGGGTTCCTGGGACATGGAGCGCACAAACGTTGCTCGGTGCGATGCGTCAGGTCGGCGAGCCGAGCGAGGCGCCGAAGGCAATCCGCCCATGCGTGTTCTAGACCTTGGTAGCGGAGGCCGACAAGAACTAGGATCAGATCTGAGCTGCATCCGACTCGGCCGCCTGCCGGACGAGAGGTAATCACAACGAGAACCTTGTCATGAGCGCGCCAACAGACGCCGCAATGTCGACCTTCCGCGACCTCGTGCGGGACGCACGCGACCTGATAGTTGTGAGCGCTGAGCGGAGGGCGGGCGCGGGCCGACGGCGGGAGGAGATGTCGTTGAATCGAGGCGCGGTCGTCCTCGCAATCGCTGCGTGGCAGACCTTTGCCGTAGAAACGACGAAGGGTGTCTTGACGACGATCGGGATCGGTGCCACGTCGCCGCTTTACAAGCTAATCAATGCAGATACCAAATCCGCGATCGGCCGTTTCAACACACCCAACAGCGCCAACACCCTCGACCTCTTCCTTCGGGTCGGATTCGACCCGTCACCTCGATGGGGTGTGGCAATTCGATGGGTGTACGGCCGCTACGGAGGTGGGCGGACCGTTGATAAGACAATGACCTACACCCCGACGGAAGCTGGCTTCGAGCTGGACGCGTGGCTCCAGGTACGGCATCGGATTGCCCACGGACGGGTCTTCGACCCGACTGACCGCTACCTCAAGTCCGTGTTGTCCGGTGTCTCCAAGTCAGGTCTGACGCTGTGGCGGACCGACGCGGAGCGATGCATAGCCTTCATCGACGCTCTCGCGACGGCGACGGCCCTCGAAGCCGCGGCGCAGTTTCCCTGATGAGAAGGCCGCGATGAGGACCGGGGGAATTGGGCATTTCGGTCACCCATTGGGCGCGGTCCGCGTAGTTCGCCCAAGGCCCGCCGGCCGCCACGTGCCCAAATACCCCACGCCGGGTCGATAGGCGGTCCTTCTGGAGCGCCGAACAGCCGACGCTGGCATCGAACGGAGGCGTACTCTGCGGACGTGGAGACAAACGCCCTCTATTACGGGGACAACCTCGACATCCTCCGGCGGTACGTGCCGGACGAGTCGGTGGACCTCGTGTACCTCGACCCGCCGTTCAACTCGAACGCCGACTACAACGTCATCTTCCGCGATGAGTCAGGCCGGGACTCCGACGCCCAGCTGCTTGCCTTCGAGGACACATGGCATTGGGGGCCGGGCGTCGAGTCGCTCTACTCCTACCTGACCAACACCAGCCTCCACCGCGGGCGTGTTCCGGAGGCCGTCGCCGCGATCATCGGGGCGCTCCGGCAAGGGCTCGGGACGAACCAGATGACGGCGTACCTCGTAGAGATGGCCGTCCGGCTCGTGGAGCTTCACCGGGTCTTGAAGCCGACCGGCTCCCTCTACCTCCATTGCGACCCGACCGCGAGCCACTATTTGAAGGTCGTGCTCGACGCGATCTTCGGCCCGACGAACTTCCGCGGTGAGATCATCTGGGAGCGAGCGGGCGCTCACAACATGCGGATCAAGGGTTGGCCGCGAGTCAACGACTCGTTGCTCTACTTCACGAAGAGCGCCGGGTTCACCTTCAACCAGCTGTACACCGAGTACGGCGCTGCCCAGATGAAGCGCTACAAGGCGGACGAGAACGGTCGGCTCTACACGGGCAGGGACCTGACGTTCTCGACCGTTCGCAGGCTTCGACAGTTCGAATGGCGCGGCGTCAAGCCACCTGCGCATCGCTCATGGGGAGCCGATCTCGATCAGCTCGAAGCGTGGTACGCGGAGGGCCGCATCCTCCTGAAGCGCGACGGCACGCCCCGGTTCGACGGCTTCAAAGTCTATCTCGACGAGACCAAGGGCAAGGTGATCGGCACCAACTGGACGGACATCCCCCGCATCCCGAACACCTCGGGCGAGCGCTTGGGATACCCGACGCAGAAGCCGGTCGCCCTCTTGGAGCGGATCATCGAAGCAAGCTCCAACCCCGGCGACCTCGTGCTGGACCCGTTCTGCGGCTGCGGCACAGCCGTCGTCGCCGCCCAGAAACTCGGCCGCCGGTGGGTCGGCATCGACATCACCCACCTCTCCATCGCGGTCATGCGAGCCCGGCTCCGGGACTCCTTCCCGGAGCTCGGCGAGGTCAAGGTCATCGGTCAGCCGAATGAGGTCGAGGGCGCTCGGATGCTGGCTGCCCAGAACCTCGAGGGCCGATACGAGTTCCAGTACTGGGCGCTCTCCCTGATCGACTCGCAGCCGGTCGGGGACCGGAAGAAGGGCGCGGACTCCGGGATCGACGGCCGCATCACCTTCACCGACGCCGGAGGCCAGGTCCGCCCGGTGCTGGTCTCCGTCAAGAGCGGGCACGTCAACGTCGCCCAGGTCCGGGACCTCATCGGGACGATGCAGCGCGAAGGCGCTCCGCTCGGCGTGTTCCTGACCCTGGAGGAGCCGTCGAAGCCGATGCTCGTGGAGGCGGCGGGGGCCGGGGTCTTCTACTCCGAGCTCTCGAAGCGGGAGTACCCGCGGGTGCAGATCTTCACGATCCGCGAGCTCCTCGACGGACGCCGGCCGTCCCTCCCGCTGCTCGTGCTCCCGACCTACCAGCAGGCGGAGCGCGTCGAGAAGAAGGCCGCCGAGCAGCAGGAGTTGTTCGGGTAGCCGCCGGCGTTGGCAACCGGCGATACACGGTGCCCCGGATCGCGTTGGTCAGGTCGCCGATCCTGATCCCGTTACCGCCCGGGCCCTCACCCGCCTCAGCCTCCCATGCGTCGCACCATCGCTCGGCAACGTCGGGATCCTTGCCTGAGCTGATCAGGGTGCTGCGGATAGCAGCGCGCCGGGCTTGGTGGATCCGCTCCGGGTAGGCGCGGCGAGTCATGTCGACGCGCTCGGAGTGGCCATCGGCCCAGGACCGTCTCGCGCTAGTTGCAGTGCCTCGCGCAGGATCCGGACGACGTCACGGCCCTCGACGTGGGCCTTGTAGTTTTGCCGCCGGCCCCGACCCCGGCGTCCATCTGAACGGGTCGAGACCTGATCCGCGTCGATCCATTGATGCCCTCCCGGTCCGATCTGGCCTCCCCCGGGACCAACCTGGCCGCCTCCCGGACCGACCATGGCACGAGGCGGCTGCAGGACGGGCGCCCACGCGATCCTGCCGTGTGTCACCTGATCCCTCGCCCAGATCACCCCGGACAGGAGTTGGGGCAGGTGATCGCCCTTCTCGAATGTCTGATCCGCAAAGACGGAGATCCAGTGGAGCGCTTCCCCGACGTCCGCGAACAGATCCGCGGGATCCTTGACCCGCGCCTTCGCCGCCACGCGCTCGATCGCTGCCTGGCAGGCGTCGGAGAGCAAGGTCGCTCGGGTCCTAGACGGAGGCGTGTTCGTCGAGAGCCCGCTGTCCTTAACCCTCATGAGATTGGAGACCTCAGGCTGCGAGCGCTCTCCCGGCCCTCGCATCGCTTGAATCGACAGCATCGACAGATGACCTCGTCCGTCACCTACTCTCGAAAGCATAAGTCCAGGCGGCGTCCTCGAAAGGACCTCCTTTGAGGGGTCGGCGGCCCATCCGCTGGCTTGGTGTGAGCGACCCGGCGTAGGCCGGTCGCTTGCCACGGGCACCGGCCCGCTCGAATCACGGCGTGCGGGTTAGCCGGCATCGGTCGCGAGGTACGCTTGGGTCATGGTGGACGTTGGGAAGGCCGCGACACAGTTTCTCGGGGCCGCGATCTCGGAGGCGCGCAGAGCGGGGCTGGTGCCCAAGGTCGGACGTCGCGGCGACGACTCACCGTGGCCGCCCTCCTACGCCATCCGGTCGATTGCCGAAGGCCCGAGCAGTGAGGCGCTCATTGCGGCCATGCGAGCGGCCTACCCGAAGAGGTTCGACCGCGAGACGAAGTTTCCCTACCGCGACCCGACGCAGTACGCCGCTGCGCTCCTGCGCAGTGTGATCGCCCAGAGTGTCGTCCGCCGCGTCGTTCCGTCCGCGCGGTCGGAGATCGCCCGAGCCGCGATCGAGGAGATGGAGCGGGTCATCCTCGTCGACGGACAGACATACGCCAGCCTGTGGGCCATATCGGACCTCGACCTCACCCAGGTGGACGGCGAACCGATCGGCGCTGTCTCACTTGTCGCCAGGACGAACCCTCCCGAGCGTGCCGTCGGGCAGCGACTGCCGGAGGCACTGCACGTGGGCGAGCGCTACCCGATGCCGGGTTCGCGTCACGGCGGGCTCCTGTACTCCTCCGTCGTGGTGGAGGGCCACCCGTGGTTGCGTACCGAGGCCATGAATCACGGGATCGGTCGGGTCCTCACAGCGCTGAGGCTCGCGACCGGGATGACGGGGCGGCCGACGATGGTATGGACCGGCGAGCCTTCGCTCATCCACGTCGAGGCGCCCATGGCCCTCGCGCAGCCGGCGGACATCATGGAGTCCTCCTGGCGGCGGGTTGCGTTCGTCCGGCCCGACGACATCATCGGCCTCCGCCCCCTGGTGGCGATGCTCGCAAGACTCGAACCGGATGGCGCAAAGACACTCCCGGCGGTCGTGATCGCTTGGCGCCGATTTGACCGCTCGTTTAGGCCGGCGCCGTGGCAAGACACGGTGCTCGACCTTGCGATGGCACTGGAGGCCTGTCTCGGTGCCGGTACCAAGGAGGAGATTGGGCTCGCCCTACGTACCCGGGCTGCCCACCTACTCGCTCCGGAGGACTCGGCGGAGGCAGCCGCGATCTATGACGACGTTACCGACCTGTACAACCTGCGGTCGGAGATCATTCACGGTGCGCCTCGGTTGAGGAAGAGCCTAGAGCGTCTCTGGACCGAACGCGGGCTCGCTCCGGTGCTTCAGAGTGACGGTGCCCACGTCCTCTTGGACCGATGGCGCGACATCATCCGCCGGTCCATTGCCGCCAGGCTGCTACTGGATGACTTGTGGCCGCTCAGGAAGGACATCGCTGTCGATCGCGTGCTTGTGCAACGCGACGGCCGGCAGGAGTGGCACGCCGCGATCGAGGCAGGGGCGGCCAGTTACGGACTACCCATACTCGCAACCGCGGCACCACCGCTCATCGACTATCTGCACGCCGGATAAGGTCATCCCGCGGCCGGGATCGATCGCGGCCTGCTCCTCCCGATCCAAACCAGAAGGACCTCCTTGCGGGACGCCGCCGCGGGAGGCGTCGTCGAGCACAAGATCGCCGGCCGAGCGGACCTCGCCTTTCGGGACACTACCCGGGCGCCTTCAGCCGTCGGAAGGTCCAGTGGGCGGATCCGGGCGATGTGCTCGAGCTTCGCGGTGGCCTCGCGCTCCTCGCGGTGGGCCTGAGCGTCGCGCGGTTGGTCGGCCATGCCGCACCGAAGCCGGCGACGGCGGCGATGACCGCGCCGGTGACTGTCTCCACCTCGTGATTCTCGCAGCGTCCAGGCGTCGCGGCTCGCTACCATGGACGGCACGACAGGGGCCGTCGAGGAGGAGCGTCGGGATGAGCGGATGGATCCGGGCTGGTAGCGGGCAGCTCTGGCATCGGGTCAGCGTGCTCGAGCATGCCGACGCGATCGCACGAGGCGAGTTCCGGCTCCTGTGCGGGGCGACGCTCCCGACGAGGGCCGGCTGGCAGGATGCCGTCGACGAACTCGTCCCGCCCGACGATCAGCACGCGCCCTGTCGTGACCGTGCGCTGAGAGAGGCCTACTGGTCCAGCCGGATCCCGTCGGGCAACGTCGTCGAGATCGTCCGCGAACTCGTCGGTGCGATCGCGCCCGACCTGGACCGCGTGACGATCCTCCCGGGGAAGGGCCGGGAGGGGCTGTGGATCTTCGAGCTGCGCGCCGCGAACCTCTCGCCCGTCCTGGCCGGCGCGGGACTCTCAGTGGCAGCCGCGGTGGGCGACCTTCTGGCAACTGTCGAGGCGCGCGAATCCCACCCGCCGAACGACATGCGAACACACTGAGCGCGGCTCCATGGACGGCGTCCTGAAACTCCTTAACGACAACGCGGGAGCCCTGACGGCCGTCTTGACCGTCGTCTATGTCGCCGTCACCCTCGCGATTCTCCTCGAGGCGCGGGCGACCCGAAACCTTCGGCGTGAAGCGCTCGTCGACGCTCGCCTCATGGTGCACCCGCCGGCATCGTTGCTACTCGAGCTCCGCGTGCGGAACCTCGGCCCGGCCGTCGCCCGCGACGTCGTGATCGAGTTCTGGTTCACGGATCCCAGCGGAGCGACCGTCGGCGAGAGGCGGCGCCAGGGCGAGCAGAGCCTTGGTCCGGGCGACGGCCGTCGCTTCCTGCCGATGGCAGGAGCGCAGCTCGCCGATCTGAACAGCCTCGGCGCCGCGAACCTGACGATCCACGTCCAGTGGAGATGGATCGACGACCGCCGTGGCGTCCGGCGTCGACCGGAGCGGCATGAGCGTGAGCTCGCCATCCCCGCCGAGCAGCTCGGCCGCGACTTCTTCGGCGGGTGGGCCCTGACGCAATCCGATCCCGACGACGATCTGCACACGATCGCCGAGGCCATAGAGAAGCTCGAGCGCCACGCGAAGGCGATCAAGGATCGACGTCCGGAGATCTGACGCCGGCAGCAACGCCGGCAGCAATAGCGCCGACCTCGATGCTCGCGCCGAAGTCCTGAACCCGGATCGAAATCGCGATGCCCCGGCGATCCTGGCGCGTGGGAGTCTCTTGACAGTGCCATGCGCCGCGATCGTCGTCCCACTGCCGGGTCTGGATCCGGCCCTCGATTGCGACCGTCATCCCCTTGCCCAGGTAGCTGGCACAGATGTCGGCGAGCCGATCCCACGTGACCACCGAGTGGGATTCGGCCTTCGCGCGCTGACCCGGGCGGCGCCTGTCAAGTCGGGCGAGACACCTTGGTCGGCTGATTACTGAGTCGGCTCCTCCTCTTTCTGCGCGGGCGGGTTGATCCAGACCGCGGTCGGCACCTGTGGTGGCCGGGGCGGGTGGTGGACGAAGCGCTCGGGATGGGCCTCGTAGGCCCGGGTGAGGGTGACGGCCCGGGCGGCGGTGACCTCGGCG
>Ga0315284_10016204_pt1 | contig 10584 bp, 9 predicted proteins | sample YL17G09_16_MG_FD_203696 | JGI IMG/M metagenome (GOLD analysis project Ga0315284, IMG submission 203696) | Sediment microbial communities from Yellowstone Lake, YNP, Wyoming, USA - YL17G09_16 | ecosystem: Environmental > Aquatic > Freshwater > Lake > Sediment | place: USA: Wyoming | collected...
TCAGAACCACTTATTGTTAAAATTGTATCAATAATAGACCCATTTAAGAATCCTATATTAACTGATCCAGAATCAGAACCACTCATTACTAAAACTGGTGTTGCAATAGACCCACTTAAGAATCCTATATTTGTAATCGTTGGGTCTCCAATAGGAGCATCTAATAAAGTTCCAATGAATAGACCAACACCAAATGACGCACTATCAGAAGCTGATGCAACCTTTAAAACATCATCAATAATACCTCCTATTAATCCAATATTAACAGATGAATTATCAGAAACACTTGTTATTGGAGCAGAGAAACAAATGCAATTTGCTATGCCTTGTAAAATATCATTTTCAAAATGCCTAACTTCTTGAATTTTAGAAAACAGATTTGTACCCGCTAGGAGATTTTGATACCCATCATCTGTGATTTCGACGGTATCATCCAAAGAAGTGTCATAAAAGCGAACGCTACCCTCTACGAGGCGGTCTCCAAAGAAGTGACGGGGAATGCTAAATAAACGAAAAACGTCCGAAAGTTCACGATTGGTCTTTCCAAGGGGGAAATCAATGAACTCCATACCAAACATTTTAGTAGGGTCTCGATACTGATTATAAAAAGATAGCTTGGTCTGGGTGTGGACCATGCGTTTATAGGTGCCATCAGTATTTTTTTCCTCGGTATCGGGATAGAAAATTCCCGAACCCGTAATCCCCTCTTGATAGTTTAGAATATCGGACTCTTGTTGTTCAAGGGCAATGTCACAATCCCGATTGATGATCGGAGTCCCACTATTATAATCTAGGTATTCAAGGGCAACCGGATATTCGGGGGAGGAATCCGGCGGTTCAATCAACACTACATCATCATTCTGAATATTAAACAATTCCCATTGCTTAACAGCAACGAAAGGAGTCGTTAAAAGATTTTGATGATTTATGTGCTTGATCATGTATCAAAAATAAATATCATCAATCTATATGTTTAAGGACAATAGAAGGGTCTTTCTTTATATCAGACTCCCACAACCGAACGACTTTATATCCCCGTTTTTCAGCCATTTTAGTTTTTACAACGTCATTTGTTATCGTCTCGTCAACATGAATATGGTGATTATTTGTATTAGGATTGCCGTGCCAAAAATCGCCATCCACTTCTATAATAAGAGGTTTTCCTTTGATTTTGAAGTCATAAGATTTACATATCCCGTTTTCAACAATAAAGTATTGAAAATGATATGGAATACCCACCATGTCAAGTTGTTCCGCCACTAATGCCTCCAACTTGTTCATTTTACGATGTGAAAATATTTTTTGGATTGCTTCTGGAGTATGAGTTTTGCCATACATTGGATTATTCTCACCTTTTGATAATCCGAGTTCAATACGAGTCTTTGACATCTGTTCTCTAACTTCTGGTCTGCAAGCAGGATTTAGAGTTCCACTTATAGATGGCATTTTCTTTCCCAAATGTGCCAATGCATTTTTTTGTTTTGACTCTTCGGTATGTAATCTCCCGACTCGTGGAGACCAACCATTAGCATATTTTTCTTTTCGATTATCCGATAGTTTCTTTTTTGTTTCGGCAGACATTGAACCTTTTGAAACTCCTTTTCGTGTATTTGAATAATGTTGTTTCAAACATTCACCCGAACATGCTTTTCCTTTTACTGGCAATGAACAGATTGAGCATAAATTCCATCCATGAATATGAAAATCTTCAATGTGTTCTTTAATGTATTCTTTGTAATTTTTTTGGTGATAAAGTTTGAGATGTCTTGCTAAATGCTTCACAAGCATTTCTTTTCCATCCAATCTACAAATGATAATGTCGTTCATATGCATTATACATATGAACGACATGTTCAAAACTCACTTTTACTTACACCTTTAGGTCAAAAATCGAGTCTGACTTTAATCAATAATTCGCTAGAAAAATCCTTAAACGCTGGCCTGCTCAGTTTTGCTACAGCAACTAGTTCATTACTATCATTATACAGTCCAACCGTTGTAATATATGTCTTGGGATCATTGATAAAGTCAGAATTGTAAATTGTTCCTTTAGCATGAGTTCCATCAGTTCCATCATAGACATAAGTCGGATTGTTACTGTAGTTAAAATCGCGGTTCATTACTCTGACGAAATAGTGACGTGCGGGAACATATTCGCTCTTACGAACCTTCATAGATTCGGTTACGCACAACTCAATTGATTTTGCAAGAGTCTTGTGATTGTAGGTCCACTCCGTCGTAGCAGTACCAGGGGTGTACCACCATCCTCCATTTGTGCCGGGGCCACCTTCACTGGATCCAATACCGGGACCACTTCCTGTGAGTCCGAGCTTTGCTGCTACCAGAGCAGCATTCAGAATAACAATTCCGTCTGATGGATAAATAAGTCCAATACCTTCATAGATTGGGGTTGCTGGTGAATTGTTCTGAGTTCCAACAATGAGTTGATAAACTGCCTGAGTCTGGGTAGTATAGGATGAGTTATCAATCATCGTGAACTTGGCTCCGAGAGAACCGCTGAGTGTCAATTCAAATTGACCTTCATCAATCCGGTCCTTCATTTTGTAAGCAGAAAAATTGAGAACCCAAATATCGGTTGCTGTGACAGTTGTGCTGCCGCTTTGGATTGTGAACTGACCATCCAAATCGGCTGAACCGAGCAATAAATTCTTGTACTGCGTGTAAATTGCTTTGGCAGGAGATGCCTGAATACTGGATGACTCCGTGTTGAAAGAACCGCTACCAATGTCTCCTGCAATGCTTCCATACGCAATGGAGAAGTATGGGTCATTGTTTGCCAATGCCGCAGCACCGGGAAACATGTTCAGATAATACATCGTCTTCTTGACATCATATACCGATGTGCCGTAGGATGGATTTCCATTGGACCCCGTGAGTGACCAGTAATCATCAACCAAAAAGCTTTGGGAGAAGTCCGTTATTCCACTTGGCCAGAACCCACTTGCGATACGGGTCGTTCGTCCGGCTACAATGTCTTGATTTGGATTGAAGGTATTAAATATCATATTAGTTCTCTTTGTTGTCTCCCAATAAATATATCTATTGGAGTTTCTATAATGGAATTAACCTTATTCTCAGAAACCAAACTACACATTTTAATAAAATAAGAATTATTAAAATCTTGCTTCATCCAATTGATATCTTTATGTACCCATTGAATATTCTTGACCGTATATCCTTTAGTAGAATCTATTCGATCTAACGAGGCAGTTCCTTTTCTATATTTTTTACCTCTTTTAGGCAACTCCATTAAAATTCCGGTATAGGCGCACTTTTTATTTTGTTTATCAAACTGACACCACATATCTTCTATTGTTATGTCAAATATATGATTTCTTCGTTGTGCTCCTCGCTTTACATCATTGAAATACGATTGTGAAATTCCATTATATCCCATCCATTTTCCATTATTTTCTCCATAGTTCGCCCGGGATTTATTTTTGTCTGAACATTTTCTACACACGTCAGTTCTACAATGATATCTGGATCCTGCCGAAGAATGAAATATTGTTTCATTACATTTTGGGCACTGTCTTGTATATTTCTTTTCCATATCTATTACGTATTACCAGGGGGTACTGTAACTGTCACTTCAATGCTAATACTTCCGCCCGATTCATTTCCGACAATGGTTAAATTGGTTGTAGTTGTCTTACCCAAGCTGCTGTTGGGAACAAATCGGAAAGTATTTCCGACTGCGACCTGAGCACTTGTGGTGTTAATATCCCCGGCAAACGTGGGAATGGTATTGGACACTGCATTGATTGAGTTCGTCTGTTGAACAATGAGAGTTCCTACATTTTTATTTCCGAGAATCGCTGTGTAACCGGCCTGAAGGTTGTAGGCGGGGTTCGTGGAAGGACTGATGATAATATCGCCTGTATAATCACGAGTAACGAGAATTTTGTCTTGGGCAATCGTGATAACTGGAATTGCAGTTACACCCTGATTCAGTGTAACGAGTTTATATTTCATCGTCTGTGTTTCATCCGTCAATGGTTCAAAGACAGGAGTGTTACGCAGAGCAATGTCGTAGAATGCGCTTCCGTTGGGGTGGTTTGGCTGGTAAAGCGTGTAATCAATCTCGTCGTCTGCCAAAGCAAATGACGTGATGTTCAGATTGCCAGTCTTGGCAAGCAGTTCACGACCTTTTTTGGTCAAAACTGCATCTACCGTAATTGTGGTATTGTCAATGTACGCCATAAGTTATTGTACTCCTATTTTCTCTCTATTTGTCATCATTTTTCCAACAGAAATATTGTGTTTATGTTCCTCCGAATAGCATCGGCCAACATTGAACAACTGTGCTTTTTTTATGTTTTCGTAGGAACTTTTTCGGTTCATAAACTTGATAATAGTTTCTGGTTTATGCTTTCTTCCCGTCCTATCAATAGACATCTGTTTTTTCTGTTCTTCTGTCCATCTCGGCTTTCCTTTTTGTGTTTCCGAAATCTTTTTGATTACCCACTGCGGACGTTTCTCTCCAATGGCAACTGGACACTTGGCATCTTTTCTCATATTATAACACAATCCATTACCAACCCAAGATCTTCAAATCCTCTTGCCCATCCCTCACCCGTAGGGATGAAGTGCTGAAACGGTTCATAAATGATTGCTATCATGTTTTCATTTCTGTAAGGATTCTGATAAAATACATATCAAACTCTCGGCATGATTCTTCTCCCATAAACTTCATGATTTTTTCCATTTCTAATGTAAAAGCATCAGAACCATGCTTATTCCATGACCGTTGTAAATGAGCGTTGTCATGCTTATTTTTACACAAATCATTCAAATGGCGACTAAATCTCCGTTGTATGTTGTCAGAACTACCCAAATAAAACTTCCCGTTGTGTTTATTTTTTATCCTGTATATTCCACGCGTTGCCATATGTTTTTATAATAAGGTTCTCATCTAATAAGTATCAGCGAGCAACCCTTTTTTATTTGTTTATTACGTTATCACTCTGGATTAGGTTCAGATTTCCAATTTGTGTTGCCTGAACTGGTGTAGAACCGTCTTCCAATCCGTTTTCTTCAATGGTTGTGGTGATTGTTTGTTGACATCTGCGATAGGAACCATAGGTCGTGACCCCCGCTTCCTTACCATAAGTTGTAAAATTGAATAGCGAAAATAGTGAACGTTTGTGCGTCAAATGATTGCGCTGATAGCTCCCCACAATCTCAAAATACTCTCCTTGGTCCGTGTAAATTGGAGGAGGATTGAATGATGGATAAAGTGGTGAATATCCATATCGTGGGCGGGCAGGAAAGATTGCCGAGGCAATTGGGTTGTATTGCAATTGATAGTTGTTCACCGTGGCATTTGGACTATTTCGGAACGTCCCTTCACGGTGATACCACTGATTAGTCCCCGTTTCTGATGGATAATCAGCAGGTGTAGTATCAATAAAAGATGCCGTATAAACAACGCTGCTATACCAATCTCTCTGAACCACTACATAATCATATAAATAGATCGATGACGTGGAATAAAGATTGTCCAGTGGATTATCAGTGCGATTATAAGAACCACTTTTGGCATAGATGGTGTATTTCTTCCATCGTTTGAGCAGGTATTCAAATTGCGACCCCGTGGAGTGCGCTCTCACATTCATATCAAATGATATTTCGCCGTAGTTCATAAATTATACTATTTGTCCTGGGCAACTTGCGGTCCAGTTCCACCCCGTGCCCGTCAATGGTGAGTAAACTCTAACAATTGCCGATGCTTCGGAAACTGTTTTAAGGAATGTCGCCGTTCCATTACCCGGCGCAACAATCCTCTCTGATGGTAATCCTCTATTCGCAAGAGCTTTGTCCAAATCTTTTTGATAAGAAGTAGCACCACGGTATCCAGTATTAATTACTTCATTACCATTCCACAATATAATATATTTGTCAGGGACATTGAAAGAGTTAAATCGGAACATAATTGATCCCGTTACACTTCCAAGAGTTATTGCGAACTCAGCCGGATAAACACCGACTGTTCCTGCGTTTTTGCTGGAAATATTTCCGAGACATGGAATCTGTGGCAAATCGTTGACAGTGATATATCCAATCTCAGTTGCCACGCTTGACAACTCTCCACGAGTAGCTTCCAAAGTCACCGTGTAGGTACCGGGATATCCATATACATGAGTTGGAGTAATTTCTAGACTTGATGTTCCATCGCCAAAGTCCCACGCATATGTTGATGCAGCCGTGCTCAAATTAGTGAAGTTGACCGTATGTGGATAATTTCCAACCGTGACATCTGCCATAAAGCTTGCCACTGGGTCGGAAATTTCTGCCGGTGCAACAATAAGATTTGGGTCTCCGATGATTCCGCCGCAAAAATGTCCAATCTGATATGGGTCCATCACATCACAAATGTATGTTCCCCCCGGCAAATAATTAACTGGGTAAGTGCGGGTCGGAAGGTTGATATATGACAGATTGACATCAATTATTCTATTTTCTGGCATCGAACGAGTATCAAAGTTAGATACTTCGTTAGTATTGAAATTGAAATCTGCATATAAAAGCGATTCGGTAAGGTGGCACAACTTGGTATTGGAATCACGGAAATAACGAACCGCAGTTGTTTCACCATACCACACCGAACCACTGTTCATTTCACTTCCAATTGGGCGAATTGGATATTTCGGACGCTCCAAAATGGAAGGTTCGACCAATACCCCGACCAGAGCATTCGCTCGTGCGGGCACAACATTCTTGATTGCCTCAAATATTGAGCGGTTAAAATACAGTTTGTAGAGTGTAATCAGTTCATTGAACAATGTTCTGCTGCCACTATTTTCATTCAGCGATGAAGCATATTCTTTGCGGAACATGTTAAGTGCTTGGTAACTCTGCGAGTATTGATTGAATGGAGCACCGATGGCATCCATAAAATCAAAGTTTCCAAAGTATCTAACCGTATCTTTGTTACGAAAATCTTGTGGGTCAACGAAGAATCCAACTTGATTGGAATCAGGAGCGGTGTTGTTGTGTGGAACGAAAGTTGAACGTTCCTTGTCGTCGAAGCGTGCAGCAACAGATTGTGATGTATGACGCACCTTTTCATTGCGGAATTTGTTTGGTCCATACTTGGAAACTCCCCAAGTGCTTGGATAATCAACCACCTTGAACTGCCATGGATAGGTAGATTGTGATATATACTGACACGATGCAGTATTATAGACCAACTTCTGCTCTCCAGTCCATGCACCCCAGTTTACTAACAGGTCGGTCTTTGCGGCAACTGACGGACCAAGATACACATCTTGTTTGTTTACTGAATTTGTCGCATAGAATGGATTGGCGTTTCTCCAAGTACCCATCCAATATCCATTGGAAGGTATGCTTTCAAATGACCCAGTACCTGGCGGAATCTGACGCATATCAAATGGATAATCGGTATGCATACGCAACACCAATGACTGATGTGGCGGTCTTGAACCGCTAAAGCTGTAGGCATTAATACTATTGACATAATCTTCAAAGTTACTATCGGCAATGGCATCATACCATACCTGAAGTTTATCCATTGTGCCTGTATATCCCTGCCCGTTACGGTCTGCAAACCAACCGCCAAGCATGAGGGTATTGCCAGCAGCACAAGTAGAAAATTTGTTGTTTACAGTCTGGTCATAAGAAACCACGCTTGACATAAGACGAAGAACTTGACTTCCGAACTCATTCTTTTGGACATATAAATCAAATCGGCTAGGAACTGCGTCTGGCGACATCGTTGATGGGTCAAACTCAAACTCAGATGCCATCGGCTCCCGACGAAGCATCAAACTGTAAATGCTTCCGTCAAAAATCGGAAAGGTTGAACTTGTAATTTTGAACTGAGGGGCGTTGTCGTATCCGATGCGGAAATAAACACGTCCCAGATTTGGACCCGGTTCACGCACAAATCCAACTGCCCATATTCCAGAACCAGTTGGCGTTGTTGCAACAGTTCCCTGCACCAATCCAAACATGTTCTGTTCTCTGCCATAAACATAACTTTCCGAATCATCCACGCTGAACTTCACGAGAAAAGTGTTGCAGTTGGTTGGAATCGGGCAGCGAAAGTGATCATATTTGGACGACGTGTCCCACTGATACATAAAAGAACGCTCATACGTGGTGTATGCCGCCTTTTCGTCGGTATAGTTGACTCCGCCATACTCACGGACGCTCAATAGCGAGGATGGGATGCCATAACAAGCGAGAATAGCACGGACTGACTCTTCCGTTCCCTTCGTCTTGTAAATGCGAGGCAAATTGATAAGAACACGATTACGAACCTCTTTGAGTCGGTCTTCTGCCGACATGCTATTTAATCCCGCTTGCTGGTCGGTGGCCAAATAGTTGTTAATCAAATTCACCTGTTCCAGCGAATCATCCAACGTCCATCCAAAGGTCTCAAGCATGTAATCCACAATGCGACGAGTAAATGCTTCTGAGGCATTTGATCCGACATGCTTTTCCGAAGGCATATTAGCAATATAGATATAGATTTCGTCAAAGAAATGACCAATCATCGAAAGAAAGATGATATAATCATCATTCTGCGAGTCCGACAAAATATGTGCGGGACAGTTGTTAATCAAACTGTCACGATTGTTTTTGTCGTAAGCACTGGCAGAGGTTTCGAGTTCGGCAATGTAACTTGAACTGATGAAACTTCCACTTATGCGGTCATAATCACCATTGCGATACAAATAGGATTCATAACCATCAAACGAATTTGCGATGTCGTTTATTTGTCCTTGAATGGAAGTCCATTCTTGTGAGTAATATGGATACGTGCTGCCGCTGGCAGACATAAACACCGTATTCTTTTGGTCCAATGTCTGGATGGAGGAACTCAATGCCGAGGCATTGATGACCTTATTCTTGAAGATTTTTAGACGAAGTTCTGCCGAGGAAAATACGACAAAGTTCTGAAAGTCAGTGTAATCCACGTTTAGTTCCGTAAGGTTTCTACTTACAGTCAACTCACGGTCTGTCTCGTTGTCTTGCTGCAAATCCGTGGCAGTATATGCCATGTTCGTATTTGTCAGACTCACATTTGGAATTGGCACCGAGAAGTTTGGCGGTCCAATCTGGTAAATAACATTGCTCTGCGGATTCTTTACAATCGCATTTACCACGTATGGGGAAAGTGAAATGTTAGATATCCAACACGAGGTTTGAATTGAAATATCGGATGGTAACTCGCTCTGTAACTTGACCAATAACGTCAGTGAGTCTGTCGGCGTCTGTCGTTCATCCATAACCCCGTGACCAAGAACTGGTAACAGGCGATTGTTCCCAAGATTAACCGCATTCTTGAGATTGGCAAAATATTTCTCACGGTATGTTTGACGAAGAACGTCCGACACGGGTTGATAGAAATACTTTGTGAAGAAATCATACACAAATGTTTTCGCCTGAACATACTGTGGCAATGGATGTCTTCCTATAGGAGAAAACTTGCGTTCAATAGATGCGGAGACATACCCATCAAAATGTGAATCGAGGTCGGAAAAATCAACAATGGTGTCTGAGTTGGACAGCAAGTAATTGTTAAAGTAGGTCTGAATACCCTGAATACGAACCATGCTGCCACTAATGCTGGAAGGACCAGTAGGAGTGGAAACTGGTGTGGTAGTGTAAATGGTTATATCTTCATACAGATTGCGTAAGAAGTTGACCATTGCTCCATCTGTGTTCAAAAAGAAGATTGACTTGATGGTGTTAATATCATTCTGATACAGTGGACTTACTTTATTATAAATTTGTCCATAGGGGCATCCCGCCGTCGCTTGAAGATAAAGTGGAGAAATATCCCGAACCAAAATCTTTTTCTTACAAAACGATTCATAAGAAGGGGTTGATCCCATCAATGGAATCAACTTCAGCTCTTTTCTCGAAGGAGAAATGTCTTTGATGATGAGTGGGGAGTTAAACGTGCCTGCCATCTCACGGGTGAAATTGTAAACGAAGTAATAGCTGCCATCAAGAAGACCAACCGATGAAGACAATTCCTCGCTTGGGTTTACCAATATTTTGGCATTCTTATAAAGAATCAAATCGGACTGCAACTCCGAATAAGAATATGTAACTGGGAAGCTAAGTGCGTTGAGATAGGACAGCGTTATCTCGTTATAGCTTTTAGAATTATCCAGCACATTCCATCCGACGAAGTTATTTGCACGATCCCAAACTCCAAACTCTACCACGTCATTGGCAGAAAATCCATACCATAGGTCTGAAGTAAACCCATTTACGAACAGGGAATACTCCGTGCGGTTCAAATATGAACCCGTATTCAGACTGGCGGTGTTACTGGCCACCATTTGATATGAGGTAAATTCCATGATTATATTTTAGGATTTCTCGTCATTATATTAGCATTCGGAAATTTTATAAATCCATATTTATGCTACGGATTTTCGGATTGGTGTATATGGGAACGTATCCGAGAAATCTGTATCTACTCTCCCTTGTCCTACTGCCTTACGAAGTTCAAGGATGACTTGTTTGGTCGCCATTTGGTCGGCGGCAGACCCGACAGTCTCATTTTGTGAGATGACTGAA
>Ga0315284_10016208_pt1 | contig 10583 bp, 6 predicted proteins | sample YL17G09_16_MG_FD_203696 | JGI IMG/M metagenome (GOLD analysis project Ga0315284, IMG submission 203696) | Sediment microbial communities from Yellowstone Lake, YNP, Wyoming, USA - YL17G09_16 | ecosystem: Environmental > Aquatic > Freshwater > Lake > Sediment | place: USA: Wyoming | collected...
GACGACGTCCATCGGTCGCCGCGGCCGCAGCACCAATCACGATCCCTTTCCGATGCGTTCTGCATACCGAATTATCCGCGTGCATACTCTTCATGGCTGCGCCTTGGATTCCATTTGATACATGGTTCCATCGCATGCGATGGCGAACAAATGATCACCAATGATTTGCAATCCCAGACTCAGCACCTGTGGCTGTTGTAGGCGTTGCAGTTCGTGACCATTCGCCATGTCGATCGCCAGCACCGTCCCGTCACGGCACGCCAGCCATAACTGGTCCTGCCACATGACCGGTGAACCGGCGGGCTGACGATTGGCGAGAGACAGCGACCAACGGACGGACAACTCTTTTCCGGCAGAGACCGCATGCAGAATGTCATCGCCGGACCACACCAGTTGACTGTTGCCGACCACCCACAGACTTCGAACAGGGGCCACGAACGTGCGCTCTCCCATCACGTCGAAAGAAGGAATTTTGAACTGCCTGAGTGTTCCTGACGAATCCACGACGAACAACTCATCGCCATTCAACGCGGGATTCACATCGATGGGAACGTCCAACTGCAGCGTTGATATCTCCGCGAGGTACGGACGATCTCCCTTCCGCTTTTGAATGTGTCTCAGACGTCCCGTATCATCGCATGCGATCAGTTCATTCCCCGTGAGACGCAGAAGGTACCGCCAACGACTGGCCGTGTTTTGTTCGGTGGGAGCAATCCAGTCCTGAACAGCTTTGTTTGTCGAACCCAGAGACGCCCATTTCAGTCGACCGGACAGAGGTAGAACCAGACCCTCATCGAGCAATACCGGCGGCGCTTCCACGGTATCGCCGTTCGCTAGAGTGATTGTGGAATCGGTCTGTCCGATGCGATTCAAAATCCAAATGGATGTCGATCCGCCCATGGCGATGACGGCAATTCGTCCGTCGTGCAGGCGGGATGCGAAGAGTGGCAAACGCATGTTCTTCGGAAGATCGAGTTCTGTTGCGGCCTTTAACTCAATGCCACCGTGTTTTAAGCGAGTGGCTCCAAGGGACACAATTTGACCGGCTTCGTTGACAATGATCGAGCTTTCGGGATCCCGCGAGACGGTAACTTCCAGAGGTTCGGCGCCGAGCACCGTGCGCCAGGGGCTGAGCATTCGTTCACGATCTACGGCCGAAAAAATCACGGCGTCATGAAACGACGCCTTGCGCCCGACAAAGAATTGTTGGCCAGAAATCTGCAACGGTTGACACGCGATTCCCTCGGCAGTGGCATTCTGATCCATGCGGATAGAATCGGCGGAAATATCAAAACGTCGAAATGCTGAACTGGCTGACCAGAGTTGCTGGTCAGGCCCTAACGCGACATACGTCGCGCCGCCGTATCCGTCTTTGACACGGTATTGACCAATGGCCGTTAATTCCACACGCGTTGGCTCGTCCGTCACAGAAAATGCCGCGAGATGTTCGTTACTCGATGCGACGACTAACTGATTTCCCCGAATGACGGGCAGATCCCGCACCGTACCAACCACCCTTGATCCATTGAGTTCGGGCAGCGGCTGAGACGGTTTGTCGGCATCCCAAATGCGTAGGTGCGCACTGTCCGATTTGTCGTTCTCGCACAACAACAACAATCGTCCCATGCCGAGTGGCGAGGCTTCGATCGATCCCGCTGCGTGGTCCGTGAAGGTCATGGCGGCAGCGGCTAGCGGGCGAAGAGTGAGCGAATAAATCATGGCCATTTCACCAGGGATCAAAAGATGTTGAGCATCATGTGACACGGCCGGTGGGCCAATAACATCTTGCGAAAACCGAACTGTAGCCGTCAGTGTTCCTGAATCGAGTGCGATTCGATTCAGCAACCGGCCCTCAGTGGCAAGATAGATCTGCCCTTCTTGAACCAGTGGCGCGGAACGCGGTTTACCCGCCAATTGATGCCGCCATATCAGTTTGCCATTATCGGGCCGACAACAGAGAAGGGCCTGCCGCCGTGCGTCATGGATGAGTAGCGAGGGCTGAGACCCCGTCGCGAGAATCGGAAAAAACCGTGTTTCGAAACCGACGATTCGACGCCAGATCGTTTCTCCCGTGCCCGTATCGACGGCATAACAACAGTCCTTGGCGATGACGTACACGAATCGGTCTTGCGAAGTCTCTTCGGTTCTCAACCGCGTGTGAAACAGGCTCAGAGCGGATGTCACCACTGATGAAGTGTCGTCATCCGTCTCCGCCGCGATTTCTGTGGCGTCGATAGCGATCACGGAACGTTCCAAATCGAGAGCCTTCTGCAGCACTTCTTTAACACGCTTTTGACTCGAAATCTCGGGGAATCTTCGGATTAGCTTCTCCCGCTCCGATAAGGCGGTCATCGGTTGGCCGGCGGCTAACGCGGCGTCCATCAGGGCCACCGCCGCTTCAAATGTCTTTTGTTTTTCGATCGCTTTTTCGGCAAGCTCTTTTGCTAATTTGATCCGAGTCAGCGTTCCGGTGGGGGGTGTCGTCGGTTCCGCATACCGCTCAAGAATTGCGCACGCCTCATCGGAGACAATCAGCAAATCGGCGTCGTGCGTTGACTCGGCAGACTTGGCGGAACCGAGTGAAATCTCCTCCCCAAACCTGAACAGTGCGGAATGAAGATCGGCGAAATCGGAGTCTTTTCGGTGGTTCGAAATGAGTAGCTTCAGGTTTTCCAAACCCCGTTTCCAAGCCGGACTCCCGCCAGAGATCTCTTTCTGTACGAGTGTCTTGTCCAAACCTCGCTCAGCGAACCTGCGTAGCGAATGGCTCGAGTTTTTTTGAATAAACTCTTCAAACGACGCGATGGCCTGCGCATATTTTCCGTCAGTGGATTCGGCCACGGCGCGGTCATACAGCCGAAACGATTGTTCGCGACTAATCAAAAACCAGAAGATGCCGGTCACGAGCAATAACAGCAACCCCAACGAGGCCAGTCCAATCACCAACGGAGATCGAACGATATCTTGCTCTCCGGGTCGCGCTCGTGTCGACATCGATTGAACACCGACAGCCACACGTTCTGCATCAGCAAACGCCGCTGCTGTTTTGTGTTTTTTGGGGGATTTTAACGCGTTCTGATCGGTCCAGTCCAATTTTGTGTCCGGAATCTCTTGCGATTCGGCGACGACACGACCGTCGAACAAAGACAAATCTTCCACAGGCTTGGGCATCGATGCGGAGGACTTAAGGGCCTCCCAGGCGTCATCCTCCAACAAGATGTCTTCTGGAGGCTTACGTCTAGAGGGTGCGGGCGCCTTCGTTTTTGTTTCGAGGCCACTCGCCGACACTTCCGGAATTTTTGGAACGGGTGGGAGTTTCGTTGGGGACGACGCTTGCTGAGGCGACGCCGCAAGTTCATATTTCGTCTCCGTGTCGTCCGACCGAGGATCTGCGGAGTGCGCAGCATCGATGTAGTCCAGATCGACACTACCCACGCGAATCACATCTCCCGGTGTGAGCATCATTCGAGCCACGCGGACACCGTTGACCTCGACTCCCAGTTCTGATCCGGCGGCCACTTCAAATGCCGTTTTGTTCCAACTGACGCGACAGTGCATGATCCCCACACCCTCTTCGTCGATGCTCACATCGTTAAAAGCCTGGCGGCCAATCGAGAGGGGTTGTCGACGTGACAATTCTCGAACTTCCACCGAACCGTTTGAAAAATGGAGTTTGAGTGAGGGCATTGGTGGTTATCGCGACTGGAGAATCAACGCTTTAAGGAACAATCGAAATCGATGAAACGCAGGACGCTATCGAATCTTTTTCAGACGAAATTAGTCGTTGGCCGTTTTTCCAGAGGCCAGCCGAATTTTTTGCATGCCGACTTCATTTGCGGCATCGATGACGGCGATGACTCCTCGATGCAATGCCGCCGCATGGGCCGAAAGCAGTAGCTCGGTCTTTTGCTCGGAACGCATTTTGGCTCTCAAGACGTCCGCTATTTTTGAGGGATCCGAAAGTTGTTCATCATCCACGAAGAGTACGTTCGACGCATCGATTTTGACGAGAATGGAGGTTCCTTCAAAGTCATTCAGTGTCTGCATTTGCTGTGTCGCTCCTTTCTGGTCGGGATCCGTCGAGGGCGTTTTGATGGTCTTTTGCATGGCAAATGAAGCGGACACCATGAAGAAAATCAACAGTTGAAACGTCACATCGACCATAGGAGTCAAATCCATTTCATCGTCGGAACGTTTCCTTCTGCTGAGCATAAATGTCGAATTCGTGACGTCGGGCAACGCCGCGGCAACGTTATCTCCGTCTTCCCCCGAATCATCACACTGAGTTTTGACGCCGACCGCTGCCGAGGAAGAGAACACACCGCCCGACCCAGTCAGTACCGATTGCTCGTCACTCCGTTCGGGATCTAGAGATTGGCTGTTGCTTCCTGTCGCCTGCAGAACGTTGCTACGCTTGGGCTGCGGCTCAAAAACATCGCCTCGGGGAACGACTATTTTTTCACGGCACTTGGGGCACTCAACGATTGCTCCTGCCTTACGGCTAGCGATGCTCATCGATTCAGAGCATCTGTGGCAGCGAAACCGAATTGCCATGATGGCCTCACAACACGCTCATAAAACGACCAAAACACAGGTACTGTTCTACAGTGGTCACACGCCGCGTGACAACGATCATCGAGACCGAGATCCTTTTGAAAACATCGGGCCGAGCCAATCACCGTTGCTCATTTTCGAAATCATTTCTGTGGAAGAGACTGGCCCTTATTCCACCGGCTTGTCTCCGACCCCCATGAAAATCTCGACCCCCTCGACAGACTTGATTTGTCTCGCCACATCTTCGACCAAGCCGTGCGGCACGTCTCCTTCGGCCTTAATGACAACTTGAAGTCGCCCTTCGCGGACATGACTTTCAATATACTGCTTGACCTCATTGAGATTCCCCGCCTGACCTTTGACATCTCCGAGAATAATTTGGGCGGATTCAGAGGAGTTCGCAGGTGCAAGAATGGTCACCACCGCCGCTCCCGCAGCATCAATTCCAAGGCTGTGCTGAGCCGGTGGAATGTCTATGTCCGGCTCCCCTTGCATTGTGGATGAAACCATAAAAAAGATCAGCAACAAAAATGTCACATCGATCATGGGAGTAATATCGAATTCACCATCGGGCGGCTTGCGCCGACCGCCGATCGAGCCTGCGGCGTCAGAAAAAAGATTACGATTTGCCATGCACTTGCTGCATCCAAAAGGTCGCGGACGTGTCCTTGAATGGTCTTATATTTTTTTGCGGGGCGCTGTCGCCAGTTCCAGTTCGTCCAAGACTCGACCAATTTGGTGTTGAACAGCATCCGTAAGGCGTCCGATTCCGGCGGACATTGATGCCATACACATCACCAACGGAATCGCGATCATCAGTCCGACAGCAGTCGTGATTAAAGCAAAACTGATGTCGGTAGCGAGTTTCGAGGGATCGACGCCTGTTCGTTGACTCCCCGCGATCTTGCCGAAGGCGGCAATCATTCCGAGGACTGTTCCTTGGAGACCGAGCATGGGAGCCGTCTTGACCACAGTGTTGACCCACGACATCTGGTAGTCGAGTTCCGCCAACACTTCCCGTTCAAATGTCTCGCCCAGCAACTGCCGCAATTTTCCAATCGGCTGATCGCGATTGGAAATCGCGATCAGAGACAACTGAGGGACCGCCTTCGACCAGTACGGCGGAGAATCACACAATTGAACGACCGAATCGAAGTCTCGTGCCTGCAATCGCTCACGGACTTGGTTGACGAAATCATCAGCGACCGCTTGCGACCGAAAACGCTTCTGGCCGATACGCCGAAAAATTAAAATGGTGAGGAACAATCCATAGATCGCGGCGATCCCTTGCAGGGGATAGATCAGATTGCTCATGAAATCGACCATCGCGGTCATATCCATGACGAGGTACCTCAAGCGGATAAGAGGACGAGCAAATAGCAAATCTCAATGCGTTCGACGCGACTCCAATCTGTTCGGCGGAAGATTAGCATCTCGACGAGCAATTTTCTATCGAGCAACAGTGCAGCCTGTGTTCCCCGTGGATCGGTAAAATAGCGTGTTGCACTGGCCAGATTCGGTCGATGACGCGCCGATAATCGAATGACGTTGCGGGAATTCAGTGATCCGGCTCGATCATTAATGGTGTTTGCTTCTGGAGCAGGTTGTCTTTTAATTCGTTGGACTGTGTCTTGATGTAGGTAAACAATTCCACGGGCGTCAGATGGAGGTCTCGGTCGATGTCCGCGCCCCCTTGAAGGGCATTGGCGAAGCACCAAGCGAACAACCCGTGCTCCTTTTCGGCCAAGTAGCGGCTTTGCTGACCGCTGTCAGTAGCCGTGATGACGGCCGTCGAAAGAAACGGGTTGTGGATCTTCGGAATCAGGGCCGCCCCAGCCGATTGCCGTTGCGCGTCCTTCCCTTGGATCGCTGGCGTGACGTCAAGAAGTAATAATTTGTCTAAAGAAGCACATTTATTGAGTTTAGCCGCGAGCCAATCGAGTGAAATTCCCGTCACGGCCATCTTGGAAAACTCGAAATCTTTCGGGGCCAAATAGACCTTGTCGTCGTCGCCCCGATAGGCATGCCCAACAACATAAATCAGCACCTGCGTCTGTGGCTCAGCACTGCTGAGAGTCTCCACGAACTGACGCTCCCATTCCTTTTTTGTGCCATCCAGAAGCAATGCCCCACGTGATTCCGACACCGCGTAATAAGAGATCAATGCCTCCTGAACCAGTCTAGCATCGTTGAGCGCCGAGGTCAGCGGTGACAGCGTCCGATCCAAATACCCCTGAGTCCCCAGAACAATTGTCCAGCGATCTGTTTGAACGGGTCTTCGAGCATCGATTGACAGAACATTCAAGTCGCCATTGGCCGCGGTGGAATAGGTCGCATGAATGTTGTCAAACCTTCGTAAATCAATCAATCTCACGCGTTTGAATGCGAGAGTTATATCACTCTGATCATTGACGGCCAAGACTTTGCTGTCCCCGTTTGCGAGACGTATGGTGACACTGTTTTCTTGATCGCTGATAGCATGGACGGTGCCCTCGATGTTCCTATTCCGAGTCGCCACAATATCCACGATTTCGGTGTCATGTGTGACCGAAACTCTGTCGCCGGATTGCAGAACCGCCGCTGTGAGTGGCGGTTGCTCCCGCCCTTCGTCAACGTTGAGCTGAACTTTGCAATTGGCAGCAACGGACAAACTGAATGTCTTGGAAGACGATTTCTGGCCGACCTGAATCACCAAACGGGAGTGATCGGCGTCATAGCTTTGGACGATTCCCACAAACGTCATCGTGCGTCGAGCCGCCAGCGCGTTGAGAACTCGACCTTTCCCCGCTCCAGGCTCTTTCAGATGTGTTATTTCCAAGCGATCACCTCGTTGCAGATCGTGCAAGGAGACCGCAGAACCGTTCAGCAACAGTCGGGCCGCAGCGGGAACTCGAATCGGAAGATCGTCACGGAAGATTCCTTCTTCCATCGACAACACAAGACGTGACTCGGGTAAGGACAATTCGCGAAGAATTCCCCGTGTTAGAACGGGGCGATCCACGACCATACTCACAACTAAATTCCGTTCCACACGGTCAAGTTCCAGCTCGACGTGATCCCCTTCCAAAAGATCACGGAGCAAAATATTTTTTTTGTCGTTCAGCAGAAAAATCTTTTGCTGACGCGGAAGCCGGAATTGTTCGAGAGATCCCGTGTTCAGATCTTGGACAACCAATTCGTTTCGGTCGTTGGCAACGTCTCGGATTGCTCCATAGGTTTTGAGAGCCGGATCGGCTTGCGGTTTGCTGTTAGGAACCATCAAAACCGCTGCACTGCTCAGCAGCGATAGCAACAGAGCGGCAATGGCGACAAGTCGTTTTCTTCCTTTGCGATTTTCGGCAGCCACATCTTCGGCTTCCGATTCGTTCGGAGCACCAATCAACCGGATATCAATTTGCAAATCCGAGAGCGCTTCGTCAGCCGAACGGTAACGCAGCGACGGATCCTTCTGCGTGAGTTTCTGAACGACATGCGCCATGTCCGAAGGGACTCCCTGAAGGACGCGGCCAATTTCTGGTAGGCGCCGATCGGGTGCCGCATGCCACATCATCCAGGCAATCTGCTGGTTGCGTCCGTGGGCATTGAGTCCGGGAAACAGTCCTTCAAAATATTCTCCACACATTAAGTCGTAGGCGGAAAACCCGAGGGAATAAAGATCACTCTGCGGCCCGACTTCTCCGAAGTCATTGGAAACCGTTTCTGGAGCCATGTACTTCGTAGTCCCCTTCAACAGACTCCCCTCGGCATTGTTGGCCCGTCGAGCCAGCCCGAAGTCACCAAGCTTGACTCGGCGCCGAGCATCGATCATCAGATTACTTGGCTTGATGTCTCCATGAATAATCCCATGGGAATGAAGATATTTCAGGGCTCGCAGGACATGTGCCAGAGTGGCTCGCAGAGCCCTTAAATCAACCTGCCGCCCGGAAAGCCGTGCCGTCAGATTGCTTTGCATCAACTCCATAACCAGCCAACCTCGATCTCGCACAATGTCAAAAATCGTGACGATATTCGGATGCTGAAGTGAGGCCAGTAGTTGAGCTTCCCGCCAGAATCGATCGAGTTGCCCCGGATCCGCCAAAAATTCCGAATGAAGTTGCTTAATGGCGACCTCACGCCCGAGTTCGGTGTCTCTTGCACGATAGACGGTAGCGAAACTCCCCGCACCAATTTTTTCCAAAATTTGGTATCGCGTCTCAATGCTCACGATCCGTTACTCACAAGGGCCGACAAAATTGAGTTGGTAGGAACGGATGCAGGATGAGCGATTGAGTCTTCGGGATCAAGTAACCCGCTCAAGAAGTGCGATGCGCTTTCGAGTTTTCAAAACATTTCGGGCAGGACTCGCGAGACCGCTCCAATGGCCACGGTTCTAATCGACCTCAGTCCCCAATCACGTCCTTGGCTCAGCGGGATGGGGGGTGTGGAGCATCGTTTTCAAATTTATAAAGCTATACTTGCGAATGGAGAGCGTTTAGTCTTGTCTTTATTCAGCAGTCAAAGCGGCCACTCTGTCCGCCGTTCGTTGCACAAAGTACTGTATGCCATTGACGGCCCCGCTTTCGATGCTTCGTGTCATCCCCAGAGACCGATCATGACTGACAAATTGCGTTTGGCAATACTTGAACTCCTTGAGGGACGCAGCTTAAGCGTCGATTTGATGCACTCGGCCATCGGTGAGATCATGGATGGACGATCGACCGAAGTGGAAATCGCGTCACTCTTAACCGCCCTGCGTTGTCGCGGTGAATCGGTGAACGAGCTTGTCGGCGCGGCACAAGCCATGCGAGAGCGAGCGACCTCAATTCCGTGTCGAACAATCAATCTGCTCGATACCTGTGGGACCGGTGGCGATTCTCTTCACACGTTCAACATCAGTACAGGCGCGGCTTTGGTGGCAGCGGCTGCCGGACAACCGGTGGCGAAACACGGAAATCGAAGCGTCTCGAGTAGTACTGGTTCCGCCGATGTCTTGGAAGCTCTGGGAGTGAATCTTCAGCTGACACCCAATCACATTGCCAATTGCATTGATACCGTCGGAATTGGATTTTGCTTCGCGCCCCTGTTACACGGAGCGATGAAATACGCCGCCCCCGTCCGAAAACAACTCGGAATTCGTACCATCTTTAACCTGCTTGGCCCACTGACGAATCCGGCCCAGGCCAGCTTTCAGCTCGTGGGAGCCAGTCGTGTTTCCTCAGCGGAATTGTTGGCACAGGCGCTTCACAAACTGGGGACCCAACGCGCTCTCGTTGTGTGCGGCAATGACGAGCTCGATGAGGTCAGCTTGTGGGGAGCCACAACGGTATTTGAGGTTTCTTGTGAGGGGGTTCAGTGCCAAACGTGGACCGCCTCGGAGTTGGGCTTGGACCCCTGCCGTGTCGAGGATTTGCAGGTTTCCAATGCCGCTGAAAGCGCCGCAATCCTGCGCAATGTCTTCGCCGGAGCGAAGGGCCCAACTCGTGACATCTTGGTGGCCAATGCGGCGGCAGCGTTACTTGCCGCAAACCGCGCCGAATCTATTCGGACTGCCATTCCGCTGGCGGCGGCAGCGATTGATACCGGGCGAGCCGCTCGATTGTGCGAGTGGCTGATCAAATTCACACGAGAGACAGCCTAATTCATTGACTCTAAACGCGATACACCCGATCGAAGCTCGAATTACTCCGCCTGACGTTTTCTTGTCGCAGTTTCTTGGCCAGTGGCTTTGGCCATCGATGGAGGACTGTCGGTCTAACGCTGAGATTCAGAGTGTGTCTGTTCTCAACGCGTGATCCATGCGTGAGCATCGGGCCAAGGCCGATATCCTTGAGCGGGGACATCCTCAATGTAGCCGCGTCCCCCTTCATTTCCGCCCCCATTGACGCCACCCAAGCAGGCATTCAATGGGCCACCGGAGACTCCTCCCTAGGAGCCCGTGGTGCAAGTCACTGCTGACGGTTGACGGGAATGAGAATGGCGCTAGGCTGTCGTCGCGGTGGTTGGTTAGGAAGTCACGGAGGTGGTTTCGATGGCGATGGGACGGCGGAAGC
>Ga0315284_10016209_pt1 | contig 10583 bp, 7 predicted proteins | sample YL17G09_16_MG_FD_203696 | JGI IMG/M metagenome (GOLD analysis project Ga0315284, IMG submission 203696) | Sediment microbial communities from Yellowstone Lake, YNP, Wyoming, USA - YL17G09_16 | ecosystem: Environmental > Aquatic > Freshwater > Lake > Sediment | place: USA: Wyoming | collected...
GCTCGTAGTGACGCCGGAAGCCGTTTCCCGTGGCGAGGCCATCCCCGTCTTCGCCAGGGCACGTCTGGCCTTGTCTTGTTCCCCAGGGGTGCTCGCGCCCTCGCCACAATTGGCTTTGTTTCGCACAGTCGCTCCTGCCCCCACGTGCAGGGCCGGCCGGGCTCGCCATCCGCCCGGCAGGAGAATTGGCTTTGTTTTCGCAGATGCATAATCCGCGTTCTCTTCTCATAACCACTTTCCCGAAAATGATTTAGAGTTCCTCCGCGCTCCCCGCGAATTGGCTTTGTTTCGCACGACAGGTTCTCGGCCAGTTTGCAGGGTCGGCCGCTCGAAATTGGCTTTGTTTGGCGCAATGGCTCCCGATCCATCCTGCGGTGTCGGTCCCGATCCCCAATCCGCAATCGCCCGCCCCGCGCAATTGGCTTTGTTTCGCACAGTAACGTTCACGTCTCTCGCCAAGGGCGCAAAGCCCGCCTGAGCGAGTCGAATGGGATCGCCAGGTGAAGCACATCTCTCCCCGTCCTTTCCTTGCGGCCCCCGCCCCCCATCAGGTCGGGGGCAGGCCCCGCACGGGAACAAGCCCGGCCCTGCGAAGGCAAGGCCGCGTCCCGCATCCCGTGAGAAACGCGGGCCAGCTCTTTTACCATTCCCTATTCCATTGTGATATCATTCTAATCGTTGCATAGATATCATACGCAATCCGCCATTCTGCGTCAACGGAAACCCGGACAATACAGCGATTCTTCCTGGCTGCCGTGGAGCAGATAAACCCTTGTCGGACAGGGACTTACGGTGACTCCCTCGAAAAAGTACCTGACCCCTTCACTTCCTGGGGTGTGGTGTGTCGATAATAACGTCGTGTGGCCCGCACATGGCTGGGGTGAAGCGGGATTGCGTTACCCTCACGGGTGCAGTAGAATCACCGCGCGACCTGGACGTGTGCAAGGGAGTCGTCGCCTGATATCTCATGGATCCATTCTGAGACGGAGCATGGCCCAGAAGAAAGACAGAATGACGCGCACGAAGCAAGTGAAAGCCATCGATCTATTCTGTGGAGCAGGTGGGAGCAGTTGGGGAGCGCAGGCGGCCGGGATCAAGATCGTGGCTGCCTTCGACATGTGGCCGGTAGCCGAGTCAGTATACCGGGACAACTTCCCGAATGTGAAGTTCTACTCCGGACGGATTGAGGATCACGACCCCGATCAGATCGCCAAAGAGGTAGGCGACATAGACCTGATAATGGCCTCTCCCGAGTGCACGAATCATAGTGTGGCGAAGGGCAATAAGCCGAGGTGTGAAAAGAGCAAGGACACAGCCCTGCAGGTTGTCCGATTCGCTAGAGCCTTCAAGCCGCGCTGGGTTGTTGTTGAGAACGTCGTCAGCATGCAGAATTGGTCAAAATACGCTGGACTCATCCAGGAGATGGCGGGTCTCGGCTATCACAATCTGGCGCAGAAGCTGAATGCGGCCGATTTCGGTCAGAGGCATCTGAATTGACCATCGATAATTGACAATTGCCCCGATCATCGCCTAAACACCCGCTCGCGATGATGAGAAAGGGCTTCCTTGTCAGGAAGGAATCGGAGAGGCAATGATATTCTCCGCCCTGCGATTTCCTTGAAGGCTTGGCGGTGAAATTCGGGAGTGTCGGAGGTGAGGAGAAGCGGCGAGACAACGACGCGGTATTCTTCGTCGAACGTAATCAACCCTCTGTCGAATGCGCGATCGTGGAGGGTGTTCAAGCAGATGCCATTGCGTGGGTCCGCGCGACGGGTGGAATCCACGTGCCAGGGGACGATGTGACTGGCGTTAAGCAGTTCACGAATAGTGATGCCGGTCAAGGCGCAGCGGTTTTCGTAGGATGAGAGGACAGCGGCGCGGAAAAAGGACTGCACGCGCCGTGTCTTCACGATCATTTCCTTCTCGGTCGGTCTGTCGGCCAGAGGCAAGTCCGGCACGTACTCCTCTTGCCCTTCCCCGACGAGGGCGGCGTAGGCCGCCTCGGCATTCTGCGCTATGGACTCAGAGTCTTGCGCGAAGGCGTCCCACAGTGCGCGATCAGCGTGACTGACATTGCCCAGAGCCTTGATGCTTCTCGCTTGCTGCTGGGGGTCCAGACTGGCAAAATTGCACGCTTTCATTGCGACTGCCCCAGGCGTTCGTCCGATTAGGCGGGCGAGTTCGACAATCTCGGGGTTCCGCTGGTGCAGGCGTCCGAACGGTGTCCGGCAGTACAAGCGGAAGACAATCAGCAATTCATCCTGAGACCAGGCTCTTCGCTCAGCAGGCATAGCGTGATCTCTTCGACAAGAAAGGGCGAGATCCACGGGATGTCTCAAATATCGAGAATCCCTCGTCAAGGCTACCCGGTCTGGCAGAAACATCTACGACTGGTATCGTTTGGCTCTGCACATGCCTCCGTGCTCTAAAACCACCACCCACCCGGCCGTTGTCAGTGTTCAACGCTACGGCAGACGACGATGTGCAGGATATAGTCCCTCATGGAATACCGCAAGGATCTTTCAATGATGGAGAGTCGGAAGTCGGAGGGGAACCAAAGGTGTGGAAAGCCCGGGGCGGCGTCAGAGTCGATTCGGAGGATTGCGGCGGGGGCCGCAGAGGGATCAGCCGGATGACCGAGGAAGTTTATGGCACCTCGGCCATCGGACAGACAGCAAGTGGAGACCCCCTTCATCCGGCGGAGTATTACATCAAGCCTCCCATGGGGCGGGACCCGATGCTTGGCGACATTCGACAGAGGCAGTCGGCGGGAAGCATGGAATACCTTGTCGTCCTGTGGCCGACCTGTGACATGGTCTCAACCGGCGGTAGAACGCCGAAAACTGAATCGGCGCTGTGTGCGCGGGCGTCTCTGGCCAAGGATGCAGCCGAGATAGCAGAATGGCTTGCTTCTCCGAGCAAAACCAAGCAGAAAAGGGTCGAGCAACTCGTGAAGAACAAACGGGACGAGTCGCCGGATCGTTACCACTTCCTCCCGGGCGTCTGGGACATTCCTGACTTGGTGATCGACCTCCAAGCACTGGAACACATTCCTCTTGATGACCTGAGAACCTATACATGCCTCGGTACAGTGGCGAGCCCATTCGCCGAGGCCCTTGGGGTACGATTCGGGAGGTATATCGGCCGCATCGGAACGCCGGATCTTGACGTGAGTACCGTTCTGGAAAACATCAGGGACCCCGCGCAGCCGTCGCGGTGACGCACGCGCATCTTGATGAGATCCCTACTCATGGCTGATGTGTTGAATAGAGAGCAACGCAGGTATTGCATGTCCCGCATCCGCGCGAAGGACACGAGGCCCGAAATCATCGTGCGCCGGAGCGTTCACTGCATGGGCTACAGGTTTCGCCTGCACCAGCGCAAGTTGCCGGGCTCTCCCGATATTGTCCTTTCGCGTCATCGCAAGGTGATCTTTGTCCACGGCTGCTTTTGGCACAAACACTATTGCAGGTATGGCCGGGTTCGACCCGCAACGAACAAGGGGTTTTGGGAGAAAAAGCGCCAGGGGAATGTTGATCGCGACCGGAGGAACGTGAAGGCCCTCAGACGCATGGGCTGGAATGTGCTGGTGGCCTGGGAATGCTGGACCCGAGATATCCCTAAGCTTGAGCGTCGTCTCCGTGATTTCCTTGAAGAATGAACCGATGATAGGGAAGTACCATGGCCGCCATGCTCGATTCGGAGGGCAGCGCCGGGGCCGGGCCGGTTGTCAGTGGTCAGTTTCCGGTTCTCAGTTGAGAATCTGCGTGAATCGGCGAAATCCGCGGCTGAAAGGCAATTGTCAGTTGGAGGTCAGTTGTTAGTTGCTGGTTGTCGGTAGGGCAGGGGTCAGGGATCGGTTGTCAGGGGTCGGCGTGCGGTCGGAAAAGCGTTGACGGGGGCTGGGGCGGGGGGTTTGATGGGCGGGCATGATGGAATTGACGCAGGAGCAAGTTGATGAGCGGTATATGCGGATGGCGCTCGATGCGGCCCAGGTGGCGGAGGAGAACGGGGACGTGCCTATCGGGGCGGTCATCGTGCATGAGGGCCGGGTCATCGCCCGCGCGTACAACGAGCGCGAGCAGCTCAAGGACCCGACGGCCCACGCGGAGATCATCGCCCTGACGCAGGCGGCGGCGGCACTGGGGATGTGGCGGCTGCACGGGTGCACGATGTACGTGACGCTGGAGCCGTGCCCGATGTGTGCCGGAGCGCTGGTCATGGCCCGGCTGGACCGGCTCGTCTACGGCTGCACCGACCCGAAGGCCGGGGCCTGTGGCTCGCTCTACGACATTTGCCGCGATGGCCGGCTCAACCATCGCCTCCAAGTCACTCCCGGCGTCCTGGCCGAAGACTGTGCTGCTATGCTCCAGGCCTTCTTCCGCCAACGCCGGCCCGGCAACGGCGATGCATTGCCCCAGGTGCAATAAGGCAGCGAGCATGGGCTGAGGCCCATTCTACATGCCGTTCGACGGCTGCGCGACTCGTGGCGAGGGTGTCTCGCCCTTGCACTGGCGGGCGCTCGCGCCGGCAAGATGCCGGCGAGACGCGAGGCCCAGACGGCCTCGCCACGCCACCAATGCTGCTGCACGCCGACGAAACGAGCCCCGCCACCCACCCAATGAACGTGGTCAGTGTTCCACGCGCACATACCTCCCTACGGTACAGATGGACCTCCGGCTGGGTGGCATTGGCAAGGCCGAAGGCTCTGCTTATGGCGAATGGGCAAACCATCGGCAAGCTGCGCTTGCCGCTGCCACCCAGCCCTATTGATCTGCTACCTGAGTACCAATAGCTTGGAAAAGCACAATCCTGGGTGGCACGGGCAAACTCGTTTGCCCGTGGGGTCTCGGGTGGTCAAGCCCGGTCGAATGAGCACCGTCAAACGAGTTTGGCGGCGCCACCCGGCCAGGAGAGAGACTCCAAGCTGGACATGTATCTGCGCCGGCGGGGACATGTGCGGGCCGGTGAAATGCGGGGGGAGCGAAAATTGGGTTTCACCTTGGGCGGGGGGCGGGGTACAATCCGTTCGCGTGGCACAGGGCCCGGGCGTTGCATTTGCTGTGACGTGTGGTTGCGAATATCCAGGAGTCCGTTATGAAGGCGAAGTCCCCGCAAGGCCCGCTCAGCAGTCGCGAGCGGGTGGTCCTCGCGTTGAACCATCAGCCGGTGGACCGTGTCCCGGTCGATCTGGGCGGCACGAATTGCTCCGGGTCGCACGTCAGCGTGGTGGCCAAGCTACGGCAGGCGCTGAAGCTCGATAAGCCGGGAGCAAGGGTCAAGGTGGTCGAGCCGTACCAGATGCTCGGCGAGATCGCCGCCGACCTGCGACAGGCGCTCGGCATCGATGTGGTCAACCTGCCGAATCTGAAGAACATGTTCGGCTATGAGAGCGACGGCTGGAAGCCCTGGCGGACGTTCGACGGTACGGACGTTCTCGTCCCGGCCAAGTTCAACACGGACCCCGAGCCCAACGGGGACATTCTCATGTACCCGGAAGGGGACAGGTCGGCGAAGCCGTCGGCCCGGATGCCCAAGGGCGGGTTCTACTTCGATTCGATCATTCGCCAGAGGCCGATCGACGACGCCAAGCTCAATCCGGCCGATAATCTCGAAGAGTTCGGGCCGATCAGCGAGGAGGCCCTGCGGCACTATGAGCAGCGGGCCAGCGACCTGTACAACAACACCGACCTGGCGATCGGGGCGGGCTTTCCGGGGACGGCGTTCGGGGACATCGCGCTGGTGCCGGGGCCCTGGATGAAGGACCCCAAGGGCATCCGCGATATCGAGGAGTGGTACGTCAGCACGGTGCTGCGGCAGGGGTATATCAGGGAGGTGTTCGCGCGGCAGGCGGAGATCGCCATCGAGAACCTCAAGCGAATCCACCAGGCCGTCGGCGACAAGGTGCACGTCGTGTTCATGGACGGGACCGACCTGGCCTCGCAGAACAGCCTGTTCTGCTCGCCGGACACCTACCGCGAGCTGTTCCTGCCCTACAGCCGGCAGGTCAACGACTGGGTGCACGCCCACACGAAGTGGAAGACGATGAAACATTGCTGCGGCGGGTGCGAGCCGCTGATCGAGGGCTTCATCGACGCCGGCTTCGACGTCCTGAACCCCGTGCAGACCTCCGCGCGCAGGATGGACCCACGGCACCTGGTCGATACGTTCGGCGGCAGGATCGTCTTCTGGGGCGGCGGCGTCGATACGCAGCAGACCCTGCCGTTCGGGACGCCCGACGAGGTCCGGGCCCAGGTCGCCGAGCGAGTCCGAATCTTCGGCCGCAAGGGCGGCTTCGTCTTCAACACCATCCACAACATTCAGTGCAATACGCCCGTCGAGAATGTACTGGCAATGTTCGAGGCTTTGGGTCGTAAGGTGTAGGACCCTGTGAGAAAACAGGTTGGGCAAAGATAACAGAGGGTGGCGCGGGCAAACTTGTTTGCCCGTGGGGTCTCGCGTGATCGGGCCCGACCGAATGAGCACCGTCAAACAAGTTTGGCGGTGCCACCCATCGTAGTAGGGGCGACATAGGAGAAGCAGCATGAGAATTGGTAATCCCTTATCACGGAGAAAGTCCGTAGTCATGTTTTCTATCGTATTTGCGGCGTTGTTGCCGATGCATCAGGGAGCGGCCGCGGCTGACACCGCCTCGCGGCGGGTGATCAACCTCAACGGCGTCTGGCAAGTGGCCGAAGGCACGATGGATACGGTCCCAAGCCAATTCGAGCGTACCGTTCCGGTCCCGGGACTTGTGGACATGGCCAAGCCGGCCTTCGACGAGGTCGGCAAGAAAAGTGCGAAACGCCAGGCCTTCTGGTACCGGCGTACGTTCGCGGTCGAGAGGTCCATCCCGGATGTCGCGATCCTGAAGATCCATAAGGCCTGCTACGGCACGAAGGTCTGGCTCAACGGTGAACCCGTCGGCGAGCACCTGCCGTGCTTCACCCCCGCCCTGATCGACGTGAAGCGGCGCCTCAAGGGCACAGGGCAGCAGAACGAGCTGGTCATCCGCGTCGGCGCCGACCGCGAGTCGCGGCCAACGGACGTGCCGAGCGGGTGGGACTTCGAGAAGTACCTCTACATCCCCGGCATCTACGACTCCGTGGAGCTGATCCTTTCCGGCGAGCCGTTCATTGCGAACATCCAGGCCGTGCCGGACATCGACGGAAAGAAGGTGCGCATCATCGCGGAGCTTCAGTCGTCGATCGAGACCACTTGCCCCGTGACCTGCGAGGTCACGGAGGCGGCCGGCGGCTCGGTCGTCGGCAAGGTGACGCAGTCGGATGTCCCCGTCACGGCGGATACCGTGACGAAGGTGGACCTCGTCGTTCCCCTGCAACCCTGCCGGCTCTGGACGCCTGAGGACCCGTTCCTCTACAAACTCAAGCTGAGCACGGGCGAGGACATCGCCGAGACTCGCTTCGGCATGCGGTCGTTCCGGTTCGACGCCGCCAGCGGCAGGGCGGTCCTCAACGGCAAGCCGTACTTCATGCGGGGCACCAACGTCTGTGCCTACCGGTTCTTCGAGGATGCCGAGCGGGGCGACAAGCCCTGGCGGGCGGAGTGGGTCCGCCGGCTCCACGAGAAGTCCAAGAGCATGCACTGGAACTCGATACGCTACTGCATCGGCTTTCCGCCGGAGATGTGGTACGATATCGCCGACGAGGTGGGCTTTTTGATTCAGGACGAGTTCCCGATCTGGCTGCTGGACAAGGCCCCGGAGGACCCGAAGGCGGAGAAGATCATCCCCGAATACACGGAGTGGATGCGCGAGCGGTGGAACCATCCGTGCGTGGCCATCTGGGACGCGCAGAACGAGAGCCATACGCCCGAGACGGGCAAGGCGTTGCAGGCGGTGCGTCACCTGGACCTGTCGAACCGGCCGTGGGACAATGGCTGGGCCGAGCCGCAGAGCGCGCAGGATTGCGTCGAGGCCCATCCGTATCTTATGAGCGGGCTCTTCAATGCCTCCTGGGGGAATGCGAAATTCAAGAGCTTGAAGGATATGGTCAACGTCTCGGGCGTTCCCTCCCTGCAGAAGGCCCAGCAAAAGCTCAAGGCGCCCATCATCATCAACGAGTACGCATGGCTCTGGCTCAATCGCGACGGCACACCCACCTGTCTGACCGCCCCGGTGTACGAGAAGCTCCTCGGCCCGAACTCGACCACAGAGCAGCGACATGTGCTCTATGCGAGGCTCCTTGCGGCCAAGACGGAGTTCTGGCGGGCGCATCGCAAGTGTGCGGGCGTGCTGCATTTCTGCGGCCTGGGCTACTCGCGTGCGGGGGACAAGCCCCGTCCCGAAGGCGGCGCCACCAGCGACCATTTCATCGACCTGGAGAATCTGACGTTCGACCCGAACTTCGAGAAGTACGTCCGCGATGCGTTCTCGCCGGTCGGCGTAATGCTCGATTACTGGGGCGACGACCTGTCCGCCGGACAGCAGAGCGAGTTCAAGGTCCTCGTTATCAATGACCTGTACAGCGATTGGAAGGGTGACGTGCACCTTCGCCTGCTGAGGAATGGGAACCCCGTGGCGGCCCAGGGCAGAGCGTGCACCGTCGCGGCATTGGGCAGCGAGACGCTTTCGTTCACGCAATCGATTCCCTCGGAGCCGGGCGAGTATATACTGACGGCGGAATTGACCGCCGCCGGACAGCAGCCCGTGCGCAGCGTGCGCGACGCGAAAGTCGTCGCAACGAAGTAGTATATGGATCGTGGAGCTGTAAGGATGGATGTTCGAATTCGCACACGTCGCGACTTTCTCAAAGCCGCCGGTCTGTGTGCCTCCGGGCTGGCCCTGTCCAGATGCACCGAGCCGATCGCCGCTTCTCCCGCAATGATGACAACCGCAGCGCCTATTGAAGCCCCGCCGCTGAGGCCCAACATTCTCTGGATCACGTGCGAGGACACGAGCCCGTACCTCGGCTGCTATGGCGACCCATTCGCCGTCACGCCCAACCTGGACCGTTTCGCGGGCGAGGGAATTCGCTACACGAACGCCTATTCGACCGCCCCGGTGTGCTCGCCGGCCCGCTCGTGCCTCATCACGGGCATGTATGCCACCAGCCTCGGCACGCAGCACCTGCGCTCGGAGATCAAGCTGCCCCGGCAGATCGAGCCGTTCCCGAAGCTGCTGCGCTACGCCGGCTACTACTGCTCGAACAACTTCAAAGAGGATTACAACTTCAAGGACCCGGCGATCTGGGATGATTCGAGCCCGACCGCCCACTGGCGTAACCGCGCCTCCGGCCAGCCCTTCTTCAGCGTGTTCAACATCATGACCACACACCAGGGCCAGGTCAACGGCACCGACGACGAGTTCGCCGCCAAGTACGGCTCGAAGCTCAAGGGCGGCGAGCGCCACGATCCCAAGCGGCTCTCGCTGCCGCCGTTCTATCCCGACACGCCGATGGTCCGCAACATCTGGGCCCGCTACTATGACCTGATCACCATCATGGACAAGCAGGTCGGCGAGCTGCTGGCGCAATTGGAGCAGGACGCTTTGACGCAGAGCACGATCGTGTTCTTCTTCGCCGATCACGGGCTGGGCCTGCCGCGATTCAAGCGGACGCTCTACGACACGGGCCTGCGCGTCCCGCTGATCGTGCGCGTCCCTTCGCTGTACCAGAGGCTGACGCCGCTGGCCCCGGGCGGCAGGAGCGACCAGATGGTCAGCTTCGTCGATTTCGCACCGACCGTGCTGACGCTGGCCCGCGTGCCCGCGCCCGGACACATGCAGGGCAAGCCGTTCCTGGGCGAATCGCTTCGTGGCGAGGGCGTCCCGCCCTTGGAGGGCAAGGCCAAGATGGCCTCGCCACATCCCGAACGCGACTGCATCTACGGGGCCTCCAGCCGGGTCGATGAAGCCTACGAGATGGCACGCTGCATCCGGGATAAGCGCTACAAGTACATCCGCAACTTCATGCCGCACCTGCCGTACGCGCAGCCGAGCACGTACTGCGACCAGGCCGAGATCATGCAGGAGCTGCGCCGTGTGTCGGCTCAAGGCGGCATGGCCGGCATCGAGAAACCGTTCTGGGAGCCGACCAAGCCGATGGAGGAGCTGTACGACACGCTGCTGGATCCGCTCGAGGTCCGCAACTTGGCCGGATCGCCCGAACACCAGCAGAGGCTCGAAAGCATGCGCAGGCAGCTTTGGGACTGGATGATTCAGACGCGGGATACCGGCCTGCTGCCGGAGGCGGAGATGCACATCCGCGCCGCCGGCTCCACGCCCTATGAGATCGTGCAGGACGCCGCCAAGTACCCGCAATCGCGCATCCTCGCCGCCGCTGAGCTCGTGGGCGCGGGCCCGAAGGCGTTGCCCGCCCTGGCGGAGTATCTCGAGAGTGGCGACAGCGCCGTCCGCTACTGGGCCGCGGAAGCTCTGCTGGCTCTCGGCCCCGAGGCCGCGGAAGCGAAAGAGGAATTAGTGACGGCCCTGGAGGACTCGAGTCCCGATGTCCGGTTCGCCGCCGCCGGGGCGATGTGTGGGCTCGGCTCGTGCGACGAGGCGCTGCTCGTTCTCGCCCGGGGCCTGCTGGACCCGCGAGAGCCCGTGGCGTTGCACGCCGCCC
>Ga0315284_10016210_pt1 | contig 10582 bp, 8 predicted proteins | sample YL17G09_16_MG_FD_203696 | JGI IMG/M metagenome (GOLD analysis project Ga0315284, IMG submission 203696) | Sediment microbial communities from Yellowstone Lake, YNP, Wyoming, USA - YL17G09_16 | ecosystem: Environmental > Aquatic > Freshwater > Lake > Sediment | place: USA: Wyoming | collected...
CGCCCAGCGAGCTCCAGCCAGACCAGATCCAGACAGATGAAAAGGAGGGGGCGGGTCAATCACAAACCGGCGACGATGGGTCAAGACGAAACCGGCGTTGACAGCCTGGCATGTGACGGATACATTCTGAACGCCTCTTTCGCCGACCTTGTAGATTGCCCCGTCATACAGAGCAAGGAGAGCGCCAGGGGAGAGAGGGAGGAAGATCTGGAGTCCACGCGTCAGCAGCCCTACATTCGCGAGATACGGTCTTTGCTGTTCAAGGTACTGATTGTAGTAGATCACGGGGCCATCGGACGTGACGAAGCCAGGTTCTAGGTCCGTTACTAGCAGCATGCCGCTCAGATCTAGTAGCAAAGGCCACAGCCAGATCGACCATCCGACCGACACAGCGACGGGATTCTCGGGCGCAATCACCCACGTATCGCCAAGGCCCTTGTATCTTGGGTCTTCGCGAAATGCAAGCGCGAGCGGCATGTTGATGGCGTCAACAAGCTCTCGTCCAGCTCGGGGCGTGCGCCTGTGCTGTGCCAGCACGTATGCCAAGACCAGCTGCTGCTCGAGGGAATAACGTGCTGGCGCACATCTGTAGTGGTGCATCTTGCTGAAGATGTCGGCCGCCCCTGTTTCCAACAACATCAGCGCGTTCTCGATGGCGCCATCCGGTCCATAGATGCTGCTTCCGCAGGCTTCATGTTTGATGGAAGCTGATGGAACGTACAGACCTCGCCGGATGTTGAAGAGAGACACCAACCTGCGCTTCGCGTCTGTCGAGAAGCCCCGCAGGTAGAACCGTGGCAGGTAGTGCTGCTCCTTCTTGGGACTGGCGGTCATACGACTCCAGCTAGCTCCTAGCGTTCTGCGGTCTTCTGCACGATCAGACCGCTTGCGCTCATCAGAATACCTGAACCGCCCCGGCTCTTCCGGAGGCCCCACTACCTGAGCGCAGCGACTATCTGATCCAAAGTGCCAACCAATGCGGCTTTCATGTCAATCGCCAGGAGTTCGAAAGTTATCCAGTAGGGCGTACCAGCGCCTGTATGGCCCTGTTCATGGGCTGTCCACGCCCTATGCTGCCGGACGGTCTTGAACTGCAGGCTCCGCCAGCTCAGAGCCATGGCTAGCGCGGCGAGTTCAGGAGTAGTCCCGTAGAGGGCGTACCTTGTCTTCGAGAGTCATCGGGCTCCCTCCCAGGTCTCTTGGTGGATTCCTGAGAATGCTGCTCCGGTGACTCTCTCCTTTCTCCCAACCCTCAGCCGCCACCGACTGCAGACACTACCGCGAAACTGCACACTCAGTCGCCGCGTGACCGCCCGCCCCATCCTAGCGACGCCCTGACCGCCAAGACCTTCCGCAAGACGGGTTGCTCTGCCCTGGAAGGCCGTTGGCTTGGCTCGTCGTCACCCGCGAGTTCCATACGCTTACAGTACCTCGGGGACTACTCAGTCCGGCACATGGTAGAAGCCAAACAAGGTTGTGTACGCCTGAGTGTCAGTCAGAGCAGGCGCAAGGAAAGAGACTGCGCCACTTCCGGCAACTTGCGTGAGGCTGGAGGAGTACGGGACAGTGCCCGTAGCGGTCAAGATGCTGTGGGCTTGCGATATCGCGGTGCAAGACCCGGCACCAATGACGCCTTGCTCGTCCAGTCTTGCGACGAATGGATCCCGATCGGTGTGCCAGGGACCACCTTCGGAGTTGCCCGATGCAAGGAGACCACCGTCACTGAGTGCCTCGATATTGTAGAAGACCTCACGCGATAGGATATCGTATTGTTTCTCCCACTGGAGGTTGCCGTTCGAATCCAACTTCGCCAGCCAGGCATCTCCCTCGTGTCCCGCCGGGCTTTCATTCTCTGTTCCGCAAACGACGAAGCCTCCGTCCTGCACCTGGGTAACGCCACAGGCGTAGTCATTCTTTGGAGTTCCGAGGCAACGTTGCCACAGGATTTCCCCGGTTGCGCTCAGACGCAATACCCACGCGTCACTAACGCCGGCACCGTAAGAACTGGTCGCTCCCACGACGATGCTGCCACCATCCTGAGTCGAATACACTCCCCGGCCTTCTTCGACTCCTGTTCCTCCATAGGTCTTTTGCCACTGTGTCAGCCCCGTGGCCTCGGCCAAGCCTGCTACCCACACCTGTCTATTGCCATCGACGGTAACATCGCCCACGACGACATACCCACCTGTCGCAATTCTCTGGACATCCTGAATCACCATCGATGAACTCGATGGAAACTGCTGATGCCACAGGACCGTGCCATCTGACCTGGTCTTGATGACGGACGCCCCGCTGGCCACGACGAATCCACCGTCTCCGGATTCGCACAGACCGACACGCTCTGAGCCGCCCGAGCCTGAGTATTGTGCACACCACGCAAGGTCGCCGGCAGCGTCCAGCTTCAGCAGTTGTACTGACCCACCGACGGCCGCAACCACCCCGCCGTCTGCAACCGATGTTGCATCGAAGGAGGTTGGCCTGCCGTCGCACCTCTCTTGCCACTCGATCTCAGCATCCTCGTTCACCTTGAGGACCCACTCGGTATGGGCGCCTTGGCCGGTCACATCCTGATCCCCACCAACGAAGTACCCTCCGCCGAAGGCCGGGATTGCCCAGCGTCCGATTTCGTTTGCGATGCTTCCGAAGGTGGCCACCCAGTAGTTGAGCTCTGCAGCCACGTCGAAGACTGCGGTAATCGCGACATCTCCTAAGATCGTGACTGTCGCGGGATCGTCTGTCCCGGCGAGATCACCGTTCCAGCCAGAAAAGCTCCAGCCACTAGCGGCCTGAGGATCGAGCACGACGATCGCTCCGTAGTGGTAGCCCGTCTGATTCGGCGACTGCATCACTGTCCCATCGCCGACTGTCGTGACGCTCAGCAGGTAGTCGTGCCAATCGAAGTTGGCAGTGACGTTTGTGTCTCCGGCGATCGTGATCGTTGCTGGGTCATCTGTTCCGCTCAGGTCTCCGCTCCAGCCGGTGAAGTCCCAGTGCTCGGCCGCCTCTGGATCCAGCGTTACGACCGTCCCGTAGTGGTACCCAGTCTCACTTGGCGACGGTGTCACCGTGCCGTCCCCGACTGGCGTGACGCTCAGCAGATAGTCGTGCCAGTCGAAGTTGGCTGTGACGTTCGTGTTTCCGGCGATGGTGATCGTAGCAGTGTCATCTGTTCCAGCTAGATCGCCACTCCAGCCGATGAAGTCCCAATGCTCAGCAGGCGCTGCTGTGAGCGTCACGGTGTCTCCGTAGAAGTATGCGACTTGGTACTGCTGGACTGCGACGGAGCCGTTCCCGACGATGTTGATAGTCAGGGTGTACGTACGAGGCCGAGGCTCTAGGATCGCGAACCTGCCTCTCCGGGAAGCTTGGTTCCCATCCACATCCCAAACGGTGAGGACGACCTCGTACTCCCCGGCGGCAAAGGATCGCTTTACAGATACGCCTTCCGCCGAAACCCCGTCACTCCACTGCCAGAGGTATCGCGCAAGCGGGTACCCGTCGGGGTCAGCGGAACCGGTTGCGAAGAAACGGATGCGCTGCCCCCCGTTGCTGGTCATCCCAAATACCGCAGTGGGATTGTGCACGGGGATCTCCTCAACCACAGCTCCGTCACGAAGCCAGGCAGCGTACTCAAGTCGAGGGCCCTCCCAAAGCCAATCGACTTCCCACGTGCCGCTCGGAACGATGAAGCCGGAGTACTGCAGCTCTCCATCCTCGTTCGACTTGAGCTGCATGTTGCCGCCAATCCCCACGGCATTCGCAGGTTCAATGGGTCCAGAGAAGCGAAGGATGAGTCCATCAGCCTCATCCCCTGTCAGGTTGTTGAACAGCCCTACCGCGTTGGGTCCGGCTCGGTAGAAGTCAAAGGACTCGGCAACCGCACACAGGCACAGAGTCGAGACTAGAACAAGGACAAGCCCGACCGCACGCTGCATCGCTCCCCCTTCCGCGTCAGTCAGCCGACTCACGCGCCCCCTTGTGCTTGCGGAGAGCGTAGCAGAAGGAACCACTTGCGAGAAGAGGTTATACCGCCCGGGCTTTTCCGGAGGCTCCACTACCTGAGTCCGGCGACTATCTGATCCAAGATGCCAACCGATGCGGCTTTCACGTCAATCGACCGGAGTTCGAAAGTTGTCCAGTAGGGCGTATAGAAGTGCCTTCCGAAGGGACTTTTCTCGCGAGGCCCGACAGGACGCTCGCACTCGAACACCATCCGTGCCGCTCGTTCCCGCACCTCGGGAGAACACCTGGTTGGTCTTGCCTGCACCCATCCTCTCAAGGTAAGGATTCACCTAATCCCTGGACCAGTTTTCGGGAGCAGGTCACGGTCGAACGACGCAGGGGTGTGATTGGGGCAAGTACTCGGAAGACACGGGAGGGCGGGCGAAGTCCGGGCCTTGCTGTGGCAGGAGAGACGGGCTAGAGTGCTCCGTAGTCGAACGGATCGCTGAGGTAGGCTGGGAGGGTTGGAGTGGACGGCGGCGGATGGGTGGCATTGCTGGTTCTTGCCACCGCAATCTGGCTATCCGTCAAGTACTGGACAATCAGCGTCCCCATCCTCGTTGGCATCGCCATTGTGTCATTCGTTGCCTGTGTCATTCACATAGCGCACAAACGCACTCGTGCGGTAGACCTTGAGCACGAAGCGCGCCTTGCCCAGCGCGAAGAAGCCAAACTGGAGCACGCGAAGCGGCAGACTGAAGTGCGCCAGCATGCGGTCAGGCTCATCGCGGCAGCCAACGAGCTACGGCAAGCAGTTACGTACAAAGCCTGGAGCGCCAGCGCTGCTCTTGATCAGGCAGAGGCCGAGTTCACCGAGAGAGCCTTCGCACCTTTTTGGACCGCGGTAGAGACTGCCGCCAACTGTCTTGCATCTGTCGATGAGGCAGTCCGCGAGATGGGCAGAAAGCGAGATGGCTACTGCGCAGACGTGAGGCAACTCGACTCATCGCCGCCGCCATTCGACGTGGCTATCTCCTCCCTTTCGAATGTCGTGGGCATTGCGGACAGAATGCATGGGATTGTGCGAGCAGCGCAGAAGGATTTTCAGTTCGCCACCATCTTCGAGCAGCGGAAGACCAACCAGCTACTTGTACATGGCTTCGGGAGCCTAGGCTTTGCGCTCGCCGAGATGAGTAGCCGCCTCGAGAATTCGCTCTCCGCTCTGGAGTGGGAGCTATCCGATTCGACAGAAGCGGTCAGAGGTATCGAGCGAAAACTCGGGTCGTCGTGACTCTGGAAACCGACAATGGTGCACAACACATATCGTGAGATGATCCGCGCTCGAGCAGAAGCAGCCATCGTCCACGCCCGGGCGGTTGCGGGGATCCAGCACAAACCGACTATGGGTGCCCTCCGCGAGATTCTGGTTCGCGAGCTGTTCCGCCCGCTGCTTCCTGCAGATATCGGCGTCGGGACCGGGGAGATCATCTCCGCATCAGGCCAAACGTCGACACAGCAGGATATCGTCCTGTACGATCAGCGGATCCTGCCGCCTGTTGTGGCCTATGGCGAGATTGGCCTCTTCCCGGTGGAATCCGTTCTCTACACCATCGAGGTGAAGAGCACGTCATCGGCCGGTGAGCTTCGCGCGGCAGATCAGAAGGCACGGGATCTCGAGTGCTTCGCATACACAGCGGGGGTGCATGTCGGCGATACGCCGCAGAACCATGAGGTCGAGAAAGTGATATCAGTGCTGTTCGCCTTCCAGTCCAACCTCAGGCCCGGGAGCAAGGAACTTGCGCGATACGAGAACATGCTAGGGAATCGCCCCCCCGCGATTCGTGCGCTGTGCGTTGTAGATGCCGGGTACTGGTTCTGCAGGGGAGATACCTGGCAGGGACAGCTAGGCGGCGGGTATCGGGAGGTTGTGGGCTTCATCGCAAGCATCATGAACCGCTTCTCGGTCGTTGCCGCATCGCGAGGTCACCCGCGCATCGGCTCGTATCTGTCTGACGGCGATTGAGTGCGCCGGAGACGGATGCCGTTTCGAGTGTGAACCGCCCCGGCTTCTCCGGAGGCTCCACTACCTGAGTTCGACGACTACCTGATCCAAGAAGCCAACCGATGCGGCTTTCATGTCAATCGCTGGGAGTTCGAAAGTTGTCCAGTAGGGCGTAATAGTACTGCACAGTAACTGTCTATCTGATATTCGGAGATGCCCACTCTTCATCGTTCTTGAACTGCCGACTGAGTCGGCTCAGGGATGCCGATTCGGTCAGCATAGGCCAATTCGCTAGACCAGTCTTCAAGAATCATGTCGGAGGGCAAGCCCGATTCGTGCCCTCGCAGGCATAGTTGGGCGCCGGCCGCATCGCATCGCATCGCATCGGTGGGCATCTTGGCTGCACTGGGCAGCTAGCCGCCGGCCGTGTCTCGTGCACGCTTCAGCTCGGGCCAGAGAAGCGATGTCGCCATGAGCGCTACGAGCGCTCGGGCCTTTCGCTGACCCTTGGCGCGTTCCTCATGAGCCATGATGTTGCGCTGCTTGCGGACGACGTGCGCAAGGTCTATAGCATCTCCAGACAACAGGACCGTGTCGCGGAGTTCGGCGAGCAGATCGGCAAGTGCCACCCTCTCATCGTCAACTCGCAGTACTCTTCTGCACTCCTCTTCGAGACGTCTTGCCAAGGCAATTGGCATGTCGCTGATCTCCACCCGCGCCAGCAATGTGGCAAACTCGCCATCCTGCTCTGCCGCTTCCAGGGCGATCTCCTTCACGAGCTTGTCAATCCTGTCCGAAGCATTCTCAGCGGCCATGGCATCCTCGAGTCTCTTGGCCATGCTCCGTGCGATCTCAGCATCTTGCCTCGCAGTCGCAAGTGCTTCCTCCAGCGCCTTGCTCTGCCGCTCAAGGGTCTTGATCTGCACCTTGAGTTCGACGAAATCGTCAACGCTTGCCGTCGCGGCGCGTTGTGATGGCGCATCGGGACTCCCGGAGGCAACTCGCCTGTTGGCGGATCCCGCCTCTAGGTTCTCCTCCGGCGGTCGAGCAGCCAGTCGTTTGACCCTAGACGCATCAAGATCGTCCCCGAACTCGGCAACAAGCGCGTCATAGATCCGTTCATTCCGTGGGTACACCCAGCTTTGCCGCGCTGGATCCCATCGCTGTTGGCCGATGCTCTTCGCGCGTTCCCGGTCCTTGGGATGTATCCATAAGAGGTAGCTGTGTCCGTCGTCACTAAGCGTCGGTCTCTCTGGGTATGCCATCTGTGTACTCCTTCGCGCCTTCGCTCACGACAGTGTATTGAGGCATGTAGCACGTGAACAGTCACTGAGCAAGGTGGATATCCCCAGACGGATTCTGAGGGCTGCAGGCCCGCTTCCCTTTCGCGACCCCCGGGAGGATATCACGGGTGTTTCCGGACTGTCGACCTCCGCCGCGCCGTCAGACTCCAGGGACGGTCCTCCAGGGTCCTGCCATCCGTGCATCGATCTGCATCCCTCCTTCCTGTCCCGGTGCACACTCCAGGTTGGTCGACGCTCCCGGGGTAGGTGAAGCGATGTGCTATGCTGCTGCGGTGCTATGGGATGGTCATTCGGAAGGCAAGTCCAGAGACCGACCAGGAAGCGAGGTCGCTCCTGCAGAAGGCGGTAAGGCGAGGGAACGCGGCAGTTGCGTCTGCCACGTTCAGGTACCTCGCCACCACTAAGGGAGACCTCACGTGGCTGCGCGCGCGTCTCGGAGTCATCGCATATGAAGAAGCGTGGCCCTGCGGGGGGCAGTTGACGTTCAGCAAGTCACCGGAGGATCTGTGTCAGGAGTACCAGTCCCTTGCTCTTGCACGCAAGAGCAAGGATGCAGCTGGCCTTGGCGCTCTAGCCTACGCGCTATCCAAGGGAGACACATCAGTCATGCGGGGCGATGAGAGTGACTGGCCTCTAAGGGTCGTAGCTCGGGCGCTCGATGAGAAAGCCAAGTTCGCCGAGTGGATTCGCGGACTTCCTGTGAGCGCCGAACCAGCCCGCTTGCGCGTCGTCGAGGGCGCCCTCACCAGCGCTAGGAAGGCCGGATGGGCCTGGGACAAGGCTTTCGCGTATGCCGGCGCGCTTCTTGCGACGCAGGAACTCCTACCGCCGTGCGATGCAGCGGCTACGGACTCGGGAGAGGATGTCGCAAGCTTTCCATTCTGGGTTGCGATCGATCGGCACACCCAGAGCGGGAAGGAGGCAATCCGCAAGGCGGCCGAGGCCTGTGATGTACCGGCGCGAACTGCCACGTGGATCTCGTTCTACTTCGAGAGCGCGGTCTGCGTGAATGAGGCTCCGAGCTTATGGTGGACTCGGGAGCGGGCGTGGCGTCTATCCAAATTGGGGCTCCTGGAAAGTGATGCCGAGAGGGTCTGGCGCAGTGGGCTCCGAGAAACACTTGCGGAACTCGTGCGAGATGATGCCGAGGCGCTCAGAGGACGCGTCGCGCCCTTTGTTGAGGCGGACGGACTGGTGTGCGGTTCACGGAGATCCAAAGAAACTGCAGAGCAGCTGGAGCTGTTCTGAGGGGGAAAAGGTGCCATTGCTCACAAGAGTTGAGCTCGAGAAAGCGATCGGACTGCTGAAGATGCGAGGTATATCGCTGTACCACGCATGCGGCCTCAAGGATCTCAGGTCATACCTTGAAGTTGGAGGAATCCCGTCGCGCGAGCTGATGGAGAGGTCCGGGCTGGCATTCACGCAGTTTGACACTGACGACGACGACCATGAGAACGGAGTCTGGGCAATGGTGTTCGTCAACTTGCAGGACTTCGGCCAAGGCTTCGCGTGCGGCGAGTGGAGGGACTCTGACAAGGCGCCAGTGCCCAATCCCTATGGCCCGATTCTCATCAAGATGCGGCCCGATGCGCTAAGGGAGGCTGAAGATGTGGCGGTCTGCTTGCGCTCGGCTGGCGGCCGCGGCTTCCAGCGCGATGCGGAGTCTCTTGGGACCGTTGACGACATTGGCAGGCTGTTCAAGTACTCGTCCTCAGAACGTGGTCCGCAGCGAGGGTACCTGAAGTGGTCAGAGGACCTTCAGAAGGAGTTCCCGGAGCTACGCGTCAGTTCTGCTGGCAAGCACGCAACCTGGAGCCCGGAAGTCAGCTGTAGGGTGCAGGCAGGCTTCTTGCCCTTTCGTTACGCGGAGGATCTGATTGTTGACAAGTACGAGGTTGCAGGCCAAGAACTCATCAAGCTGGTGGTCGGACTAGTCGTGCAGTCAGAATCCATGGAGTGCGAAACCGGACCACGCCACTACGAGTATGGACGCGATGCGATCCTGTCGGATCTAGTTCAGGCATGGCGCCACGACGCATATTCGCTAGAACAAGTAGTAGAGCATGCCGAGTCGCAATCTACGTGCGATTGGGCCAGACGAGTCCGCGCGTGCGGTCTCGAGTACCAGTTCAATCGCTTCATGCACTACCTGGCAGATGGCACACTCAGTCAGGTTGCTGCAGGGCGACGCTTCTAGGATGGAGCCGAGGCAGCTCCTCCGGAAACGGTCCCGGAGATACGTGGAACCCAACTCGCTTAGCCTTGCTCCAGTCATCGACCCTGGCCCAACCAGCTCGGAAGGCCAAGAGCAGTCCCGTGGAGGATGACCGGCCCCGCGGAGAAGCCTTGAACCGCCCCGGCCTTTCCGGGGGCTCCACTACCTGAGTCCGGCGATCTTCTGCTCCAAGATGCCAACCGATGCGGCTTTTATGTCACTCGGCGCGAGTTCGAAAGTTGTCCAGTAGGGCGTATAGAAGATCCTACCGTAGGGCCTTTTCTCGCGAGGCCCGACAGGACAGCCACTTCGGTGAGCCTTCCCCGCAGAAATGGAAGCGGGGCGGGGATTTCTCCCCACCCCACCGCCACAAGCGGAAACTGGAACCGTGTCTCTTACTTACCCGTCGTCGGCGTCGTCGCCGGCTTCACCGTCTCGGTGCCCACAGGCTTCTCCTCGCCAAGCAGTCCGCCCAGCGAGAATTCAGCCGACAAGACCAGCGTGTTCCCCAGCGTCTGGTTCAGTACATACGCAGCGTCCACGTACAGACCCGCCACGTTGATCCCTGCTCCAACGCTGAAGTAGTAGTCCTGGAAGTTGCTCGTCAGAACTACTCCGCCGCGCAGCGCCAACTCGTTGATGACCTGGAACTCCACGCCAACGTGCGTGTCCCCAAGGCTCGATCCGTCAAAGTCGACGTCCGTCGCCAGCACCAGCTTGTCGTCCGCGAGCTTCATCGCGAGGCCCGCCTTGTACAAGCCGCTGACAATGTCGTTCGCGCCGCCGTCCCATGCCAGCGCGCTGCCGGCAAGGTCCTTCGCGTTCACGCCAATCACGAACATGTCCCCAAGGCTCACCAGCACGCCAAGGTCAAAGCCAAACCCACTGGCCTTGTCCCCTAGCCCGCTGTCGGCCATGTAGTACTTCACGTTCGCTCCGGCCATCGCAACGTCCATCACGTTCGTCGCCAGCGATCCAACGATCGCCTGCTCAACCCACGTGAACGTCGATCCGACCGTCCCGGTCCCGTCAACGCTCTGTCCGCTGATCGCCGCTCGCTCCCACCCAAGGCCGACGCCAAGGTTGGCAAACGTCGTCACGGCCCCAACGTACTGGTGC
>Ga0315284_10016211_pt1 | contig 10582 bp, 18 predicted proteins | sample YL17G09_16_MG_FD_203696 | JGI IMG/M metagenome (GOLD analysis project Ga0315284, IMG submission 203696) | Sediment microbial communities from Yellowstone Lake, YNP, Wyoming, USA - YL17G09_16 | ecosystem: Environmental > Aquatic > Freshwater > Lake > Sediment | place: USA: Wyoming | collected...
TCGGGCGTTACTAAATAAGGGTTGGCCGGAAGTTCTTCCTGTTTTGGAAAAGGTACAGGATGAAGATCCTGAGGGAGTAAGAAGAAGTGTTATGGGTTATATGTCTAAAGTTATCCTATCAGATGGGGATAAGTCGAAGAGAGCCTCAAAAGTTTTGACTATTTTTGCGGAGCCAATTTTTAACACAGGCAAACCTGGGATCGTGTTAGCATGTTGGAAATGCTATTTGTGAAAGGAGGGAAAGATGAAAAAGTGGTTTAGAATTTTATTACCCATATTTTTGATTGGTTTATTTATACTTGGTGGTTTATTTTTGAGTACATATTCACATAAAACAGTACAAGCCAAGTCAGAACCAGGATTAGTACTGATGGCTTCTGATTATAAACAAGGAATGAATGTTCTTGTTTACCGTTATACAGACGGAAACGGAGGTTATTACACTTTCGTGGCTATTGGAAAGAACCAAAATTCAGGTGTTGCTGTTACAAAACTTCAATAAATAATGGGCTAAAAATGAACAAAGATGAATTTTATATGGGAATTGCTAAGAAAATTTCTGATGCTTCGAAATGCCTCAAAAGCCATTGGGGAGTCGTGGTGGTTAAGAATGATATGATCATCGGTACAGGTTTCAACGGACCCGCAAGGGGTGTTGCTCACTGTAACCCTTGTTATCGGGTTGACTATCCTTCCGGACAGGGGTACAATTTGTGCAAGGCAGTTCACGGAGAGGTGAATGCAATAATTCAGGCCGGAGGTAGGGCAGGATGCCTTGGTGCTATACTGTATATTGGGTCAAATAGAAGGCCGTCTGTAGTTACAGCATATAATACTGGTATGGGAGATTTTCCGTGTGATAACTGTGCAAGGGTAATTGTAAATGCTGGGATTGCAAAGGTCATCCAGGAAGAGGATGGATCAGGGGGCATCATATTGGTCGAGTATGACATACCAGAGCTTGTTCGCTGCGGGAGAATAACATGAAAATAGTCTGCTTTTCCGATATACAATTCCATGCATGGCAGGAGTTTTCTACCATCCTTCCAAATGGTTTAAATAGCAGATTTCAAGACCAGTTGAATGTTTTAGATGATGTTTTTGCTTTTGCTAAAGGTAATAATCCTTCCGAACCCAACAGAGGAAAAGCCGATATTTTAATCCACACAGGTGATTTGTTTGAGGCTATGACAGAGAAGATTGACAAACTGACATTCCTAACAGTTTACGAAAGGTTTGTACAGTTTTCAAAAGAAGCCGTGCTTACAGTACTTATTCCTGGGAATCATGATTGGATAGATAAAACTGAAACATCCCATATTTTGGAACCATTTAAAGAGATAGAAAATGTTTTTGTTATAGATAAAGCAGGTGTTGAATTTGCAGAAGATGTTGCTCTTGGTTTTATTCCTTATACTGGATTTAACTTTATTGAAAAAGTGAAAGAAATTAAAGAAAGAATGGCCCTGGTTTCGGATGGGATTGCTCATCGGGCTGAGTATAAACATAGATATCTATTTACCCACCAAGGGGTTAACGGTGCAAAAGTTGGACCACGTGATATTTTATTGAAAAATGAATACAGTTACCACGATTTTGGTGTAGACTTTTTCGATATTGTATTTAATGGACATTACCATAAGATGCAAATCCTTGGGGCTGGGTTTGTTATTGTGGGTAGCTCTTTACAAAAGGATTTTGGTGAGAGAGGGGATATAAAAGGGTTCTGGGTTTTGGATACGAAACTAAACCCCCAAAGACCAAAATTCATTGAAACACAATCTCCAAGATTTTTTAAAACGAATATCAGTAAGGTTGAAGATATGGCTTTATTGGGAGCGCAAAACCGACCCGATAAGAATGACTTTTTATGGGTGATTTCAATTGGGCCTACCGAAACTGAAATAAGAAATTATTTGATAAATGAAGGTTTGGATCCTGACCACGTTCGGATAGATGTAGAGGAAAAGAAAGAACAGCGGGTTAGGACAGATATTTCTTTAAGCATGGCAATCCAGGATCAGGTTAAACGGGCAGCAGAATATATGATTTATCAGCAAGAAAAATTTAAAAATTTAGATTTGGATAGATTAGTTTTAATGGCATTGGATTTATATGGGAGAAGTCAGGTATGAGTGGTTTTAAGGATAAAAAGCATTCACCGGAAAGTATAGAAAAATGAGCAATGAAATGCCCAGTATGAGCAAAAATAAGTGAATAAAGGGGGAAATTGAGATGAAAACACCTGAAGAATATTTTGCGATGGGAGCAAGTGCAATGCAAAGTAAAATTTCAGTTTGGCTTATGCTTCAAGGACAAATAGAATTGGCACCTAAAGTTTTGGAAATATTATTTCCAAAATTTAGTGAACCTGAAGAATTTATAATTGGAAAAGCTACATGAGGAATCGATGAGGGCGCATGGAGCTATGTTGGAAAAATGAAACTAAAAGAAGCACTTGAGTTCGGACAAGGCTGTGGACTGTGGTCTCCCGAAGAATCTGTAAACAGCATCTTGGTGCATAGTACCATGATGTATCCTTATGAACACATCAGAGAAGAAGAGGACGAACTAATAAAAGAGGCCAAGGAAGCAGGAATACAATTTTGCCATTGCGGACTTGCAAAGTTTGCCGACGATGGGAATGATTGCTATATATGCAAGAAGTTTAGGAATTTGAGGAAATGAAACTTAAAGGATATATTGAAGGAGTATCTATTGATTTTAATTCTATTGACATTGGAACTGTTAATGGACCATTCCCACACGTTGAAAGTGTTCCTGGTATTCCAACGGCAGAGGTTACTCTTAAAATTATTGAAGGTGATTTTAACGGTCTTATAAAGAACATGGAAAGTAAACAACCCGTAGAAATAGAGCTATATCTGCTTCGGAAGGAACTTGTTGAGATAAAAAAAGAAGAGAAGAAAGTATTAAAGAAATGGAGAATGATAGAAGTGGGTGACGAAACATGATTCGAATAGGTTTTGGAAATTTATTAGGGAGAAGATAAATGATACTAACGAAGACAGAAATTAAGGAATTAGTAGAATTGCTTCTTGATTGTCGCTCGAAATTACTTTGGATGATAAGTCAGAATCCAATTAATGAAGAACAAGAAAAATTTATAGAAAATGGAAAAGAATTATTATTAAAAGTCAATCAACATCTTGAGGATTTTAATGTTACCCTTCCAGGTTGAACTAAATGAGATTAGCTCACAGGGGAGTGACTGAGTAGAGTGGAGGAGAGTTTTGATTCGAATAGGAACAATTGACATAGAAAATTTTCTAACTGTTGGTAAGGCGTCTGTTAATTTTGAAGACAGAGGTTTGATCGCAGTTCTTGGTCCAAACGGAAGTGGAAAATCGAGTCTTATAGTTGAAGCATTGGTTTATGGTTTGTTTGGCATTACTGAACGCTATGGAAATGAACGAGATAGGGTTATAAACAGGTTTGTTGGAAAAGATATGTGTATCCACATTCCGATGAATATTGATGGGGTTAAAGTTGAAATAAATTCTTACAGAGGACATCATAGATTTAAAGATGAGGTGTTGCTAAAAATTGATGGCATTGATAAGAGAGGCCGGACTAATTTACATACCTGGGAAAAGATTGTAAGGATTCTCGATATGGATGCAATAGGGTTCCAAAACAGTATCGTATTTGGTCAATCGGTGTCACAGTATGCTGGACTATCTGATGCACAACAAAAAGCAATTGTTGAACGATTGCTTGGTTGTTCGTGGATACCAAAAGCTTATGAATTAGCCACAACAAGTAGTCTTGAACTATCAAAAGAATTGGTTTTAATTGCAGATAGGTTTGATGTTTTGGATGGTAAGATTGATAAAATAAAAACAGATATAGATTTTTATATGGTAAAATATGCAGATTTTGAAGGGGAACGTACAAAAAAGATAAAAGATGCAGAGGCAGGTTTTAGGGAACTAAGTGATGTACAGACACTAACAGAAAAAGTGGAGTTTCATCGACAGAAGATATTAGCTAACGAGTTGCTCCTTGAAATTAAGCCAACAATTGAAGCTAATGCTAGAAAATTAGACATTGAAATTAGAGAACAACGTTCTACTGCGGGGCATTATCTAAAGGAAATGTCTAAGATAGTAGATAAAATGAAGTCCGTGAAACTTGACTTTGGACGTATCATTGGTTCTCCAGATAAATTTTTAACTGTGATGTGCGACGGTTGCGGACAACTTATTACACCGGCAAGCACAGAAGCATTTTCAAAGCATTTGCAAGAGGATAAGGATATTTACGCTGGTAAGGTAGAAACCATCCAATCTGATATTGGTATTAAAGAAAAGGAACTAAAGCCTTATGAGGTTAAATTGAACGAGTTTTCCTTGTTGGAGAAGGAAAACAAAAACCTGAATATAATCTTTCAAAACAAGCAGGTTGAACTTGCCAAATTGAACAAGGATAATGCAGTACTGGAAGAAAGGAATAAAAGCATACGTAAACGAATTGATGAGATAAAAAAGGAGACCAATACATACCAAGACAGTATTGACAAATTGAAAAAAGAGATGGTGCCCCTGTCCGAAGAAAAAGACAAACTGACAGTGGAATATAAAACAAAGAAGGCAGATCTTCCTTATAGCGAATTTATTGTGGAATTTTATTCCAATAGGGGATTTAAATCGTTTTTGATTGAATCGGTTATTCCGGCTATGAATGATTATGCTGCCATTTATTCGCAAGCCATTGGTGGCAAATTTGATATAACTTTCTCTCCACAAAAACAATTGAAAACAAAGGGGGAGATTCGTGAAAAATTCAATGTAGAAGTTTTCAATCGCCAAGGGGCTGAGGTTTACGAAGGGAATTCTAATGGAGAGAGAAGAGCTATCGATGCTGTAGTATTATTTGTATTGGGCGAACTTGCTTCTAACCGCCTAAACAAAAGAGTATCTGTTTTAATTCTCGATGATGTATTTGAGAAGTTAGATGATTTGACTTGTAATTCCATCATTAAAGTTCTAAAAATGATGGTGATTCCAAAAGAAAATCGAGATGAGGAATATAAAGATTTAATGGAACGGGAAAGTATTTTTCTTCTCACACATTTAGAATATTTTAAAGAAAGTTTTGAGAATAAAATAATGGTCAGTAGAGATAGTCAAGGTTTTACACAAATTGATTACCAAGGAATGTGATGGCTAAACGAGTATACAAATTTAAAAATCCAGAAGAAAGAAACTTAAAAATTGGTTCTTCATTGAAGAAAAGGTGGACAGATCCAGATTGGAGGGCTATGATGATTTCACGACGAGAGAATAGCCCTACTTTTAAATATCGTAATAAGATGAAGATTACAATGATAAAAAAGTGGGAAAACCCAGAATACCGGATTATGATGGAAGAAGCACGCCGAAGAGATAGCAAACTTTACAGTGATGCAATGAAAAGAAATTGGCAAAATCCAGAGTATAGGAAAAAACAAGAAATGAGTAGCCGTGGAGAAAGCTCAAGACGTGTTAACAAGAAATGGTGGAATGAAGCTACTCAGGAAGAGATAATTGAGAGATTTAAAAGAATATTTGCAAACCAAGATATTCGACCTACTAAAATTGAAATATTTGTTGATGGCTTGGTCCAAACTGCTTGTCCGGAATTTAGATATGTTGGTAACCGAAAAGTTTGGATTGGTAAAAAGAATCCAGATTGGATTCATAGAAATAGAAATTTGGTTATAGAATATTTTAGTGATTATTACCACGGAGAAAAAAGAACCGGAAGAACTAAAGAACAAGAAGAGGATTTAAGAAAATCCCATTTCAAGAAGTATGGATATGATTGTTTAATTATTTGGGAATCAGAACTTAAGAATCTGGAAAACATAATCGAAAAAATTAAAAAATTTGTGAAAAAGATCTAAAAAGAGAGATTAGAGAGGATGAAAACACATGACAACACAAACTACGAATGAAAAGAAATTAACAGATATCGCATTAGTAACTTATTTGGTTTGCAAAGAGTTTAAAATTAAAAGAATAGAAAAATCCAAAGACAAATTCAAAAGCTACTTTGTGTTTGACGAGACACCGGAGCTGACAGAAGCAACTCTAAAGTTTTTCAACCGAGAAGCGGAAGTAGAACCTAATCAGTATCATGAAACCCTGAGAAATTTGAAGAGTTACGCAAGACAGGGGTGAGATGTTATAAAATTTTTAAAAAGATTTAAAAACTATTAGATAACTTTCGTTACATACATAACGGAGTGATTCTTCGTGAAGAGAATTGCTAAGAATGAAAGAATTTTAGACAGGAGACTTCTATGAAAATGAAAAAGTATTTGAATTGGAGAGTGGTTTTGACAGCTTTGGTTTGTTGTGTAGTAGTATTAGTGTTGACTCATAAAAGTCATTTTGAAAGGTTGGGGCTTTTGGCATCAGAGAAGTTTGAAAAAAAAGTACCTTTGACTTCTACCTCGGATAAAGAAACAGTTGAAAAGGTTTTAACAAAATGGGTGTATGAACATTCCAAGCAAATTTCATTGAATACTTCCAAAGAAATTGTCAAAGAGTCAATGAAAACCAATAAACCTTTGTTGATGTTGGCTCTTATCGAAGTAGAAAGCAATTATGTGCCGACAGCGGTATCAAATAAAGGAGCGATTGGATTGACTCAAGTAATGCCTGTATATCATGAGAAAAGTCTTATTGCTAAAGGTATTATAAAAGAGAGACGAGATTTATTTGATATTGTCCCATCCATTCAAGCGGGAAATTTTGTTTTGGATTCGTGCCTTACACAGTCAAAGGGGGACGTTTCTAAAGCATTGGAGAGCTATTTAGGGGGACAGGATAAATGGTATGTTAACAGAATCTTATCCAATCTCGCTAATCTGTATATGTTAACAGTTTTAAAGTGAAAAAGCCTTATTCGAGAGGGATTGGGATGATGAGTGACAAAAACAAAAAAAGTGGAGGGTTCATCGGAAAAACCGAAACCCGAGAAAAGAGACACCGCGTGGTATGATGATTTATGCAAATTATATCAAAAAACCAAAATTCCAGAACTGAGAAATGTTCTGTGGGAGCAAGTTAAACTTCTGATTTACGGTAGGATTCGAGATTACATAAATGGAAAAGGAGGGTTCAATTTAAAGCGAGATCCAGAACTTTGCCAAAAGCTGTATCAAAATGCTTTTTTTATTTTTCTGAAGGCTTGTGAAATATGGGATGAAACAAGGAAAACAAAGTTTTTAACATTCCTCGGAGATATTCTTGATCAGGAAGTTATGAATGTTGTTCGACTTGATTGGTACCATAAGACGAGAGATTATAAAATGGGTGCCAAACTCAAAGTTGAAAATCCTTTGGAAATTCCACCGGAACAGGAAGCTTTTGAAAAGAATGATTTTTTAGAAGAAATTAAAATACTATTTGAAAATTATACTTTCAATAGTATGATTGAAAAAGAGATAGTCTACACGATGGTTTATGGTGTTTCTGGAGACTGGTCAAGATTGCAAAGAAAATCCAAATTAAACATAGCAAACTTTGCAAAGCTCAGACGGAAAACTGTTGAAAATTTAAAAAAATATGTTTTGGATAATTGTTCTGAAAAGCAAAAAACGATTTTGCGTGAAATGTTGGAGGAGAAATGAAAATATTCCATCATAATGATTTAGATGGGCGTTGTGCAGCAGCAATCGCTTGGAGATACGCAGAAAATCCAAGAAATCTTCAAAATATCACAACAATAGAAGTGGACTATAAGGATGATTTGGGACCATTTATCGAGAAGATACTTCCAGACGAACGAGTTATAATAGTGGACTTTTCTTTTTGTGAAAAAGATATGGAAATGGTTTTACAGAAAACCGGAGACATTATCTGGATAGACCACCACAAGTCAGCAATCGGACGGAAGTATTCAGTGGATTTAAAAGGGTTACGTAGTAATAATTATTCGGGATGTGAACTGACATGGATGTATTTTTGTTCAAATCATCCAATACCTCATGCTGTGGAACTGATTGGGGATATGGATACTTGGAAATGGATTTATGGTAAGGAAACCGAAAGATTCTGTGAAGGGTTGAAACTGTGTATTTTGTCTTCGAAGAAAATTCTTTCGTTGTCAGCGGATTCATATGTTTGGGATGAAGTATTTAAAAATATCAATTTTGTTAATGATTTAATTGTCAAAGGCATAGTAGCAATCGAGTGTCGTGACAGGCTAAGCGAGGATTATCGGAAGTCTTTCGGGTTTGAAGTTGTGTTTGAGGGGTATAAGACCTACGTTTTAGGGTTTGTAGGTTATGGTTCTAAAGTTTTTGGGGACAAAATGAATGAATATCCGTTGTGTATGAATTTTGCATATGACGGGAAAAAATGGCAGATAGGAATATATTCAAATACGTTGGATGTATCAGAAATTGCAGTGCGTCACGGTGGTGGTGGGCATAAAGGAGCAGGTGGTTGGGTAACAAGCAAATTTCCATGGGGTGAAAATGAAGATAAAAACTCCTTTAGTAAACTCGATTCCGATATACGAGCTGTAATAGATTGGCTTAATAATGGGAACACAGCAGATTGGTTATATGAAGAAACCAAAAAATAAGAATACCAAAGCCTATGCTGCTTGGGAAGTGCGAAAATTAAAAAGTAAAATCCTTAGGTTGTGGAAGGAAGTCGTAAAGCTTCAGGCAGGTGGTATGTGTGAAGTTTCGGGTTGTGGCAGAGGACCAAAAGGGATTCAGGCACACCATATAGAAGACTTCCGCTTATGTGCTGCTTTAAGGTATGATCCAGTAAACGGACTCGCTCTTTGTCCGAAACACCACAAAATGAGTTTTGATTCTTTCCACCGGTCTTTTATTTTTGCATGGTTATTTATGAATGATAGACCACATGTTATAAATTATTTGACAAATCGTAGAAAAGATGTGTTAGAAGTTACAAACGAATACCTCGAGAAACAGATTTTTAAACTTAAAGAAATAAAAGAGTTGTTATTAAATAAGAAATAAGAAAAAATAATAACATTCGTTTAATAAGGTAAGATGCGGATAAAGAAACGCAGACGAATAGCAAAAAGCGAAACTTCCTATGTTTTGACTTTGCGGGTAGTAAGAATCTGTGAATATTGCCTCGCACCTGTCGGAAGGTTTAAATCAAGGGAAGAAGAAAAAATGTTTAATGCCACCAGGTGCTGCAAGAAATGCACGGATGAGTCTATAGAAGAATTTTTAGAACACGGAGAATTTATTTTTGATGATGTTGTTTCTATACCCACATTTCAGGATTCAACTGGAGATGGATAAATGAAAAAGAAAACTAAAGAATTACTATTAAAAATGGGTGTTGTGAATAAAGGAATTTTTAACGGAAGTTATGGTTCACCAAAAGTAGATTGGTGGGAGCATCAAGTTTTTAATGAATGTAGACTTTATACTGCTTTAGGGAAAGAGGATGCTCGCACAGTTCTTCTTATTTGGAGAAGATATAAAGAAACAATTGAATTATTACGAGAGATTCAGAAGAATGAGAACTGTGAGGAGAAAAAGTTTGTATGCTAACGATAAGATTTGTCCACAATTGGAATAACAAATTGGATGGGAAGGTTTTTACTACTATTCGTAAATACGATACAGAAAAAGCGGACTATTACTTTAGAAGTAAAGACAAAGTGTTTACTGTGATGCTGGATAATAAGCCATATGGTTCAGCTAAATTGGTTGAGGTTTATGTTGAAGATATTGAGGATTTGCTTGGTTTGGAAGGGTGGGGTGTACCAGCTTTATTGCTAAAGTTGGATACAGGACTGACAGATCTTGGCACTATTTTGGAGTTGTTTAAGAAGTTTGGAGTTAAGGATAAGGTTATCATTCTTTTGTTTGAAAAGGTGTGAAAGTGAATGAAATAGAAAAAAGGAAAAAGATAGATGAAATAATTAATCGTATTTACAAAAAGCGAATAGAACTTGGGATTTTGGATGAGGAAGACTTACAGGAAAGCGGTTATCTGGCATATGCTAAAATAGAATATGCGGAGTTGTACGAAAAAGAAGATACACAACGAGCAGGACGTTTGATTGAAGTAGGTGAGTAATGGAAGAAGAAACCAATTTTGAAGAAATACTGAATCCGGAGATTATTGAAGAGAAAAAAGAAGAATATCTCCCGACCCCAGTAGAAGAAGCTAAACCAGAAATAAAGAAAGGTAAACTTTCTATACGATACCGAACCATTGCTGAGTATGCTGCAAGAGGTTATTCTATAGAAATTATAGCACAAGCGGTTGGACTGAAACGTGAAACTGTGTACCATATTCTTGAAAGCAATGAACGAGTTTGGGAAGAGATGAATAGTATCCTGAAAAATGTTTTTGCCGAAGGCGATAGAGTGCTAGCAAATATTTATTTAAAAGCCCTTTACAAATTGGATGCAAGATTGAATCATCCAAGTACGGAATCCGATGCTATTGATAAAATAATGAAGGCTTACGGGACGAGAACCAGCGGAGGAGAAAAACCATCAATAGTCCAATTTTTTCAGAATACTGGTGGCCAGGGTCCAATTGTTGAGGAAGGCATTGATCAA
>Ga0315284_10016214_pt1 | contig 10580 bp, 10 predicted proteins | sample YL17G09_16_MG_FD_203696 | JGI IMG/M metagenome (GOLD analysis project Ga0315284, IMG submission 203696) | Sediment microbial communities from Yellowstone Lake, YNP, Wyoming, USA - YL17G09_16 | ecosystem: Environmental > Aquatic > Freshwater > Lake > Sediment | place: USA: Wyoming | collected...
ACCTAACAGGCACAAGAATCCGAAAATGGCAGCATTCCTGCCGTAAAACCACCAGATCAACCCCAATCCTATAATAAAAAGAATCAGGACAAACCAGAGAACCAGCCTGAATTTGGTCTGGGAAGCATACTTTCTAAGGTCGGTAATTGCGGGCTTGGTTTTTTTGAGTTGATTAGTCATCTTTCGCGTCCATGTATGATAATAACACCGATGATTAGTACTTTAATCACCCCATAATCCTTGATGAACTTGCCTGGTGAAAAATCTTTAAATTTGCGCAAATCCACCACGTAAGTATTTTTTAATGCGATGTTACAAATATCTGTATTATGTGTATGAATTACCGATAAATAATAGGTTTCGATCAATGTCAGTAATAATGTGAAATTGCGCCCGCATATCTAACTGACCGAAGAATTCAATGTAATAATAAAATTTCACATGGATAAAATCTTTAATCGAAATATTCTGAAAAATGAAATATTTTTTTGGCATTATCATGGAGGAAGTATCAGTTTTTTTTGTTTGTTACAATACATTTCTTTTAGGAAAATCTCACAGGAATATTAATTTGAGGAAATGACTTTGGTGCCAAAAATGATTCAAGCAATAAAATGTTTCATGCTGGATATGGACGGAACATTCTACCTGGGCGATCACTTACTGCCCGGCGCTTTGAATTTTATGGATTATCTTGCGAAGAATAATCTTGATTATCTTTTTCTGACCAATAATTCATCCAAGAACAGAGGAATGTATACAGAAAAAATTCGAAGGCTTGGATTTAATGTGGATGGATCCAGGATCTTCACATCCGGTGAAGCGACTACCATTTTTCTGCGGAAGAATTCAAAATTCCAGAGAATATTTTTATTAGGAACTGAAGCCCTAGAGAACGATTTCAGTCAAGCAGGTTTTGAATTGGTGAGGGAAAAACCGGACGCAGTTGTACTTGGATTTGACACGACGTTGACTTATGAAAAAATCTGGAAGGTGTGTGATTTTATCAGGGATGGTTTGCCATATTTCGCCACTCATCCGGATTTTAATTGCCCGACAGAAAAGGGTTTTATGCCTGATATTGGGTCATTCATCGCATTAATTGAAGCATCGACAGGTCGGAAACCGGATGTAATCATAGGAAAACCATCCCGCCATATTGTCGATGCCGTAGTTGAAAAAACAGGTTACCAATTAAATGAAATTGCCATGATTGGAGACCGCTTATATACTGACATCGCTCTTGGAAAGGCAGGAATCGCAACAATTCTGGTCCTGAGTGGAGAGACAAAACCTGAAGATCTGGAAAAAAGCGAATTTAAAGCGGATATCGTTGTGAATGACCTTGCGGATTTATTGAGAAAAATGGAAAAATAGGAGCGGGCGATGGGGCTCGAACCCACAACCTTCTGCTTGGGAAGCAGACATTCTACCATTGAACTACGCCCGCGAGAACTTACAAGATTATAGCGACGCCCGCAGTGGATGTCAAGTTAGAGTAAATTTATGTGAGATACTCAAAAGTTTGCTACAATCTGTATAATGTTATAATACTGCGTGTTTTTTTGGGATATACTGATAACTTCGCTTAAAAAGACAGGAGCGCTATTTGATTACGAACCCACTTAATTGGCTAATGGGGCTTTTTTCACTTGATTTGGGAATTGATTTAGGTACTGCCAATACGCTGATATTTGTGAAGGGCAAAGGCATCATGATCCATGAACCCTCATGGGTCGTAATTGATAAAAGGACCCGCCGTCCTCTAGCAATCGGAGCGCAGGCCAAAGAGATGGTTGGCCGAACCCCTGCGAATATCATTGCCATTCGCCCACTGAGGGATGGCGTCATTTCAGAATTTGAGATCACGCAAGCAATGCTTGGCTATTTCATCGGACGTGTGCACCAGCAATCCATTGTCCCCATGCCGCGTCCAAGAGTGGTGGTTGGAATTCCAACCGGAGCGACCGAGGTTGAAAAACGGGCGGTATATGACGCGACAATGGCCGCTGGAGCCCGTGAGGTTTACCTGATTGAAGAACCGATCGCAGCCAGCCTTGGCGCAGGATTACCCTTGGCAGATGTTAAAGGCACAATGATAATTGACATCGGCGGTGGGACAACCGAAGTAGCCATAACCTCAATGGGCGGTATTGTGGTATCACGATCGCTCAGAGTGGCGGGCGATGAGATGGATCAGGATATCATCAATTTCGTCCGGAATAAATACAACATCTTCATCGGGGAAAGAATGGCTGAGCAGGTAAAAATTGAGATTGGATCTGTCTATCCCCTGGAAACTGAGAAAACGATGACTGTACGCGGCAGGAATCTGGTAACAGGACTCCCTGAAGCAATTGAAGTTTCTTCCATTGAAATCAGAGAAGCCATAAATGGTTCCCTTCAGGTGATCATTGACACAATCAAGGACGCTCTCGATGAAGTGCCACCTGAAATTGGCGCTGACCTTTTGGATACCGGAATTTGTCTGGCTGGCGGAAGCTGCCAACTTCAAGGGTTTGTAGAAAGACTTACAAATGAACTTAAAATGCATGTTTGGCGAGCGGAAGACCCGATGACTTGTGTTGCTCGCGGTGCGGGTATTATTCTTGAAGATTTAAACCGTTTTCAGCATCTGCTTGTGGATATTGACCGCTCCAGGCAGCGGTAGCATTATATCTGGCATAATTAATCCAACAAAACCATGAAATCTGTTTCACCTCAAACGCTGCGTACCGCAGTAGTTATTTTCTTAGTTATTGGCATTTTGCTTCTGGCATTAAGCGGATTTCTGCGTCCAATTCTTGGTGTGTTTATGGATCCATTCATAAGCGCACAGAGATGGCTTTCTGAGAGGTTCATGGGCGTCTATGACTTTTTTACTCTTCCCAGAGATGTCACAGACCTGCTTCAAAAAAACGCGGCGCTTGAAAATGAAGTATCCAGTCTCCAAAGCCAGGTTATCCAATTACAGGAGCAGCTGCGGGAAGCGGATGTTTTGTACTCATTACTGGATTATGCCCGTTCACGTCCTCAGGATAAATATATCGCGTCAGCTGTTATCGGTCGTGATCCCAGCCCCTTCCTTCATTACATCATTATTGACCACGGTTCTGATGACGGAATTCAACATGGCATGCCGGTCGTCACCCAACAGGGACTGGTTGGGAAGGTGGATGCTGTCACCGCCAGCGCTGCACGTATCCAATTGCTCACAGATCCAGGTTCGGTGGTTAATGTCAGATTACAGAATAAAACCGCAGATGCCCAGGTCAAGGGGTCGGTAACTGGAGAGGTGACTTTGGAAATGCTTTCGCAAAATATTGATCTCACATCAGGAGAAATTTTACTGACATCTGGCTTGGGAGGAAATTATCCAGGTGATGTGATAGTTGGGCAGATTTTGGAAATTATTAAAACCGAGAACCAATTATTTCAGACTGCTATTGTGCAACCTGTTGTAGATTTCACTGCCTTGAGGGCGGTGCTTGTTATCACTAACTTCAATACGATCAATATCAATCCTTTGATTCCAACTGCGGCGCCATAATGCTTGCAAGTTTCCTTGCCATCCCGGTTATGCTGGTTTTATCAGTACTGCAAATGACTGCGGTTAGTCGAATTGTATTATTAAACGGAACCGCTGATTTGGTTTTACTTGCGGTAGCTGCATGGGGAGTCAGAGAAAGGGGCAGGAATGTATTTATATGGGCGTTTATTGGCGGGCTACTTATCTCATTTACCACTTCGATGCCTTTATTTACTCCCATAGTCCCTTATATGTTTATTGCATTATTTGCCAGATTGTTCCAGAACAGGCTTTGGCAGGCACCAATCTTGTCCTTAATTGCAGTTGTATTTATTGGAACTCTCTTTCAACATATTTTTAATATCATTATTCTTCAATTGAATGGTGTAAATATCGGTTTATTAGAAAGCCTGCAGAAGGTGACTCTGCCCAGTTTACTGCTCAATTTCTTCTTTCTTTTCCCAATCTATGTTCTAATATCTGATTTAGGAAAGTGGGCATATCCGGAAGATAATTATGAATAACCGAGGAAATCAATCTCAAAGGCTTGAAGGCTGGCGTATAAGGGTAATCTACTTTTTAATCATTGCGATTTTTGGCTATTACGCCATCCGGTTGTTTAATCTGCAAATTCTGCAAAGCGGTGCTTATCTGGGCCAATCCGAAGAAAACAGAACCAAAGAAATCAGCATTCCTACACAGAGGGGGATTATTCTGGACAGGAATGGCGTAGTACTGGCGCGAAATGTGGCTTCTTACAATGTCATTATCACGCCTGCGAGCTTGCCCGGCGACCCTACCTTAGACCCGCTGCCTGGTGCAATTGAAAAGGTTTACAGAGAGTTATCCCCATTAATTAATATTCCCGCTTCAAACGGGATATTAAATGATGAAACTGTTAAATTATTTACTCCTTGCCAGACTGACTTTGGAATCAAAGAGATTGTATTAATCGCTGATACGAACGCACCTTATACCCCGGTAAGGGTTGCCTGCGATGTGGATAAGGATATAGCCATGCGCATCAGTGAAAAAGCGAGCGATTGGCCAGGGGTGGAAATTGAGGTAAATCCAATCAGAGAATACCCGACAGGTGAGCTTACTTCAGAGATCATCGGCTTTTTGGGACCAATCCCGGCTGCGCTGGAACCCGAATATAGGGAGTTAGGTTTTGTACCAAACAGGGATAAAGTAGGCTATGCAGGAGTTGAAGCATCATTAAATGATCAACTTGCGGGTCGAAATGGAACGCGCATGGTTGAAGTAGATGTAGCCGGGAAGGAATTGCGTGATTTGGAGCCCCCAAAGGAAGCAACCCCCGGCGAAAATGTTGTACTGACCATTGATACCCGGTTGCAGGCTGCAACCAAAGCTGCCCTGGTTGGTGAAATAGAATGGTGGAATAGATATTTCAATGATATTCGCTCTTCCAACGGCGTTGCAATTGCAATGAATCCCAAGACGGGTGAAATCCTTTCTTTGGTATCATTCCCGACCTTTGAAAACAACCGCATGGCACGTTTTATTCCCGCTTATTATTACGAGCAATTAAGCCGCGATCCAAACCGGCCGCTCTTTAATCACGCGATCAGCGCGGAACATCCACCAGGTTCTGTTTATAAACTTTCCACCGCGATTGGCGCGATGAATGAAAAGGTTATTTCACCTACCCAAAGCGTTGCCTGTCCAGGAAAGATTTCCATTATTGAAAAATATGCACCTAACGATCCCGGAACGCCGAGGGATTATGTTTGTTATAACCCACTGGGCCATGGTCGTGTCAGTTATCTGCGGGGAATTGCTCTGTCATGCGATGTTTATTTCTATAAAATTGGCGGGGGATATCCTGGGGAAGTACCAGTGGGTCTAGGCATTGACCGGATGGCGGAATATGCCAAGGCATTGGGCTATGGGCAGGTGACCGGAATTGAATTACCTGGTGAAGCAACAGGGCTTGTGCCTACCAGCGCGTGGAAACGAATCAACCTCAGCGAAAACTGGTCCATCGGCGATACCTATATTGCGGCGATGGGACAGGGCTTTGTACTTTCTACACCGCTGCAGGTTCTTGTTTCGGCAGCAATTGTTGCGAATGACGGCGTTTATATGCAGCCAACCCTGGTAAAAGAGATCCAGGATGATGAGGGAAATGTTGTGCAGCCATTTACGCCTAAGGTTAAATGGGATATCACCAAAAACCCGTTGATCACTGTGTTTGATGAGAACGGCATAGCGACTGAAGAGAAAAAAGTTGTTGAGCCCTGGGTAATTGATTTAACCCAACAGGGCATGCACTTGGTCACGACCGATCCTGAAGGCACAGCGAATCGCGCGTTTAAGAATTTTATTGTCAATGGCAAAGAGATCCAGACTGCCGGAAAAACCGGAACCGCTGAGTATTGCGATAATGTCGCTCAATCCAAGAACTTATGCGTACCTGGGAACTGGCCAACGCACGCGTGGTTTATCGGATATGCGCCATACGAAGATCCGGAAATCGCTGTGGTCGCTTTTGTTTACAACGGTGGTGAAGGCGCGAGTGTGGCTGCGCCAATCGCTAGAAAAATAATGGAAGCATATTTTGAATTAAAAGCGATTGACGCGGGTGAAGCTGAAGTCGTAGCCCCATAAGGTAATAATAAAAATGACCGAAAAAAAATTACCAATTAAAGGATTTAAAGAAGGCCTGCTTATTAACCTCGGGGAAGGTGACTGGATTTCTGTTTCGAAGACACTTCTTACACAAATCGATGAAAAACCAGATTTCTTTAAAGGGGCGAAAATCGCTGTGGATGTTGGCGAACGGGCAATCCATGCCGCAGAGATGGGTCAGCTGCGTGACAGGTTATCTGAAAGGGGCGTTTCATTATTTGCTGTCATCAGCAAATCTAACATAACCGAAGCGGTGGCCGAGACTTTGGGCTTGTCTACCCACAAGAGTGTGCTTAAAGCCAGCAACGAAAATATCAGGAATGCCCTAATGGACGGGGAAAAAGCAGTTTTACTGCAAAAGACACTCAGATCTGGGGCATCTGTCAAATTTCCTGGGCATGTCATTATTGATGGTGATGTAAATCCCGGGGCAGAAGTCATCGCGGGCGGCTCGATATATATTTGGGGAAAATTGCGCGGGACAGCAACCGCGGGCGCTGATGGGTCAGAAAAGGCAGTAATTTGCGCGCTCGATTTTAATCCAGCCGGGATGCGCATAGCCAATATAGTAAAAGAAGGTCAACTATTTAAATTAAAGATCAAAAAAAGTCCTAAAAAGGCAACCATTCAAACTGGGTCCATCATAATATCAGACTGGAAACAGGATAACCCATTAAAATAGATATTCATAAGTAAAACATAAATAAACGAGGAGTGAATGGCAGCGAGAACAATTACGATTACATCGGGTAAAGGCGGCGTTGGAAAAACAACCGCAACTGCAAACCTTGCAGTCGCTTTAGCCAGCCTGGGACAAAAAGTAGTATGCATTGACAGCGACATCGGTTTGCGGAATCTAGATGTTATTCTGGGACTGGAAAACCGGATTGTTTATGACCTGGTGGATGTAATCGAAGGCCGATGCAGATTAAGGCAGGCGATGATCCGCGACAAGCGGTTTGAAGAATTGCATCTCATTCCCGCTGCACAAACGAGAGATAAAAACGCTGTTTCGCCATCTGACATGATCAAGTTGGTTGATGAACTCAGAGATGAAGTTGACTGGATAATAATTGATTCGCCAGCAGGGATCGAACGCGGTTTCAGAAACGCCATAGCGCCAGCCGATGAAGTAGTGGTTGTAACGAATCCGGATGTTTCCGCTGTCCGGGACGCGGACAGAATCATCGGAATTATTGAAGCTGAACAAAAAGGCCCCGCGAAACTGATCATTAACCGCATTAACCCCCAGATGATCCAGCGCGGGGACATGATGGATGCCAATGATGTTATGGACCTGTTGGCAGTAAAACTCATCGGCATTGTGCCTGAGGATGAGCATGTGATTGTTAGCACCAATATCGGAAAACCTGTCGCCCTGGAGGAAAAATCAAAAGCTGGGCAAGCCTTCAGGAACATTGCCCGAAGATTGATGGGTGACGATATTCCAATGATGGATCTTGAATTTAAAGAGGATATCTTGCACCGGATATCACGGGTGTTCAAAGCTGGAGGGAGTTAACATGTCCGACTGGTTATCAAAAATCATGGGAAAGCCATCAAGCGCGCATGAAGCCAAGGAACGCCTTAAATTGGTTTTGATCCATGACCGCATGGATATCAACCCGGACACGATGGAGAAGCTGAAGGATGATCTTCTCAAAGCAATCTCACGCCATATTCAAATTGATCCGGGTTCGGTAACAATAACCATAATGCATGAAGGTAGGGAACAGCGGCTCGTGGCAGATATCCCTTTGAAGCGGCATGAACGGAAAACGACTGGTTAAAAAAATTACAAGAAATGAAAAGGGAACTCTGGCGCAATTTTGATTTTTGGTTGTTTGGCGCCTCTATCTTTTTAAGCATTTTCGGAATCATGATGATTCAATCCGCCATCGCTGGAAATGAAGTGCTGGCGCAATCGGTCTCCAGACAGCCTCTCTTTCTGGGACTGGGTGTGGCGCTGATGCTGATCATCACCGCCATTGATTATCATTACTGGGGTTCTTTGGCCAGGTTCATGTACATCTTCGCAGTAATATCTTTGCTTGTCATCTATGTATATGGGCAGGCAAGATATGGGTCCGCGCGCTGGCTGGATACCGGCGTTATTCTGATTCAACCATCCGAAATCGTAAAAATCATCATGATCATGGTTCTGGCGGATTTCTTTGCCAAAAACCAGGACAAGCCGCATGATCTGCGCTGGATAGCGCAGAGCTTTCTAATGACTATCGGCGTGGTCATCTGGATCCTGCTGCAGCCAAACCTGAGCACATCCATTGTGATCATGGTCATCTGGTTCTCACTGCTGTGGATTTGCGGGCTGCCGCTGAAATACCTGCTCATTTTAGTGCTGGTTGGAGTGCTGCTCATTGCGATTGCTTTCCCGTTGCTGGAAGAATACCAGCGTGCTCGCGTGATCAATTTCCTCTTTCCCGATCCGGAAGCCCGCCATGGGGATTCCTATAACGTTGAGCAAGCGTTGATCTCCATTGGTTCGGGCGGATGGTTCGGACAGGGTTACGGGCAAGGCACCCAGGTTCAGTTGCGGTATTTGAAAGTTCGGCATACCGACTTTATCTTTTCAGCCATGGCTGAAGAATTCGGTTTTGTGGGCACGATGCTGATTATGGGGCTGCTGGTGTTCATCATCTGGCGCTGTATCCAGGCCGGGAAGCATGCCAGCGACCTCTATGGGTCATTAATTGCCTACAGTTACGCGGCCATGCTCTTTTTCCAGGCAGCGGTCAATATTGGCGTGAACCTCAATGTTATGCCGGTTTCCGGTTTGCCCCTGCCATTTATGAGTTACGGCGGCAGTTCGCTGCTTAGTTCCATAATGGGGATCGGCCTGGTTGAAAGTGTCAATTTGAGAAAAGGAAATATTGGATAAAAACAGAGAATAATGACAGAAAGCACTCCTTACCGCGTTCGTTTCGCGCCATCCCCGACCGGGCACGTTCACCTTGGATCTGCACGCACAGCCCTTTATGATTACCTGATCTCCCAAAAAACAAAAGGCCAATTTGTGCTGCGCATTGAAGATACTGACCGAAAACGGCTGGTTGAAGGCGCAGAGGAGGAATTGATCAAAAGCCTGCACTGGCTGGGAATTGATTGGGATGAGGGACCGGACAAGGGCGGTCCATTTGGACCTTACCGGCAATCCGAAAGAAAAGAGATTTATCAAAAATACGCCAGGGAGCTGGTTGAAAGCGGCCACGCGTATTACTGTTTTTGCACCAGTGAACGGCTGAACCGGGTCCGGCAGGAAAAACAGCAGCAAAAACTGCCACCGCATTATGATGGCCTGTGCAGGGATATAACCGCCTCAGAAGCAGAAAAACGGGTCAATGCGGGGGAACCACACGTGATCCGCTTTAAATCACCCAAAGAAGGCGCAACGGTTGTAAAAGACCTGCTGCGCGGCGAAATTACCTTCGAAAATAAGAACATGGATGATTTCATCCTGGTCAAGACGGATGGCTGGGCGCTTTACCATCTGGCGGCGATAGTGGATGATTATTTAATGAAGATCACGCATGTCATCCGCGGGTCTGAATGGCTGCCAACATTGCCACTGCACAGCCTGATCTGGAAAGCGTTCGGTTGGGAAGAACCTGTGTGGGTGCATCTTTCTGTTTTCTTGAAACCCAGCGGCAAAGGCAAGATGAGCAAGCGCGAAGCAGCCGAGCTCACGAACGACGGCTACTCTATTTTTATCAAAGACCTGGAAAAACTGGGCTATCTGCCGGAGGCAGTAATCAACTGGGTAGCACTGATGGGCTGGAGTTACGACGACCATACCGAATTTTTCAGCATGGATAACCTGGTTGAAAAATTCTCGCTTGAAAAACTTAACCCGTCTCCCGCAGCCATCAATTTTTCAAAACTGGACCACTTCAATAAAGAACATATCAAGAAATTATCCAATAAAAACCTGGCTGAGAGTGTTTATCCTTTCTTTGTTGACAAGGGGCTATCTCCTGATAAAGCAAAACTGGAAGCAATCGCCCCGGCGATAAACGAACGCATAACGACTTTGGATGATGCGGTGGAGTTATGCGAGTTCATTTTTAAAGACATCGCTTTACCGCAACAATCAGCCCTGGCGATAGCGGATAAAACCCTGGAAGAAACCGGAAAAATAGCCCGGGATGTTTTAACATTCCTGAATGAAACCGCTGACTGGAATACCGCCGCGATTGATTCAAAAATGAAAAAATACATGGAAGATAACCAGCTTTCGACCAGGCAATTGTTGGGATTCCTGCGTGAAGCGCTTGCAGGGCAAAAGGTAACGCCACCCTTATTTGAATGCATGGCTGTCCTTGGGAAATCCGCCTGCGTTGAAAGAATGAAGCGGGCAATTGAGGTGATTGGCTGATTTTAA
>Ga0315284_10016215_pt1 | contig 10580 bp, 10 predicted proteins | sample YL17G09_16_MG_FD_203696 | JGI IMG/M metagenome (GOLD analysis project Ga0315284, IMG submission 203696) | Sediment microbial communities from Yellowstone Lake, YNP, Wyoming, USA - YL17G09_16 | ecosystem: Environmental > Aquatic > Freshwater > Lake > Sediment | place: USA: Wyoming | collected...
GTAAGACAAGTGGAGAAATCACATTACTACGGTAACGCGCGACCTGAACATATGGCACGGTCGTAACGTCGATCACATGAAACGTCGAGTAGTCCAGGCCTTGGCCGTGAGCCACGTCAACAACAAGTGTATATGTGTGTCCTTCTATAGGTCGTTCCCAGATTGCCAAACATTCGTCTTTGGATACATGGATTGGATTGATCCACGTTAGTCGTGCAAGGACATCACCTTCAATGAGCGTGTTCGAACTTCCCAAAAACGAACATTCGAATTCTTGGTTCCACTGGCGTCTAGACGTGTTTCGGATCGTCTGTTCTTTCCACTTCTCGTCTCGACCAGGAACGTCCCACCAATTAACTTCTACGGGAGCATAGTCGGATTCTTTGTTCTTGGCGTCCGTCCACATCTTGTAGAATTTGTTCATGCCGTTAGGCGTGGACACAATGAACACCTTGGACTTCTTACCGGAAGAGATTGTCGGATAAACTGAGTTGAAGAACTCTTCGGCGACGTTGTTGGGAATGAACGCGAATTCGTCAAAGAAAATCAGATTGAACGTATAACCACGAACGGCGTCCGAAGACGTAGCAGCCGACAAAACTTTCGATCCGTTAGCAAGTTCGATGTTACCTTTGTTCCAGATAGTTGCGCCAGATTGGAGCCACTTTGGCAGCCATTCGTAGGCCAACTGAAGACGACCCAGGATTTCGCGGGCCGTTGCTCCCTTGTTAGCAAGAATCGCGACGTTGACGTTCTTATTGAAAAGAATGTAGTGCAGAATCCACGCGACAACGCAGGAAGTCTTTCCTGTCTGACGTGGAAACTTACAGATCACGAATCGATTGTCGGTAAAGGTTTGTAGAAGTTGTTCCTGATACGGCCATAGTTCGAAGTTCATCAAGCCTCGGTCGACGTTGACGATCTTGATATAGTTCTTTGCGAAATAGACAACATCGTCCCTACAGCGGGTAAATTCATCCTGTTCCTTTTGAGTGAACGGATGAATGTAGCCACTCTTGACGAGATTCTGATTTCCTTTATACCCAGTAATTTGGGTAACGCTACTCATCTATTTTGTCCGATTCCAATACTTGTAATTGTTCCTGTCTCTGCTTATCTATCCGATCCAGCATTTCGGAGGCAGTTCCGACAAAGACGGCCTGTTCAATATTCTGATTGACTTGGGTGAAATTGGTATTTCCTTGATTGTCAAATGCGGTGTTGAGTCCTGATCCCATCTCAAGTCTCTTGATTTCGGCACGGGTCTTATGTGTTCCTACAAGTTCTTTCGTTGCATCAGTTGCCGTCTTCAATAGTGTTGCGAGAACTTCATAGGCTCTAGGTTGCTGAGTTTCATTTGCCACAATAGCAAGTTCATTGAAGGCCGATTCGGCCGCCTTGATAATGATCCGCATCTTCTTGCGCGCGAAGGCTATATCATCTTCTTGAGGTGATCTAGGAGTCGCGTCCGGAACCTCGATTGGGTCTGGAACTATGATATCGTTTCGAGTTGCATAGACCTGTAGGTCCGTATTTGTCGGGGAGGTTACGGTGTCGAGTTCAAGCAATTCATCTAATAGGTTTTTATTAGTCATGATTTATCAATTCGCTGTTGGGTATTCCCTGATTACCGTTGTATATCCATAATCTCCAGAACCGTTTGCCGTAGCAGGATTTGGTGTAACGACAATGTTTATGATCTTCTTGTCTGGAATAAAGAAGGTTGATGCGATTGCGGACGCGTTGGTATCCAATGCCCAAGTGCGAACGTTGAGGGAGAAGTTTCCTCCGAGAACCTTAATCGTCAAACGATTTGCCGAGGACAGCCAATCGGACACAGTTCCAACTGCGGTTGCGTCTGCCGGATTGGTTCCCTGATATACCAATTCTCCATATCGGAATACGTTGCCCGAAACGTTCGCCATATTTATTGAAAGTTGATTATCATTGGATAGAGATATCTTTGCCGAATCATCATAGATATTTGTAGTGACGGTCGTAATGACATTCTGAGATGCCGTAGGTCCTGATATCCATGCCTTCATCGTGAACGCAAGTGTCCACACAATAGAGCGTGTCGATTCATAATTTCCTTCATAGTCGATTGATTGTGTCACCGAATTGAGAGTTATTGGAATCGTCTTGTATTCATCCGGAAATGCTGAATTGGTATTGATTGACATCGAATACTGAGGAGCAAAATATGGAAGAATCTGTTCGACAATCTGATTTCCATCTTCGATGTTTCGGACCATGACCGAAAGTTCGAAGTTTATATCGTATGGGGTTTCGACATAGGTAGATGAGACTCGATTCGACACACCTGAAATGGATCGCTTGCGTTTCATCGTCGTTTCTTGCTTACGCATAGGATCGTATGAAATTCCCACGATTTCAAACGCCATTCTGGGTAGAATAGTTTGAACGCCTTTATTCAAATCCGGGTCCTGTTCAATCTTGGAAATGTATTTTTCTTTTGGACCATAGGACAAAGGAACCTTTATTCGGTCAACTTCAGTCGCTCCGTCCGCCTTATAACGAATCATTGTAATATTGTTGAATAGGTTGCCGAACGCGACAACATACTTTCTTATGGCTCTATTGTAGAACGGGGTTCCAAACATTTTTATGGGGTTCCAAACGGATTGGTTTCAGAGAAGTTCATGATTGTATTACCCTCTGTCTGTATCTGTCTATTATCGGACGTATCATAGAAGACGAAATTGTCCTGAGGATCGTAATTGATTATCGGATATCTTGTATCGGATGTAACACCAACAGCATTTTGACCAGCAAGGAATACGCCCTTGACATGAATTACGTCCAGGTTTCCGGTCGATCTTGTCCATGCGGTTACGTTTGCGGTAGCCGTCGCAGTTGACAAGTTTGCGCCCTGATAGATTGTTTCATGCACGATATAATCGTTTGATGAAGTTGCATTCATCGATAGACGAACTGTATAGGTATTGACAACAACCGAATCGTCGATTTCTTCGACACCAGTATTAACTTTGGCCTGAGGGAATTTCCACATTTCGGTATACAGTTCATAGAAATATGCATCGCGGCGTCCAAGTTGATAGAAGTCTTTGTCCTTGTCCACAAACTTGAGTTCGAACATTTTTCCGAACACCGGAACCCAAATAAGGTCTCCTTCGCGGGGACGTGCCGCATAGATTTGCGGAATGTATTTGTTAAATGATCTTTGAGTCACTAAGAAGTTTGCTCCCTGACGGGCTTCAAGTCCGAACTTGGAAAGAAACTCTCCGTCTCCTCGGAACGTATCAATATCTACGATATACATTTCGATTGCATAGGCGCGTTTGAAATAGGCAAGAGGGTCTTCACCGAACAGATCATCAAAATTATCTTCGGATTCACGAACAATGTAGTATACGTCTGTCCCATGAATCTTGATGGCTTCGTTGAGAAGATCGTCAACGAGCATCTGTTCCATGGTTCTCGCACGTTGCGAGTATTGATTAAAATATGGTGAGGTGGCCACTAGATTATCCTACATAGAAGTCTGGTGGGATTTCATTGTCGGCACGTAGTTCAAGTTCCAGCTTTTCAATCTTGGCTTCGGCACGATCAAGGATTTCGGCGCCGTTGAGAGTTGTTCCTCCGATAAGCTGGATACCGGAATACTTGGAAAGATTCTGGCCCCATTGACGCATGAAAAGTGCTGCGGTGTAACGCTTCATCCAACGATCATTCCAAATCTTCGTATTTGAGGCAGGATCGATTGCGATATATCCTTTGATGACGATCCAGTCGCCGGCCTTGATATCGACGCCCCAATTCGTATCCAATTGAAGCTGACCAGATAGACGATTGAACCGAATGGGCGTTTCTCCGGAGAACAACATTTCGATGTTTCTCAAGTGTTGTTGAGTCAGGACATAGCCCGTGTAGGAAGTCGCGTTGAAGTTATAGATTTCATTGAGAAAGATTTGATACTTGACATTCCACATGGACAGCGGATTCGAAGACGGTAGAACCAGAATCTTTTCGATTCCAGTAACCAGATCGTTCGTGATTGGAACATATCGATTTGTCACGTCAGTTGCGGTAATCTGATACTTTGTATAGGAAGGCGTGATGCCGTCGAAGTGGTATTCCCTGAACATGGCCAAGGCTTCTTCAATGCGATCTTCTAGCTGATCATCATCTACATTGATTTCAATCACAGGATGACCTAGTTCTCTTAGGCAATACTGCTTTAATCCTTCTCTTGATCCGGCCATTTATTAAATTCCTTGTTGTAATTTGTATTTATGATTACTACCAGCATATGATTTTGGCGTATCCTCCTCCACCACTCCCCGCAGTGCCGCCGGCTGTCGTCCCCCTTCCACTTCCTCCGCCGCCGCAGCCGATGCCCCCAAAACCTCCACGACCTCCGGTGGCGGCGCTGCCGTCTGCGCCTCCTCCTCCACCAACAGAGTAGAATGAGTTACCTCCCATTATCGTATATCCATCATTCGCGCGCATACCTGCCGTTCCAGTTGAAGCCGCAACCGTCGCATATGTCGGATTAACAGCAGTTACCGCCCCACCACCGAAACCTGTTCCTCCACCTCCGGCCCCACCACTGACGCAAAGTGTTGCGGATACTCCGGTTCCGGCGGCACTAGTTCCTCCCCCACCACCCGAGCCTCCGGCTCTAGCAGAAAGATACCCGTATTCTGAGAAATGAGTTGCGGCCATTGCACCACCACCGGCGCCACCAGCACCGCCGCCGCCAGCGGCACCGACACCACCTGTTGCCGAAATTAGATGCACTGTTGTTCCGAAGTCCCATCTCCCAATTCTAGATATTTGACCTGTGGTTCCGTTTTGTGCCGAGGCACCGCCTTGTCCTCCTGGTCCTACTCCCACTTGACAGATATCCGGAACGAATATTGCCGGAATAATTATTTTCGATATGGCTCCGCTACCGGCGCCACCACCACCACCGGTGCCCGTGCTGCCTCCTCCTCCTCCACCACCAGCACCCACAACCATCATGTATACCATAGAACATGCGGGTTTATACCATGTAGATTGTGATGGAGTTGTTGAACTTGTATTTGCCTGAGCAACATAGTCCCATATATTGGTATTTTCTACACCGAAGGATGGAAATGAGAGGAGTGGAAACATTATCCTGTTACGACTCCGAGTATAATAACCCCAGCCCCGCCCAGGCCACCGCGGCCGCTATTGCCGGCACCTCCGTTTCCTATACCTCCTCCTCCACCTCCTCCAGAACCCCAACCTCCAGCAGAGCCTCCTGGACCTGCATCACTTGCCTGCTGGCTGGACCCTCCGCCACCACCTTGAGATATATAAAATGGAAATTTAGACGCGGCTCCGTTTTGGGCTCTTTGGGGTCCAGATACATTTAATCCTCCTAGCGCCTGGGGAAATGGTCCTATTGCCGGCACAGCACCACCATCGGCCAGCGCGCTGGCGGCCGAGCAGCCGCCCCCGGAAGCACCACTAGTGCATTTACGCGCGATCACCCCCACGCCGCCGGCGCCGCCTGCATTAGAGCCTCCGGCAGCGCCGGCGCCCGCGCTGCATAGTCCTGTAGAAAAAAAGATATTAGTATTAGTTGAGGTTGATGTAGGAATAACTCCGCCGGCACCTCCGGAGCCGCCGGACGTGGTACCACCCTTACCATATCTACCACTGTTGACGACCAGTAATAAATTCGTATTTGAATACCCAAATATCATCGTAGGCGTTCCGTTTGCCCCGTCACTACCAATCTGACCCGAGGTTATTTGCGAAGCACCTCCGTAACCTCCTGCGCCTACGATAAATCGTAATACAGGTGGTAAGAATATAGCAGGATATATTCCAGCAAAATTAGCACCAGACCCTCCGCCGGCACCTCCGGCGCCGATTGCCGCCGCGCTGGACTTTGCTCCGGAACCTCCTCCCCCACCGGCTCCTTGTGCCATGATATGAACGAAGGTCGCGTTGTCGGGCTTCATCCACATAGAATTGGGATTGGTTGGATTGATGGCCGCGCCGGTGAGGTCGTGAAAATCTCCACCATCGTAAACTGTCCATTGATAATTGTCGTTGTTTATTCCAGGCAAAAAGCCAAATCCGTTAGTCATTTTTTAAAACCCCCATATGAATGCGAACCCGGCGCCACCAATACCTCCGGCGCCCGTCGAGGCGCCCATGCCCCCACCCCCTCCACCGGAACCAGGACCGCCAGCGCCACCTACACCACCAACACCAGCAGTATTACCTCCTCCTCCTCCACCACCAAAACTTACAAGTAAATTGTCCATGACCATATATCCGTTCGCCCCACTTCCTGATCCGCCACTACCTCCTAGAACTCCTGGTCGATCATAGAATCCCGAACAATCTCCTCCCGGCGCAACAATATTTCCTGATCCTCCACCGCCACCGGATACAATAAATGATGATGCGTGTCCGCCCGCAACGGCCGATCCTCCTGCACCAGCAGTTCCTCCAAGTATGGCCAGATGAAGTCCCGAATCTGTCCAAAATGTTGTGGCGGCGGCACCTGATGTTCCAGCAGTTGACTGGGCCGCACCCGATCCTCCTGCACCAGCGGTAAAGAAAGTATCTTTATTTCTTGTTATCAGAGATGTTGTTCCTGCACCCGTAGATGCCCCTCCAGTTCCAAGTTCAAATATAATATCATCCGGAACAAATATCGCAGGCATTATAATTTTTCCTATGCCGCCTGGGCCGCCACCACCACCGCCCGAAGTGGCACCTCCTGTTTTTCCGCCACCACCGCCACCACAGATATATATGGCGATCATTTTAGCTTGAGGAGGCTTATACCAAACGTGCTTTCCTGGTGCCGTCATCGGCCAGAATACGTCAGATGATTGTTGCAGGCCCGCAGATGGTATGAACATGATTTATTGGGCCCAGATTGGAGGTGTCGGTTCAGGATCGATTACCCAAGACGTGCATTCTCCTAAAGCTTCGAAGTTTACGGTATTACCATCTAGATCAGTATTGCGTAGGACATTACCACCGGAAATTTCCTGATATCCTTCGTGAACGATATCGTCTGCTGAAACCCAAGCAATTTTTATGTATTGGAACATGTTCTAATAATCTCCTCCAACCCCGATGAATGTCCATCCGGCGGCAACTGTAGTGCCTAAGGTTACATATACATTATATCCAGGCTTTAACGGCGCCTTGATCGCAATGGGCACATCAGGCTGTGCCTGCGCTTCATTCAGCGTAATCGCCGGCAATGATAGTTCTGTAAATAAAACATTGTTATTTTGAAGAGTGGTCGATTGTCCATTATTGATAAACACACGAACTACGGTAACTACATTGGTCCCTATAGGTTTTGCACGAATATGATCCAGATATGATCCGTTCAGGGTGTTTGCTGCGAACACTTGAGTTATTGTTCCCGAATTAGCATATCGTGTTTGATTCTGTGTTAGGAGCGTATTCGAAAAATATAGTCTAGGTGCCCTAAGAAAAATAGGAATTCCGCCGCCAGGAATTAAACCATAGTCTCCCCCCACCGCCGTGAATTCCCAGCCGGCACCGGCGTTTATTGTATTGGCGACAGTAGCATAAAGATTATAGCCGGCCGGAATTGCCATTTTAAGGTATGATGTAAGTTCCGGCAGCGCGGCAGTTTCGGACCATGTGACAGACGGTAAATTGATTTCAGTTAGTAGCATGTTATTATTTGACTGAGCCGTGCCTCCTATAGCGCCATTATTTAAAAAGATTCGACCCGCACCCTGATTATTGGTTCCCAAAGACCTAGCGCGAATATAATCAACGAATGATCCGTTCTGGGTGTTTCCCACAAAAAGAGGTTGATCAAATGTAACTCCCGATCCATCTTTGGACGTAGATGCTAAAATAATGGCATTCGACCAACCAATATTTGGGTTCTGCACAAAAAGTGGTGTTGTTCCTGCTGGCATGATTTAATAGTCTCCTCCAAAAGCGCCAAAAGTCCATCCGGCGGCCACTGCTGTTCCTAGTAAGACATGAACATTATATCCAGGCGGCAGTGCTAATTTAAGGGGTAATATGGTTTCAGGTTGGGCCGTATTTTCCGTAGTCGTTGTTGCTATTAAAGTTATCTCCGCGATCATCGCATTATTGTTGGCCTGCGCGAGGCCTCCTACGGCACCATTATGCATAAATATTCTGGCAACAGAGGCTACGTTAGTCCCGAGAGGTTTTGCGCGGATATGATCCAGATATGAACCATTTAGAGTATTGGCTTGAAATAGCGTAGGATTCAATGCTCCCGTCGAAAGGTCTTTTGAAATATTACCGGCGGTAATGGTATTTGAGAATCCCACTTTAGGCCTATTGATGAAGATTGGATTTGTTCCTGCTGGCATTCGTCAGTTCTCCTGTATTACAAATAATATCCGCGTTGGACGGCAATTGACATTCCGTAGTCGAATGTAGAGGCTCCTGTTGCTGAAACCGTCTGCCATGTCGCGTCATCGCGAAGGTATTTAGTGCCATCTGCCGTTACCGACTTAGGAACCGCACCATTTGTTGACGCGGTAAAGATTACCGTGTTTACCCAGATTGATCCGGCTCCAGTGATCGGCCCGCCGGAGTTCGACAGACCTTCACCTGGTCGGATATCTATCGACGTTACGGTACCCGTTCCGGAAACAGTTACCCAGATCGCATCGTCGCGAAGAAGTCTTCCGGTCGATGCACCGGGTGTCGGAACAAGTCCATCGAATGTGGACGAGAACACACGGGCCAAAGCACGACCCTGATTGGCGGTGAGTGCCTGGAATGTATTCACGGACACTAGAGTATCGTTCAGACGAACTTCACCGTTCTGGGTTGTGGATGCAGCCTGGATGGCCAGAGTTCTGTCCGCAGTCAGGTCTCCACCACCGGTCAACGGAGACGTGGTAGAGATTAAACGATTGTTCTGGACGGACTTTGTTTCCAAATATCTGACGATGTTTGCCGTCGCGGCTTGTCCGACGTTGGTAGAAGTCAGTGTATCGTTCAGACGAACTTCGCCGTTCTGGGTTGTGGATGCAGCCTGGATCGAAAGTGTTCTATCGGCTGCCAACGAACCACCACCGGACAATGGAGACGTGGTAGAAATCAGGCGTGTATTCGAAACCTTGTATACATCCAGATAACGAACGATATTGGCCGTTGCGGCGGTGCCGACGTTCAATGACGTTAGTGAATCTTCAAGTCTTACTACACCGTTGACGGTCAAGGACGCGTTGGCTGCAATGATCGTAATGTCGGCCGTCAAGGCTCCACCACCCGTAACACCACCACCAGCAGTCAAGACCTGACGTGTGTTTTGAACAGACTTGGCTTCCAGATAACGGATCATGTTGGCTGTAGCGGCCTGACCGACGTTGGCGGAAGTCAGTGTGTCATTGAGTCTGGTTTCACCATTCGTCGTTAGTGTTGCTGCACCAATCGTGAGTGTAAGATCGGCCGTTAGCGCACCACCACCAGCCAATGGTGATGTTGTCGAAATAGTTCTGTTGTTTTGAACGGACTTGGCTTCAAGGTAGCGAATCATGTTGGCGGTCGCTGCCTGTCCAACGTTCGCCGAAGTCAGAGTATCGTTCAAACGGACTTCACCGTTCTGGGTGAGAGTTGCTGCCTGGATCGAAAGCGTTCTGTCGGCCGCAAGTGTGCCGCCACCAGACAACGGAGATGTGGTAAGAATCGAGCGGGTATTAACAACAACTGAGTCGTTATTGACGACCAACCTCGATAGAACTTGAACTCGTCCAAATCCGTCGGAAATTCTAAATTGATCATTGACAAGTGTTGTCCAAACAATATCACCATTCGAATCCCAATATTGTCCAGTTCCAGTATTCAGATCAGTAAAGAGTGCTGGCCAGAATGTATTTCCGCTCGGAAGGGATAATGTTCGGTGCATGGCAGCGCCGGCGAGACTGGCCGATCCGTCCGATCTACCTCCTGCTCGGAACGATGCAATTATTATTCCATTGTGTGTGATGACAACCGCATCATTTCCTTGATACGGAGCGGTCGCGACGTTAGCATATCCTAGACCGGACTGGGGGAATGCCAAGAATGAGTAGCTTACATTTGATGGATTCGCGCCACCTGTATTGGCAACAAACATACGGCCAGTATTAGATACGCGAAGAACTTCAACTGGAGCCGTGCCTCCAGATGGGAGTTTGAACGACATATTTGCGCCATATACTTGCGTATTCGGATTTGCCCACAGAACGTCAATATAACCAGCGTCAACATTGACGAGATTATTTGATTCGAGTTGGAAACGAATACCGGTACCGAAGCCTGTCTGGACAACTGCTCCTTCTGTTCCAGTATTACCATGACCTATCGTGATCGAACGCGTGATGGTAGACGAATTGGCATCATTGATATAGAAATTGTTATTGCCGGTCCACAAATTATCTTGCGTATTTGAAATACCACCACCGGCGCCACCAGCAGGAACATTCCACGTTCCGTCTGCGCGCAAGAATGATGTTGTGCCGCCTGGAGAGACCGGAACAAGTCCTGAGTTTGCAGTCGTAAACAATCTAGCCAGAGCATTC
>Ga0315284_10016216_pt1 | contig 10579 bp, 17 predicted proteins | sample YL17G09_16_MG_FD_203696 | JGI IMG/M metagenome (GOLD analysis project Ga0315284, IMG submission 203696) | Sediment microbial communities from Yellowstone Lake, YNP, Wyoming, USA - YL17G09_16 | ecosystem: Environmental > Aquatic > Freshwater > Lake > Sediment | place: USA: Wyoming | collected...
AAGAGAAGCAGAAAGAATTACAAAAATAAGTTCAGCTAGTATAACAATGTGTTGTAAAAATCATCCAAACTATTCTCATGCTGGTGGATTTGTTTGGAAATACGTAGGACAAGGACGTTAACCCTCTATATATTCCTGTATAGTTCTTATATAGGAAAGAGGCCCCTGTATTTCTACAGGGGCTTTATGTTTCCGTGTATCCCCCCTTAACCGTAATTAGTTTATAACATAACCATCTGGTCCCACTCTACTAATAGATGTACCATCAAATATAATAACCTGGTCTTTGTCAGAATACTGTTTAATAATATCTTCTTGGAAGTAATTAAAATTAGCTCCCTTTAAACCAATAAAAAATGCTTTATCACAATAAGTGTCACAATGATCTTCTGCGTCAGTGAGAATAATAGCGTTAACACCATTTTTTTCTACACTTTTTAAAGCAGCATTGATGGTTGTACCACCGCTTGTATCTAACATAGAAATACTAACAACATCTTTTTTATACTTCTTCACTTTGTTATTAAACACATATACATCATTAAGCATACCCATCTCAGATAGTTTAACCACCATAGACTTACAGAAATCTATTCTGCTGATACTTTTTATACCACAGCCACTAGACATAGATCCAGAGATATCTATATAGACATCTATTTTACCTATAGACTTAGTGTCTTTCACTTGTATATCTTCAGCAAAAATCTTACGTAGCTTTGGATGCAATAGTTCATAGTCTTCTAACCCTGCTATGTTATCTGAGTTAAACAAATCTTCATAAACAGTTTTTTGCTTAGCACTAAAATAACTTACAGACTTATCTAATATTTTCTTAAGTTTCTCTTTAAGAGATCCCATAGAAAATCTTATACTTTGCAGTCTGGTAGTAACTTGTTTAATATAGTCTGGACTAAGATTACCAGCTGAACAATTGTCCCCTGGTTCTGTAGCATTTTCAAACATCTGTTCCTGTATATTATCATCCATAGCTCCGTCCATTTCTTTACACAGCTGCGTAGCTTGTTTAATAGCATCTTCCATGGCTTTCTTAGCCATTGCATTATTACACATATCATCTACAGCTTTATCTGCATCTTTACTATCAAAGTCAGAAGCTCCGTTAAGACCCTTCTTAATATTCTCAGATGCATCTGGATCTACATAGTCTAGCATAGTCATTCTCATGATGTAGTTTGCTAAAATATTACGAGCAAAAATAGCAGACTTCAGATTAGAATCTTGAGACATAATTTTAGCTACAGGATTGTTAGCGTTTTCTAGAAACTTAAACTTAGTGTTGTTTCCATCTGTACGCTCTTCAAACTCTAACTTTTCCATTGGGTTGTTATACATCTTAAAGATGTCCTTTACAATATGCTTAGGAAACTTTTTGTAGTTTTCTCTCATCTTCATATTAAAAGCTGATAGGTCTGGTTTCTTACCATCTGGAATCTTTTTAATATAGTCTGCAGTTTTTGCAAACTTATTAAACTCTTCAGTGACAACTTTTCCATCTGCCATATAAGCATCCATGATGGCATCTATTCTGTATTCATCTAGATAGTGCATGTGTGGTTTAACAAGATCTGGTTTCTTGTAGAAGTTAATCTTTCCAAATAAACCACCACCATCATCTTTTTTATAATAGGTGTCTATCTCACCCTTTTTTACTTTTTCTAGAATAGTATATACATTCTTATATTTCTGAGCCATAATAAATTAATTTAAAAATAAACCCCCAGTGTAGACACACTAGGGGGTGAAATCAAAATAAGAAAAAAGAAAAAATGTTTAATCTTAGAATGAACTATCTTCAATCATTTGGTCAAACTCTTCAGACGTTTGATAGTCTTTACGAGCAGGATGTGTTTGAAGAATATACTGCATAGACATTTCTATCTCTTCCACTTGTCCTACATCCATTACACCTCTAGTAGCATATGCATTAATAAGACTCTCAATCTCAGCTACCGCTAGTTCAAGAGCTTCATTATTACTATGAGAATGTAACATCTCCACCTTAGACATCACTGCCTTAACTTCTGCTGACATTAGTTTATTCTGTAGTTCAGAACCTGCTGTTTGGTCAATCATAATCTGAGCAGTTTTAACTAAGGACTTATCTATAGAGATATCCCATATATAGCTTACAGCTCTAGTTAGATTGGGTACAAAAGTAAGAGTACGATCTGAACTCTTAGCATAACCCACTTCTAAATACTTCTCAAGCTTTTTAGTTGGTATCTCTACACTAGCAATCTCTGCTTTATTAGGAATACCAATGTTAAAGTTCTCACGATAGTTACGTGCACCCTTGTCATAATATTTAGCCATCTCACCTGCAGATACACGGTTAACCGTCATCTTTAGCATAAATCTATCCCAGAATGGACTGTTAGCCTCTTCTTTAGGAATTTCATTACAAGTGGCTACAAACAGCTTCCACTTACATGGAATCTTGTGTTTACCGTTAAACAAAAACTTCTCGTTCATAACACCAAGCATAGCATTACGGATAGCACTAGACGCTTTATCCACCTCGTTAATAACTACTATCTCTGCATCTGCAATAGGAGTGTTAAGATCATACTTGTTATCTGTAAATAACCTTTCAAGATCAGGCATACCCTTGATCTCTGATGCTTTAGTACCCTCATCAGTCTCTAGAACATAAATCTTGTTCATGAAATCTTGTTCTGTCATCTTACCGTCCTTGTTCAACCATGCCTTAGCATAGTCTATAATAGTCTTGGTCTTAGCAACGCCAGGTTCGCCAACCAACAAAAGTGGTAATCCTGTAGCTTCTGCTAATGCTAGCATCTTAAATACTTCTTCTTTATTAATTAAGGAAGTTTCAATACTACGAACCTCTTGGGTCGTTTTCTTTGTAATGGTTTTTACAGCTTTAGCCATATTACGGGGTTTGTTTAATTGTTGTTTAATAACTTCATCTATGTCTTGTTGGAATGTATCTACTAGTTCAAATGAACGTTCTGCTATCATACCATTATGAAAATAATAACCAGTGGTAGTTGGTATAGCATTTCCCATTGGTGGTTCTATTGCATATCCTGGCTCACTACTATATCTTCCTGTAGATGTAATAGTACATTCCTTACCTACATCTTCAGGACCAACTCCTGATCCATGATTTATTACTCTCACTTTATCTCCTACTTTAAATTTATAATTCATAGGTGGATGTGATTTTATAGCTGTAAATCCAGGATGCTTACTACTTAATACATTGTGTGGATGAAAGTTATTACTACATGCAGGTATCCATCTGTGTACACCACTATTACTAATACCTATTGTATATAAATTTCCGTCATTACCATGTTTATATGTGCCTGGCATATACCATGTAGCACTTTCTGTAGGACTGGGTCTTGTTGTTTTACTATTCATACTACTAGAGGTTTGCAAAGATGTCTGAGGCGTCAGTGGTTGCCAAAGTTTCAGTATTTGCCACTGTTGTTTGCTCACTGACCAAAGATACCATTGATTCTGCCACTGTGTTATTTGACCTAATAGACGTAGATCCTTCGGTTTTTTGATTCTTCGTGTCATCTATAATATTAAAAATGGTGATAGTAGTCTCTGCATCTTTAAGAGCAGGATGTTTTCTAATAGCCATAATTTGTGCAGCAGATGCACCATACTTAGTTTCTATACTGCCATATCCAAGATCATCTTTCTTGAACCATGTTAAACCTGTGTTCAGGTCATTAATAATCTGAGAGACCGTAAGGTCCACTTTGTTGATAGCCATATTACCAGGTAATTTTAAATGTTGGACCATTTTGTCCGTTAATAATTTTGTTACATTCGTTGAACATATTACCGCTGTCCCATGGTTGCTTAGTATAACTAGCATACGCTGGATGTGTGGTCTTAATAACATGATGATGTTCACCAATCATACTTTCAAGTTCTTGGGCTTGTTTACCCATTAGGACAAATATTAGTCCACTGTCTGTAAAGTTTAGCATATCTAAAACGTACATGATAAACTCTTGCCATATAGTATAGTGACTTCCCACTTTATCCACTTGACATGTTAGAGCAGTGTTTAATAACAACACACCCTGATTAGCCCAACGTGTAAGATCTGGATTATATTCTCTACATTCATTATCATACACTGTAGCATCTATGTTTTCAAACATCTTAATCAAGCTAGGCTGAGGCTTTCCTGTATTACTACAGCTAAATGCTAAGCCGTCTGCTACACCAAAATTTGGGTAGGGATCTTGTCCTATCATAATAACTTTTAGTTTATCTACAGGACATTCTTCAAATGCTCTAAACACTTGTTTAAGAGGAGGAGTAAAACGTTTATCATCCTCTCTTAGTTTATATAACTTATCTAGTATTTTGTCAAAGTCAGAGCTTTGAACAAAACCTCTAAGCTTAGTAGCCCAGCCAGATGACTGCAAACGTTCTACTAGCTTAAGTTTTATTTCTTCAAGATTTATTTGGTCTGTCACAAAAACTGTATTAAATTTGTTACAAAATATATTTTATGGCCAAGACAAAAAAGACTGAAACTCCTAAAGTGAAACTTATTAGACACAATGCTATTATTGATATTAAAATAGGCACTGGGTTTTTACAGAAGCTTCAGCAAATGTTAGTGTTTCTAACTATTGATCGTACAGCTGAAGAGTTGGAAACATACAGACAGCTTAATGAAGAAAATCAGGGTTTTACTGAACCTTGGATGGATCATTTAACCACTCTGTCTGTTTTATTAAAAGAAATAGAGACTAAAGCTGAAGAACAGGGGTTCACTTATGAGGGAGATATAGAAGATACAATTATCCCACAGGAAAGTTAATCTGTTCTCCTATTTCCATTGCTGCTTGTATAGCTAAAGACAGTTCTTCTCTAGAACATTCTGCAAAACTTTTAGGAAGAAAATATTCTTTTCCACTAACTTCTCGTGAGAGACAAAGTCCAGCTCTGTCTTTTACGAGAATTTTCATGTTCTCAAACGTCTCACCTATATGCATAGCTAACTGTTTAATCATTACATGAAGTTTAGCTAACTGAGGAAGGGTTCCATCATCATGTTGAATTTCATAAAAAAACTCTACAAGAGCTCCTTCTTCTAAATGAGAAACAAACTGTTCATATTGTTTAGCACTACCTATTGTTAGAGGTTTAAGAATACCTCTTTCTTTTCTATATTTACCTGATAGTATCATTTACGTCAAAGTATTTAATTTTCTTTTGATCAAAATCCTTTAAAGCTTCTGTAACCCATTTATCATCTACAGTGTTCTTATAACACAGAATATGTATTATAGCTGTTTCTGTAGGGTTAAGTCTTAGAAGTCTACCAATACGCTGAGAACTCTTACGTTCATTACCATATGCATGCATAATAATACCTGCTCTAAGATTAGGAATGTTTACACCCTCACTGAGTTGTAGTACACAGGACAGTTTATCTATGTTACCATTTTTAAACATATCTAAGTTCTCTTCAGACTCTAAATTATTAGAATGATAAGAATGACTACACATGTAGTCTGCTTGGTCTTGTGTATTACAAAACACTATGCACTTATCTTCTATATCCTCTAATAACTTCTTGGTGTATTCTTCTTTAGTTTTAAAGCCCATGAGAGCTTTCATACGCATGATAGAACCTATCTGTTCTTGTTTCTTTGTATTAGCATCCATTATACGTTGAGTCCAATAAGTGTAGTTCTTAGACTCTGATGTCCAAAAGTCTTTGTCTTTCAGCTTTACATGTAATGTATTAGCATAAGATAACGGCATCCTGTGTACGATGATTCTGTAGTCATTTAGTATGTCATCATCTACAGCATCATCTGTAATATACTTATAAACTATAGGACAATACTTAGCTACTAAAATTCCTTTCTCTGAATTATTATGTCGTGGTGGCGTACCCGTGAGTCCTAGTATCCTACCTTTGTAGTTCTCAAGAAATACAAGAGAACTAGATAGTAAACTGTGGCACTCGTCTAGTACAACCACATCATAATCGTGTGGGTTTTGTTTATATAGAGAGAGGTATGTACTAAACTCTATATTAGTAATGTCTATATTAAACTTAGCAGAATCATCTTCCCAAGATTTAAATATAGAGAGCTTAGGGGCTACTACTAGCACCTTAAGCTTTCCCATATTTTTCCCCTGTAAACTGTCAATATACTTAAGTCCAATAAGAGTTTTACCAACACCCATACTTACTCCCAAACCACAGCGTTTATGCTTCTGTGTTATTTCCAGAGCTTCTTTCTGGATGTCATCTCTTTTACTCATTAGTCAAATACTCGTTGTACTGTGTTATCAAAAGGGTTAAACTCCACTTGATTATAAGATCTATATTTCCCTTTAGGAAATACCATCTTATCATGTTCATCATGTGTAAGAATACCCATGTCTTTCAGCATAAAAGTTATGCTGTCTGTAGTGGTATCATACTCTATATTAGATTTACTATCTAATACATGTTTTTTAATTTGACCTGTAGCATCCCTACCTTCTCCTTGTCCTAAAATAAGACGTTTTGCTTTTTCCATGTTTATTTGTTTTAATTATTAGTAATATCAGACCAATTTTCTAAATCATAAGCATCATAAAGATTATCTAAGATTTCTTCAAGCTTATCATTAGCTTTATCTAAAAATGTATAAGTTCTACCAGCTTTAAATGCTGCAGCTGCAACACTATCAACCTTATCCATAAAACCTATTCTAGTTAATGCTTCATCTACATTTTGTTTAACTCTTGCTAAATCTATATATAATGCTTCTATTTCTTTTATTCTTACTATTTCAAGAATTTTAAGATCCACTGCAGCTTGGTTAATTTCTTTTTTAACTACTGCTTCTTCTGTTTTAATTTTTGGTTTTCTACCTCTAGGCATAATTTTTATTTTTTTAGGTTTGATTAAATTTTCTTAAATGTTCTTGTCTTCTTTTCTGAGCTTCACTCATTTTTCTTTTGGTTTCATCTGACATCTTTTTACCTGTTAAAGCTTTCCTCATTTTTTCAATAGTTTCTGGAGTTCTAGATCTTCCAGTAAAATATTGTTTTATTTTTAATTTTGCTTCTTCAGTGTGTAATCTACCAGTACTAGCTAAACTTTGTTTCTTTTTAGTTTCTTCTGAAACAGTTTTACCTTTTTGAATTTTACTAAGTTTTATTTTAGTTTGCTCAGAATGTCTTCCATTATGCCCTGGTTCTTTTAAATTTAACATCTCACAACTAGCTTCTTTAAATTGAGACCAATAAAATATTTCAAAGTTATTTAAAATAGATTGGTGCACATCTTTTGGTAGTTCATAAACTATTTCAAAGACATGCTTATCCCATCCATGTGATATAAAAGAACTATACAATTTAGCTTGTCCTTTACATCTTAAATTCTTATAATTATTTTTTCTACCTCTTATATCTACACTTTGTCCAATGTAGATTTTTCCAGTTGGAGATGTTATTTTATAAATACCAGTCATAATTTTATATATTAAGTTTCACTCGTCATTAATGAAAGATATTGCTCTTTTGTTAAATGATAAGGAGTTGTTTCTACAGAAGTAGAACTTTCTTTTACCACTATAATATCTCCCTGTCTATATATTTTTTCAGGATCTGTAATTGAAACACGTACAGTCCAAGCTATTGCACGTATAGCATCTGCTTTAGTACCTTCACTATCTCTATTCCACCAATTATTACCTAATGCTGCTTCTCTTGGTACATACAACCAATACTCTCTATTAGTAGTGGTGCACCAGCATCTTACAGCATATATGTGTTGTGTAGGTACATTACCCCATCTATCAGTTTTAAACATTTTAGTAGCTTCTATTTCATATAGCTCATAAATGTCTTCAAACTCATGTGTATACTCTTTAAATTCTTCATCCCATCTTGTTCTAGATTTCTTAATAGTTTGTTTATCTAAAAGTTTAGGGTCTAATCCTTTAAATAGTTTCTCTATACCAATAGCATCAAAGTATGTACGTCTTTCTTCTGTATTCTCTAACTGAAGAGCTTCTTCTACTGTTACAGGAACTATACTATCCCAGCATTCTTGTACAAATGCATCAAAGTCTTTAAGACTTTCATGTGTAATTACATCTTTTTGAAAATCTCTATAATCATCTTGGTATTTAGTCTTCCACAATCTTAAAGCTGTGGTAAGATCATAACCACTTCTATTATTAACTATATAGCCTTGTTTAGAATAATCCATTATTCATCATTTAAAATGTTATCAATAGCTCCTGCTGTTTCTTCATCTAACTCCAATACTACAGGTCTGTCTTCTTCAGTCATAACTTGAATATCTATTTTAGTTATTTTAAATACTAAGTCATCACCATCTTCTGTAGCTTCACTTCTTTCTAGTATCCAACTATCTGTAGAGTTTCTAAATTCATAACCAGCTTCAGACTTATAATTATCAAAGACATCATCAAAATCTTTCTTTAATTCCTGCTCTAAGTTATGACAAAAGTCTGTATGTTCCTGAATTAAAAAGCCATTTTTTACAAGAAAACTTGCAGATGTATTGGTGTGATCATCATAGTTAGCTTCTATTTCTACATGTAGTGTATCAAACCATAATTTCTTAGGAACTCTAAGCATAACGTCTACATCTAACACTTCATTAGTATCTTCTCCATAGAAGTCTGTACCTTCAAATGCATTCTTTTCTGCATCATATGTAGCTGTACCACTAGCATTAAATTCACCAGCCCAGCCTCCATAATCAAGAGTGTTATTCATTTGATCTACAAGAGCTCTTGTGTACTCGTTGTCTGTACCTTCACCATCTATTTCAAAATACACCCAACCTGAGTCATTACCACCTTCCCATTTCATAGTAAGTTCATTACCTGCTTCATGCAAGTTTTTGCACCATTGTACAATTGATTTTTTTTCCATGTTTAAATTTTTAAATGTTTTTAAAGTGGTCAAATTATACCATTTTAACATGATCTAATTTTTCATCTGCTATTTCTCTTAGCATTTTTCTACCTTCTCCAGGTTTATACATCCATCCTTCTTGTGACATACAATCTAGATAGTCTTTTATAGTTGGTATTTTACCCATATCTTCTAAGATATGTTGTTCTGCAATAGCTCTTACAGGTATGTTCTTACCATCAGAGTTTGTAATAATAGTTCCAAACTTTTCTTCACACCAAAATATACCTTCAGAATGATGACGTAGTGCTCTATGTCTCATATCTGGATAGTGTGCTTTAGTTTCATCAAAAAAGTCATGAATTTTTATATAATCTTCCCATTTACCTTGAAACTTCTTAACTGAAGAAAGGCTGTGATGATATGGATGGCTCATGCATATAGTTTTAATAGTGGATATTCTTTGTTCCATCTATCTACTAGATTACTCCAATAGCCTTTCTCATTGCCATACCTTTGGATAACACCTACAAGTTCTGGGTATCCTTTAGCAATCTTAGCTTGGTTCTTTTTATCTCCTTTGAAGATAGTGTCAATTAAAGAGGCCATGAATGAACCTTTTTTGTTCTTTTTATAAAAGCAAAAGATTTCTTCTGCTTCTGTAATGTTAGTTTTAATTGTCTCTTGTGTCATCAGGTGTAGTTTTTAATAAATACTTTTCAATAAATTGTTTAAGTTTAACAATATGTTCTTCAAGAAGAGCAATGTGTTCTTTTTGATGTTTAATAATATTTTCATTAATAACATTTAACTCTTGCTGGGTTTGTGTCATACCCTTATAGTTTTCTATAAGCTGACTTTTTAATTCCTCAGTTTTTATTTTGTTTTGGTTTACAAGTTTCACAATATTGTGCTGGGATAAAATCTTTTTCATTCTCTGATAAAACTAAAAATAGCTCATCATCAGTTAAATCTGCTCCTGTCTTAATTATCTTATGACAATAAGAACATAGAACAGCTAGATTGCCGTTATTAAATTTTACTGTAGCTTTCATATCTTATATGTAAGGTTTAAGCTGACGCTAATGATATAAAAAATTAGTCAAGATGGGTCATTCTCCCATACACTCCCTACTACAAGCAGGGGCTCTATTATGTTGGAGCTACTTGACTACTTTATACTTTCTTATAAGTTTAAAGATCTCAGTTATGTCTGTAAATTCAAAGATTTGACCTGGTCTAATAGGATGGAAACCTATAGTGAACTCATGGTTACCTTCAAAGTAATCTTCTCTTTTTATTCTATTACCATTTACAGAGTCTATATATATCCAAGGGTAGTTAGATGACATCTGAAGCTCTATACCAAGCTTCAGCATTCTTTTCCTAAAGATGTCTAGTTTAGTTAAATCACTCATCTGGTACGTTTTTATCACCCTGTTCATTTTGGTAATAGTTATCTATAGCTTCATCTGGTTTTTCCCAGTAACGACAGTAGAAATGCTCTCCTAATGCATCTATTTCTGCTTGAGGATATCCTTGTTCTACTAGCCATGTTAAAGAATCATATCTTCTGTCTTCAGGAATAGGTTTAGGAAAACCATACTTCCATCCTGATGGTGGGTCAATAATTAGTGCCATAATGGAAAATTTT
>Ga0315284_10016217_pt1 | contig 10579 bp, 13 predicted proteins | sample YL17G09_16_MG_FD_203696 | JGI IMG/M metagenome (GOLD analysis project Ga0315284, IMG submission 203696) | Sediment microbial communities from Yellowstone Lake, YNP, Wyoming, USA - YL17G09_16 | ecosystem: Environmental > Aquatic > Freshwater > Lake > Sediment | place: USA: Wyoming | collected...
GTAAAGAAGTTATCGCGGGCAGTGAAGGCGACGTTGGGCCCACGCGGGCGGAATGCTGTTCTCGATAAGGGTTGGGGAGCACCGAGTATCACGAAGGACGGGGTGACGGTGGCTGAAGAGATCGAGCTGAAAGACAAGTACGAGAACATTGGGGCGCGGCTGGTGCGGGAGGCGGCGTCCAAGACCAGCGATGTCGCGGGGGATGGGACGACGACGGCCACGGTGCTGGCGGAAGCGATCGTCACAGAAGGGTACCGCATGTTGACAGCGGGGGCGGATGCGATGGCGCTGGCCCGCGGAGTCCGCAAGGCGGTGGATGCGGTGGTGGCGGACCTGAAGAAGCAGTCCAAGCCGATTAGCGGTAAGGTGGACATCGCGAACGTGGCGTCGATTTCGGCAAACAACGATCGTGAGATCGGCAACTTCATGGCGGACGCGTTCGAGAAGGTCGGCAAGGACGGCGTCATCACGGTTGAAGAAGGCAAGAGCCTCGAGACGTTTGTGGACGTGGTGGAGGGGATGCAGTTTGACAGGGGTTTCCTGTCGCCGAACTTCATCACCGATCCTGATGAGATGATCTGCGAGCTGGAGAAGCCGCTGGTGCTGGTGTATGAGGACAAGATTTCGTCAGCGACGAAGCTGGTGCCGCTGCTGGAGAAGCTACAGAAGGCCAAGAAGCCGCTGCTGATTATCGCGGAGGATGTGGAGGGGGATGCGTTGGCGACGCTGGTGGTGAACAAGCTGCGCGGCATTTTGAATGTGTGCGCGGTGAAGGCGCCGGGGTACGGGGACCGGCGGAAGGCGATGCTGGAGGATATCGCGATCCTGACGGGTGGCAGCGCGATCATGAAGGACCTTGGGATCGAGCTGGACAAGGTGGAGCTGGGGCAGCTCGGGCAGGCGAAGCTGGTGCGGGTGGATAACGACAACACGACGATGATCGAAGGTGCGGGTAGCACGGAAGCGATCCAGGGGCGGATTGCGCAGATCAGGAAAGAGATCGAGGTCACGACGAGCGATTATGACCGCGAGAAGCTGCAGGAGCGTCTGGCGAAGCTGGCGGGCGGGGTGGCGCAGATCAACGTGGGTGCGGCGACGGAAGCGGAGTTGAAAGAGAAGAAGGCGCGGATCGAGGATGCGTTGCACGCGACGCGCGCGGCACTGGAGGAAGGCGTGGTGGCGGGCGGCGGGGTGGCGCTGATCCGGGCGATGAAGGCGCTGGACGGGGTGGCGCTGAAGCTGGAGGGAGATGAGGCGGCGGGGGTGAAGGTGATTCGCAAGGCGCTGATGGAGCCGCTGAAGATGATCGCGGAGAACGCGGGGACGAGCGGGAGCGTGGTGGTTCGGCGGGTGATGGACTCGACGGGGAACATGGGGTGGAACGCGTTGACGGATGAGTATGTGGATGTGGTGAAGGCGGGGATCATCACGCCGACGAAGGTGGAGCGGATAGCGCTGCAGAACGCGGCGGAGGTGGCGGTATTGCTGTTGACGACGGACGCGATCGTGGCGGAGAAGCCGAAGGAGAAGGACGAGCATGCCGGGCATGGTCACGGCGGAATGGGAGGCGGGATGGGGGGGATGGATGGGATGATGTAGGGTAAAGGAGAGTCCGACAATGGACCAGACAGCCGATGAAACTGTGGATTTCAAGGAAATCCGAATCGTTGAGATTGACGAATCCCATACGCAGCCTGACAAGCAGCGTCCAGAGATGTTTCGGTTCCCTTGGCGGCTATCCTCGAATCCACCGGAGCGTTGGGTCGAGATCTTTCGTGACGAATGGTCACGATGGCGCCACACAGTTGGTCATCCAGGGCGCAAAGGCGACAGTCGACGGCCTATTCATCTACGTGGTCTGCCGGGACGCGGAATATGCGAGCTACGACGAGCAGATGGGTGATGTAGTGGCCGCTACCAACAAGAGGTATCGGAAGGAGCTGGTGGACGAGCAAGCGAAACGCGCTGCCGAGTATGCTGCCCTGGAGGCTCGCAAGCGCAGGATATTCGGCGCCAAAGGCCCTGGATGATATGGACATGGGCACGTTTCACGTTGATTGCACCGTTGAGAGCGTTGCGGATCGCGCGCGGTCGGCGGTGGTGGCGCGGATGCTGGTGGACAGCGGAAGCGAGCACACGTGGGTGCCTGCGAAGGTGCTGGAGTCGCTGGGCGTTGGGCGTGAGAAGAAGGATCTGACGTTCGTCATGGCCAATGGCCAGCGGATCACCCGAAGCGTTGGGTTTGCCGTGCTGAGGGTGAATGACTTTGTGACCGTGGATGAGGTTGTGTTTGCTGAAGAAGATGATTTGTCGCTGCTGGGAGCGCGGACACTCGAGGGATTCAACGCTCGGGTGGATGCGTATCAGAAGAAGCTGGTGGCGGCCGGGCCGCTCACGGCGGCGTGAGGCCAGGTGAGGTTCGGGGCCGGTTTGGTCTGGGGGCGAGGGAGGTGATGGATGCGGTTTGACTGGGACTCCGGCAAGGCGACGACGAACGTTGCCAAGCACGGGGTTTCCTTTGAAGAGGCGATTACGGTCTTCGGCGATCGAGGAGCTACGACGCATCCTGACCTTGTTCATTCGCGTGGCGAAGACCGCGAGGTGATGATCGGGATGTCGGAACGCGGGCGAGTGCTGGTCGTGGTGCATGTGCGGCGAGGCGAGGTGATCCGGCTGATCAGCGCCCGCCGGGCGGCGCATGGCGAGAGGAGCGAGTATGAAGAAGACCTCAAGCAAGGTCCGTGGGCGTGATTCGGACGATATGCCTGCGGAGTATCCGCCCGGGTTTTTCAGGGGCGGAGTTCGGGGGAAGTACTATGAGGAATACGTTCGAAGCCAGAAGCTCGTGCGGATCGCGCCGGACCTGGCCAAGGAGTTTCCGAACGAGGAGATGGTCAACGAGGCGCTGCGGTTGGCGCAGCAGATTCGGCGGCTGGGCAGGCCGTGGAAGCGGAGGAAGACAGCATGAGGATTGAACGGCGTTGAAGGGTGATGGATGCCGGTGGTGGATCTGGAAAGCAACAGAGGTTTTCGGCCGCACGAGCTGAACGAGATTGAGCGGATCATTGTTGAGGAGATGGAATACCTGTCGGAGTCGTGGAATGCCTTCTTCGGTCGCTGAAGCGCAACTCGATGTGCGGGCCACCTCGGTCAAGGTGACGGATGAGACGATCACCGTTGATCTGGAGGATGGCCGTTCGGTTTCGGTGCCGACGGCGTGGTATCCGCGGCTCAAGCATGCCACGGCGCGGGAGCGGGCGAATTACGAGATTGCAGGATACGGCGTCAGTTGGCCGGAGATCGAAGCTGATTTCAGCATTCGGGGGCTGCTGCTGGGCCGAAGAAGCGGCGAGTCACGGGAGTCGTTCAAGTTCTGGCTGGACCATCGGAGGAAGGGCCGGAACGTGACATTCGAGGATTACATGAGGCATCGCCGCGCGAAGCGAGCGAAGTGAATAGGCTGGTGGGCCAAGCCCACCCTACGACTGAGGAACTGGACCTATGAAACTGAAACCACTAGCGGATCGTGTGATTGTGAAGCAGACGGAAGCGGAAGAGAAGACGGCCAGCGGGATCTATCTGCCGGATGCGGCGAAGGAGAAGCCGACGAAGGGGAAGGTGATCTCGGTGGGGCCGGGGAAGCTGGATGAGAAGGGCAAGCGGATGGAGCCGAATGTGAAGGCCGGGGATGTGGTGTACTACGGGAAGTACGCGGGGACGGAAGTTGAAGTGAAGGGCGAGAAGTTCGTCATCCTGCGTGAGAGCGATCTGCTGGGCGTGCTGGAGTAGTTGGCAGTTGCCGGTTGCCGGTTGCCAGTGATGGCAGCGGCGGCCGGCGAGCGTCTGGCAACTGGCAAGGAACACTGGGCAACTGGAGCGAAAGAACATGGCAGCGAAACAGATGAAATACGGCGTGGATGCTCGTGCGGAGATCGGGAACGGTCTGACACAGTTAGCGAGAGCTGTGAAGGCGACACTGGGTCCGCGCGGGCGGAACGTGGTGTTGCAGAAGTCGTGGGGCAGCCCGCGGATCACCAAGGACGGGGTGACGGTGAGCAAGGAGATCGAGCTTCCGCAGCCGTTCGAGAACATGGGCGCGAAGCTGATCAACATGGTGGCCAGCAAGACCGGCGACGTGGCCGGCGACGGGACGACGACGGCCGTGGTGCTGGCGGAGGCGATCTACCGCGAGGGCCTGAAGTATACGACGGCGGGCGTCAATCCGGTGCTGATTCACCGCGGGATCATGAAGGCGGCGGATGTGGCGGCGGAGGCGATTGCCGGGCAATCGCGGAAGGTGAAGGGCCACGAGGACTACATGCGCGTGGCGACGATCAGCGCGAACGGCGACGAGAAGATCGGGCAGTTGATGGCCGACGCGATGGACAAGGTCGGCAAGGAAGGCGTGATCACGGTTGACGAAGGCAAGAGCACGGAGTCGGTGCTGGAGTACACGGAGGGGATGCAGTTCGACAAGGGATACCTGTCGCCTTACTTCATGACGAACCCGAATACGCTGGAGTGCGAGCTGGAGGATGCGTACATCCTGATCCATGAGAAGAAGATCAGCAACCTGACGGATCTGCTGCCGCTGCTGAACAAGGTGGTGGTGGAGGGCAAGCCGATCCTGATCATCGCGGAGGAGGTGGAGTCGGAGGCGTTGGCGGCCTTGGTGGTGAACCGTCTGCACCAGGTCTTGCGGGTGTGTGCGGTGAAGGCGCCTGGGTTTGGCGATCGGCGGAAGGCGCTGATGGGAGATATCGCGGTGGTGACGGGTGGCAAGTTCATCAGCGAGGACCTTGGGTTGAAGCTGGAGAACGTGGAGCTGGCGGACATGGGCCGGGCGAAGCGCGTTGTGGTGGACAAGGACAAGACGCTGATCATCGAAGGGGCGGGGAAAAGGAAGGATATCGACGCGCGAGCGGAGCAGATGCGCAAGCAGATCGAGGCGACGACCAGCGACTATGATCGAGAGAAGCTGCAGGAGCGGCTGGCGAAGCTGGTGGGCGGTGTGGCGGTGATCAAGGCGGGGGCCGTGACCGAGACGGAGATGAAAGAGCGTAAGGACCTGATCGACGACGCGCTGCACGCGACGAAGGCGGCGGCGGAAGAAGGGATCGTTCCAGGCGGCGGTGTGGCGTTCCTGCGTGCGATTGAGGCCGTGGAGAACGCGAAGAGCAAGGCCAGGGGCGATGAGAAGATCGGGTTTGACATTATCGTCGAGGCGTTGCGTTGGCCGGCGCGGCAGATCGCGGACAATGCGGGCGAGGACGGCGAGGTGGTGGTGGCGGAGATTCTGGAGAACAAGAATCCCGCGTGGGGCTATGATGCCGCGAAGGGGGAGTTTGTCGATATGTTCAAGGCGGGTATCGTCGACCCGACGAAGGTGGCGCGGACGGCGTTGTTGAACGCGGCCAGCGCGATTGGATTGGCGCTGACGACCGACGTGCTGGTGACGGAACTGAAGGAGAAGAAAGGCGAGCAAACGAAGCCCGTTGCCGGCGCGGTGGTGTAGGTCGCCGCGGCTGGTGGAAAGCGAACCACGAGGGCGCGAGGACACGAGGGTAGTCTCTGGAGGTTGCCTTTGTGTCCCTGTGCATCAGGAAGTGCCGGGTGCTGAGTGCTGGCTGCTGACGGAGCGGGCGGCACTCAGCACTTGGCGCGCAGGATGGAGCCGTGGCTGCCACAAAACGAGACTATTACGAGGTGCTGGGCGTCGGCAGAAGGGCGGACGCCGACGAGATCAGGCGAGCATACCGAAAGCTGGCGATGAAGTATCACCCGGACCGAGCGGACGGGGACAAGTCGGTGGCGGAGGCGAGATTCAAGGAGTGCGCGGAGGCGTACGAGGTCTTGGCGGACCCTGAGAAGCGGCAGCGGTACGACCAGTACGGGCGCGCGGGGGTTTCGGGGCGTCATGACTTTTCGCACATGGACGTGTCGGACATTTTTTCGATGTTCGACGAGATCTTCGCGGGTTTCGGGGGCTCGTTCGGTGGGCGGCGGGGCGGCGGGCGCGGGGCGGCGGCGCACCGGGGCTTTGACCTTGAGACGCAGGTGGAGCTGACGTTACAGGACGTCGCCAAGGGGACCGACAAGACGATCGAGTTTGAGCGGCAGGACATCTGCTCAAGCTGTCAGGGGACGGGCGCGAAGGCGGGGAGCAGCCCGGTGGTGTGCCCGCAGTGCGGGGGGCAGGGGAGAGTTGCTCAGCAGGGCTTCGGGGGCATGTTCCGCATGGTGACGACGTGCCCGAACTGCCGGGGACGGGGCGTGGTGATCCGCGAGCATTGCTCGCCATGCGGCGGCACGGGCCGGCAGGTGAGCAAGCGGGTGGTGAAAGTGCACATACCGCCGGGGGTGCACGAGGGTCAGGCGGTGCGGATCATGGGGGAGGGCGAGCCAGGCGTCAGCGGCGGCCCGAGCGGGGACCTGCACTGCTACATATCGGTGAAGGAGCACGAGCTGTTCACGCGGCACAACAACGACATTGTGTGCCAGGCGCCGATTTCGTTCACGCAGGCGGCGTTGGGCGGTCCCGTGGAGGTGCCGACGCTGGACGGCAAGGATGAGCTGGAGGTTCCGGCGGGGACGCAGCATGGGGAAGTGTTCAAGCTGAAGGGGAGAGGTCTGCCGGATCTGCGGAGCAAGCGGAACGGGGACGAGCTGGTGCAGATTCTGGTGGAGGTGCCGCGGAAACTGACGGAGAAACAGAGACAACTGCTGCGGGAGTTTGCCGAGACGGAGGACGCATCGGTGATGCCGCAGCGGAAGAGCTTCGTGGAGAAGCTGAAGGGGATCTTGACGCGAGAGGGGTGACGGGTCGGAGGACGGTGTGCGACGCAAGGCGGCTTAGAGGAAAGATATGAGCGAGGAAATGCACGGCAGGCAAGAGAGCGTTGGCGGCGATGAGGCGCAGGAGATCGCTGCCGGCGGGATGATGGACGCCCATGCGACGGCGGGCGAAGGCGCTGCGCCCGAGGAAGACAGCGAGGCGGGGGAGCTGGATATGTCGAGGGCACTGGAGGCGGATTTGCGGAAGCTGCACGACGAGCGAAACAGCCTGTTTGAGCAACTGGCCAGAGTGCAGGCGGATTTCCGCAACGCGCAGAAGCGGCTCGAAGGCGAGAAGATGATGGCGGTGCAGTTTGCGAACAGCAAGCTGCTCTCGGCGCTGCTGCCGGTGATCGACAATTTCGAGAGGGCGTTGAGCGTGGAAGCGTCGGCCACGGACGCGGCGGCGGTGCTGAAAGGTCTGGAGATTGTGCACGATCAGTTGCTGAGCGTACTGGGGCAGCAGCATGTGGAGGTGATCGCGCCGGAGTTGGGAACGCCGTTTGATCCGAATGTGCACGAGGCGGTCATGCAGCAGGAGGCAGAGGGCAAGCCATACAAGGAGCCGACGGTGACGCAGTTGTTGCAGAAGGGTTATTCGGTGCACGGGCGGGTGCTGCGGCCGGCGAAGGTCGCGGTGAGCCGGACCGAGTAGCCGGATGGGAACGAGCAGTCGCGAGGGACAAAGGTAGACCATGCCGACGTATGAATACAAGTGTGACGCGTGTGGCGCGAGTTTCGAGCGGTTTCAGCCGATCACGGCGTTGCCGATCAGGAAGTGCCCGCAGTGCCGCAAGAGCAAGGTGAGGAGGTTGATCAGCAGCGGTGCGGGGCTGATTTTCAAGGGGAGCGGATTCTACGCGACCGACTATCGCTCGGAGGCATACAGGAAATCGGCACAGAGTGACAGCGGCGCGACGACGTCGTCGAGCGGCAGCGGAGGGAAAGATACGCCCTCCAAGCCTACAACGAAGGACGGCGGGACGGAGAAGTGATCAGGCCGGGTTGGGAAAGCGCGTGGGGCGGTGTGATGTATCTGGACGGCGGCCATGCGGTGTCCGATCTGCAAGCGTGACGTGGACGACGCGGAGGTGCGGAAGGAGAAGAGCGTCTATCCGTTCTGCGGCGAGCGGTGCAAGCTGATCGACCTGGGGCGGTGGCTTTCGGGAAGATATCAGATTCGCGCGATTGACGAGGATGGCGCGTCGAGAGAGGACGGGCGCAGGCAGGGGGAATGAGGGAATGCCGGAATCTCAGAACCCCAATGAAAAAGCGGGAGCGGGAGGGATGGCGGCGGGGATGCGGCGTGGCGGAGGGGGTCATGGGCCGCGGGCCGGTTCGGTCGTATTGCGGATGATTTGATGGGCGGGGACTTGCGACTATAATGCGCCCCACCGGTTATGGCCGGGGCGGTCCGGTTCCGCGCGCGGAAGGCCGCGGTCGTAGCGAAAGGAGCAGAAACATATGGCGAACGAAACGCAGGTCCTACGCGGGATCAACTGGCGCGAGGTATTTGCTTTTACGCACATTTTTCGCGCATTTCGGATAGCCGTCCATCCGTCGAAGCTGGTGCTGGCGTTGGCGGCGGTGGTGTGCCTGTACCTTGGGGGGCTGATTCTGGACCGCGTCTGGCCGGCGGCACACCGGGCGGTGCCGGGGGAGGTGACCCTGTACGAGCGAGCCAGCGAGGAGAGGCCATTTGCGGAGGAGCGTGCGGGTGCGCGGCGCAGGGCCGAGGCGCCGTACGCGGGATTGCTGCAGCAGGTGGGGAAGGCGAAGCAAGGCGACGCGTGGAGCAAAATCGTCGGCAGTTACGACGAGGCGAAGAAGGCTGCGGCCGCCAGGTACTACCAGAGCGACGCGAACTACTGGATCGGCTTGGAACGCAGGCGCATGGTGAAGGAGGCGGAAGGGAAGTACGAGCAGGCGGCCAAGGGTGCGGATGCGGAGAAGAAGAAAGCGGCGACAAAGGAGCTGGAGAGCTCGGTGAAGGCTGCTTACGAACTGGCGGCGGAGCGATATGCGCAAGTGGAGGCCATCGGGGGGCGCGGGCTCTTCGAGGAGCTTTTCAGCTACCAGAGGCAGCAGATTCACGGGGTGCTCAACGGCGTTTTGAGCGGGAACTGGCTTGGCGGGCTGCCGGGCGGGGCAGGCGGCGACGGGGTTTACCGGTCGGCGTTCAAGTTCATTGTGGTGGGGCCGGCATGGGCCATCCGCCATCACTGGGTCTACTTTGTGCTGTATGGGGCATGGCTGCTGGCGGTGTTGTCGGTGTTCGGCGGGGCCATCGCGCGGATCGCGGCGGTTCATGTGGCGGATGAGGGGAGCAAGCTATCGATTATGCAGGGGCTGAGCTTCGCATGTTCGAAGTTCCTGAGCTTCCTGTCGGCGCCCCTGATTCCGCTGGTCATTGTCGGGGGGATCGGCGTGCTGGTGGCCGTCGTCGCGTTCCTCGCGTTTCTGGTGTGGCTCGACGCCATTGTGGGGTTGTTCTATTTCCTGGCGCTGGCGGCGGGTTTTGTGATGACGCTGGTGCTGCTGGGCGCGGTGGGCGGCGGCAACCTGATGTATCCCACGATCGCCGTGGAAGGGTCGGACAGTTTTGACGCCATCAGCCGGTCCTTCAGCTACATCTACTCGCGTCCCTGGCGGATGCTGTTCTATTCGTCGGTGGCGCTGGGGTATGGGGCATTGTGCTACGTGTTTGTGCGAGTGTTCATCTGGCTGACGCTGCTCCTGGCGCACGTGTTTGTGGGTTTGCTGGTGTTCGGGCGATCGGCCAATCTGGACCCGTTGTGGACGACGCTGCACCCGATGCCGAGTTTTGCGGCGTTGCCGTTCACGTCCCAGTATGTGAACCTGAGCTGGTACGGGGATGTGACGGCGTTCTTGATATCGATCTGGGTGCACCTGGTGATCGCGATTCTGGGTGCGTTCGCGATCAGTTTCTATTATTCCGCGAACACGATCATCTACTATTTGATCCGGCGTGATGCGGATGGCACGGAGATGGACGAGGTGTATCTGGAGCAGCCGGAGGAGGATCTGGCCGAGGCCTCGGCACCGCCGGCGGCGGGCCAGGGCGAGGCCGTGGGGGCGGCGCAGGCAACCGCGGATGTGGCGGCAGGAGTGGCGGGGACTGCCAGCGCGACGGACGAGACGATGCGGCCGCCATCGCAGCAGGGATGATCGTGGTTGCGACAGATTGTTGTGAGGTGCACCCGTAGCTCAATTGGATAGAGCATCGGTCTTCGGAACCGAGGGTTACAGGTTCGAGTCCTGTCGGGTGCGTTGAGAATTCCGCGGGAAACGCCGTTTTTGGCCTGTATAGTGAAGAAACTCAGCCGACCAGCAAACGCTGCAGGAACTGGGAGATCGAAGGCAGATTTGGGCGCGGATTGCGGACACGGTCGAGATCCAAACGGCTCGGATTCAACTGCGACGCGTTCTGGCCAGGGTGGTACGTGCAGTCCTGGTGCCGCGCAGCGACGATCGCATGTATGGCGCCAGGGGCGCGCTGCCCAGCAGTCTGGCCGGATCGTTCACGCCGCCTGGCGGTAGTAGTACCGCAGCATTCCGCCCAGACGCTCGCGGCAGCGAATGCTGCCCTGCCGCCAACCGACTTCCCGGCCAGGCTCAAGGATCCGGTTGGCCATCCCCTGGTGATTCCGTTCACCGTGGTAATGAACGAGGAATTCGTGCACGGCCTTCCGTAGCGATTGCTCGCCAAAGAAGATCATCCGGT
>Ga0315284_10016219_pt1 | contig 10579 bp, 6 predicted proteins | sample YL17G09_16_MG_FD_203696 | JGI IMG/M metagenome (GOLD analysis project Ga0315284, IMG submission 203696) | Sediment microbial communities from Yellowstone Lake, YNP, Wyoming, USA - YL17G09_16 | ecosystem: Environmental > Aquatic > Freshwater > Lake > Sediment | place: USA: Wyoming | collected...
ACCCCCCCCCCCCCCCCCCCCCCCCCCCCCCCCCCCCCCCCCCCCCCCCCCCCCCCCCCCCCCCCCCCCCCCCCCCCACCCAAAAACAAACTCTGCTGCCGCTGCTTTCTCCTCCCCCTCACGCGCTGAGCTCCTTCTCCAAGTCGGCGAGGAAGCCCTCGACCCTCGCAGCGTTGGCGCCGAGGTCGCCGCGGCCCAGGCGACTGCGGGAGCGCCCGTCCACGATCACCGACCCGCCACCGTCCGACGCCTTGACGCGGAAGACGAAGTCGTCCCTGAAGCGGAGCAGCCGCGTCGTCGCGACGCCCTGGAGCGCTAAGGCGCCCCCCTCGGCGGCCTTGTCGTCGGCGGCGACGACCTCCCACCCCGCGCGAGATCGGGCGAGCCTCTCGAGTGCCGCGAAGACCCCGGCCGGGCCTCCGGCGGCGATCGTAACGAGCGGCTTCAGGCCCGGGTAGGCCCTCCTGATCTGCGGCTTGAACTCCTCGGGCAGCGGCACGGGGCCCGGCCCGCCCCCGCCGGAAACCGAGGGCGGGAGGGAGAGGAACTGCGGCGGGCTGTCGAGGTCGGTCGAGACGTCGTTGAGGATCGGCCTCGAGAGGGCCTCGGAGACCGAGGCGAGCATCCCGGTGCTGTAGAGCGCGGCGACGGCGGCGGCGGCGGTGGCGGCAGCGGCGAGGAGCAGGGGCGCGCTGCGGCGTCTGCGGGCGGAGGAGAGGGCGCGGCGGGCGGGAGGCGGGCGGGCTCGAGGAGGCACGTGCGATGACATCGACGGCGGGAACACGAAGCGGGCGCGAAAGAGTCGAGACTCGCGTGCGCTCGGTCTTCTTCGGGGGCGGCGCACCGGTCTAACAAGCACGATCGCGAGGGCGCACCGGTCTATCGAGCACGATCGCGAGGGCGCGACGGGACAAGGACGAGAACCGCGGGCGCGAGCTCGCGAGCGTTAAGAGCGATCGAGAGGAGGAATAGAGCGTGTGAGCAAGAGAGAGAGAAACGAAAAAAAAAAATTTAAGTCTTCAAGAGCACACTTTCTTTCTCGAGCGCCGCTGCTCGCACTCCATTCCCTCTTTCCCACTCTTCTCGCTCTCGCGAGCCACTCTCTTCTCCCCTCTCCCTCTCCCTCTCTCTCTCCCTCCCTCTCACGCTCTCGCTCCCGCTCTCTCTCACGCTCTCCGAGCGAGAGACGGGAACGAAAGCAGCCTCCAGCGAGAGACGGAGAGACAGAACGAAGAAGAAGGACAGACTCTCAGAGATGGGCAAGAAGGGCCGCGATGCCGCCCCTGCTGCGGCTGCGCCCAAGCCCCTCTCGCACTACGCCCACGCCCTCATCCCGCCTTTCAAGTCCAAAGAGGACCTGACCAAGGCGCTCAAGGTGAGCGAGGAAGCGGCTGGAGGGGCCAAGAACGAGCTCAATGCGAGTGAAAGAGGCCATCTTGCTCGAGTTCCTTTTTCATTTCGTCTTTGCTCACGACGACGTTGAAAAAACAAAAAACCTCTCATCAAACAGGCCACGGCCGACGCCCTCTCGTCGGCGCCGCAGGCCCCCGACGGGGCCGTGTCGCTGGGCCCGCTGGCCGGCGCGCTGGTCGACAGGTCCCTGCTGCTGCACAAGGACAAGGTAGGGAGAGAGAGTTTCGGAGATTCGTCCGACGTCATCCGAACAACGTCGTCGTCGTCGGCGGCGTCGGCGTCGGCGTCTCGTTCTCTCTCTATCACTTTCTTCTCTCTTTTTCTCGCTTCTCCGCTTCGTCTCTCCTCTCAATGCCGGCACCTGCCGCATCGTATCGATCAAGAGCATCCCCTCGTGGGGTCGGAAAAGAGAGAAGACCCAGAACCAAGGGGAGAAAAAAGAGCAGCAATATGCGAGACCCAAATGCTTGAGACTTTCAAGCAGAGCCGAGCGAATCGCGCGAACGACACCCTTTTGCCCAACCTCCTCAACCTTCAACCTCAACCACCTCTCCTCTAAAAAACACCACCACCACCACCAGGACGTCCGCCTCCGCTCGGCCTTCTGCCTCGCCCACGCCCTCCGCGTCGCCGCCCCGGACGCGCCCTACTCCCCGGCCCAGCTCGCAGACGCCTTCGGGGCCTTCAAGGACGCGGTCGCCGAGCTCTCCAGGGGGCGCGCCTCGTCGCCGGCGTTCGACCTGTGCCTGGCCACGCTCGAGACGATCGCCGCGGTGCGCTGCTCGGTGCTGGCGCTCGACTTGGACAGCTCCGAGGCCGCGGTGGGGCTCGCGAACGCGTGCTTCGCCGCCGTCGCGGCGCCCAGGGCTGCTGCGAGCGGTAGGGGAGGGGCGCCGGCCACGACGACGATGCCGCTCCCGCCGCCAACGGGCGAGGAGGAGGCTGCTGCTTCCCTCCCCAGCGTCGGGGCTCTCGCAGCCGCCGCCACCGCTGCCGCCGCCGCCTCCCCCGAAGACAATGACCACGCCGCCGTCGAGGCCGCGGTTCTGGAAGTCCTCTCGACGATGCTCGACGAGGCCGACGAGCTGCCCGCGCCGCTCGTCGACGCCGTGCTGTCGCCGCTGCTGCCGCCGCTGCGCGACGCGAGGCCCGACGCGGCGCGGTGCGCGCGGGCGCTGCTGAGGCGCTGCGAGCTCAAGCTGCAGCCCGCGGTGCAGCGGCTGCTGGTCGCGGCGATCGAGAGCGGCGGCGTCGGAGGCGGCAGCTCTGGCGGTTCTTCTTTGAGCTCCGCCGCGACGGAGCGCGCTGCCGACCTCATCGCGGAGGTCGCTTCCACCTGCCCCCAGGCCCTGCTGCCCGTGATCCCCAAGCTCCAGGATGAGCTGCAGGTCGAGGATGAAAGGAGGAGGGCGGGGGCCATCGCTCTTGCGGTTTCGCTGCTGTCGGCCGGGAACAACGGGTTGGCTCCTTCGGCGGCCACCGCCGCCGCCGCCGCCGACGACGAAAACACCGCCGACGGCGACGGCGACGCCGACGGAAACCCAACCGCAGCCGCCGCCGCCGCCGCCGCACACGCCACGCACGCCTCCCTGGGCGCCTCCCACGCCCCGCTGCTGGAAGCGCTGCTCAAGAGGGCGCGAGACCGCTCGGCCTCCCTGCGCGCCCTGGTCCTGAGGGCCGTTCCGGGGCTGCTGGCCGGGGCCCCGGACTCCGACTCGCGCTCGGCGACGCTCGCCGCGGCCGCGGGCAGGCTCCTCGACCTCGACGAGAGGGTCAGGGCCGCGGCGGTGACCGCGATCTGCACCTGCGCGCAGGGCGCCGGGGCGGTCAAGGCCGGAGAAGTCGTTGCTCCCGGAGCCCCTGGAGCCGGAGCTGCCGCCGCAGGCTCGTCTTCCGCCTCCTCCTCTTCCGCCCTCCTCGGCCTGCGCGCCCTCGGCACCTCGTCGCTCCAGCCCCTGCTCGACGTCGGCGAGCGCCTCCGCGACTCGTCCCCGGGCGTGGCGAGGGCCGCGGCGCGGGGCCTCCTGTCGCTGTTCCGGGCCTACGCGGGCGCGCTGCACCGCGGCGAGGAGGTCTCGTCGACGGAGGAGCTCGTGCTCTGGATCCCGGGCAAGCTGCTCGCCGCCGCCGCGGCCTCGGCCGACCTGAGGAGCTTCTGCGCCGACGTCCTGTTCGCGAGGCCGCCCGCGGCCCCCGGGGCGGGCGCGCCCGCCCCGGGGGCCTCCGCCGCCTCCGCCGCCGCCGCCGCCGCCGCCGCCGCCGCCGCCGCCGCCCTCCCGCCGCGGGGGCCGGCCGGGCCGCCCTCGCTGCTCCCGGCCCGCCTGGCCCCGAGGGCGGTCGCGCGCCAGTGGACGTGCATCTGGATGGCGTGCTCCCCGGCCGAGCGCGCCGCGGCCTGCGCCCTGCTCCGCGCGCGCGGGTCCGCGGCCGGGGCCGCCGCCGAGGCCGCCGCGGCCCGCGCCGCGCTGCGCGCCGCCGGAGGAAGCGCCGCGGCCGAGCTCAGCAAGGCCCGCGGCGAGGCCGCCCCGGCGTCGGAGGCGCGCCTGGCGCTCCGCAGGCTCGACCGCGCGATCGTCGCGCTGTCCGTCGTCTTCCCCTGGCCGGACCGCTCCCGCTCCGTGGCCGCGCTGCGGGCGCTGATCGCCGAGTCCAAGGACAACGGCGTCGCGAGGGCGCTGGCGGCGCTCGCGGCGCCCGGGACGCGCTCGGCCGACGCCGCCGCGGCCGCGGCCGAGCTCGTCGCGCGCGCGCCGCGGCAGGGTCACGCCAAGGAGGCGGCGCAGGTCCTCGCCGCGAGGCTGGCCCCGTCGCTGCTGCCGCCCGAGGCGATCCCAGAGCTCTTTGCGGCCGCGGCCGCGCCGCAGGGCGGCGGAGGAGGAAGAGGAGGAGGGGCGGCGGCGCATGCTCATGTCCCGGCGGCCTCGGCGCCCGACGGCAGGTTTGCCGCCGCGGCGCTCTCCCTGCTGACCGACGCCGCCGCCGCCGACGCGTCGCTGTTCGCCCGCGCGGCCCCGGCCGTCGCCGACGCCATCGCCGCCGACGACGCGCTGCTGCGGGCGGCGTCGCTGCGGGTGCTCGCCGCGGCGGGGGGCGCGATGCGCAGGGCAGCGGACAGTGACGCCGCCGCCGCCGCCGCGGCTGGGGTCGGAGGAGCGGCGGCGGCGACGACGTCGACCCGAACCTCCCCTCGCGGCGCGAAGCGCTCGAACGCCGCCGACGACGCCGCGGAGGATGTCCTCGACGCCCTCTCCGACGCCGCCGCGGAGGCCGCCCGCGAGGGCCCGCCCGCCGCGGCCCGCACCGCGGTCCGCGCGCTGGCCTCGCTGCTGCCGCCCGAGCACGCCGCGCGCGTGCTCCGCGGCGTCGCGACGCGCCACGTCAGGCACCTCGCCTCGGGCGCGCCCGCCAAGGCCCTCGCTGACCCGCGCAGGACGCGCGTCGCGCTCGCGGCGCTTGGCGCCCTGGGGGCGGTGGCCCCGAGCGTCTTCGCGACGCATGCCGCGGCCGTGTCGGACTTCGTGATGTCGGTCATGCTGCCGGCGCCGGCGGCCGCCTTTGGGCGCGGCGGCGCGCTGGCCGCCGGAGGGGGGAGCAAGAGCGCTGCTCCCTCTGCGGGAGCTCTGCCGCCGCCCTCCGTTGCCGCGGCGGCCAAGGCCGAGGCCCTCGAGGACCTGGCCGCGGCGCTGGTGCCCGACGCGGCGAGCCCGCTCGTGCTCTCCGACGCCAGGGCCGCCGCCAAAGCCGTCGCGGGGTCTTCCTCCTCGTCCTCGTCCGCGGGCGGTCTCCGCATCCGCATGACGGCGGAGGCGCTGGCCGTCGCCGATAGGCTCGTGCCGGAGCTCGCCGGGCTCGTCGACCCCGACGCGGCCGCCACCGACGGCTCCGCGGCCGTCGCCGCCGCGCACGCGGCGATCGTCGCTGCGAACGAGGAAGGGGGGGCCGGCGCAGAGCTCAGCCCGGCGGCGCGCGCCGACGCCGCCGCGCTGCGTACGGGGGCCTCGCGCGCCCTCCTGGCTCTGCTCCAGGCGGCCGAGACGAGGGTGCCCTCGGGGGCCTACTTCGCGCTGTCGCTCGTGCTCCAGGATCAGGAGGCCGACGTCCGCTCGGCGTTCAGGGCGGCGCTGATCTCCGCCGTCGACTCGGCTTGCAGGGGAGGGGGCGTGCGCGCTGCTCCTGCTTTGTGGGGCTCGGCTTCTTCCTCGTGCTCTTTTTCGGCAGGGAGCAGCAGCAGCCGCGCCTCCAAGCTCGCCGCCCCGCTCGCCCTCTCCGCCGTCGACCCCTCGAAGCAGGCGCAGCTCCAGGCGCTGAAGGCGATGCGGCGCTTCGTGGCCTCCAGGAGGGAGGCCGTGGCTCAGCAGATGAGGCAGCGGGCGGCGGCCGCGGCGACAGGAAGGAACGGAGGAGGGAACGAGGACCCAAAGACGCCCTCTGCGACGACGGACTCGCTCCTGCATGAGGCGCCCGAGTTCGCCCTGACCTACCTCCTGCAGATCCTGGCGCACCACCCCGACTTCCCTCCTTGCGGCCCGGCGACGGGAGGCGGGCCGTTCCCGGCCGCAGAGGAGCTCACTCCGTTTGCGGTGCGTTTTTTGTTTTGAGTTTTTTTGAGTTTTTGAGTTTTTTTCTTCGGCGTCTTGAGGTCGACGGCGACAAAACTCCAAGAAGAAAAAAAAGTCACTCTTTTTTTCCTCTCACGAACTCTCTCTTTTCTCCTTTCTCGAAATAACGAACGCATAAAAAAAAAAACAGGCGATGCTGCAGCTCGCGATCGAGCCGATGGTCGCCGGAGCGGCCGCGCCCCCGGCCTCCTCGAGCAACCCTTCCTCCTCCTCCGCCGCCGCCGCGGCCGCCAGCCGCGCCTCGGCCGGCGCCGCGCTCCACGCGCTCTGCAAGGTCCTCCGCGCCGTCCGCGGCTGCGACGACGCCACCGCGGAACCGGCCACGGCCGCGCTCGCGCTGCTCGCGGACCTGGGCCTGGCGATCGCGAGGGCGCTGGCCCGGAAGCACGGGGTGCCTCTGCCCTCGAACGCGCTCTCGGCGGCCGAAGCGGCGGCGGCGGCGACGACGACGGCCGCAGCGGTCTTTGCCGGCGCCGCCGACGCTGCTCCTTCCGGCGCCGGGGACCGCTTCCCCGGCGGGGTGCCCCTGCCCAAGTCGCTCTACAAGCCCGCCGAGCCCCCGAGGCCCAAGCTCAGGGACGGGGCGCTGCTCCCTCCCGGGTGGGCGCCGCAGCTCGCCGACCTGATCCCGGCTGCGGGAGGAGGAGGGGGGGCTGGGGGAGCTGGGGGACCTCCGAAGAAGCAGGCGAGGCCGCGCGCTTCGGTCGGCGGAGAGAAGGCGGCGAAAAAGGCCAGGGTCGCTGGTGGTGCTCCCGCTGCTTTCCCGGCTGCTGCTCCCGCTGCTTTCCCGGCTGCTGCTCCCGCTCTTGCTGCCTCTGCTGCTGCTGCTGCTGCCTCTCGCCCCGCTGTCGCTCCCGTCGCGGCGAAGCCAAAGGCCAAGCCTTCGGCCGCCGCGAAGAGGCCCGTGGCCGCCGCAGCTCCCGCAGCTCCGAGGCCGCCGGCCGCTTCGGCAGCGCCGGCGCCCAGGACGAAGAAGCGCGCCGCGCTGCCGTCCTTCGAGTTCGATGGCGGCGACGATGACGACGACGACGAGGAGAATGCCGCGCCTCCCGCCGCGAGGGCGAAAGGGAAAGCGCCAGAGACGAAAAAGGCGAAGACGACGGCGGCGAAGACGGCGGCGGCGGCCAAGGGCACGAAGAGGCAGCAGCAGCAGCAGCAGCAGCAGCAGAAGACGCTCGACTCTTGGACCTCGGCCTCTGCGCCGCAGACGACCACCGAGACCGCGGGGGCTCCCTCCGTCCAGAGGGCGACGCGCCGCGGGGGCGCTGCTGCTCCTACTGCTGGTCCTGCCGCCCCTGCCGGGCAGCGCCGCTCGCTGAGGGCGCGCTGAAAAAGAGAACTCTGACCTTTTTGATTTTTAGATTTTGCACTTTCCAAGCACTGATTAAAACTCGACAACAACAGCACTGGGAGAGGGGGGGGGGAGAGAGAAAACGAGAGAGAAAACGCCAATGATTACAATAAGGGGAGAATGCGCGCGGGGAAAGAGAAAAGAGAAGGACGTGTGTGAAACAAACCGACCGTGAGTGAAGAGAGGGAAAAATCTGCCTGCCTGGAGAAAAAAATCGAAGAGCCCCTCTTTGCTCTCTCTCACTTCCGTCCCTCGACCAAGAAGCATCGTCGCCTCAAGCTTTCCTCGTCCTTCTTCTTCCCATCGCCCCTTTCGTCGAATCTCGGTGAGTCCTCGCTCTTTTCTTCTCCCCATTCGACGCGAGATCACATCCTTGTCTGTTATGCGCTTCGACGCGAAGAAACGAGCGGTCGCAGCACCGGAAGCGCGTCGACGTAGGACCCGAAATGAGAATCGAATGCCTCCTTTGGACAAGAGCCGACAGGTCATCCTTTTCTGTCATCATTTCCATTCGAAGTTTCGTTCGGCGCTTTCGCCGCTCTCTAGTGCTCACTTTTGCTCCACTTGCTCGCCGTAGGCTCTCTATGGACGCTTTAAAGCGGACACGCTGCCGGTTTGACTCCTGGAGGAAGGGAAAGAAGCACTTTTGAAGCACATCTTTTTGCATGACGATTTTTCTTTCTTTCTTTCTTGGCTAGCTCTCTGACGGCGACGGCGCGCCTTCCTCCGCTGGGACGGTACTCCCCGGCCCCCCCCCCTCGTCGTCGGGAAGAGGAGAAAAAGGACCTCTCTTCTTTCTTTCCCTTTCGCTCTTTCCTCTTCCTTCCTCTTCTTCGCTCATCGTCTTCGTCGATGCCTCGGCACAAAATACAATCAAACAGATAACAGAACAGCGCTCGCAACGATGTTCCGCACCGCCGCCTCGCTCGCCGTCCTCGGCCTCCTCTCGGCCTCCTCGGCCGCCTCGGCCGCCGCGGCCGACACCTCGAAGCTCGGCAAGGGCTTCGTCATGGCCAAGCCCGGGCAGCTCTGCCCCGCCGTCTGCGAGGGCGCTGGCCAGCGGGCCGCGACCTTCGCGCACCTGACGACGGAGACGGCTGTGTGCGCCGCCAACGCCGGGGGAGAGGAGGGGTGGGTGCCCGGGTGGAGCTACGTGACGTTTGAAGGTGAGAGGTTTTGAGTTTTTTTGATTTTTTTGATTTTTTTTTGAGGTTTTCGTTTTTTTCCATTTTCGGGTTGTTTTCGAGAAGCGTCCGTCGAGTTTTTTTTTTTCCCTTGACGACTTAAAAAAAAAACTCTCCCTTTTCCGAAACAGGCGTGGCCCCCGCCAAGGCCGGCTGCAACGTCGCCGCCAACCGCACCGCCCCGCTCGAGGCCACCGACGAGTACGCCTGCCTCTGCATGAAGGACCAGATCCAGGGCATCGACCTCCCCAAGGGCAAGCCGTGCTCCAAGGCGTGCGCGAAATCCATCACCGGCCGCCCCGGCCGCGCTGTGAGCGGCAGCGCCGCCGACAAGAACCCCGGGTCGGCGTGCGTGTCGCTGCCGATCGAGCTGGGCGAGCTCAACAGGTTTGGACACGTGCACGAGGGGGACGACAAGTGGTGAGTTTTTTCTTCTTCCCCCGCCCCCCCCCCCTTTTTTTCGAAGGCGAGAGAGGGACCTCGTCGGCGCAGAACGAAAGGAGGCAGCGGGAAAAAACGCGCTCACCCCCTCCCCCCTTTCTTCTTCCGCCTCTCTTCTTCTTCTTCTTCTTCTTCTTCTTCTCTTCATCTTCTTCTTCTTCTTCCTGCCAACCAACCAAAACCCTCTCTCTTCCAGCCGCACCAATATCGGGGACGCCGTCGTCGAGACCTCGGACTTCACCTGGTGAGTTCCTCCGTCTCCTTTTCTTTCCATATCTTGCTGGGAGCAGAGAATCGACAATGAAAGAAAAAGCTCACTTTCTCCTCCTCCGACTTTAAAAAAAAACAGCTTCTGCCTCTTCGACGCCCCCGCGGGCTCCGGCAACTCCACCACCGTCGTCGGTGCGACCGCCGGCGGGGAGAAGAAGAAGGTCATGGCGGCTGCTGCCCCCTCGCCGGCGCCGGCCAAGGCTCCCTCTGTCTAAAGAAGAAAGAGTTGTCTTTTTATTTTCGTCGCCCTTCGTTACCCCCTCCTCCTCTTCCCCCCCTCCCGCTCCCTCCCTTGCTTCCTTCCCCCCAAATTACAATGAAAAAAACACATTCATCGCACTGGACCGCTTTTTGGAGAAAAAAGCAGGCTTCCCCCACTTGCCTTGCACTCTTCGCCGAGAAGATAAAAAAAAGAAAATAACAAAAAAAAGAGAGAAGCAAATCCCCCTCTTTCCTTTACTCCCATCCCTTTCTAGTTTTTCCAAAGGTTTTGTTTCTTCCTTTTTACCTTTTGCCATTGTTGCTGCATCTCAGCGATCTCGAGAGAGATCGCTGAGAGTGTTGTAACCTACAAAAAAAAAACAGAAAAACACGAAAAAAAAGGAAAACGGCAGAGCGTTTTTTGGGTTGGATTTTCACACACGGAAAAGAAAAAAAAGAGTCGACGAAACAAAAATAAAAAACTCTCCCTCCCTCCCTCTTCACGCCTTCCGCAACGCGTCAAGCCTCGCCTGCAGGTCACCATCGAGACCGTCGGGGCCTCCAGGTGCGGCAGAAGCGGGAGGAGGAGGAGGCGTGGGCGCGGGGGGAACGGCAGGCGGCCCCGCTCCTGGCGCTGCCGGCGCTGCCGGCGGCGCCGAGGCCGAGGCCGGCAGCGGCGGCGGCGGCGCAGGAGCAGCAGCCCTCCGAGGCGCCGCGGCGCCGCCCCCGCCCCCGCCGGCCCCCACGGCCTCTGCCGCGGGGGCCTCCGCCTCGGCCGCGGCGGGAGCCGCCGCCCGCGCCCCGACCCCCGCCCTGGAGGGCGCCGCGACTAGGTCCTGCCCCAGGTCAACGCCGATCTCGTCGAGCACCTGCGAGACGAGCTCGTCGGTCTCCTCCTGCTCGCCTTCGCCCTCGGCCATGTCGTCCATCGCGTCGCCCATCATCTCCGAGGTGGCCTCCATGCGCTCGTTCTGGCGCTCGAAGTCGCGCAGGATCTGTTCGCGGAGGAGAGAGTGCGAAAGGTGAGAGAGCGAAGAAGAAAAAGAGGCGACGGAGCGACCGAGAAAAAAAGGACGGAAAAAGCCCCGGGGAGAGGGAAA
>Ga0315284_10016220_pt1 | contig 10579 bp, 14 predicted proteins | sample YL17G09_16_MG_FD_203696 | JGI IMG/M metagenome (GOLD analysis project Ga0315284, IMG submission 203696) | Sediment microbial communities from Yellowstone Lake, YNP, Wyoming, USA - YL17G09_16 | ecosystem: Environmental > Aquatic > Freshwater > Lake > Sediment | place: USA: Wyoming | collected...
AGAAAAACAGCAAACAGGCTGATACGCACCCTGCCCGCAATGCAATACCACCTACAAAAAATATTCAAAAACCCAAATACACTGCCAAAAATGTTCAAATATTTATAAGATTAGCTATGAGATATATAAATAACTTTCTTGGCAATCATGTCGATGAGCATCTCATATCCTTCCTGGCTAAAGCAGTATCTGCCGTTAGCCTCGTTTTTTGTTAGAACTGAAGCTTTTAGGATAGTGTCACTTTGAGGTTTTTCCTTCAGCAAAACTTTTCGCTCATAACCCACGGGAACCTCGTTTCTAGCGTTTATTATGTCTGGCTCTTGGTAGGTGGATTCAATAGACTCATTGCTAATCCTGCTTCGGGGGATGTATATCTTAGGTTCTGGTAATATGCTTTTGAAGAAAGAATCTTCTGACAAAATTTTTAGCAAATGCCTATCCACCAATGGAGTTGTGTTTTTAAAGTTATCATATTCTCCAAAGTAAGCTTTTTCCCATGCCTTATATGATTTGCTAGCCTTTTCGGCATATTCTTGGTGGGCTTCAAATTGATCCTGTGTCAATTGATGACTTCCCTCTGTGAGATTTTCGAGCGGGTCTGTCTCGTTAATTCCTGGCCAACCGTTATTGATACCTACTTCCTGGAAATAAAACCACTGCCTCAACTCCGTATCCGTAAGATATGAAAGGCTATTTGAATCAACATCCTCACAGTCACTACTTAAACCAGAACATAATATTAGCCGAGCGCTACTCGAAGGTGTTGATTTGTCGTTTAATTGATAAACGTAGAGACCGATTATGACGAATAATACCAGGATGAATATTATTGATGCTTTTTTAAAGTCCATATTTTCTATTAAAACATAATTAGCTTTGTTGAAATCCTTTTAATTAGGTAGGAGGCGCCAATTTGTAATTGTGTGTTGGTTGATTACAAATTGGTTGAGGTGCCTCCTATGAAATATTCGGAAACACGGGTTTATAAAGTTGCGAAACAGGCGTATAAGCTGTCTAAGAGGGTTGTTCCGGCGTATTCCAGCAAGTATTCTAAGAAGACGTACACTCAGCATCAGCATATTGCTGTTGCCTGCGTGAAGATAAAGATGAGGCAGAAGTATCAGGAGACTGAGGAAATGCTGGTGAACATGCCTTTCTTGTGCGAACTACTGGAGCTTACACAAGTCCCGGACTACACTACCATGTGTAAGGCGTTCCTACGCCTTAAGGCCTGCATCCTGTTGCTGCTTCTTTACCTCTCCGCTGGCCTCTTAGGCTTTAGTGGAAAGGCTTCAATAGACTCTACCGGCTTTGACCGACACCACACAAGCAAGCACTACATCAAGAGGTGTAAGATGCGCTTGCAGTCCATGAAGACCACGTTTCTTGTGGATACGGAAACGTTGACCATCTTGGATGTGCATGCGACCGTCACCCGTAAGCACGACACCAAAATACTCCCGCCTCTTCTGAGGCGGGCCATGAAACGCTTCCCAGTGGAGGTTTTATGCGCCGACAAGGGATACGACGACCAAAAGATAAGGGACTGGCTACGGTCTGAAGGCGTGAGGCCCTTGATAAAGCACAGGGAATTCAAGCCGATTGACAAGGCACATAACGCCCGCATGAAAAAACAAGACCGCGGTCAGAGAGCCATGAGCGAAACAGCCAACTCCACAATAAAACGCAAATACACAGACACACTAACCACAAGAGACTACCCGAACCAGAAAAAAGAAATCCTCCTGACAGCAACCGTAAACAACATAGAGAGGTGCATAGAAACTATGCACCTCACCTACGTGAGGATTTCAATAGAGCTACATAATTGTATAAAAGCTTGCCAACCTGAACAATTTCATATAACGTCCCAGATTTTACGAAGTCCCTGACCTGCAGGTCAGTGGATTTGGGCCGAGGCCGGGAGGCCGAGCCGTAAAATCTGTGTTATGCGCCCCATCAGGGTCGAGGAGCCCGCAGCGACGAGAAGTTCGAAACCCCCCTCGCAATCGGTTCTTGCTCTTTTATTTTATATTACTCCCATGATTTTTGCGCTTGTAGCGATAAGGTATAATGATAGTATTGTGAAAAATATCGCGGTCAGTAGCTTGATTGCTGGAACGTTTTTTGAGAATATTTTTTGCATTTGCGTTGAAGTCGTTCCGAAATACGAAGCAAGGAATATCATTATCAGGGGCGTTATAAATAATAAGTTGTATAATAACAGGTATAATGTTGCTTGGGATTTTAGCTCAGGGACGCCCATTATGTAGATGATCGTGGGCAGGTATACTTGTCCGGTGCATAAGAATTCGAAGAGCGATATTATGAATCCCATGATAAATGCTGCGTAGACGAGGTATTTGAATTTTGCGAATTTTCTTATTATAGTATGGGTTAGTGATTTGATTTTGTCTGGCAGCTGGAGAGTCATCTCTTTGGTTTTTCCCTGTGTTGCTTTTCTGTAATCAAGGAAGCTGTAGACGGCGAAAACCGCTGCAATAATCGCTGTTGCCGGGTATATCAGACGGGATATTGTTGTCGATTCTTCGGCAAGAGCGATAAATCGGATGAATCCCAACCCAAGAGACATGTATGCTGTGAACACTCCTGCCGAGTACAGGCCGCCGATTACCAAGATGTTCTTTCCCTTTCGGCCAGTTACGGCGAGATACGACATGAAAAATATTATTCCTGCAAATGCGCAGGGGTTTATGCTATCCACTAAGCCCGCGAATATTACTGTCAAAAAGCTGAAGGATTTGAATCTTTCTATAATCGATTCCCTTGATTGCCTGCCCGCGCCCGAAATCTTGTCGCATGCGCAGGGGGCTCCGGTTTTTAAGTACGTTTCTACTGCTCTTTCTATTCCAAAAGCCTCTTCTTCGCCGATAAAGTAATGTTCTCCTAAGTAGACTGCGGGGACGTAGGCTCTTTTTTCCTGCGGGACTTCGTACAGAATATCGAATGCCTCTTTTAGTTCGGCGTTCTCGCGTACGGCTGCGTTGTATTTTGTAATAGTGATCTGGGGGTAGCGGACTGCAAGCTCTGAAAGCATCCCTTCCACATTATGGCAGTGCTCGCATGTCGGGCTGTAGAAAAAGGTCACACAGATGCAGCCGGGCTTGTGTTCTTTTCTGTCTGAAAAATTCAGAGAATAATTATATGTAGTCCCCCCGCAAGAGCTGGTGTCCACCATGCATACTGCGTCTTCGGTGGTCGCTTTGTAGTCTGCCGCGGATACATCAAGGGCACAGAACATGACTACTATAGCCAAGAGCGCGGGAAGAAAAGGCGTTGCTTTCATTTTGAATAGCTCCTGCTTCTGCCAACTATCAATAACACAACTAAGACGAATGCGACTAATGGCAGCACAATCATTAACGGAAAGTCGTTATCCTGGTTTTCCTCTTTTTCAATAAAGGTTGTGGTCGTGGACGGAACTTCCTGCCGTTCTAATGTAGTTGTGGGGGTTTGTTCCTCTGGCGTGATTGTTGTAGTGGTCACTAATTCGGCGGCAGTTGTTGATGTTGTCGTCGTTGTTGTCGCGGTCGTCCAGACTGTAGTGGATGTGGCTATCGTTGAAGCGTTTGTCTTTGGCGCGGTTTCTTTCACTAATAGGTCTATCTTTTTTGATATTCCTCCATATAATGCTTCTATCCGGTATTTTCCTGGAGTAAGCGGGATAAAGATATATTCTTCGTTCAGGTCCGGCATATCCTTAGAGCCTTTGCAGCCGCATGCCGCGTATGAGAAATGCGGGTTTCCGACCATCTTAAAGGTATTCTGAGCAATTTCCTTGCTTATTGTAAGGGCACCGGAGGATGTTTTTCCCTCTTTAACCTCCAGCCTCAATTTAAGGGACTCGTCTGCATTAATCACTATCTGTGTTAGATTTTCGTTTATTACTGTTCCATTAGCGTCTGCTGCAAGTTTCACAGTTATTGACGAAGCCTGCAAAGAGAATGCAAAGCATGCAAAAAGAAGCACGAGCGTTTTTTTCATCTTCATAGCGAACCGAATATAAGCCCTGCCGTAGCCGAATATATTATCACAAGGGTCACGTACACTGCCGTTCTCTTCCCTCCGAGCACTTTGCTTATGGCGAGCATGGAAGGCAGGCTGAGGCTGGGTCCTGCGAGCAGGAGCGCGAGAGCAGGGCCTTCGTTCATGCCCTTTGCGATTAACCCCTGGAGTATAGGGACTTCGGTCAGCGTTGAAAAATACATGAATGCTCCGAATATGGAAGCTATCAGGTTTCCTTCCACACTGTTTTTGCCGACCAGGGAGATTATCAGGTCTTCAGGTAGGAGGGGCATTATGAATCCGGTTATGAACACACCTATGAAGAGCAGAGGTAGGAGCATTTTTGCAAAGCTCCAGGTTTCAGTCAGCCATTCATTCCTCGTCTCTGCGGGAAATCCGGCATATGCAATAAGGAGGGTTATGAATGCGAACGAGAGCATGAGGGCCCATTTCATCTGTGTGTCTATGGAAAGCCCGTTTACGACGAGTATTAAAACCATCGAGAGCAGGAAGATCGCCAATTTGAATTTTCCCATCTTCGCTTCTTTGTTTTCTCCCATTACGAGTCCGCCCTTGGTTCTTTTGTCGTGGAACAGCGCCGCCATGGACAGCCCGACGAGTATGGAAATGAATATTGCTGAAAACGCTCTTGCCGCCCCGATTTTTAATCCCAATACGCTTGCGGTGAGAAATATCGCCGCAACGTTTATCGCGGGCCCTGCGAACAGGAATGTTACAGCGGGGCCGAGACCTGCACCCCTCTTGCTTATTCCGGCGAACAGAGGAAGGATCGTGCATGAGCATACTGCTAGAACTGCCCCGGAGACGGACGCTACCGAGTAGGCTACGACCTTGTTTGTTTCGTGCCCGAGGTATTTTAGGACTGCCTCCCTCTTTATGAGGGTGTTTATCGCTCCCGCTATGAACAGCGCCGGAACAAGGCATGTGAGAACGTGCAATATGGCGTATTCGTGCAGCAGGTCTACTCCGCTAAGGATGGAGTTCCTGAACCACTCAGTCTGCGAGGGTATGAAATATATTACTGCAAAAAACCCCACGATGTATACCAACTTCTTTAATTCGGACGTATCCATAATAAAACCTCCAAAGCGCAACTCCTCATTCTCTTCCCCGACGAAACGTTCCCACAGCCTTGACTTTGCCGTTGACGACTAGCTTCTGCATAGAGCCGACACCGTATTCGATAAACTGGTTGATGTCCATCTCAATTTATCTGATCACTATCACAGGTCTTGCCGTCTGTCGCAGCACTTTCTCGGTTACGCTCCCGAGCAGCAATCTGTCGACGAACCCTTTTCCGTGAGCACCGATGATTATGGCTGATGCGTTCTCTTCCTCGGCCGACTTAATTATCCTGCTGGCAGGGTCGCCCACGTCTATCCTGACCTTGCACCTGATTCCCTCCTTTTCGAGGTCCTTTTTGATTTTTTCCGCGGCTTCCTCCTCATCTTTAATCAGGTGGTTCATTACGTCTTTCACGTCCATACCAGCCCTCTTGCAGCCCTCCATAACGGAGTCGAAGCCGTATTTGTGGGCGACGTGTAGTATCACAACTTCACCCAGATATTCCTTCATCTTCTTTAGGTGCCCGATCACTTTATCGGAGCCTTCAGAAAAGTCCGTTGGATAGATTACTTTTTTATACATTTTTTACCTCCTTTGCGCGTTTAGGCGAACGTTCCGTATATCAGTCCCGCAAGCGTGCAGAAGAGGATTATCAGGAACACGTAGGTTGCGGTCTTCTTTGTTCCTATAAGTCCCCTCACCACAAGTATGCTCGGAAGCGAGATCACAGGGTCTGCGAGCAGGTATGCGAGAAGCGGTCCATTGCCCATTCCGTGCGAAAGGAATAACTGAGCCATCGGCACTTCTACAAGCGTGGGGAAGTACATGACAACTCCGAAGAGCACCGCCAGAAGGTTCGCAGAAACGCTGTTTCCACCGACGTATTTCTCCAAGAGGTCGTCGGGCATCAAGGCGGAAAGGGCTCCTGCTATGAAAACGCCCCCCAATAGGAGCGGAAATATTTTGGCAGTGAACGTGTAGCTCTCGGAAAGCCACTCTCTTGTTTCTTCCCTAGTTAGACGGTATACTGCTTGCAGTATCAAAAGTATGGTCAGTCCCATGACTACGACTATTTTCTCCGTGCCGGAGAGCCTGGTCCCGGCTATCAGTATGAGGACGAGGGTGGCGACGAACATGAATATGCGGTTCCCGAGGATTCCGCCAAGTGTCAGGGGGATCTTATCATCCTCTTTGGCGGCCTCTCCTCCGCCGTCTTCTTTGAAGATGGCCGTGATTATCAGGCCTATGAGTGTCGCAAATATGACTGACAGGAATATCCTAGCTCCGGCAAGCTGCCATCCCAGCACTCCTCCGGTAAATAATATCGCAAGGATGTTGGTTGCCGGGGCCGTATACAGGAACGCTATCGCGGGCCCGAGGCCGGCGCCCTTCTTCTTTATTCCTGCGAACAGGGGGAGTATGGTGCATGAGCAGACCGCTAATAGCAGGCCTGCAATAATCGACAGAGGGTACGCCTTATGCGCGGGGACCTTCTGCCCGAGGTACCTTGTTATGCTCTCCTTCGGAACCAGGGCGGATATCGCGCCGGCTATGAAGAATGCCGGGAGCAGGCATGTCAAAGTGTGGGCTGAAGTGTAGTCATAAAGGAGGAACAACGCATTCATGAGCGGATCCTTGGACGTCTGGGCTGCCTGCGGCAGATAGTAAGGAATGAAGTAAAACGCCAAGAATGCAATTATCATTAACGCTATTTTGTATCTGTCTTTCATATCAATACTCTTGTTTGTTATGCCAGCATCTTCTTTATCTCATCGGCCGACGGGACCTTTCCTGCGGCTTTGACCTTGCCGTCTATCACAAGAACCGGAGTAGACATCACGCCGTATTCGATTATCTTGTTTATGTCTTCTACGTGCTCTATATTCGCGTCCTTTATGTTCAGCTCGCCCACGGCCTTCTTTACAGCAGCCTCAAGGCTGTGGCACTTGGGGCATCCGGTTCCAAGGATCTTTATGTCCATCTTTATTTTTTGAGTATCTTTGATACAACGTAGTCGGTGAAGTCTTCTATCTCCCTTTCTGAAGGCCCGTCTCCTGATACCTTCAGGCCGGAATCTGAATAGACAATCTCAATATTGTCCATTATTCCCGCCTTCTTCAGCGTATTCGCGGCGCATTTCTTCGGGCAGCCGTCCAGGACGATTCTCCGGTAAGCCTTTTTGGCATCCTCTTTTTTTTCATCTATTCCTGCGCCTATTCCCGCAAGGCAGAAGAACCGCCCGAAACCTCGCTTAGAAAGCCTCCTTGCCGCAAGATAGGTCATATCGCCGTTCTTCGAAGCCCCTGCGCAAGTCATAAGAAGTGTTTCACCGCATTCGGCGGAGCATCCGCACCCGCAGGTCCCCTGCTGCTTTGGAATATCTGAGCCCATGTTATATATTGATAAATTCAAATATATAAATAAGAATTTATTAAGGGCCTTGTTATTTAATCAGTCCTTACAAATAAAATGGAGCAACGCGAAATTCCGTAATTGATATAAGAAAAAAAATGTTTATTCTGTTATTGCAGCTTTATGACATCCGCCGGCTAATCCTTTTAAATGCCCTGCGCATCCGGTTCCCCCTCGGCATCCGCCGTCGAAGTTATGCATCGGACATTTGGCTGCATTGTCACATGCTCCATCATTGTTCGCATCTACAAAACCTGTTGCATTACTTTTTGCGTTTGGTTCCTGCGCGAAGGCAAATACCACTACAGCCACTAAGCTAATAACCAGCACTGTGCCGATTCCTATACCAATTATTTTTCTATCCATTTTTCAATTCCGATAATTTTATCGATACGATCTTATATTGACACATTCAAATATATAAATTAAACCCGTTCATACCTTGTTAACTGCGAATTTTTTATCCCGCAGATACCTCTCCATCAGGAATCCTATTGCAATGAACAAAGGCAGCGATACAAGCGTGCGCATCAGAGTGAATTTGAGCCCAAGATAGCCGATCTCTATTCCAAGCATCGGGATCTTTAGCGACGAGAAGGCTCCCAGGTAAATGAAGATGTTTCTTGCGCTTGCGCCCTTTGAGTATAAGATGTACGCTACCGGGAACGCCCCATACAACGGCCCTGCCTGAAGCATGGCGAGCAGGACCACAACGACTATGCCCTTTATCCCGGACTGCTCTCCTATGTGCGCCTCTATCTTTTCCTTCGGGAACCACACGTCGAAGAGTCCTATGATTATGAACAAAAAGGGGATGAACGATATCATCTCTATGAAGTATTCGGAAAAATTCGCGTAAGCGATCTTGCCCGGCTCAAAGCCCGCGGCAAAGGATAAAGCGGTTGCTATCAGATACATTGCCAGCCAGGCGTATTTCTTTGCCGGTTCTGTCTTTTTGTTCACATCAGCCACCCCACAAGCAATCAGATTATTATCGCAGCGAAAAAATTGAGAATGTTCCTGACGAGCGCAACCCTTCTGCCGAAATATTTGGCCTCCAATGGGAAAGTGACCACCCCGACCATCATCAAGGTGGTCATGAAGGTCGCGACTACGGTGTACGAGGCCCCCTGGGCGATCAGTGATGCGGCGATGGGATAGGAAATAAAACCGGGGATAAGGGTAATCGACCCCACAAAGGCCGCTGCCATCAGTCCTTCCGGTCCGGAATCCGGACCCAGATATTGGGAGATGATCTCGACGGGGACAAGATAGAGGACAAGAGAGATGAGGATGAGTATGTTCACGAAAGGAACGAATATGTTCTTGAACATGAGGAATCCTTTTTTCAGCCCTTTTATTGTTTTTTTCCGGTCAAGAATAAAAGAAAAAATTGTCAGTCCCAATGATGAGACCATGAATATCAAGGCATTGTTTGCCATGTTTGAATCAGGCTAAGAGATAACCCCCATGCTCTGCAGAGTATAATAGGCTCCGACAATCAGGAACAATACCGCGACTATCTTCCTCATCCATTTCTCGAATTCGGAGACCTTGTTCATGACCTGTCCGACCTTGCTTACGCTCGTCACAAGCAGGACCGAGAACAGGATTACTGGGAGGCCTGTTGCGAACGCGAATACTGAAGGGAGCATTATCCCATCTCCGGTTTTGAGTGCGAGGGGTATCAGCATTCCGAAAAAGAGCACCGCCGAGAACGGGCAGAACGCGAGCGCAAAGACCGCACCCAGAAGAAAACTGCCCAGATATCCCTTTTCGGCCAGCGTCTCCTTAAGCTTGTCGCTTCCTTCGGGCATCTTAATAAATTCAAGGCTTATTACCTCCAGCATGACTATCCCTATCAATATCAAAAGGGGGCCGATGAGTTGTCCTCCGTATTTCTGCAGGGTTAGCGCTATTTCTTGTTTTCCAAGCCCGAGGTAGACAATCATTGCAGCTATGGCAACGTAAGTCAGCATCCGTCCGAGGGTGTATAGCAACCCTACTATAAGCGTGTGTTTGCTGTTGTCTATCCTGCGGGAAACATAGGCGATGGCGGTTATGTTCGTCGCAAGCGGGCAGGGGCTTATCGCCATCATGAGCCCTATGAAAAAAGCGGCTATGAGGGGGATCTCGCTTGTCCCCACGGACTCCATAAAAGACATCAGGTCCATTTAGATCCGGTCTCCTTTTTTTGTTCGTATTTTGTTATTATTCTTCATTGTTCCATCCTCCTTTTTAGAGTGTAAACGGAAATTTGAAATAAAATAATCGAGTAGCCTAGTAGGATTACGATGCTGATTAATGGGTTGACTATATCAAAGGTTCCTGTTAGAAAGAAGCGAATCAAGTCGACTGAGTACGTTAAAGGAAGGACGTAGGATAAAGGCTGAAGAAACGGGGGCAGTGCGCTTACTGGGACGAATACCCCGCAGAGGAAGATCATTGGGAAACGAAAAAAGTTTGCCAGGGTCATTGCGTCGAATACTTCTTTTACGTAGATTGAGACAAATGTGGAGAGCGCTGAAAATACCGTTGCAGATAATACAAGAATTAAGGTCAGTGATATAAAATCGGTTATCTGAGTTTTTAGGAATATGACCGAACTTATGAGGAATATTGCCGACATAAGAAAGCCGAAGATGGCACCTCCTGCGGTCTTTCCCAGGAGAACTGAATTGATGGACAGGGGTGCAAGCAGCAGCCTTTCGAAGGTTTTTGTCCTTTTTTCGAAAACGATAACGATAGCTTCCGCCGAAGTGGAAGCAAACAGGCTGGACATCGCGATCAATCCCGGTGCCAGTTCTGTTATTCCTGTGGGGTTTCTGAGGACGAATGCCAGAGCCATGACAATGGGGAACATTATGCCCCAGCTTAGGTTAGGAGGTTTGAAGTAGTACGTTTTCAGGTCTTTTAGGACAATGTAAAACGCCCCACGTATTTCGTCTTTAAACATCGTACATGTCGCCTCCTTTTTCAATAAGCATCAGCTCCTGTTTTAGGTCGGTTATTTCTATAAACGCCTCTTCCAGATTATTTGACTTGGTTTTTAGTA
>Ga0315284_10016222_pt1 | contig 10578 bp, 7 predicted proteins | sample YL17G09_16_MG_FD_203696 | JGI IMG/M metagenome (GOLD analysis project Ga0315284, IMG submission 203696) | Sediment microbial communities from Yellowstone Lake, YNP, Wyoming, USA - YL17G09_16 | ecosystem: Environmental > Aquatic > Freshwater > Lake > Sediment | place: USA: Wyoming | collected...
GCACGAGCGTGTGCATACGCGCGCGGGAGATCGGCGGATGATTGCCGTGCCGCCGCAGTGTGCCAGACGGCGCCAACCAACCGAGCCCCGTGGACGAACCCCAGAAGCGCGATCAGGACCCACATGACGGCAAGGAGCACGCCCCGACCGCGCGACGTCTCGGTTGACGGACGCCAGATCGCTGCCACTGCGAACCAGAACAGCAGGAGCATGGCCCCATTGCGCAGCAGTGGCTGCGAGAGTCCGAAGATCCCCATCGCGACCACTGCGGCGGCGACGGCGCGCGTGCGAGGGTCCTTCGACGAGAAGCCTCGATGCAGCGCGGCACCCACAATCCACACGAAGACCACAAGCGCCGGAATCCCCACCTCCAGCACGAGCTGCAGCGGCTCGCAGAAGACACTTTGCGGCGCCTGCATCACGTACCAGGCGCCGCTCTTGGCAAGAGCGGAGAGACCGCGCATCACCGGCACCTGCCACTGCTCAAAGCCATACCCCGTCAACCAGTGCATGGGCAGTGCGTGCCCCGCAGCGTGCCACAGTGCAATGCGTCCCGAAAGTCCGGTAGCCGCCCACAGCGGATGCGTAGGTTCGGCGAGAAGCGCGCATGTCAATGGGATCGCGCAGAGTCCGAGGACCGCCGCACTCCACCCCAGGCCCGACACGCGGCGAAGCTGACCGGCTCCGAGGAGCGCCGCCATCCCGACCGTCAAGGCCGCCATGGACGTGATGCATCCCGCAATCACCGTCGCAGCAACGCAGATGATGGCCGCTCCCCACCACCCGACAGCACGCCACCGATGCCCGGGCCACACGTGCTGCCCAGCGCCCACGCATGCGAGCGCCCCGACCATGGCCACGAATCCGGCATTGTTGGGGTTGGTCATGGTGCCGATGGCGCCCACCGCCGCCGGTACAGAGGACCAGACGGGGTGCGCGAGGATCATGGCGCCGACAAATACCCCGCACACCGACGCAACCACGCCCCACGCGCGCGCACAATGCGGATCGCGCGACAGCATCACAGGCAGCGCTGCACCGAGACAGAAGAGCGTGGAACCGAGAATGTGCACGGGAATATCCCGCGTGCCTGCCAGAGGAAGCAAGACGCATGCAAGCGCGAACGCGGCCAGGGGGATCCAGTCAGTTGATGCAGGGCTTTCGCGACTCTCTCGCTTGCAGGACCGGGCCGCAAGCAGTGCACCGAACGCGATGCCGAGTGCGGCCACCGCACTCTTTGCCGGACGATCGAGGTCGTGCGCACCGGGCAGTGTCAGCAGCACCGAGGCGATGGTCGCACCCGCGACAATGACCGTCGATGCGTGGACTCTCGTCTCTGACGGGCGCATCGTCATTGCGTCTCGTGCTCAACCCAGTCGGTCACCGGGATGGTACGCGCACGGCCTTGCAGCGGGATGCGATTGAGCATCTCAATGGCGAGAATCACCGGTGCAAACGGCCCCGCGGTGGCAGTGCCGATGGCAGCGGTCAGATCCGAGAACCACTTCTGCGAATTCAACGCGATGCGAACCGCGATGCGCGCCGACTTGCCATCGGGCCGCGTGGGCTCTACCAGATCGTGCCCCTGCTTTGCGCCCTCCAACCCGATCCGCGCGTCACCGTTGCGGTCGGTCTTCTGATGCGCAATTGACTGCCCGTCAAGCGAGTAGAACTGCACAATGCTGTTCTCGATGACATTGGCGCCAAAGCCGGTAGAGCCTATGTCGTATGTCCACGACACCGCTGCATCAGCCACGGGCCCATCATTGGGAAGGTTGAAGTCGAGATTGGCTGCGTTGAACGCAATGCGCGCGCAGTTGAGCATGCTCCAGTTGCCGATGTTGTACCTGGCATTCGCGCGCAGCTGGGTGCGCGAGCCCGGTTGCGTCGTTTTGGTGCGAACAAGCGGCTCAGAGCCCTCGTTGTCGAGTTTGACCTCGAATGCCGCACCCGAAGCAATGTACTTGACAAGTGCGAGCATGGCGCTCACCGCGCCGGAGATCTTCGCGTATTTTCCCGCGCTCTCCATACCCAGGCCATCGAGATAGTCCAGCACCTTGCCCATGCCATAGGTGGTTGCCAGGGCCGTGGCGTCCATGATCGATCCGGTCGCGTCATCGAAATTGCAGTCGCCGTTCACTTGTGCCATCTTCGGTAGTGCGGGCAGGATGGAGTCCTTCACAACGCCCGCGTAGTCGGCTGCCAGCCGAACCATGATGAGTGCGGCCTGCAGTTGCGAGACCCGCGCCCCGTCGCGTGCGGATGCTGCTGCCTGGAAGCACAGGGAGGAGTAATCGGGCCCCTGCTCCGACAGCTCGTTGATGAAGTTGGCGAAGAGCGAGAGTCGGCTATCGCTGGAGAGCATCATGCTGTCAAGTCCGTCGTACATGAATCCGAGCATCGATGCGCTGTCAAGCGACAACTCGGGAAACGCGCACACCGCAGCCAGGTCGCCCATGGTCATGGAAAGCTCATGCGCCGACAGCACTCCCAGGCTGGCGACTTCCCAGTCCTGCATGGCATAGCCGGTGGAGCCCCGGAGATCCGATGCAAAGAGCATCGCACCGGTGGTGCTTGACCGGATGCCAATCCCGCACTCCAGGAAGAACCGCACCAGCGTAGGCACCACGTTCGCGGTGTCGCCGTACAGCACCTCTCCGGCAAGGAACGAAGCCTTCTCCTGGGCAGTGTTGTCGCTTGCAGGGATGGTGGCCGGATCGGGCAGCGCATCGCACAGCGGCACAACCCGATTGGTGGAGACGAACGGTTCGGATGGTTCCTTGCCCAGGCCGGTGAGTTTGTCCAGGAGGTTGGAGCAGTTGAGCAGCAGCAAGGCGCCGAGGATGACTGGAAGGGAGAGTGCAGTGAGTTTGAGTCGGGTCATTGGGGGCCTTTCTGGGATGGTTGTGCCATACAAAAATAGGTATCGAGAGGGACCTTGTCTCGGGACTTGGGCGCAATGAAGGCGTTCTGCAAGCGATGCGCCGTGAGATACGGATCCATCACCGGAATTCGGGGCCTGAGATAGCGAGGTGATCCCTGAAACTCACACTAGGCATTTCGTCAACGTAGAGACGCATGTGTCAGGCTGCGACAGACTCGATTGTGTCAGTATTCTCAACAATCGCCGATGCATACTCCAGGGCTGCATGGATGTCTTCCCTCTTCAGCTCAGGATAATTCTTGAGGACCTCCGCCCACGAAGCACCTTCCGCGAGTTGAGAAATGAGCACGGATACGGGAATTCTGGTGCCTCGGATGACCGGCTTGCCGGCACTGCGGACACCCAGGTCGCGTTCTCGATGAGCGGGACGAACCAGCGGTACGTCGCGGAATTCTCTTTTGGTAACTGCATCGCCGCTACCTCGGTTCGTGTGAAGGAACATGCATGTGGCGGTCCATCGCATGGCAGCCCATGCCTCCAGCAACTTCGGCGACGCTACTTCAACGAAACGTACGATCCGCAGCAAAACTGCGTGCCCTCCTCCTGATCTGCGCGGGTGAGCGTGCAGAGCACGTACTCCTCACCCCGCATGCCATTCTTCCTGCAGGTCACGCACAAGGGCGGAATCGGCACCAGGTCGGGATCGAAGGTTGTCCCGTCATCGTTGACAAACTCGCCGCCTTCGAAGATCGAATTCTCGTCAAATGGCTCATCAGGACTTGGGTTGCCGTCGATTGGGTCGTCGATCATGGCGCTACTCTCTTGATTGAGGTGGAATGTGGACGAGGACGTTGGTGCTGGTTTGTGCCGGCCCACAGGAATGCGAAGAAGATACGGCCTGCTCTTGCCTGGCGCAACTGGGTTGCCATCTCCCCGACTTGGTCCGGGCGGCTCCGCCCGTGGGTGGCGGCCATCCTCCGCGCTCGGAACTTGTCGAACGAATTTCGAATCTGCGCTACTCTGCGCAATCTGTGGACGCATTCCCCCATGGTGGGAGAGGGCATTCGCAGAGCAGGAGTCACCGTGTCTGCGGATGGGGTCTGCTGGGAGGTTCGAGGCCGGGCGCCCTCAAGCACTTTGAGCGCATTGCCCGGGTGCTAGGCACGCAGAAACGCCTGGGCAGCCAACAGCTTCGTCAGGGCCTCACGGCGCAGGTAGCCTTTCTGCAGGCAACCGTAGACGTTCTCGCCCAGGATGTTGTGCGGCGAGTCGTTGATGATCTCGATCCGAATGGTCGAATCTGCCTTGCTGATGTCAACAAGGCCTGCATTGATTATCGCAGCTTCGAGTCCACACGCGGGGATCTCGCCCGCGCCTGGCTGGACCGAGGCGCCGAAGAGACAGACCAGAATGGTGGTGAAAATTCGGTGCATTGTCATGCGTTGGCAGACCGGGCCGAGGCGTTGCCGTCCGGACGTATACCCGCCTACGAGACGAAAATAGTTGTCTCCAACGGCGAGCGTCGACCGACCCAGGTCACATGCGTGGCATTTGCCGGCTGGGTTGTGTGGCTCTGGTTGAGCAGCGCGAGATGCCCTTCCGTGCGGGGGGTGGCCGGCGCGCCACCCGGGAAATGCGGCATTCGCGGCCTATTGGGGCTGGTTTTGTGGCCGAAATCGGCTCCATAGGCCTGGATTTGGCCTGTTTTTGGAGCAATTATCCATGTAAATCAATGAGTTGCGGAGGTCCGACCCTGAGGGACCTGAGGGACGCGGGCTACAGGTGCTTGCCCAGCTCCGGCACAATCGGCGATGGTAACCGATTGAAATACAACCGGATAAATAGTGACAGCGCCTCCTCAAACTTGCTGCCCTGCGCCACTTCCTTGTCTCGAGTGGGATTGGCCAGCTCACTCTTCTGCCACTGCCTGGTCTGGTAGATGAGTTCCTTGATGGTGATGCGCAACTTGAGGGTATGCTCGGGGTAGTCGCGCCAGAACCCGATGCGCTTGTCGCTGATGGGCGAGTTTTGGGAGACATCGAAGGCCGACTCGGGTATGTTGGCTATCTTCGGCAGCGCAGAAGGGGAGTTGCGCGCCGCACAATAAAGATAGTAGAAGTTCTTGAGGAAGTGCGGTAGGTACCCATCCAGATACCGGCAGCGGTCCCAGCGCTCACGCTGCAAATTGCCCTCGAGAATGGCAAGCGTCTTGATGAAGGTCTTGCACACTCTGTCAAGCTGCTCGGCCTCGAAGTTGGTAATGAGATGCGCGCCGGAGGGTGCCTCGGCATGCAGATTCGTCTCTCTGCCCGTCTTGCTGTAGCGAATGTAGGTGTCGTCGAGCATGCCGATGGTCCACGCATCGCGATCGCCCCCGTAGATGATGCGCACGCGGACAAGGGATCCCTCAAGCTCGTCGAACTGGGGACTGAGATGCGCCAGTGGGATGTCGAACTCGGAGCGCGGCTCCACAGAGTCGCTCTCGGCGGCCCATCCTAGTGCTGTTGCGGCGATCACCGTTGTCAGGAGGATGGAGCGGAGGGTTCGTGTCATTGATGCTTCAAGCCTCAACTGAAACGGTTAACGGTTGCGAGGTATTCGAGGAACACGTGTGCCGGGCCCAGACAAGGGGAGGCGCCCGCGCGGTACATCTCTAATTTAGAACACGGAGCACGTCGCTGCCAAGGACCGGGCAACCGACGGGACCAGTGCTGGCGACGGCGGGCCCATCACTGGGTGCGCAGGTTGAAGTAGATCTTCACGAAGAGCGAATATGCCTTCTCGAAGTCCACACCGTACGATACCATCGTGTCGCGTTTGGTGTTCTGCAGCTCCTTTTTCCGCCACACCCCGGTCTGGTAGATGAGTTCGCGCGCGGCAATGCGAAGCCTCACCGCGTAGTCGTCGCGCGTTCGCCACATGTTGACGCGCTCATCCGACTTGGTGGACGTGAGCGATACGTCGAAGAGACTGTCGGGAATGCACGCCCACCGGGGCAGCGCCGAAGGCGCATTGCGTGCAGCGCAGTAGAGATAGTAGAAGCCCTTGAGAAACTTGGGAAAGTATGCGTCGAAGTAGACGCACTTCCCCCACTTCTCTTTCTGCAGGTTGGCCTCGAACTGCTTGAGCGACTCCACCAGCGTTTCGCACACCTGATCGAGCTGCTCGGCCTCAAAGGTACTGATCATGAACGCGAGGTCGGGGCTTTCGGGGTACATCGAGCGTTCCCGCCCGTCGCGGGTCACCTTCGTGTACATGTCGTCGAGCGGCGTGATCTGCGCATGGTGCGGCTCGTCACCGAAGGAGACCTTGACTTTGTCGAAATTGTTGGTCTCTTCGTCGAACGAGACCGAGAGGCGGGCCAGGGGGATGTCGTACTCCTGTCGTTGGAGCGCGGGTGGTGGTTCGCCGCCGAATGACGCGCCGGACAGGACTGTCAGAGCCGCTACGAGGGAGAGGATGGTTGCGGTGGTTCTCATGGGAACATCCGCAATACGGAGATCGCCACGTTCCACAGTGTGCCGACCGGAGCGCGGTGCGCGTGCCGACGAGCAGCGCACCGGTAGATGCGTCCGCCGGCAGGACCGGCTGACGCATCTACCGGTCTTCGCAGATGAGAAGGATCTTGGGATCCAGCGCCAGATGTATCTCGGCCGAAACCGGCGCATCGTGGTCTTTGAGAAGCCGCAGGCGGATGTGCTTGTCGGCGGTTGTGAGCGTTACCAGCACCGATATCTCGCCAAGAAATGGCGCAATCACGGCCGGCACGGTGCCACCGTTGTGTCCATTGGGTTCCACCGACGCGCTCATCCATACCTCAAGCCCCAGTTCCCCCGCAAACCGCCGGATCTCCTTCAGATCGTCAGGCTTTGCCTTGGAGAAGTCGAATCCGTCAACAACCAGAACCTCGGCATGGAAATCGGCCTTCTGACACAGCGACCGTACGCTCTCTTCGATGCGCACCAGCGGCAGCGAGTCTTGCCGGAAGTTCATGACCAATCGGTTTCTGATTATACGATCGTGGATGTCGCGTGCGCAATCGAGGTTGTTGCGGCGAGCCAGCTCGTCGAAGATGTCTTCGTACCACGACACAATGTGCGTTGCGTCGGGCGCAAAGGAGATGTGCACAACGTGCTTCTCTTGCATGAGCTGATCGGTGGCAATGTGCACGAGGCATGCAGTCTTACCAACGCCCTTGGGCGCGGCAATCACACCGACGTTGCCCGTACCCAGGCCCCCGTGTGTCGACTGCTCAAGGATACGCAGCGGGCTCTTCTTCACAAGTTCTGTTCTCACCATATACGGCCTCCCTTCGCCGTGCGGATGGTGTCGGACTTCGCTGTAATGGTCACTCGGATGCTCACAACCTTCGCCTCATGGTGGATTCGGTCTTCGCTCACGCGGGAATCGCCGCCGGCTCCAACCGGATAGCTATGATGATTCGGCAAGCTCGATCGGTCTACCTGCGACCCGCAGTGCCTGCCCTCTTCTTCTCCTGAAACTCTTCGATCAGCCTCTCGGAAATCTGCGATGGCACCTTGGCATACACAGCAAACTCCATACTGAACTCACTTTTGCCCTGTGTGAGAGAGCGCAGCACCGTGGAGTAGCCGAACATTTCGGACAGAGGCACCTGCGCATCGACCTTCGACAGAAATACGTCTTCGGAGGTGCTGATGATCATACCGCGTCGCTGCGTGAGACTGCCGATGGCATTGCCTTGGAACTCCACTGGCCCCTCCACAGAGACCTTCATCATGGGTTCGAGGATCTCGGGGCCGGCCTTTTCGTACCCTTGCCGGAATGCGCCAATGGCAGCCTGCTGGAACGCAATATCCGACGAATCGACAGGGTGCGAATTGCCGTCGTTGATGACCACGCGGATGCCCACCACCGGGAAGCCGATGAGCGAGCCCTTGTTGAGGCAGGCGCGGAAGCCCTTTTCGCACGCGGCAATGAACTCTTTGGGGATGACGCCGCCCCTGATATCGTCGACGAACTCGAAGTCGCCACTCTCGGAGGGCTCCATGTAGCCGGCAACGCAGCCGTACTGACCCGAACCACCGGTCTGCTTCTTGTGCGTGTAGTCGAACTCAACCTTGCGTGCGATGCGCTCGCGGTACGCCACCTGCGGCATGCCTGTGTCCAGATCGACCTTGTATTCGCGACGCATACGCTCGATGTAGATGTCGAGATGCAGCTCGCCCATGCCCTGAATAATGGTCTCGTTGGACTCGGGGTCGAGATGTGTGCGGAAGGTCGGATCTTCTTTTGTAAACCTGTTGAGCGCCTTGGCAAGGCTGTCGGAGGACTTCTTGTCTTTGGGACTGATGGCCAGCGAGATCACCGGCGCCGGCACGTACATATTAGTGAGGCCGTAGTGCAATCCTTTGGCGCAGAAGGCGTCACCCGAGGCACATTCGATGCCGAAGAATGCCACAATGTCGCCGGCCGGCGCCATGTCGATTTCTTCGCGGCTTTCGGCGTGCATGCGCATGAGTCTGCCGACCTTGAAGTCGCGGCCCGTACGGGAGTTGACCAGCGTGTCGCCCTTCTTGACGCTGCCCTGATAAAGTCGAACGTAGGTGAGCTGACCGTAGGCACTCTCTTCGAGCTTGAAGGCAAGAGCGACCGTGGGTCTGGACATGTCGGTATCGAGCCGCACCGGTGCGCCGTCTTTGTCGAGGTCGAAGGCATTGTACTCGCGCTCATCGGGGTTGGGCAGGTACTTCAGCACTGCGTCGAGCAGCAGCTGTATGCCCTTGTTCTTGTAGGCAGTGCCCATGAGCACCGGCGCCAGTTCGGTGGAGATGGTGCCCTTGCGGATTGCGCTGTAGATCATCTCTTCGGTTTCGGTGCCCTCGAGGAATGCCTCGGCCAATTCGTCGCTGAATAGTGACGCGGTGTCGAGGAGCTGTTCGCGATATGCCTTTGCTTCGTCGAGAAGATCGGCCGGAATTTCCTCTTCGCGGATCTCTTCGCCCTTGTCGCCGTCGTTGTAGACGGCCTTCATACGCACAAGGTCGATAAGGCCCGCCAGCTTGTCTTCGGCGCCAATGGGGAGCTGGAGCAGGACTGTTTTGAGTCCAAGACGCTCGCGCAGTTGCTTGTATACGGAGAGAGGGTTTGCGCCCGTGCGGTCGAGCTTATTGATGAAGCAGAGCCGTGGCACGCCGTAGCGACGGAGCTGCTTGTCAACCGTGAGCGTCTGCGACTGCACGCCACCCACCGAACAAAGCACCAGGATCGCGCCGTCAAGCACGCGCAGCGCTCGCTCCACCTCGATGGTGAAGTCGACGTGACCCGGGGTGTCGATGATGTTGATGGGATGGTCTTTCCACTCAACGTTGGTGGCAGCCGACTGGATGGTAATGCCGCGCTCGCGCTCAAGGTCCATGGAGTCCATGGTGGCGCCTACGCCGTCTCCGCCCTTGACCTCGTGCATGGCATGGATCTTCTTACAGTAGAAGAGGATCCGTTCGGTCAACGTTGTCTTGCCGGAATCAATGTGAGCACTGATTCCGATGTTCCGCATCTTGGAAATCCTGTCATCACGCATCTGACTGATCAACCCCTTGAGACTGTGGGATACGTCCTTGAAATTTCGTGGATAACAATATCTTCCCCGTGCCGGCCACGGTGCCGGAAGACCCATCCATTGCGGCGATGTGATTCCGAGGACCAACGGAACTCATGCAAGGAAGGCCCGTACAAAATACTTTACGGACGCCGCGTTGGGTAGTCCCCGTCACTAATGGTGTATTTTTGCCCGATGCATATCCTCTACTACATCACCTCGCACGGCTACGGGCACGGGGTGCGATCCTGCGCCATCATGAGTGCGCTGAGGGCGGATGTGCGGCTGACCGTGCACACGTCGCTGCCTGCCGAATTCCTCGCGGCCGAGATCCACCGCGCGTTCACCCAACTGCCGGCCGAGTTTGACTGCGGGTGCATTCAGCGCGACAGCGTTGTCATCGACTATGCCGCAACTGTCTCGACCTACTCGGAGATTGCCACGCGAAACGCCGCGTCCATCGAGCAGGAGGTTGCGCTGTGTCGCGATCTCGGTGTGGACGGCATTGTCAGCGATGCCACGCCGTTCGCCTTTGACGTGGCAGCGCGGGCCGGGATTCCCTCGATCGCGGCCACCAACTTCACATGGCACGACATCTACGCGCCGTATGTGGCGCAGTTCCCCGCATTCGGGCCCGTGGTTGCCGAGATACGACGACAGTACGCGTCGGCCGGTTTGCTGCTTGCACTCACGCCGGCAAATCCCATGAGCTACTTCCCGCACCGCAAAACCGTGCCGCTGGTGGGGCGCGTGGGCACGCCGTGTCGCGGGCGGATCAACGGCATCCTGCGGCTGGACCCGCGCAAACGTCTCGCAATTATCTACACCGGCAACTTCGGCATTGCCGACATGCCCTGGGAGCGGCTGGCGGAGTTTGACGAATGGGAGTTTGTCGGTCTCTACGATCTGCCGGGGGCGCCGGGCAACTATCGCCGCGTGTCAAAGAGCGATGTCGGCTATGCCGACCTGCTGGCCTCCGCCGACCTGGTGATCAGCAAACTCGGTTACGCCACTGTGGCCGAGTGCATGATCAATGCTGTGCCGCTGCTGTACCTGCCGCGCGAAGGATTCGCCGAGTATCCGTACCTCGAAGCGGCGGTTGACGCATGGGGATTCG
>Ga0315284_10016223_pt1 | contig 10578 bp, 6 predicted proteins | sample YL17G09_16_MG_FD_203696 | JGI IMG/M metagenome (GOLD analysis project Ga0315284, IMG submission 203696) | Sediment microbial communities from Yellowstone Lake, YNP, Wyoming, USA - YL17G09_16 | ecosystem: Environmental > Aquatic > Freshwater > Lake > Sediment | place: USA: Wyoming | collected...
GGCGCCGGGCTCATCCACATATTCTTTGACCGGCTTTTCGAGGGCAACGAACACTTCATTGACGGCATCCCACTTTGCCTTTTTCTTGTCTTTGCCCACGACCCAGTCCCCTGACTGGGATTTGGTGAGGTTCACGGTGCCTTTGACGTTGGTGACGGTGATGGTATCGATGTCGAAGCGCTGGTAAACCGCCAGTACTTTGTCTCTCAGGTCCGCGGGTGACTTCAGGAACTTGTCGACAAATTCCTTCTCAACGAAAAACAGCTCCGGGCGGCTTTCATCCCGGGCAAGGTAGAGCACCGGATTCGTGCTATCGGTCTTTTTCTCTTCCGGCTTGGCTTTCTGCCCCTTCCTGACCAGCTTGGATTTCTCCAAACCAACCACCAAGTGCCTGATTCCCTTGTCTTTGCCCACTGTCAGACGCAAGTCGACGGCCGGCTTGTCAAAACCCAGACCGACGTAATCATCGGGATTATCCTCAAAGAACTCCTTGATGCGCCCGCTGGCAAGATCTCCCAACAACGAATTGACGGCTGAGGAATCGGCAGCCCATTTGCCTTTTCCCTGGAGCATCCAGCGATCCCCTTCTTTCGCCAGGTTCAATGTGCCCTTGGAGCTCCGCATGTCCAGTGACTGGGTCTCAAACTGCTCGAATTTGAGGATGGAGTGGTTGCGCAGGTCATCGAGCTTCTTGTTGAAGTTGCCGGCCACAGAGCTTGAGACCAGGAAGATCTGATTTTTCCCTTGCAGCGCGGCGTAGGTGGAATTGCCGGTGGGATTGTTGTTGCCGAAGCGAATCTCGTGAACCTTGCCGTCTTTGGTCTTTATCGATACCGTCGTCTGGGCTGGAGCCAGGCCAAACGGCGCGAGATTGGCGGCATTTTCTTCAATGATGTCCTCGCGGCTGATGTCCGACGCCGAGCTCAGCAGTCGGTTCAACTCGTCGGCGTCCGCGTCCAGAGGACGCGGGGAAGTGATTTTCCACCGTTGGTCGCCTGAACGGACGGCGGTCATCCGCTGAGCCGGCGTAACCAGATCCAGCTGCTGGATGTCATCACTGGGCACCTTCCAGACGACTTTCTCTTCTTGCTTCGACTTGTCGCGCTGCTCGCCTCCCTTGATTTCATAGAAATATAGGAAAGCGCCCAACCCGACACAAAGGAGCAACAGAACCAGCGTACCTTTGAAACGCATGCTATCGTCTCCGGCGAGTCCAAACGATGATACCGGCCAAAAGCACGGCGCCCGGGATGAATGCCAGCGCCAGGAACTGGAGCATCGTCTGCTGACGCTGGGACAGAACCACCTTGCGATCTTCGGGAGCCTTGGGCCGGATGGAAATCAGATCTTCTTCCTGCGCCAGCCAGCTTACCATATTCATGAACAGATTGCCGTTGCCCTGCATTTCAAAGTAGGGATTGGCAGCGAAATCCGAGTTGCCAACGATGACCATGCGCGCTTTCACGGCGGCAGTATTTTCGGCGGCAGGTTTGATTTCCTTGTCGACGGCCAGTGCCATGGGCAGCGGCCCTTTGAGATCGGTTTTGGCATCAAACGCCGCATTGGTGTTTTTCAGGTCCGTCTCTCCCCAGCTGTCGTCGTTGCTCTTGAAGAGCGTCGTGGCCGTCACTCCGCCGCTGGCTTCTTTGGGAACCTGAAAAGAGCGCGCCATGGGGAAAAAGGTCATTTGCGACTTGAATCGGCTGGTGATCGCGTGGGGCTCATACTTGAACACGATCGGAATGCTGGGGCCGGCGCCCATGAGTCGTCCCGCGCCGCTGACATCGAGGATGATGTCGTTATCCGGCGTCACCTGCCATTCCTTGAGGAATGAAGCCAGGGATGCGGAAGGCGACGGATCAACCATTAGCAGCAAGCCGCCGCCACGATTGAGGAAATTGTTGATGTATTCAAATTCCTTGGGAAACGGCTCCGCCTTCGGACCCGCGAGGACGAGCACCTTGGCTTCGTCCGGCACCTTGGCTTCACCCGCAAGATTCAAGGGCAGAACTTTATAGCCTTCTTTCTCCAGGCCTTTTTTGACGCCGGCATAGCCGCCGCGCTCGTTATCTTCAAGATCCTTTTCTCCGTGCCCCTGGACAAAGTAAACGGTTTTTGATTCCTTTCGTCCCACCTTGATGATGGCATTGGTCAGATCTTCTTCCTTGATCTCCTGATCGCGTTTCTCGATCTTTTCCTGCTTGCCGTTGTAGGAAATCAACACGGTTCCGGTCTTAAGCGTGGAGCCGGTGAAGGGATTCTGAAATGTCCGGTATTCCGTGACGCCAAATTGTTTGGCGACCTCGGGCCGCTTGTCGGGATCGATGAATTCAAAGCGCACATGCCGGTTTACACCCCGGTACGAGGTCAGGAGCTCCTTCATGGGCGGATAATCTCCCCCGGGGAAGAACACCTTGATCTCGAGATCCTGATTTAATTTGCCGAGGATCTGTGTCGTCTGGGGAGCGAGCGTGAACCGGCCGATCGAGGTCAGGTCAAAGCGCTTGGAATGTCTTTGGCCGAAGAAGTTGAGCCCCGCGACCAGAGCCAGGACCAGCACCACGGAGACGACATAGTTGCTGAAGTATTTTGTCGACCGTTTGCCGAGGGTCTGCATGATCTGCTTGTAGTTGGCAACCAACCCGGCGACCACCGACACGCCACCCAACAGAGCAAGCCCAATCGCCCACTTGTCCCAAACATTGTTTACAGCGAAATAAATAGCCGCTGCAATCAGCAGCAGCAATCCGATGGTATCCAGTTTTTGCAGTAGTTTACCCATTAGCTTTTCCACCGCAGCGATTCAAGCGAGCGATACGTAAGGAAAAGGCCGAAAAACGCAAATGTGAGATAGAAGATCACATGCGTTGTATCGATCACGCCTTTGATGAAATCGTCCAAATGGCTGATGACGGACAGGTAACTGATCACGTCCTTCATCATGCCCTGCACTCCCGATGCCATCGCATCCACAAGCCAGAGGATAAGGATAACCCCAAGAGTAATCACGCCGGCAACAATCTGGTTTTCCGTGAGGGTGGAGATAAAAAGCCCCACGGCAAGCAGCGCCACCCCGTATAGAATCAGGCCTATATATCCGGCCAGGATCGGCTTCACATCGGGCTGCCCGTAAATGAAGAGAGGGGAGATCGTGATGCCGCTTGCCAGAAGCATGATTACCAGGAAAGTCAGGCTGGCCAGGTATTTCCCCATCATCGCCTGCAGATTGCCGACGGGTGTCGTGAGCAGAAGCTCGATCGTACCACGCTTTTTTTCCTCCGCAAACAGGCCCATCGTCAGCATCGGGATCATGAAGAGCAGAACCACGCTGATGGTCCCGAAGAAGCTGCGGCAGACAATGCCGGGGACGTCAATGGGCGGCGCTCCCTGACCATAGGCCGCCTGCATCATCGTCTGCTGCACCACGGACGTCAGGATGATGATGAAGAAGTAGCCCGCAATAAAGAGGAAAACCGTCAATACCACGTAGGCTATGGGGGAGACGAAGTAGCTCTTCATCTCGCGCTGCCAGATAGCCAGGATGTTTTTCATAGCTGAATCCTCAAGCCCAAGGCAATGCGGCCAGGTGCGGCCGTCCACCCTATTCTTGCGTTACCAGGTTAATGAAGACATCTTCGAGGCTCATGGATACGCCCCGCAGCTCGAGCAGCCCCCAGCCCTGAGCGACGATTTCCTGGGCAAGTATCCGGCGCAAATCGGTCTGGAGCTTGCATTCGACGATGTAGTTCGAGGCCCCGCCGTTCTCCTCGCCTTCCGCCTTCACGCTGATCACTCCATGGATTCCCTGCAGCTTTTCGACCACTGCATTCCTGGGGCCGTCCACCGACAAGGCGATCTTTTCGGCACCCTTCATCTGGTTGATCAGGCCGGCCGGAGTGTCCATGGCCACAACCTTGCCGTTGTGGATGATCACTACCCGGTTGCAGGTCATGCTCACTTCAGGGAGGATATGAGTTGACAAAATAACCGTATGCTCTCCGGCCAGGCCTTTGATCAGGGAACGGACTTCAAAGATCTGCTTCGGGTCGAGTCCGATGGTCGGCTCATCCAGAATGAGCACTTCGGGGTTGTTGAGCAGGGACTGCGCCAAACCCACGCGCTGCTTGTAGCCCTTGGATAGCTTGCCGATGATCCGGTTGCGGACATCGCCGATGGCGCATTTCTGCATGACATCGTCCACCGTCGCATTGCGCTGCGACGAAGGAGCGCCTTTGATCTTGGCCACAAAGTGCAGGTAGGATGATACCGTCATTTCCGGGTACAAAGGCGGACTTTCCGGAAGATAACCGATCCGACGCCTGACCTCGAGGCTCTCCTCGAAGACATCATAGCCGGCAACACGCGCAGTGCCTTCCGTGGCAGGCATGAAGCATGTCAGGATGCGCATTGTGGTGGTTTTGCCCGCGCCGTTCGGCCCGAGGAATCCGAGGATTTCACCCTTCTGGACCGTGAAGGAAATTCCGTCGACGGCTTTGCGGCCGTTGAAAACCTTGGTCAGATGATCTACTTCAATCACGCCTGAACCTCCCAAATTTGGCACATGAAAATCGTTATGATAGTGAATCCAGCCCCGTCAGTCAACGTCAGACCGTCAGATCCGTGGTTCAGACAGTACAAGCCAAAAGCAGCCACGAATGACACGAATAGTCATTCGTGCAATTCGTGGCCAGGCTTTTCTCTCGGTTAAATCACAGCTCAGATGCCCCAGGCGCCGCTCAGGTGGACGTTGGTGCCATTGACGTAGCGCGCTTCCTCCGAAAGCAGGTAACAGATGATGGAGACTGCATCCTGAGGGCTGCCGACGTAGCCCGCGGGAATGTTTTTGGTCAATTGGGCGAACTCCTTCTGGGGATTGCCGTCGGTTTCGATGAATCCCGGTGAAATCGAATTCACGGTGATGCCGTGCGGCGCCAGAATCTTGGCGAGCGACCGCGTCAAGATGAGCACTCCGACTTTCGCGATGTAATGGCCTGTGATGAAGGGCTGTCCAACGAGCTGGTCTGCCTTGGCGATGCTGAAGTTGATGATGCGCCCTGATTTGCGCGCGATCATTCCGGCTGCCGCCGCACGGCTGAGATAAAACACAGTGTGGAGGTTATCGTTGAACATGCCGTGCCACCCCTCCACGCTTTCCTCGAGCAAGGGGGTGCGGTGGTAGGAGCCGGCGCAGTTGATCAGAGCGTCTATGCGCCCAAACTCCTCTTCGGCTCGCCGCACCAACTCTTCAGCAGCGGCTGGATCGGAGGCATCCGCACGCAGGATCGCGGCACGCTTTCCCATGGCCGCGAGTTCCGCCTCCAGAGATTTCGCCTGTGCTTCGCTGGTGTGATAGGACGCAGCTACCGCCCAGTCGCGCTCTGCCAGCGCCACCGCAACAGCGCGGCCAATGCCGCGGGCTCCCCCGGTGATCAAAGCAACCCGTTGTCCCATGGCAAAACCCTCTATGTCATCGAATTTCTGTTGGCTTCCCTGTGTAAAGGTAGCGCTTTATCTTACGTGTGGTCGTTTTTTCAAACTCCTCGTAACGCACGGTCAGCTTGGTGACGCGTTTGAAAGGCGCCAGATTATGGCAGCAAGCCTTCACTTCCCGGCGCAGGATCGCTTCGACGTCTCCCGCGTCCATGCCGCCCCGCGGCTCCATGCCCTGGCTGACAAAATAATCGGTATTCGGCACTACGATGGCCTGGACTTCGACGTCATATTTCGGATCGCCAGTGTCAACCGCCCAGACCAGGCACTCCAGAATAAATGGTGACTTGAGGATTTCCGCCTCTACTTCCTCCGGGTAGACCTTTTTGCCGCCCGGGGTGACAATTACACTTTTTTTGCGTCCCCGTACATGGAGGAAGCCATCCTCATCCAGACAGCCAAGGTCGCCGGTGTGCAACCAGCCGTCCTGGAGCACCTCCTGCGTCGCCTCCGGATTGTTATAGTACCCCTTCATGATATTCGGACCCCGAGCCAGGATCTCGCCATCTTCCGCAATTCGCACGTCGACACTGGGCAGCGGCAGCCCCGCGGCTCCGTCCTTGAACGCCTTGTCCCGGTTGACAGCAATGACGGGAGATGCTTCCGTGAGTCCATATCCCTGCAGGAACGCAATACCCAGCTCGCGAAATCCTTTGGCCACCGCCGGATCGACAGCCGCGCCCCCGGAAATGAGGATGCGGAGCGTCCCCCCGAACTTCCTATGCACGCCGGCAAACAGCTTGCTCCGGATGTCGAGGCCAAGCGCGCCCTGGCAAATGGCGGCGACCTTTTTCGCGGCGCGCACCTTCCACATCCCTTTCTCCGCCATCGCCGCCTCGACTTTTTTATACACAGCGTGCCACAGCAGAGGCACTCCCAAAACTCCGGTCGTCTTGGTTTCCGCGATATTTTCCGCGATGCGGCGGAGATTTTCAGCATAGGAGGTCACCGCTCCCATGTACAGGGGCAAGAGAAAACCAAGCGTGCATTCATAGCAATGGTGCATCGGCAACACTGACAGGAGGCGGTCATCGTTTCTCAAGCCGACCCAGCGCGCGGCGTCGCAGATGTTGGATGCGATGTTGCCGTGGGTCAGCATGACCCCCTTGGAATTTCCCATCGTTCCCGAGGTGAAGAGAATGGCAATCAGATGCTCCGGAGAGACGGTGCGTTCCAGGAATTCGTTCTTTCCTTCCGCGATGCGCGCACGTCCCAGTGCCCTAAGCTCTCCGAAACCTACGGTGTCACTATCCCCTTTGGGAAAATCCGCGTCCATGTTGATCAGGATTTTCAGCTTGGGCAGCTTCCCGCGAATATCCTGCAGCATGTCGATGTGCCTGCTGTCCGCGACCACAGCCTCGGCGCCGGAAAGATAGAGAATGTGATAGACCTCGGTTTCCTTGAGGTCCCTGTCGATGGGAACGCTCACGATTCCGGTGCAGGCAGCGGCGAGATAGCTGATGGCCCATTCGGGTCGATTCTCGGCCAGGATGGCAATCTTGTTCTCCACCGGCTGGAGACCCGCGGCAGCCAGTCCGCATGCCGTCTCTTCCACCGCTTCGCGCAGCTCGCGGTAAAGGATAGGAATCCAGCTTTCAGCCTTTTTGTACTGCAGGGCGATCCTGCCGGCGAACCTCTCGGTGTTGCGGAGAAACATCTCCCGTATGTCGGAGACCGGTTCGACCGGATATTCCGGATACTTCCCTTTCATGCTCCGCACTCCGAGATGGTGATTCAACCATCAAGTACCAGCCGGATGAACAAGTGGATAGATGTTAACAGGGATGCCTGGTCTGCGGTAATATTTTCGACATCAACGTTCCGGCTGCCCGTGGAGGAATATCAGCATGCGAGCTTTCCTGTTGTTTCTGTCCCGCAAGGAATCTTTCAAAAACTTCATGTTGCACTTCAAAATCTTCCGGGCTACCGCGTGGCGCTTTGTCGCCGGCGAGACGTTCGAGGATGCCATTCGGGTGGCGCGCGAATTGAACCGCCAGGGGATCAAAGGGACGATGGACCTACTCGGCGAAAACACGCTGTCGCGGGAAGATGCCCTGCGAACTACGGCGGAGATCCTGGGCATGCTGGACCGGATCCATGCCGAGAAGATTGACGCCAATGTATCCGTCAAACTGACGCAACTCGGCCTCGATCTGGGTACGGATTTCTGCCATCAGAACCTGATGGTCATCCTCAGGCGCGCTGCCGGGATCGGCAATTTCATCCGTGTCGACATGGAGGACAGCAGCTACACGCAGCGCACCCTGGACATCGTTCTGCGCGCGCACGGGGAGGCAGCCTGTGTGGGGACGGTCATCCAGGCTTACCTGTACCGGAGTGAAAAAGATGTGCGCCTGCTGATCGAAAACGGGATCGGCATCCGTTTATGCAAGGGCGCCTATCTCGAGCCTGCGGCCGTAGCCTTCAAGAAAAAACGTGAGACCGATGCCAACTACATCAAACTCATGAAACTCATGCTGGCCGGCAACCTGCGCCACGGCATCGCCACGCACGATGAGGCCATCATCGCCGCTACCCGGGAGTTCGCGCGCGCCGAGAACATTCCAAGGGACCGCGTCGAGTTTCAGATGCTCTATGGAATCCGCCGGGACCTTCAGCAGCAACTCGCGCGGGACGGGTACGGCATGCGGGTCTACATTCCTTATGGTTCGCGCTGGTTCCCATATTTCATGCGCCGCCTGGCGGAGCGTCCGGCCAACCTGCTCTTTATTGTCCGCAATCTTCTCAAAGGCTAAGGGTCACTGCATGGGCGCCGTGAAGGAGCGCTTGCGCGCGCACGTCCTCGCGGCAGGTGAAGAGAATCAATTGGCGCCGGGTGGCTTCCTGTTCGAGCAGGCGGAATGCCGCGCACATTCTTTCGTGATCATAGGCAACAAAAGGCTCGTCGAGCAGGCCAGGGCATGGCTCCTGGCTGTTCCCCAAAAGCTCCAATACTCCAAAGCGCACCGCGAAATAGATTTGGTCTTGGGTCCCGCGGCTCAGGCTTTCCGCGGGCCGTAATTCCGCGGTTCCTTTCTCCCGCACCTGGATGCGGAAGTCCGGATCGATTTTCACCTCTTCATACCGGTCCGGGCAGATCTGCAGGAATCGTTCCTCGACCACCCGGTTCAGCTGCGGGGCGCAGACTTCCTGTTGCAGGCGCGCGAGGTTGCGGATTCCGTCCAGGGCTAAAGCAAGGGCCTTGCGGTCCAGCGTGAGTCTGTCGACTTCGCGCACCGCCCCGGCAATATCTTCTTCGATTTCCGCCGGGGAGCGATAGTTTTGGAACGCCTGCCGAACCCTTTCGGCAAGACGCGCATGTTCCTCGCGCCTGGCCGCAAGAATCGCAGCCGTGCGCTTTTCTTCCTGCTCGGCATCTTCTACGGACGGCTGATACGGCAGGTAGGGCCGCGGCCCGGAGGATGCGCCTCCCTGGGATTCTTCTTCGCGCGCGCTGCCGCGTAGCTTCTGGAGCTCTTCGAGCCGCGCTTGCCATTGCTCCAGGGTAAAGGCGCCGCGCAGGCGTTCGAACTCACGCGCGCGCGCTGCCTCGCGCGATCGAAGCTCGAGTAGCCGCCGGCAGTTCCGGCAGGCCTGGCGGAATGACTCCGGAGTCTCGACGCCTCCTTCGATGAGAATAGCCTGGATGTTTGAATCGATCTCGCGGGCGAGCGCGGCCACGATTCCCTCGTCCTTCTGGAGCGTGTCGATCTCTTGCGCCAGGCGCCGCTGCGTTGCCAGCAGTTCGGCGTAGCGCCGCATATTGGTTCGCAAGGTATCCACCGGAATCTTCAAGTTCCCGGGGGCACAGCTTAATCCGGCCTGGTTCAGGCATTCTTTCAGGTGCGCGAAAACCCCGTCCGTCTCAATCTGGATCTGATCGCGCTGGCGTTCGGCGTCACGCACATGGTGAGCCAGATCCTCAAGCCGCTGGCGGTCCAGAACTACCTGCCTCGCCCCCACAAGGAATTCCTCAACCGTTGCCAGGCCAGAGCTGGTCACCGCCTCATGCAGTTCGCTCTGGCCGGCCTGCACCTGTTCTCTCAGGCGTTCCAGGCTGGCCTCAATGGCTTCGAATGTCCGCCGAACCTGTTGTGCCGTACCCTTCGATCTGGAAGCCACAGCGAGAAGAACCACGCCGGCCGCGCCAAGGATACCGGCGAGAGTGACCCCGATGGCGGGCGCCAGGATGCCGGCGAAGCTGCAGCCCGCCGCTGCGAGAGCACCTATCAGCATGAGGCCCGCGAGCCAGCGCTGATTCTTCACTCGGCCCGCGATGCGGGCGTGGTCGGCCTTCTCCCGCGCAACCTTTTCCGCCATCGCGATGCTTTGTTGGGATGCGGCGCGTTCCTCGTCGGCGGCCTGGCGCGCTTTCCGTTCCCAATCGATCCTCGTGCCCTGCAGGACCGGGCTCAGGGTCTCAAACCGGCGCCGTAGCGCCGCACTATCTTCGAGCAGGCGGTTGACGGAACGTTGGGCTTCCTCTCTTTGCCGCGACAGGCTCAGATAGTTCACAAACCATTCGGTAATCTTTTCCGGCTCGACGCTTGTGTGAAGTGCGGCGTAAGGCGCCAGTTTCTGAAGTGCCGCTTCGCCTTGTCCGCGACGGGTTTCCGCTTCCTGTTTTTGCCGGCGGATCTCTTCCAGGCGTTGTGCCGCATGGTCCGCATCCGCACTCAGTCGATTCAGATCGTCAAGCTTGTGCATGGGGAATTCCGTGTTGGTCCCCAGCGATTCCATTTCTCCTCTCAGGTTGCGGATTTCGTGATCAATCTCATCCAGCGTGCGCACTCGAAGTTGAGCCTCGCGCCAGCGGGCATCGATCGCACTTCGCCCGGCCGCGAGCAAATCTTGCTCCAGGCGCCCGATTTCGCTCCCCAGTTCCTGCCGCTCGTGAATCCAGGCCTGGCATTGCCGGCGCAGCGCTTCCAGTTCCTCGCGCTCCTGCTGCAACTCCTCGAGGCGGTCGAGCGCCTGCTTGTATGGCTTCGTGGGAGCGCGTTCCGATCCAACAGATTCGAGGGCTTCCTCCAGCTTGACCAGGCTGAGACGCACGGAGAGCTTCTCATCGCCGGACTGGGCCAGGTT
>Ga0315284_10016224_pt1 | contig 10578 bp, 6 predicted proteins | sample YL17G09_16_MG_FD_203696 | JGI IMG/M metagenome (GOLD analysis project Ga0315284, IMG submission 203696) | Sediment microbial communities from Yellowstone Lake, YNP, Wyoming, USA - YL17G09_16 | ecosystem: Environmental > Aquatic > Freshwater > Lake > Sediment | place: USA: Wyoming | collected...
GCGGCAGGTGTCGTGGTGGAGGTCGGTGCGGGAATCCAGGACATCGCCCCCGGCGATCGGGTCGCCTGCGCAGGGGCGCAATGTGCCCATCACGCCGAGTTTATTCGCGTGCCGCGCAACCTCTGCGTTCCGCTGCCAGACGGGCTGGATTGGGAGAGTGCGTCCACCGTCACCCTCGGCGCAATCGCACTGCAGGGTGTGCGCCGGGCCCAGCCTACGCTGGGCGAGAGTTTCGTGGTCATTGGACTGGGCCTGCTGGGCCAGCTGACCATCCAACTGCTGCGGGCCAATGGCTGTCGCACCATCGGCGTGGACCTCGATTGCGAGCGCATCGCCCTAGCCCGGCGCCTGGGCATGGACCTGGGCCTGCCCCCGGATGAAGGGAACGATGTCGAGCAGGTCGCGCGCTTGACCGATGGCCTGGGTGCGGATGGGGTGATCATCACGGCGGCTACGCCTTCCAACGCGGTGGTATCCACCGCATTCAAGATGTGCCGCAAGAAGGGCAGGGTGGTGCTGGTGGGCGATGTGGGCCTGCACCTCAACCGCGCGGATTTCTACGCCAAGGAGATCGACTTCCTGATCTCGACCTCCTACGGGCCTGGGCGATACGACCGCCGCTACGAGGAGCAGGGGTTGGACTATCCGGCGGCCTACGTGCGCTGGACCGAGAACCGCAACATGGCGGAGTACCTGCGCCTGCTCGCGGAGCACAGGGTGCAGGTCGAGCCGCTGGTCTCCGCGCGCTATCCGATCCATGAGGCGCCCGCGGCCTACGCCTCCCTGAGTGAGGCCGCGACCAGGCCGATGATGGTGTTGTTGACCTACGCGGAGAGCGACGTCCAGCCGGTTCGCACCCTCCGGCTGAATCCGAAAGCGACCGCAACACCGGGACGGATCCGCGTGGCAGTGTTAGGCGCCGGCGGATTCGCCCGCTCGGCCCATCTGCCGAACCTGCAGGGTCTGAGCGATCGATTCGCCATTCAAGCCGTGGTGACCCGCACCGGCCATAGCGCCGCGGCCGTGGGCAGGCAGTTCGGCGCCGCGTATGCCTCGACCGATTACGAAGAGGTCCTGGCCGATCCCGAGGTGGATGCGGTGATCATCGCCACCCGGCACCATCTGCACGGAGTCATGGCCCTGGCGGCCTTGCAGGCCGGCAAGCACGTGCTGGTGGAGAAACCCCTGGCGTTGAAGTCAGATGAACTCGATGCACTGGATGCTTTCATCCGCGCCGGCGGCGACAAGGCTATGCCTGTGCTCCTGACCGGCTACAATCGGCGCTTCTCACCCTGTGCCCGGCGCATGGCGGAGGTGCTGCAAGACCGCAGCGGCCCCTTCATGATCGACTACCGCATGAATGCGGGTTACATCCCGCTGGATCACTGGGTGCATGGTCCCGAGGGAGGCGGCCGCAACCTGGGTGAAGCCTGCCATATCTATGACCTGTTCACTTACCTGGCCGATGCGCCAGTTGTCGAAGTCTCGGCTCACGCCATCGTGCCCCATTCGCATCACTACAGCCGCACCGACAACTTCATCGCTACCCTGAGTTTTGCCGATGGATCGGCGGCCAGCCTGACTTACACCGCGTTAGGCCACAAAGACTACCCCAAGGAAATGGCCGACCTCTACGTGGACGGCAAGCTCGCCGTGCTCGAAGACTACAAGCGTCTCCTGGTCATCGGCACGGGGGAGCCGGCGCCAAGGTCATCGATACAGGACAAGGGGCTGAAGGCGGAACTGGTCGCCTTCGCGGATGCGGCCAACGGGAATGGATGGCCCGCTCCGTGGTGGCAACAGCTGCAGGCGGCGCGAATCGCCCTCGCGGTGGAGGCGCAGCTGAATCCAACCCGGGTCCCGTAGCCGGCCGCGCGAGGATCGCTCCCGCGCGTCCAAGCGCGCCACGGGACGTCGGGAGATCAGGAAGTAGAGTTCATCCTCCCGCAGCCGGTAATGCGGGAGCGCGAGCGGGACGAGGTCGCCGGGAAGGGATCTCATCGCGGGTCCCCGGAACCCGGGCGCGCATCGCCCATCGCCGCCGGGGAGGATCCCGACGCCGCCAGCAGCGGGCTCTCCAAGCCCGCGGGCACGCCGCTCTCGAGCAGTCGCCGGTAGGCGGCCTCCACCTCGCGGGCCAGCACGTCGAAAAGGCGGTGGGTCTCGACCCAGGCGCGCCCGCGGGCGCCTTCGCGACGTGCGAGCTCCGGGTCGTTCAGGTAGCGCTCGACCGCTTCTGCGAAGGCGCCGGGCTCGCTCTCGACGCACACGCCGCCACCGCTCTGCCTGAGCGCGTTCTCGGCATCGTGAACCCGCGAGGCCACGACAGGCAGTCCCACGCTCATGTACTCCACGACCTTGAGCGGCGAGCACGTCCGGTGGACTCCGTACGGGTCGTCCACCGGGATCGGATAGATGCCCGCGCGCGCCGCGCGGAGCAGCGCCGGCACCTCGTCGTATGGCACGAACGGGATGAACTGGAGGCGCTGGGAAAAGATCGGGCCGACCAGCAGTCTCCGAATGCTGTCGGTCAGCCTGCCTACCACGAGAAAGCGGCTCTCGGGGACGCGCCGCGCCACCTCCTCGATCACTCTGAATATCAGGCCGGGGTCACGCCGGAACTCGAGATTGCCGAGGTAGCAGATCGTGGGCTGCCCCTGGAGCGCAGCCACCCGTGGGTCCACCACGCAAGAGCCACCGCGCTCGAACGTGGCACGCGAGACCCCGACCGGGAACACGACCATGCGCCGCGGGTCCACGCCCTCGCGGTCGCGCAGGAGCTCCCCCATCGCCTCGCTGATCGGCAGGACGAGGTCGGCGTTGCGCAGCAGGATTCGTCGCAACGCGATCCATCCGCAAAGCCAGAGCCGCTCGAGCGACCAGCCCCGGTCGCGGAGATCCAACTCCAGGAGCCGGGCCTCGAAGTGGGGATGGTCGAGCTGGAAGGCGAAGCGTACCCGGTGGCGTCGCGCGGCCCACAGCCCCAGCAGGCCCTCGGTGATCAGGTCGCGCACCTGGAGCACGTCGGGCCGTTCGCGTGCGAGCCTCTCCATGAGCCGCGCCTTGAGGAAGAAGCCGACCAGCTTGTTCCAGCGGTTGAGCAGCGCTCCCAGGGGCCGCGGCAGCGGCGAGTCCGGCGGGCGCCGGATCTCGAAGTGGCGCACGCCTCCCTCGCGGCGCTCCACGACCTCGTTCCGCTCGCCCGTGTCCGAGACCACCCAGGTGATCTTGTGGCCCATGGCTGGGAAGCAGCCCAGGTAGACGCCCGGGGCCGTCGGGAAGCGGTCGGTGTGCCAGATGACCAGTCTCATTCCGTATCGCAAGCGGTCAGCGCAAGTCATGGCTCCTCGCCGCGGCCTCGTCACTTCCGCGAAGGCGCAGCAGCCCCTCGCGGACGGCGCCCCAGAATTGTCTCAGCTCCGATGCGGAGAAGGTGCGCAGGGCGAACAGGCCTGCAACGTAGAGAATCCCAATCAGCGGAAGCGCCTGGTAGAGGCGCAGTCCGGGCAGAAGGTGGAGCGCGAGGCCGACGATGGCGGCCGCGATGACCGGCCGGGCGATCGCCCGGATGATATGGGTGCGCACCACGTAGCGCTGGACGTAGTAGACGTTCGCACCGGCCACGGCCAGCTCGCTGGTCACGGCGGCGACCGCCGCCCCCATATAGCCGAATCGCGGGATGAGCATCAGGTTGAGCGCCACGTTCACGACCAGAGCGAGTCCGGTCGCAGCCATCACGCGCTTCTGATTGCCGGAGGCGACCAGCACGCGTCCAGTCGTGATGCTGATGGTAGACGGCACGAGCATGAACGCCATGATGGGGAGGACCGCAGCGGTGTTCCTGAACTCGTCCCCCAGCAGCTTGGGAGCCACACGGGGGAGGATGACGAAGCAGACGATGAAATACAGCGCCACGACCAGCTGGTAGCGAACTGCGCGGGTCACCAGGCTGCCCATGCGCTCGCGGTCGCTGTGTGCCAACGAGGCGAACACGGGGTAGATAGCGACGAGGAAGCTCTCGCGGAGTACTGTGAAGAAGAGCAGGAACTTGGCGCCCGCCTTGTACCACCCGACCTGCGCGTTGCCCTTCAATTCGCCCAGCAGAACCGCGTCCAATTGCTGGTAGACGATCACGAAGCTGGTCGCAAAAGCGATGGGAACGGACTCCTTCAGCAGATAGAGGAGACTGTCCAGTCGGGGCTTCGCCCATACGAGGCGCAGGCGCGCCATGAGGTAAGCGGAGACGACGAGCCGCAGCGCCGCCGCCACCACCAGCGTGGCGAGGATCCAGCGCAGGTCCCGGCCGAGCAGGATGCAGGCAACCCCCAGAATCACGAACGCGGCCTGGTTGACGATGTTCGCGATCGCGATGCAGCCCATCTCGTCAAGTCCCTGGAACACCGCGTCGAAGGTCTGGGCGATGGTCGTCAGGAGCAGGACGAAGCTGTAGCACCAGATGGCCCAGAGGAAGTCCCCCTGGTAGCCGCGGGCGAACGCAAGACCGAAGATGATCGCGAGGCACAGGGGGCCCAGCGTCAGCTTGAGGGTCATCACTCCCTGCAGGAACTCGGGGCCGCGCGGGCTCTTCCGCGCCACCTCGCGCGTCAGGATCATGTCGAGGCCGAGGGTGGCCAGGATGCTGAACAGGTAGACGAACGCTTCGGCGCGCTGATAGGTGCCGTAGCCCTCCGCGCCCAGGTGGCGCGCGAGGAGCACCATCATGCCCATCCCCATCCCCCGCACGAGCAGGCCAGACAACGCCAGAATGCCCGTGTTCCGCAGGACCTTGCGCGCAATTCCCGCCTGGGTTGCCGGTTCCGGCCCCGCGGGCACAGGAGCGTCCGGGGGGAGGATGGAGCTCATCGTGAACGGCGACTCAGGCTGGGGACCGCGTGCATGAGTACATTCCCTTCTCGGGTGGCGGAGGGGTAAGCGGGCGCTCAGATCCCCGAGGGGTGCAACTGGCGAGTGCGGTGAATACTAGCACAGGGGGTCTCGCTGGACGGGCTCCCTCCCCCGCGCATGGACGAGCGGCATGGCTACCGGCCACCGAACAACTCGCGGACGATGTCGTGGCCGATCCGATCCCAGCCGAAGCGGGCCGAGCGCTCGAGAGCGCGCGCCCCCGTCGCCACCAGGGCGCCCGGGTCGGCCAGCGCCGCCTCGATGGCCGCGGCCAGCGCCTCGGGGCCGCCGTCGCGTTGCAGGAACGCCCCGTCCGGCCCCGTCACCCAGCGGATGGCCTCGAGATCCGTGGCGAGGATCGGCATCCCGAAGGCCATCGCCTCGAGGAGCTTCATGGGGGTCACGGTCTCCGTGAGCAGCGAGCGTGGCCGCGGCAGCACGCACAGGTCGTGATCGAGGTACATGCGGCCGATCTCGGCGTGAGGAATGTGCCCTAGCGCGCGCACATTCGACGGCAGCGCCACCCCCGCGAGCTCCGCGGCGGTGGGACCCACCAGGCTCAGCCGGACCTCCGGCGAGCGCCGCTCGAGGATGCGCATCGCTTCGAGCAACGCGGGCAGACCCTGCCAGGCCGAAGTGCTGCCGACGTAGAGCAGGTGCCGGGGCGCATCGCTCAGGCGCCAGCGCTCGACCTGCGGCTCGGCGCCCACTGGGATCACGATGATGCGTTCCGCCGGGATCCCGTGGTCGATCAGGTAGTCGCGCATCGGATCGTTCAACGTGCGCACCAAGTCGAAGTGCGGCCACAGGCACTCCGCGACAACGCCGCGCAGGTTGGCAGCAAAGCGGTTCGGCGCCACCAGCGCCTCGAGCCGCACGAAGCTCGACGCGTCGTAGACGCTGCGCAGGCCCGAGCGCCGGCGCCAGCGCAGCCCGGGGAGCGCGAGCAGGGCGGTGGAGAAACTCCGCACCCAGGCCACGGAACCAGGCGCGGCCTCGCGGTCGATGTGCTCGAGGGCGCGCGCGACGTAGTGCCACTTGCGGGCCAGCCTGCCCCGCGGTGCGGCAGCGGGGTCCAGCGCGACCAGACCGGCGGGCGGCGGAGCCGACCCGGCCATCCAGCAGAACCCGCGCGTTGGCACGAGCCGGCTGACCGCACGGATCAGCTCCAGCACGTGGATCTGATACCCGAGCCGCGGCGGCGATACGAGCTGGTCCGACAGGAAGAACAGGCCTGCCTGCCCGCGACTCAGGCCCATCGCTGCTCCAGGACCGCCACGGCCCGCTCCGCGGAGTGGCCGTCCCACAGCGGGGGGATCGCGCCACAGCGTGCCTCGCCGGCCAGTATGCGGCCGATGGCCTCGCGCGAACGGGCGAAATCGTCCCCAACCAGGATGTTCGTGCCAATCTCGGTGGTGACCGGCCGTTCCGTCGAGGTCCGGGCGGTAATACACGGCACGCCCAGGAACGTAGTCTCCTCCTGGATGCCGCCGGAATCCGTCAGCACGAAGCGGCTGCCCTTCATCAGCGACACGAAGTCGAAGTAGGGCTGCGGCCCCAGGGCCCGCAGGGCCGGCACGGCGGCCAGCCTCGCCCACTGGCCGGAACCCTCGAGCGTGGCACGGGTGCGCGGGTGGACCGGGAAGACCACCGGCAGCTTCGCCGTCAGCTCGAGCAGTAGGTCCACGAGCTCCCCGAGCCGGCCAGGATCGTCAACGTTGCTCGGGCGATGGAGCGTGGCCACGGCGTAGCCGCCGTGCTGCAGGCCCAGGCCCTCTGCGGTGCGCGCCGCGTCGATGCGGGGCATCAGGTGCACCAGCGTGTCGATCATGGTGTTCCCGGTGAGTTGGACGCGCTCGTCCGGGATCCCCTCCCGGCGCAGGTTCTCAATGCCGCTCCGCTCGGTGACGAACAGGAAGTCAGCCATCTGGTCCGTCAGGATGCGGTTGATCTCCTCCGGCATGCCTCGGTCGAAGCTGCGCAGCCCGGCCTCGACGTGCACGACCGGGATGCGGCACTTCACCGCGGTGAGCGCGCAGGCCAGGGTCGAGTTGGCATCGCCCACGACCAGCACCAGATCGGGGGCGAGCCCGGCCAGCGCCTGCTCGAAGGCCTCCATGATGCGGGCGGTCTGCCGCGTCGGCAGGTCCGGACCCACGCGCAGGTGGGCGACCGGTTCGGGCAACTCCAGGTCGCGCAGGAAGGAGTCGGACATGCTGGCGTCGTAGTGCTGGCCGGTGTGGACCAGCAGGCCCTCCAGGCTGCGGTGTCCGCGCAGGGCGCGCAGGATGGCGGCCACCTTCATGAAGTTGGGGCGCACGCCCGCCACGCAGACGATCCGGCGGCGGCTCATCGGGCCTCCTGGAACGGAGCGGGGCGCAGTCTGGAGCACCACCCCTGGCAGCGTATCTCCGGAGTGGATCGGGGGTCGGTCACTGCGCGGTTGGTGGTCGGCAATTCGATGGCTCCCCTGGGGTGACGCCAACGGGCGGACCGTGCCTCGCGGTGGCAGACCCGGTACCCGGGAAGGTGCGTTGGCCAGTGCACCCGGATGGCTGCTCCCCGGGGGCACCCCGACGATCCGGCACGGGTCCGGGACATGATAGCGGCCGCTGCTGCGTTTGGCCAAGCGCCCGACACGCGCCGCCGCCGCCCCCCACCGTGCTGCGCGGCTTGCGGGGGAGACAGCGGTGCGTGTAGCCTGAAGCATCATGAGTTCTCGTACGCAAGTGTGGTCTGCAACCGGGTAGCCTCGCGTTCGAATTGTGCTCCGCGACCCGAAGAGGGAGAGGGCAGGTACAAAGTGGAATCCCGCTCGTTCTTCTCTGCCCCGCGGTTTACCCTGTGAGGGTGACTCCTCAAGTGAAGCGTCCCCTGGTCTCCCGGCTGCTGACCGCCATATTCCTCCTCGCGCTCGCAGCTCGACTGATCGTGGTCGTGGCCGAGAGAGGTACCGCCCTGGTCGGGGACGAGAACGTCTTCGACCAGATCGCCTCCAACGTGGCCAGCGGCCAGGGGTACCTTCTCGGAGCGAGCGATACCGATCGCGACCGGCATCCCACTGCGATTCGCGGCCCCTCGTACGTGCTCCTTCTGGCCGCCTGCTATCGGCTCTTTGGACACCATCCGACGCTTCCACTCATCTTGCAGGCCTTGCTCGATGCCCTCAGCGTGCTCCTCGTCTACCAGATTGCCTTCCGCTGGTTCCGGCAATCGAAAGTCGGATTGGTGGCCGCCGGGCTCTACGCCGTCTACCCGCCTTTCATCCTCATGGCTGCCTCGCTGCTCAACGAGACGTTCGCCCAGTTCGCGCTGCTCTCGACCGTGTCCCTGTTCTTCGCCTACGTGAACGGCGGACGCAGCCGCTACCTCGTGATGAGCGGGGTCGTGCTCGGACTCTGTGCGCTCAGCAAGCCGCAATTCGCGCCGGTGGGTTTGCTGCTCTGCGCGAGTGCAGTGCCGCGGATCGGGCTGGCTCGAGCGGTGCGCAGCGCAGCCGTCACGATCGCAGTCGTGGGACTCGTGATGTCTCCATGGATCATCCGTAATGCGCTAGTGTTCCGTGCTTTCGTTCCGGGTTTGAACTGGAGTGGACTCGGGCTCTGGTTCGGGGCAGGGCCGGTGGAAGGGCGGGCGATCGCGAGCCTCGGTGACCCGGGCGTGCCAGACAGCCTGCGCCGGTTTGTGAATTCGTTGGGCGAGGTCGGTGCCGACCGGTGGGCGTTGCGGGAGGCGAGGCATCTGATCGTGGCTGATCCGGCCCATTATGTCCAGCTCAGCGCGAAGAAGTTCTTCCGCCTCTGGTTCAACGTGGGGTTCGACGGCAAGCGGCCTTCGAGAGCCAGCATGATGGTCGCGCTGTTCAATTCGCTGGTGATTGTGCTGGCCTTCGTCGGCGCGCGGCTGGCCCGGCCGGACTCCGTATCGAGTTGGTTCATGGCGCTGCTCGCCCTGTTCTGGACCGCCGTCTACGTGCCGTTCGTCACAACGGTGCGGTACGCACTTCCGTACTACGCCTTGCTGTTCATCTTCTCAGCGGCGGGCGCGCTGGCGCTGGCGAAGCAATTGGGACTGCGCACGGCTCTCGACGAGACCGCAGCCGATCCCGGCGCTGGGGACGGCACCCAAACGCCCGGAAGCCAAGCCATGCCTTAGCCTGGATCCATGGCTAACGAGCGTTTCGCCCCACGCGTCGCGCAAGAAGGGCATAGAAGAAGTGCTCCAGCCGTGGTAAGGAAGCGCTGATCACACATGTTTCCTCTTCCAGGGAAGGAGCACTCGCCAGGCGAAGATTCCACGTCGTCTCCGCCGCGTCAAGTTCCGCCCCGCTACCCAGCCCACCACTTCGTTCGCCGGCCCGCGCTTCGTATTCGACCTCGCGCTGAAGCTGGGCGCGATCCAGGATCTCCGCACCCTCACCGTCAAGAAGCGCCGCCGCGGCATCCCGATCGAAGACTTCGTGATGGGGCTGGCCTCCAATTTCCTGGTCGGCGGCGACGCTCTCACCGACCTGCAGGTGCTGCGCGACGAGACCGTCACCCGCGAGCTGTGCTACGGACTCAAAGTCCCGGCGCCGATCACGGCCGGCGAGCGGCTGCGCACCTTCACCCTCGGGCACCTCTACCAGCTCGAGCGCATCCACCGACGCGGGGCCCACATCATCCTCCGTCACAGCGGGGCTTCGGGTCCCCTGACCGTGGACCTCGACAGTTCGATCTTCGAGGTCTATGGCTACCTCAAGGAAGGGGCACGCTACGGCTACACCGGCGAGCACGGCCTTCATCCCATTCTGGCCTTCGCCCAGGTCCGGACCCACGCGCAGGTGGGCGACCGGTTCGGGCAACTCCAGGTCGCGCAGGAAGGAGTCGGACATGCTGGCGTCGTAGTGCAGGCCGGTGCGGACCAGCAGGCCTTCCAGGCTGTGGTGTCCGCGCAGAGCGCGCAGGAGGGCGGCAACCTTCATGAAGTTGGGGCGCACGCCCGCCACGCAGACGATCCGGCGGCGGCTCATCGGGCCTCCCCGGACTGGCGACGGCCGGCACTGGTCCGGCAGTCCGGGTGGCATGGCCGGTCATCTGCCGGTTCCAGGTGGCGCTGCCGCGGGGCCACCCCAACGACCGGGCACGAACCCGGAACATTCTAGCGGCCGCTCCCGCGCCCATCCACGCCTGGCCGGCCGACCCCGCGGCTCACCACGAGGCTCCCCACGGGCACGCCCGGGTCGTGGTCACGATAGAAGAACCACTCGCTCAGCCGGAGGTTCGGGTAGCGTGGCTGCCGGACCATGCGCGCCTCGATCCGGTATGTGCCATCGGCCGCGTCCGTGGGCACCCACAGCGCGAAGGAATCCTGTACCACTTCGTCCGTCCTCCAGAGGTCAGGGCCATAGTCGCCGCGGGCGGGCAGGTGGTCGGCGCGGAAGCCGTAGCGCTCGCGCCGCACCAGCTCGAGGAATCTGCGCGCCGGCTTGCCGACGAACGCCGGGGGCGCGAAGCCCCCAGGCAGACTGCGGTCCAACCGCACTGCGACCCGCCAGGCCCCCGCAGCGACTGGACGGGCCGCGTGCCAGCGGGCCACGCCGGTCAGGTTCTCGCCCGGCGCGGCCACGCGGGTGGAGAGCGCGAACCCGACAAGCTCGGGAGCACGATCCAGAGAGTCTCGAGAGACAGGTGC
>Ga0315284_10016225_pt1 | contig 10577 bp, 11 predicted proteins | sample YL17G09_16_MG_FD_203696 | JGI IMG/M metagenome (GOLD analysis project Ga0315284, IMG submission 203696) | Sediment microbial communities from Yellowstone Lake, YNP, Wyoming, USA - YL17G09_16 | ecosystem: Environmental > Aquatic > Freshwater > Lake > Sediment | place: USA: Wyoming | collected...
CTCTGGGGCTACCGACTGTTTGCAGCCCCCTCCCTGCGTATTTGGAGGTCGCTAAGCATAAGGACAACTGTTATGTTGCCAGAAATCCCGATGAGTGGTTAGCCGCCTTCCTAGAACTACGAGATTTTTCCAAGCGGCAAGCGATCAACCAGTATCTCCGACAGCATCCAGTTGCTGATTACTATCCTTTTGCGATTGCCAACCAGTGGTCCCAAATCCTTCGGAACACCGCCTACGAGACGGTGGACACTAAACCCCAGCAAGTCCGGGTTGGGGTGATCAATAATTCTCTCCCAGTTAAGTATATGAGTCCCGGAGATCGCTGGTTGGAGTTGTGGCAGGAATCCGGGTTCCCGGTGGAAAGTCTGCGTTATGAGAATTGGCACTACTTTTATCGACCTTATTCCCTTCTCTTCTCAGTGGAGATCCGTTATCCGATCCAATCTCTTCTCTGTCCCTTAAGTCAGGACCAAAAGCGAGTCCTGTTGACTAAAGAACCTATCGATTTGGATTATCTCGCTCATTTCCATTACGTATTAAGTGATCAGCAATCCCTCATTACCGCTTGGAGAAATCGTGGGTTTACCAATTGCTTCTATTTTCCAGATGCTTTTAAACCGACTCGGGAAACGATTCTCAAGTTGATCCAGCTTATGGACGGCATCGATGTGGTCCAAGCTCGGAAGCGTCATAACCTGGAGTTACATTCTCAACACATCGATAGTTTTCACGAGTTACAACTCCCGGAAAATCGCTGGAAGCCACAAGCAACCCGGGACGCGGCCCACATTAGTTACACGATGGAGCAGATGCCGCTGCTTAAAGCGGCTCCGCGCGTCTTAGATATTGGCAGCGCCGATGGCTGGTTGAGCCTTTACCTCGCCACCAAGGGCTATCGAGTTTCTGCGCTGGAAATCGTGGAACGCGGTATTGCGTGGACCCAACAACACGCTAAGCGTTTGGGAGTTATCTTAGACCTTCGAAAAGGCTTTTTTGAAGATGTTGATCAGGTTTACAAAGATTGTCAGTTTGACCTGATTACCGTTTACGAAACCCTGGAGCACTTAGACTACCTAGCTGTTCCCGAATATTTGAATAAACTTGCTACCTTGCTCGCGCCAGGCGGGAAAATTTTGGTTAGTTTGCCTTCCCAACCGATGCAAGATAATCTAGAGCATCTCTGGACCCCCACGGAGAAAATGAACCTCAATATTTTGACGGCGTCTCCAAGATTGCAGTTAACTGATCAGCGATGGGTGCCGATTCCGAATCATGGGGTGCCGGGTAATTGGTTCTATGCGCTAGCTTCAACGAGCGAGGGCAGCACTTGATGTTTTACTCCTCTAGGCTATCCTCGCTGCATGAGTAGCGAAAATTTTGAGATCGAGGATCTTGAGAACCGAATTCTCAGCTTGCTAAGTTTCTTAGGCTTAGAACAAAAATCTTGTCCTGGGACCGCAAAACATCTCCATCATGGACCTCGTGGGAGATTTGGATGTGAAGAATGTTTTGGTACCCGCTATCTGACTAGAAAGATCTCCGATGATGAACCGAACTGATTTAGCCGCCGCCCTTCAACAAAAACCCATCGTTCTACTCGACTTCTACGCCGGTTGGTGCGCGCCGTGCAAAATTTTAGCACCCACCCTCGATTTACTAGTCCAGGAGCTGAATTTTGAACTGATCAAAATAGACATCGACGAAAGTCGAGAGTTACCAGTTGACTATGCCGTCACCAGTATCCCTCACTTAGTCTTCATCAAGGATGGCATTAAAGTCTGGGAGCAAAAAGGTTTTCTCCCTTTGCCCCGGTTAAAAGCCAAACTGATGGAGTTGGGAGTCGGGCTACGATGATCTCACCCGCTGTTTTTGATCCCCTGTCTTTTTGTGAGGGAGCCGCCGCCGGGTTAGCGCTGGCCTGTTTAATGCCGATGAGCGCCTTAGTCGTGATTCTGAGTATTAAGTATTTTTTTATTGAGATGTTCAAAGGCTTCTTTAGTAGGAAGCCCTGAGTAATTGGGGGAATTAGGGCAAATGAGCGGGCTGTCTTTTGATCTAACACCAGAACCAGAACAATACAAAAGATATTCGTCCTGGGTCGATGAACAGAATAAAATAGTCCATCAAAGGCAGAAAAAACAAGTAGAAAGCGGAGTTTGTGACTGGTGTGACGGCACTGGAGCATATTCTCCCAAACCTTATACTTATTGGCAGCAATTTAAAGAATGGGCATTTCCTACGGAACCAACAACATGCTCAGGATGTCATGGAGATAAAAAATATCATCCAAGCCTGATCGTAGGCGGGCAAATTTCTTTTGAGTTTATACCAACTACTGTGGGCACTTATATTTTAGTTAAACACTCGATGACTAAAAATACGTTAGATTTAACGGACGATTTGGACCCATGATACTCTTTGCAGGATGTAACTACTATCCAAGCGGTGGATGGGAAGATTATCAGGGGACTTTTCAAACGATTGAAGCGGCGGTTGAGAAGCTCAAGGGCCTCGAACCTATTGCCATCTATAGTGGGCTAGGCTGGGCTCACATCGTTTCTAATAGTGAGATTGTGAAGCGGTTTGTCGTTGACTACGGGCATTGGAAAGAAATATGAGCTTCGATCCTCGATCCCCGACCACGCTTCGAGCCGCTCTTCGAGCGGATATTTGAGGTAGCTTAATGTCGGATCCAGTTGAAAAAATCAAATATGTTCTAGGCTTCGCCTTTAGCCCCTGGGGTCTTCAGGTCGTTCTCATTGAGAAAAATCGACCCGATTGGCAAAAAGGCTATCTCAATGGAATCGGTGGCAAAATCGAGCCGGGAGAAACCCCACTTCAAGCGATGATTCGAGAATTTAAAGAAGAAGCGGGATTGCGAATCGAGAATTGGGACCACACAGTCACTATCGAAGGCCCGACTTGGAAAACTGAAGTCTTTCGAGCCTTTAACAATTATGTTTTAAATGCCAAAAGTATGACTGATGAGAAAGTTAACATCTACCCCGTTGATCATCTTGATGATTACCAAGTTCTAAATAATTTGCATTGGCTAGTCCGACTCAATCTCGATACCGAAGGTGGCATTCGTTTTCCGGTTACCGTCAACTATGACCGCCACACTAACAAAAAGGAATCAAAAGGTGATGCGCCACGTTCTTAACTGGTTACTTTTACCCCTCACCCTTCCGCTTCTATTCTTTTTGTTAATTCTTGTCACCGCTGGTGAAGCCCTTCACGACGGCAGCCAATATCTTCTGCTCCGCTATGCCGAATTTCTCGATTATCTGGAAAGAGACCCTCAATGAACACTGATCTCGATTCCGCGCTTCCCGAGTTTCAAGAACTAGGCTTTCAAGTCCAGCACCTTTGCCGCGATGGTTGGTACACCGTCGCACTATTGCGACACTCTTCCACCCACCGGCAAATCATGCTCTGCACTCGAACTATCCGGGGTGGGATTACTCTATTTCCTGATCCTTCACCGGAGGAAATCGCGATGATTTATCGGGATCCGCATGAAGGCATCGATGGTGATCTAAACGTTCTCCGAAATAAGGGCTTCGAGCACTGGAGCTACCAGTCAGAAATCGGGTTCCGCGACTGGCTGCAACGTAATAAGATTATCCCCTGACCTCCGCCTCTTGCTAACCACTTTTCTCCTGTTATCCTCTGATTCTCAGGAGAACTCCGTGTTCGATAAGTTTGCCGAAAGCTCTCGCAATGTCATGCAACTGGCTCGTAATGAAAGCATCGCCTTCAATCACGGGTTCGTTGGAACCGAGCACATTCTTCTGGGGTTAATTTGCGAGGATAAGGGGATTGCTGCCGCAGTACTCCGGCAATTCAACGTCCAAGCTGAAACCGTCCGCTCCAAAATCGAAGAGTATGCCCCTGCGACTCCTGATTCTCCGCTGCCAGAGCTTAGCAAGCCGCTACCCTTCAGCCCTCTGACTAAAAAATCTTTAGAAGCCGCCGTTCGACAAGCTGCCACACTGGGGCACAATTATATTGGGACCGAGCATCTTCTTCTTGGCATTCTAAATGTCGAGGAGAATACCGCTTGCAAAATTCTGATTAGTTTGGGAATCGATCTGGGTTTGATGGCGGCAGAGGTCATTGAGATGATCTCCGTTAGTGATGACCCTGGTTATGAGGCGGCTCCCACCGCCTCTAAAGAGGAAAAAGCGACCCCCGTTAAGCCTAAGCCCAAAGCGAATAAGAATTCGGCTCTTTATCAGTTCGGTCGAGATTTAACTCAAATGGCGTCAGATGGGTTGTTAGATCCTGTTATCGGACGGGATGACGAAATCGAACGGATTATCTTAGTCCTGGCTCGCCGGTCGAAAAATAATCCTATCCTTCTCGGGGAAGCGGGTGTTGGGAAGACCGCGATTGTTGAAGGGATCGCCCAGAAAATCGCCAATGGTCAGGTTCCGGAGATTATTGCCCAGCATCGGGTCATTTCGCTGGACCTGGCGGGGATGGTGGCGGGTACTAAATACCGCGGGCAGTTTGAGGAACGAATCAAAGCGGTGATGGCGGAAGCGATCAAGGCCAAGAATATTATTCTCTTTGTCGATGAAATCCATAACTTGGTTGGAGCAGGGGCGGCGGAAGGCGCGATTGACGCGGCTAACGTTCTCAAACCGGCTCTCTCCCGGGGAGAACTCCAGTGCGTTGGTGCGACGACCTTGGAAGAGTATCGGAAATCTATTGAAAAAGACGGTGCCCTGGCTCGTCGTTTTCAGAAAATCTTCATCGAGCCCCCGACCCGATTACAAACGATAGAAATACTTGCTGGTCTTCAAGATCGCTACGAAGCGCATCACCACGTTACCTATTCCTCTGAAGCCGTTAGCACCGCAGTTAACTTAGCAGATAGGTATATTACCAATCGATTTTTGCCGGATAAAGCAATCGATGTCCTCGACGAAGCGGGGGCGCGGTTAGCGTTGGAAACCTTCCGACCCGTCAAGTTACAGGAGATTGATAAAGAAATCGCGAGATTACTCCGTTCTAAAGAAGAAGCTGTGGTCGGGCAGAATTTCGAACTCGCGGCTACTGCCCGAGACGAACTAGCCAAGGCACGGCGTAAAAAGGAACTTCTAAAATCAGAATGGAGAAAGGCTAAGAACGGGAAAGAGTCACGGGGAGTTGTTACCCCTGACCTAATCGCCCTTACCGTCTCTAAAATGACCGGGGTTCCTGTTAATAACCTAACCGCGACGGAAGCGGAACGGTTACTGGCAATGGAAGCCGAGTTAGATAACAATATCATCGGTCAAGCAGAGCCCAAGCGAGTCCTAGCCAAGGCGCTGCGTCGGTCTCGTTCCGGTCTCAAGAATCCTAAGCGACCGATTGGTTGTTTCCTTTTTATGGGACCAACAGGGGTGGGAAAAACCTTGATGGCAAAGAGTGTTGCTAAATTCATGTTCGGGAGCGAAGATAACATGATCTCCGTGGATATGAGTGAGTATATGGAAAAGCATAACGTCTCCCGACTTATTGGCGCACCCCCTGGCTATATTGGTTTTGATGAAGGTGGGACTTTGACTGAATCCATTCGGCGAAAGCCCTATTCGGTTGTTCTATTCGATGAGATCGAGAAGGCTCACCCTGAAGTCTTTAATATTTTTCTCCAGGTTATGGAAGAGGGGCACTTAACGGATTCTAGCGGACGCAAAATTGATTTTTGTAATACTATCGTCATCTTTACTTCTAATGCAGGCAGTGATGCGATTAAGAATAAAACTGCTCTGGGCTTTGGAAAATCTGAGGGTGGGTCACCAGAGTTGATACGGAAACAGGTTGAGGGTGCCCTTTCCCATTTGTTCCGTGTCGAATTTCTCAATCGACTGGATGGGCAGATTATTTTTACCCAGCTCTCTAAAGATGAACTCAAGAAGATTCTAGTGGTAGAGATGGACAAGGTTAGCGCTAGATTAGCCCACAAGCATATTACTTTGGAACTTACTCCTGCAGCAGCAGATTTTCTACTGGCGCATGGTTGGAACCCAGAGATGGGGGCCCGCCCTTTGCGTCGAGCGGTAGAGACCTTCGTAGAAGATTTGCTAGCTGAAGAATTACTCAAGGGCTTGTTACCGGATAGCTGTTGTGTTCAGCTCGATGCAGTAACCGGGTGCGAGAAGTTAAAGTTAAGCCTCAAAGAGAAAATGATTACCGCTGTTTAATCGTTCAAACCTTGCGTGTTAGCATGGTTCTGGTATACTCCTAATCAAGGTGGGTTCTGATGTCGCTCTCGAAGCTTGCTGAAGAGTTTTATCGTCTCCGGTCGGAGAAAGATACAGTCGAAGACCATCTCAAAATTATTGATACCCAACTTAAATCTCTGGAAGAACAAATGGTAGAAGCGTTCGGAGAACAGGGTCTCAATCGGATCGATTTAGCAGACAAGGGTAGCTTTACCCTAACTAGTCGAACCTTTTATTCAGCATCTGATCGGCAAGCGCTTTTGGCTTTCCTGCATGAGCAGGACGCAACCGATTTGCTGTCCGTAAACCACAACACTTTGAATGGATACGTTAAGGAGTTAAAGGAGCGCAACGGGGAAGATTTCGAAGTCCCTGGCGTGAAATCCTTTACTAAAAGCGCTATCCGTTTGACACGCCCCCGTAACTAAAACCACAATACAGAAAGGAAAAACACATGGCTAAAAATAACGAAACCGCAATCACGGCTGCTCGGACCCTACCCCTGGCGAAAGCCGACGACTTACTCCCGATAGGAATTTCTTTTGAAAGTCTTCAAGAGAATCTGGCGGATCTTGATCAGATCAATCTGCCCCGTATCCGAATTGGGGACGACAAGTTTTATATGTCCCAGCAGGATGAAGAAGGGACTTCAGAATTCGAGGGTATGATCCAATATTTTGTTCGACAGAACACTTATTGGTCCTCAGGCTACGATCCGAAGAATATCACTCCTCCAGAGTGTTATAGTTTGGATGGTAAGACTGGCTCCAAATACGGCGACTGCCGTAGTTGTAAATTTAACCAATTCCGCAGCGCTCCTAACGGAGGTGCAGGGAAGGCGTGTCGTAATCAAATCAAGTTGTTTATTCAACTTGATGGCAAGGCAATCCCCCTCACGATGTTAATCTCTCCGGTTAATATTGCTGCCTTTAGTCAAAATTACCTAGTAGATACTCTTGCCCAACGTGGTTTACCCTACTGGAAAGTGCGGACCAAGTTTACCGTCTCCAAGTTGAAGGGAGAAAAATTTGGTCGTATCAAGTGCGAAATCGCAGGTGAGTATCGAGACGAGGAGTTAACCAAGGTAAAGAAAATTCGTGAATTCTGGCTCAAGGTAGTTGAGCAGGAGACTCGAACTTTACCTGATTTGGAGGATCACTCCCACGCCCCTGCTGTTGCGCAATCTGCCTCCGCGGCTGCCCCAGTCGAATCCGTTAGTGGTAAAATCGTTACCCCTACGACTGCACCCAAGAACGAGCCGCCTAAGCCCGTTTTTTCGGATGAAGACCTACCTTTCTGATTTGATCTTTCATGTTACCGGAGGGCGAATAAATCGCCCTCCGGTTTTTTTTCCAAAATCTTGCTTCTTGTCTTCCCTTGGGGTATCCTCGAACCATGTTAACTCAGTCGGAACACGACCCCTTCCGAGCCTTGGATGCAGAAGATCACACCGAAATTTACACCGCTTTTATTGCTGGTGCGGTTCTAGAAGATGAAGATCGGGACTCCCTCAGAGTTAAAAGAGGTTTTACGGACAAGATTATTGACGCGCTCAAATTTCGGAGCGCGCGGCAAGCCAACATCTCCCTTATCTTAGAGTTACAAGAGCGCTTTGGTATTGATAAGTGTCTTTCTGCTGGGATCCTAGAGTTATCCCCCAAAGGCGATTTGCGCCCCGCTTTTCAACTTATTCATCCCAATATTATCATCCCCTTCTTTAATGATAAGAGCGAAATCTATTATATTCGCCCACACAAGTTTGGGCTTAAGGATATGGGGATTCAGATTTATGCTCCTTATAAAAAATTAGCAGACACGGTTGTTCTCGCAGAGAGCGAATTTAAGGCCGCCGCCTCTATTGTATTTGGAGTCCCCGCTTTCGGACTCCCGGGCATTCATTCCTTCGCAGTTAACAACTTTGAGAGATTAGTTAACTTCATCAAAGGCTTTCCCTTGATCCGTAAGCTGATTATTATGTTCGACAACGAGATTAAGGATAATCCGACACTCGAGAATTACAAACCGGACATTATGAAGCAATGGGATACTCAATTTCGAGCGGCACAAATGTGTCGAATGCTTCAGGAATCTCTTCCTGAGATTACTTGTTTAATTGCTACCCTTCCTGCCGAGTGGATGGAAAAAGGCAAGATCGATATCGATGGAGCGCTCGCTCAAGGTCGGACTCCGGTAGAGTTTAAAAAGGTTATTGACCGGGCGTTGACCTATCGAGATTATCCTAAAACGATTCCCTATCCGGGTAATAAAGTTGTTCACAAGCGCCTAACTAAGCACTTCTTCCAAAGCCCCATTATTAAGGAAAACGGGGGCTATTACATTCGTAAAGAAATCAAACGAAAAGGGGGGGAAGAGGGCGTCGGCTACGTTCTCAAGAAACTCGCTGGATTTCAGATGAAGTTCAAAAAGATTGTGGTGGAAGGCACTAAATATACCCGGATCGTTGTCTTCATTTCTGAAGACGGGACTGAATCACGCCCTTATGTGTGTCATCCGGAAACCGTGAAGCTACCCGTATTCAAGGAATGGATAAATAGCTGTGGGGGTTTCGTCTTCCATGGTAACCAGGAAGATTTGGATAATATCCTAGAATCGGAATACAATGAGGCGTCAGGACGAGAAGTTCGACGCCCTCAAGAGATTGGATTACTCCGAAATGAACCGCATCCGGTCTGGCTATTTCAAAACTGCCTAATCAAGGAGGATACCGGGGTTGTCCTTCATCCAGATGAGGAGGGCATCATTTGGGACGGGTTAGAGGGTTTCCAGGCTCGGAGTATTAGAGAAGTTTCTGGAGATACCGTATCTGAGTCCGCGGGAAAGATCCCCAGTATCAATTTAGACCCCGAAATTAAGTTTGGATTAACAGAGCTTCGAGACGTCGTAGAAAAGATGCAGTTAACTATTAACAATCCTGGAATGAATCTCGCGGTCGGATGGGCTGTCGCGTGCCTCTTCTCGGAACAGATCTTTAAGAAATATTCTTGTTTTCCACTCTTATTTATTTCGGGAAAACGAGAATCTGGAAAAACCACCGTAGGTCAGTGGGTCATGGCCCTGTTAGGAGCCCCAGAATTTTCTGCAGATCCTATTAGCTCAACTACTCGGGTGGGTATGGCGCGTAATCTGAGTTGGAATAGTTCTCGGGCTTACTGGCTAGATGAATATCGTAATGACAAAAAGACCAAAACTTTAGATGGTTGGCTTCGTAATATTTATCAGCGACAAGCCTCTTCTAAGGGCACCTTAGGAGCGGGTATTCGTTCTGAAGAAGTCAACGCTGGGTTAATCCTTTCGGGAGAAGAATCCCCCGAAGACAACGCCTTGCTGAGTCGGTGTACTAATATTCACCTCGCTAAAGGCCCTAGGAACACCAATTTTTATGATGAAATTGAGAAGTTACGGTCTCAAAATTTACTTTCTCGTATGATCGTCGAAGTCCTTAAGAGGAAAAAAGATTTGCTTCCTAGTATCTTGGAGAATATTCAAGGTCTAAAGGAGAAATTAATTCAGAAAGGCGTCGGTGAGCGAGTCGCTCTTAACTATGCCATCCCCGCGGTTTGCTACTATAAGCTTTTTATTGATCATGATCTCGAAAAGTGTAAGATTTTTCTTAATTGGACGGTAGAGGAAGCTTGCAAATCAGAAAAAGAAAAAGAAAGTGAACACATGCTGAGTATCTTCATGGAAGATCTCGTTACTCTACGAGAAGAACTGGAGGAGTATTTCAGCGTCTATTCTGTTCCTAACGCTATTAAGGGTCGAAGACAGATCGCTTTGCATTTTCGATCATTTTATTCTCAGTGGACTGATCACTATCGCCGTAAGGGTAATGAACAATTTAAAGCCGCAACTATGTTGGCGTATATTAAGGAAGAGCCTTACTATATCGCAGACGATAAGCACAAGCGTATTGGTCCAGAGAAAAAAGGCACTCGTTGCTTGATTCTTAGCTTGGACGAGGAGGATAATCCTCCCCCGGGACTTCTAAGTTTGGCGGATGGTAGTATCTCTCTTAATGAAGAACCCGGGGATTCTGCTTCTACCGTCAGTTCTTCTCTCCCCTTTTGAAAGGAAGGCACGCATCTTGAAGTGCGTAGAATGTCGTTCTGATCGTCTCATACCTCTACCCTACAACCAGTCTATCTACCTGTGCTCAGATTGTCGATGTATCCTCATTTCTGAAAACGGGGACTTACGACGTGACTTCTTCTATGAAGAGGATTGGAAGAAGATGGCATCCTATGTCGGTCGAACTTATGAACAAGTTTTTCATGATGAACTTAGCTTTGCTAAATCACGACTTTCAGCCGTCTAGCTTGTCCAAGCACTGGACCGCACAAA
>Ga0315284_10016227_pt1 | contig 10577 bp, 20 predicted proteins | sample YL17G09_16_MG_FD_203696 | JGI IMG/M metagenome (GOLD analysis project Ga0315284, IMG submission 203696) | Sediment microbial communities from Yellowstone Lake, YNP, Wyoming, USA - YL17G09_16 | ecosystem: Environmental > Aquatic > Freshwater > Lake > Sediment | place: USA: Wyoming | collected...
AAGTAATCGCGCAGGGTCATGCCGGGTGCGACGCCGACGATTTTCTCGTCGTAAAACTCGGTAGTCGGGAAAGCTGGAATGTTGCTCATGGTTTCCTCCCGTCTGGGCTGTCATGTTCGTCGGTTAATCCCTCAGCGCCCCTGTGACGTAGGGACAACACGGATGGGCGTGCAGTGTTAGCCGCCTGGGGACTCTCCCCACATCACCAATCCAGGTTTCGCGGCCGACCATACTCACCCGAGCAGGCTCCCGCGAACGAAAGATCGGCTCCATCTGCCGGGGTTACTGATTCGCCACTTTGCCGGCTGGGCTCTCAAAACTAGCTGCGAACGGACAAGCCATCTTCAGCAAACGCCTCGATGCCGGGTATTCGCGTCTGCGACTTCAGTGCCCGAACTTCGGCGTTGATGAGCTGCTCGTTCAGAATCCAATACTTGTCGGGAATCAACGCCGGATCGACGGCCCGCCATTTCCACGTCTGGCGGCCAGACACCCCGGTGACCTTGGGCGCCTCCACGATCACGACCGGCGCGACGACCTGGGCGACCTTCACCTCAACCTCGGCGTCCTTCTCTGCGCCGCGCTGCCTCAACGCCTCCAGGCGCTTCTGGAATGCGGCCCGCTCCTTCTCTGACTCAGCCGCCTCAGCCTGCCGCTGGAGCTCGGCCCGCTTCTCGCGCTCCTTCTGCTCCTCGGCCCGTCGCTTGTCCTCGATCTTCTTGCGCTCGGCCGCGGCCTCGGCGTCGAGCTTCGCCTGCGCCTCTCGAGCGATGCGCTCCTGCTGCTGTTGGAATGCCAGCACCCGCGCGCGCAACACCTTCGATGCGCGCTCCATCGCATCGGTCGCCGGAGCGAACCATGCCATGATCCCCTTCTTCTCCTCGTCCAGCGGCCTCGTGTGCGACATCCGCCGATCGTTCAGTTCCTTACCGCGCTTCTCGATCTTGCGCAAAAACTCCATCGCCCCAGAGACCTGTTCGTTCGTGTTCAGCGTCATCGTGCCCGCGACCGCCACATACGTCAGCGCGTCATCGAGCTCGGCTTGCGTCAGGTAGTTTGTGTAATCAGCCATCATCTAATCTCCGTAAGGGTTTTGACGAACGCATCCCGCTGTGCAAGAACCTTGGCGACCTGCATACGGAGTTGCGCGTCGAAAGTTGCGTCTCGAAAAATGCGATGCCGAAAGCTCGGTATCAACGGATCGGGGTAGTAGAAAAACATCTCATTCCACTGCCTGTCACACACCCACATCTGCCCCCTGTTCTGGGGCAAGTAGTCAGCCGGTATGCCGCCATTGCGGTGCCAGAAGTCATACACCAAAACGTGCTGGGCCGGCGACAGGCACTTGATCTCGACCAGACCCTCGTCACCCACGAGCCCATCCGGTGAACAACCGGCGCCGTGGTTGGTGACAAAGCCCACCTGGGCGACCTCTACCCCATAGTCGAAGGCATACGCCTCGCGCGCCTCGGCCTCGATGTTCTTGCCTCGCTCCGTCCACTGGTTCCCTTCCCATCGCTCCAGCGGTTTGCCGGCAATGAACTCGGCGGCGAGCTGCGCCGCGTAGGTGTTCAGTTGCGTCGACGCCTTGCCGGCCGACGTGATGATCTTGGAGAACTCAGATGCAGTCGGCACCCCGGCGCGCAGCTTCAGCCAGTCCTCGGTTCCCTGCTCGACGTTGTGGATGTTCATGGCGCCTCCTTCGTCATCGTGCTGAGTTTGTCGTTCAGCGCCTTGCACGCGAGAGCGAACTTCGCGGCCGGCATATCCTCAACCGAACGCACCTTCATGCGCTTGCAGAACGCCGCCTCGTCACCAGCACACTTCTTCAATAGGCTGCGGACGATGGACACCTGAGACTCATCGAGCACCTCGATCGCCTTGGCCTCCTCCACTGGCGGGCTGCTCGCGCGACCGTCGTCATCGTCAGCTCCATCCATCGTCGACAGGCCCAGGATCGACGTGAGCGTGTACCTCTGTAGGTACGACGTTGTGCTGCCGATCGCCTGAATCGCATTCTTGCCGCCGCTCGTATCAGCAGCGCCCGACATCGACACCTCGACTTCGTGGCCCTGGTCGTGCGTCAGTACGCACCGAACATTGATCCGCCCATCCGCCTGATTCGTGAACCACTGGAATGCCAGCCCGTTCTGGCCCAGCGCCGGAGAAATCGTCGCGACAATGTTGCCTAGCGTGGCATGGTGGTACGACGTGTTCGCGAACGATACCGCCTTCTCTTTTGTGATCAGCGGCACGACGGCCTTGAACCGCGCCAGCGCAGTCACATACGCCTTCTTCGCCTCCTTCGCCTCCCAGCGTTCCTGAAGGTCCATCAGCTTTTCGAGCTTCACCAAGTCGTCGCCGCGCTCGACCGCGATCTGTAGCAACTGCGCTGGTGTAATCGATTGCTGCGGGAAGTTGCGCGCCGGGGGCGTGGCTACGGTCGTGTAGATCGTTTCGTCGTCACTCATCATTCGTTCCTTTGGGTTGGTTTCATCGTCGGTATTCCTGAATCGCCTCAATAACCTCGGGACCGAACGGCAACGGTGTTCCGTACACCGTCACATATCGATCCATCAACTTTACGAAAAGGATCTTTTCCAGCACCTTGCGGTCGTGCCCCTGGCGCGCGATCTCGTCATGTTCTGCCTTGGTCAGCGGCAAGATCCACCAGTGGCCGATCCTCACTTTGAAATGCACCGCGGTTCGCCCGGCACAGTGATGGATCTCCACGGGCGATTGCTCCGACAGCACACTACCCAGTGCGCGAACGTCCTCGCGCCAGCGGCGCTGCGTGGCGTTGGGTTGATCGAACTTCACAATATCACCTGATACTGCTTCTCGACGCGGCCGAACGAACCCGCGCTGATCAACGCTTGCTGCACCCACACACCGCGCTCGCGCTCTGTGCCTCGATGCAGAACGCGGATGTGGCCCCGCCGAATGTGCTGCCGCGGCGAGGCGTGCGTGCCGCCGCGATCGACGCGCTCCAGGGACAGATGCTCCTCGACGCCCAAGATCCAATAGCTGACGTTGGGCAGCGCCTTCTTGGCGCGCTTCATGGTGCGGAACTTCGGTACCGGCACTTCATCGAGGTAGACGTTGGAGCACGCCATGATCGAACACAGTTCGAGGACGAGTTTGAGTTGCCCCTGGGCGTGTTCCTCGATGGCTACGCGAAGCGGCTCATTCATCTTCATCGCGATCGCGCGCTGGCGCAACACGTCGAGGTTGGTGGTGACGCCGTCCAGATAACACAGCGTCAGCCCCGGCAACAGTTGGCGGTAGTAGAGCTCGGGGTATTCAATCCAGCAGTCCACCCCGACTGTTTCAGTGGCGGCGTCGTACTCAATCAGGTTGAACGCCGGACAAGAAAGCCTCCCATCCGCGTCTGCGAATTCGTCCATTTCGATGACGAAACGGTCAAATGGTGGCCGTGATTTTCCGTAGAACTCGATCACGCCCTGGGGCTTTTCCTCGCAGGAACTCAACTTCACTGACAGCGGCGGTTTGACCACCGGCCCAACAATGCGGCCTGGGTACAACTCCAGCCATCGTTCGATGCGCGGCCGTTCCCACTTGAGCTTCATGGCTGCATCTCCAGTTGCGTCCGCAGCTTTTTCGCAAACGCCTCGAAGGCCGTCGCCAACGATCGCATTTCTGCGTCGTCCAGTTTGTCGTACTGAATCTCGTCGAAACCCCAGGACAGGCATCCATTGCAGCCAGAGAGCAGCAGGCCGAATTCAACGGCGCCCGAATCTTCGTCGGCGTTCACCCACACCGCTGGCGGGTCGTACTCGTTCTCGAATATCTCGCTGATCACCAACTCGGCGGCAGAGGCGGAGATCGCGTCGAGCAGCGCCTCCGCGCGGCCGTCGTCCTCCCACGTCCATTCGGTAAAATCGAGGTGTTCGCGATCAAACTTCATCATTGCCCTGATACCTCCCGCTGCATCCGTATCTGCGCAGCGATTCGATCATCAACATGGTAGTGCTCTGGGTCGGGCATCGTGAAATCGTTGAACGCGCCCATGCGCATGAGCGCCTCGATCAGCTCTGAATACTCGTCAACTGGCAGCTTCGACGATCGCTGCATCGGCGTGAGCGACGTAATCTTGAAGCCGCTGCGCACGAGGACGGCGCGCTCGTTGGTGCCGAACGCCGTTCGCAAAACGATATCGTGCATTTCATCGTGGGTGTATCCCAAGTGATCCGCCAGCAGACCGCAGCACAGATGGTAGTAATTGCGTTGGTTGGGCGTGTGCTTGGCTTTCACTAGGGCGATCGTGAACTTCAGCCCGAGCGCGGTCATGCTCTCCAACAGCTTCGCCAGCCCAGGTAACGCCCAGTCTGGCGCCACCTCAATCAACCGCCCGAGCATCTGGGAAGCGTGTTCTTCGCCGAGTTGCATGACTACTTCGGGTATCTTATTACGCGCTGTCACCGTCGCTCCTTGAGGCCAGTCCCGGCCTGAATGTCATGACATTCAACCACAATAACAGGGTCGTTTTGTAATGACAATCGGAGTTGTGTACAGTCGCCGAATGAGTGATCCCATCAAGACTACGCAGATCCAATTCCGTCTCGACGCCGAGCTGAAACGCAAGCTCCAAAAGCTCGCGAAACAGAACGGCGTGAGCGTATCCGACTTGATTCGTCTCCCACTTGAGAAAGCCGTTAGGGGTGTCAAATGATCGATTTCCATGCCGGCGTCGCCGCCCGCACAATCTGGGGCGAAGCTCGCAACCAGGGCGCACCGGGAATGTCTGCCGTCGCCCACGTCATCCGCAATCGGATCGCCCGAGTGCGGTGGGGGCACACGCCGGCGTCCGTATGTCTGGCGCCAATGCAGTTCTCGTGCTGGAATCCCAAAGACCCGAACCGGCGCCTCATGCTCGAGTTGCCGGAATCTGATGTGACGTTCGCGCAATGCGTGGATGCGTGGCTGAAGTCGGAAACCAGCGCCGATCCGACCTTTGGAGCCACGCACTACCAAGTGACGGGGACCGGCGCCAACTGGGCCGAAGGACGGACCCCGTGCGCCATCATCGGCGCGCACGAGTTTTTCAGGAACATCGCATGAGCAAAAAACGGGTTGGCTCATGGGTGTTCACGATCGTCCTCACTCTGATGGTGATCGGCCTCGTCGTCGTCGGCCTCGTCATCCACGGGATTCCAGACTAATACTTGTGGTCTGGCTCGATCTTGGCCGACTCGGCGCCGCACGAGTAACACCAGTACGTCCGATCCCCTGATCGATACAGCGGCATCCGTATGTCGGGCGAGTTGCACTCGGGACAGATCAGGCCCGCATAGGTTAGAAACGACTCGGGCTTTAACGTCACAACACCATCGTCCTCGCTCATCGCGACCTCTTTGGAAGTTAATAGGGGGGGGTTGAGCATTTCACTTCCTTCTCATCATCGGTTGCAGGGAAAGCGCCAACGTCCTTACGTCGGTCGCTTGGTGGTAATCGTTCGCGTCGCCTAGTGCCGGTGGCATCCAATACGGCAACCCCGTTCGCGTCGCGTAGTTGAGTCCGGTGCCACTGGCGTCGTTGTCCGCGACGACAAATCCGCCAACGAGGCCCGCAATATGCGCCACGTTATGCGCGCTGAAGCAGACGTAAATCTGAGTTGCGATATGGAGCGACTGCATTGCCGATCGCACTGATAGCGCGGTGGCGAAACCCTCGCACAACACCCGCTTACCAGACGATCCCATCACGAACGCGCACCCCTTCGCCCGCCCGCCATACAGAAACTTTTTTGTGCCGTCATAAGAAATACTCTGTACCGATTCCAGCTTCCCGCTTTGAACGTCGCGCATTGGCACAATCAGATAGGTGTCGAGCACCAGGGCGAGATTGAGCGCCTGTGTGTTGGGGTGTCCCTTGCGCGCGAGATAGGCATTCGGCCCGATCGTCGAACTCTTGACCGCCAACTGAGCGAGATCCTGCGCTCGATGTCGTAGCTCCTGCGCTCGATCCGCCGACTCGCGCAGCCTTCGCGCCTGCTGCGACTTCTCGCGTGCGCTGGGTTCTGGTCGCGCGGCGCTCGATGCCTCACCTACCCATCCAGCACGCCGCGCCTCGATGTACAGCGTCCCTATCCTGATACCGGCCCCCTTCATCGATCGCCACACGGAGCGCGCATCAGCCGCCTTGTATCGATCGGACTGCTGCGACCACGCATCCCATATCGGGAACCCGGCCTCAGCCAGTTCCGACTTGATCGCCATACCCATACGGACCCATGTCTCACGGTCCTCCGGCGAGATGTACGACAACGCTGCTTCAATCATGCTGACTTCCTTTTCGAGAGCGCCCACCGAATAACATTGGATTTGATGTGCGATGACATTTCATGCGGACACGGTTCGCTCGCGTCGAACTCGCGTCGCGGCCACATACCGAAGAAGTTTTTGTACTGCGCCCGCGCGAACCGCAGCGCCGCTTGGTGGTCGCCCTGCTTGCGGTACGCAGCCTCACTGCATATCCAACGCCACGCCTGCGCTTGGTCTTGCAGATACCACACCTTCGCCACCTTGGGAGTTTCGCCCACCTCAACCAGCGCGCCGGCCATCGTTTGAATTGTGTTGCGCCGCGGCCTGACGTGACCGCAGGCGGGACAGATGTCCATTTTCGGGGATAGCACATAGCCGCACTGACCACACACCGACTGGTGTTTCTCTTTCTCGGTTTCGTCTCTCACGTTAGCGTCGTGCTCCCCGTCGTCTAGTGAATCAACACCGTTCTCAAATAGTTCCACCATCGGGTCCAGAAAACCCAGGTAGTTGCCGCAATGGTCGAGCCAAAGCGCGAACTCCTTGCCCGGTGCGATCCGCATAACGCGACCGATCTGTTGGATGTGCGAGCTGAACGACTTGCGGTACGGGCGCGCGGCGATCCCGCAGAGCACGTCCGGTACGTCGAACCCTTTCGCCAGCGCCTCGCAGCTCACCAGTCCCGTTATCGAGCTATCGGGTTTGCGAAACTCCGCGATCAAGTCCGCGCGGCGTTGGTCGTTGCCGTCCTTGTATGACACTTGCTGAAAGTTGAACCCGGCTTCGTTGAACTCGCGGCACAAGTCCTCGCCGTGGCTCACGCTCGCAGTGAACACCAGCGTTTTCACCGGCCCGCCGAAGTGCTGTTTTGTTTTGTCGCGCCACTCCCTGACGATATCGCCAATGATGACGCGGCCACGCTCCGTGATCTCCTTGTCGCTCCACTCACCGGCCACGACCTTAGCGCCCTTCATGTTGGGCGCCTTGGCCGCGTACACCTTCAGTGGCGACAAGAATCCCTGCTCGATGAGTTTGTTCGTCGTCGTCACGTTGACGAGGTTCGTATAGATTTCACCGAGTCCTTTCGTGAACGGGGTGGCGGTCAGCCCGATCGTCAGGAATCGGCCCGCGTCGATGTACGCACGCACCGCCTTACGGACGGTATGACACTCGTCGACGATCAGCAGTTGGGTATCGCCGAGAAACCCGCGCTTCTCAATCGTCTGTGCGCTCGCCACCTGAATCTTCTCGCTGCGACCAAAGGTGTTGTCCCCCTGGGCGATTCCATGGCGAATGTCTGAGGCCCAAAGCATCGTCGATGTCTGGCCCACCAGGGCGATGCGATCCACCATGAACGTCGCCCGCGTGCCCTTGCGCTGCACCTCGTCGAGTAGGTGCGCGGCAATGACCGTCTTGCCGCTGCCGGTGGGGGCCACCAGAATTTGATTGCGATGCCGCGCGCGAACCCCGGCGCGCAGCTCCTCCACGCTCTGCGTTTGGTAGGGACGGAGGTTCATCGCTTGAACTCCGCTTTGAAGTCCGCCATCCGTTGTTGCTGGTCGCGGGCGACCGTCTCATCCTCCTCGCGGTTATCCCGAATGCGATCCTGATGCGCCTTCTGGCGACAGTTGTTGCTGCAAGTCTTAGCGCCGACATACTTCAGCGCCTTCTTGCCGCACACCTCGCACACCATCATCGCTTTCACCCGAAACTGATGGGGCATCGTCTTACCGATCTTTGCCATCTCAATAGTCCTCGTCGATTTGCTCGCCAAACGTGTCGTAATTGGAATCCGTCAGAACTTCAGGGCGGTACTTGCTCAGTCGATCCTTCCGGCAATGCGCGCACACACGACATAGCGGTATGCCCCTGGCGTCGTATGCGATATCCGACTCCCCCTGCACGCACTGGTGCGCCACGATCCGCGCCCCCGCGTGCGGGAGAGCATTCAGGAAGTTGGTGCAGTCCTCCATCGAACCGGAGAACAACGCGCGGTTGTGGTGGGCGCTCCAATCCCTCCTCCCAGGGATCGGAGCTTCGGCCACGAGTTGCGGCACTACGTCGTAGATCATGCCCGCATTCCGGTTTTCGGCCCGGTGATCCAGTGCGGCAAGTTGCGAACGAAGCAGTCGCGCGGGTCGTGTACTACGATGATGTGCTCCGCCTTGAATGCGCCGTAGCTCTTTGGCGTCACGCCCTTGGCGATCAGGAAGCGCGACATATCGCAGTCCTCCTCCAGATATACCGTGTTCGTCTTGCGATTGATGTACGAGTAGGCCGACACCGCTATCCCAAGGTCGAGCACCTGGGCGAGTGGAACTTCCAACCAACCGTGGCCTGGGTCTTGAATGTATCGATACGTCATTTCATCACCTCGTTGCGTGTCGGGAATCGACACAGGATGGCGGCGCTCAGCCGCCTGCCTGTAGCGACTACGAAATCAGTTCGTCCAACAGTTCCAACACTTGCCGCCGCGTTCTAAACGGATCGTCGTTGTAGGTCGAAACCAAAAGGACGGAATCGATTGCCTCGTGAAACTTCTCCGTGCGGTTTTGTCGTATGGCGTCGGCCACCGCTTCAGTCGCCCAGATTTCCGGCACCAAGCGGCGCTCCGCTGCTCTGGCGATCGCCCCCAGGATGCAGAAGCTCACGGCGCTATCCTGATAGCAAATCGCCTCACCGCCTTGTGTGTCGCGTGCTGATGCACCCTGGCACCACCCGGCCGCGATCAGTGCGCGCGCCCCGATCAGGATGTTCTGTGTGTCTTGGTTCATGGCTTCGACACCTTGCGGACAGTCACCTCAAAGAAATGCTCACCGTTCTGCGACTGGGTAACGTGCATCGTCAACTTCCCAGTGCGCGCGTCGCTGGAATCGCACCAAGTCACATGGGCCGCTTCCAAGTGCTCGATGTGGTCCTCGTCCCCAGCAGCCCACTCAAACACTGTGATCTCTCGATCCTCGATCCACTCGCTGATCCCCATCGCGATGTCCATGATGTCGATGGTTGGTTCACTCATCGCCGTACACTCCGTAGTCCTCGTCGGTGCCGAACCCGGCCGAAGCAAGGGCGCTCGCGTGATCGCCGTCCATGCCCTCCGCGTCGAGATCGCGCCCGGCGTCGTAGGGCCGCAACGCGGTGGCGTTCTGCTCAACGTCAACGTGTTCCTCGCACTGGGGGCAGTAGCACTCGTCGAGCGGGCCTTGGTCGCCCGTGTTCTCGCCCGTGTTCATGTAAACCCAGCTCGTCTCGTGTACGTCGGTGCAGCCGCACTCCTGACAGGCCCAGAAGCGCGGCGCGAGAGCGTCCGTGTAGGCCGCCTGCATGATCTTCAACTGCGCCGCCACGCGTCCCAGCACACCATTCGATTGAACCTGAACGTCGGCGTCAGGACACTCCTTGTCCATTTGCTCACACAGCGTCTCCGTGAGTGATCGAATTTCCCCGAGCAGCTCGTGATTGTCGCCACTCATGATTGCGACCCCACGTTGAGATAGCCTGAATTCATCGCATACGTGAACAGCATCTTCTCGCACTGCGCGAGCGTACCAGTCTCCTGATCGCGCTCCAGCTGCACCGTCCATTGGTCGTCCACCAGTGGCTCGATGTGCAGCGTGCCGTCGAGGTACACACGACCATTGACTCCGACGTAACTCTCGTCGCCGATCTCGTCGCCGATGTCGTCAACGTCGCGGGCAGAGTCGCGGAAGATCGCCAACGCGATCTCCAGATGCGCGCTGATTGATTGTCTGGCGACGCTCGATGGGTACTTCTCCTCGATGTAGTGCGTGAAGGCCAAACCGTCGAGACTCGCGAAGTCGTAATTGAACGTGTCGCACAGGTGCCGAAGGTCCGTCAGTAAGTCGATGATGTGGCAGTCGGTATCGCCGCCACCTTGGATAATGCCAGCCCCCTCGTATTCATACGGCAGCAGCGCGAGCGCGGCTCTAACACGGTGAAGGTTGAGGTTGGTTTTTTGCGCGTTGATCTTCATGTTTGCGTCCTCGTTGCGGGCTGTCTCATCAGTGCGGTTTGCCCATGATCCGCAGAAGCGCCTCCCGGCGCTTTTCGACTTATGCTTCGATCCCTTCGCGGCGCATGGCATCCGCCAGCGTTCCCCGGTAGCTGCGGTCGCGCTCGATGGGCAGTTGAAACCGCCCCCGGTACGATTCCAGCTCCGACAACATGACGTAGCCCAGCTCGGCGTCGTGGATGCAGCACAGGCCGAACATCATGTAATCCATCGTGCCGTCACCCAGCTCGACCACGTCGCCTTCAGTGATGTACCAAGTC
>Ga0315284_10016228_pt1 | contig 10577 bp, 17 predicted proteins | sample YL17G09_16_MG_FD_203696 | JGI IMG/M metagenome (GOLD analysis project Ga0315284, IMG submission 203696) | Sediment microbial communities from Yellowstone Lake, YNP, Wyoming, USA - YL17G09_16 | ecosystem: Environmental > Aquatic > Freshwater > Lake > Sediment | place: USA: Wyoming | collected...
TGCCGGTGCATTACTTGCTGTAAATAATCTATCTGATGTGGTTAGCCCATCATTATCAAGAAACAATCTTCAAATTGCATCAAACTATTTTGCACATTATATTAACTCTAGTTTAATACTTACTAATCCATGCCCAACTTGGATCGATATTAGTGTATCTTCATTTATAAATGTAACAATGCCAGCAATGAATATTAATACAGCCAACGTTAAATCTCCTTGTGTTGGTACAGTATTTACATTTAGAAATGTTGGATCATCATCTTTTCAATTAAAGTATCAAGATGGAACGAATATATCACTTGGATTAATAGCACCTGCTGATGTAGTAGAAATGGTATTGAGTGATAATTCATCGGCAAATGGTATATTCTTGATTCAAGCACCAATCACACCACCTGTTACCTCATACAACATTACTGATTATATGGTTGGTCAATCATTAGCTGATGCGCCTTATGTATCTATTAATGCAGCTATTACAGCAGCATCATCAAGTGCAAGTGCAGGAAATCAGCAATTTGTTTATATACAGACTGGAACATATACAGAAAATGTTGTAATGCAACAATATGTACATTTAGTTGCTTTAGATTCAGTATTAAATCAAGCATTAAATATCATACCTGCTGCATCTACAGTTACTTTGCAGGGAACAATAGACTGTGCATCTGGGTTAACGAACATTGATGCAATTGTTCAGGGAATTACAATTATAACTGTTCCAGCAGGTGCGCCAGCAATTCAATGTAGTAATTCATTCGTGGTTACATTGAATTTAAAAAATTGCGTTGTGTATGGATCGCATAATGATGCCGTTCTTAATACAAATCCTAATTTTATATTAAATATTTATAATTCATCATTACAAGCTGCCTCTACTCGTAAAATATTTAATTTTACTCAAGGTAATGTTTTAGTAAATAATTCTAATTTATATACTACTGATACAGCATCTGTATTTGGTAGTACTGGAATAGTTACAATTAATAATTCATATTGTAGTGATTCATTTGTATTAAGTTCTACTGCATCTTTAAATGCAAATGGCAGCACTTTAATACCACCTGGAACTTTAACTGCTGTTAATTTATCAGCTAGTGGAAATATAGTAACTATCACAAATTGCACTATTACTTCTGGAAGTCCATCATTTGCTATTAGTGGTGTATCAGGGGCAACATTTAAAGAAAACTTAAATGTTTATACGGCTAATCCATTAGTTCAATCAACATTGACTACTACAAATCCTGGTATTCACATTGGAAATATGAGTTTCGACAATGGCGTGTATTATGTTAAGCCTACTTCTACGGGGAATTCTTTCCCTAATTTTAATTCAGGCACTTATAAACTTGGATTAGATAGACAAATAGTTTCTAGCACTCCAGTAAGTATGACTGCTAATAGTGAATATTTAGTTGAGATACCAGGAAATGTGCATTTGACATTGCCAGTTACTGCTGCGATTGGCGATATAATACATATTACCGGTCTTTATCTTGGTGGTATACATCTTACATTTATAGATCAAAATGCTAGTCAATCAATTTCTATTGGTTCAAGTCAAACAACTGCCGGAATTACTGGTCAATGTTATGGAAGCACTAGAAATTCAATCACATTACAATGTCTGGATACTGATACAACATGGATTTGTATTGGCATTGTAGGTACATATACTTTGACCTAAGAGGGTAAGAAAATGTCACAGCAAGGTAATGCGATAGGATATGATATAGTATTTCCCACGATTGGAACTATATCAACTATAGATACTACACAAACATATACAGCAGCTAAACGTTATGCGTTTTCAACTTTGGTAGATAGTGCAACAATTACTCCTGATTTTGCATTAGCAAACAATTTTTCTGTTGTATTGGGTGGAAATAGAACTTTAGGAGTTCCAATAGATTTAGTAGCTGGTCAATCAGGTGTGATAAATGTTTATCAAGATATTACTGGAACTAGAACACTTGCTTAGGCTTGGGTATGGAAATTTCCAGCAGGAATTACACCAATAATATCTACTGCTGCATTGACATTTGATCAACTGATTTATGTTGTTAATAATTATGCTACATCAACTATAACATTAACAATTGCAACACCATGCGTAGTTACTTGGACAGCACATGGACTTATATCAGGTCAAACTGTTCAGATAAATACTAGTGGAACTTTACCAACAGGACTTATTAATGGTTCTGTATATTGGGCAACTGTCATTGATGTTGATACATTTAAATTATCAACAACATTTGCAAATGCTCAAAATGCTGTATTTGTTAATACAAGTGGTGGACAATCTGGAGTTCATACAGCAATAAATGCTTCCATAACTTTAGCTAATAACTTGGCGATAGCATAATATGATGAATGCAATGGCGTTAAGCCCACCAAATCTTGGTAATACATTTATTTCTAGATGGAAAACTTCCAATACTAGCGGTGGAAGTACTGCGGCTACCCATGTGAAAATACCCACTGTTGCATCTGGAACTTATAGCTGCACTGTTGATTGGGGCGATGGTAATACTAGCAGCATTACCACTTTTAATGACGCTGCATGGGATCATACTTATTCAGTTGCTGGAACATACACTATAAAAATTACAGGTACTTTTACAGGTATTCGATTCAACAATACTGGTGATAGACAAAAATTATTGCAAATTTTGAATTGGGGTATTTGTAAATTAGGAAACGATAGCACTTATTTTTTCGGTTGTACAAATTTGAATATCATTGCAAATGATATTTTAGATTTAACTGGAACTACAACATTAGGCGGAATATTCCAATCATCAGCTGCATTTAAAAGTAATGCAAATATTAATCTTTGGAATACTAGTTCTGTTACAATTATGGGTTCTGCATTTCTTGGTTGTAATGCTTTTAATTCAAATATAGGAAATTGGAACACATCTTCAGCTACGAATATGGGTAGCATGTTTAGTAGTGCATTATTATTTAACCAGAATTTAAATAGTTGGAATGTATCTAGTGTAACTAGTATGGCTAGCATGTTTTTTTCAGCAACAGTATTTAATGGAAATATTGGTAATTGGTCACCTTCTTCTGTTACGACCATGAATGCTATGTTTCAAAGTGCTCAAGCATTTAATAAACCTATTAATGGATGGAATACTGGTGCAGTTACTAACATGGCATCCATGTTTAGTGCCGCTCCAAAATTCAATCAGAGTTTAAATAGTTGGAATGTATCTAGCGTTACTACTATGTCTAGTATGTTTGCTAACGCATCAGCATTTAATGGCGATGTTGATGGTTGGTCACCTTCTTCTCTTTTAACTGCCACAGCATTATTTCAAAATGCTACATCATTTAATAAGCCAATTAATAGTTGGACTACTAGTTCAATTACTAATATGCAACAGATGTTCAATGGAGCAACATCATTTAATCAGGATTTGAATAGTTGGAACACAACTTCTGTTACTACTATTGGTGCTATGTTTAATGGCGCATCAGCATTTAATGGTAATATTGCATCTTGGAACACAACTGCTGTTACTGCTATGGGTAGCATGTTTCTAAATGCGTCATCATTCAATCAAAATATTGGTTCATGGAATACTGCTAATGTTACAAGTATTAGTTTTATGTTTAGTGGCGCATCAGCATTTAATCAAAATATAAGTTCTTGGAATACTGGCAATGTAACGACAATGGCTAGTACATTCCTAAATGCTACTTCTTTTAATCAAAATATAAGTTCTTGGAATACTATTAAAGTTACATCAATGTCATCGATGTTTAGTGGAGCAACAGCATTCAATCAAAATCTTGGTTCATGGAATATTACAGCATTGACAAATGCTACCTCGATGTTCTTAGGTGTGACATTGACTAATGCAAACTATAATGGATTATTGTCTGGATGGGGAAATTTTGTGATACCACATAATACAGTAACCTTCTCAGGTGGTAATAGTCATTATGATGCTACTTCTGGCGGATTTGATGGCATAGCTGGTAGATTATTATTAACTGGTACTTATTCATGGTTTATCACTGACGGCGGAACACCGTAGTGGTTTGATAGCGGATTTTACATAAATCAATTTTAATAGGATCATTTAATCATGGCAAACGTACCTACACCGATAACTGCGCTCACTCAAAATACTACGGTAAAGGGTACGGATGTCTATCCAGCCGTTGATGTGACAAATCCAAGCCAATCCCCATCTGGAACGACATTCAAATATAGCGTTCAGGATTTAGCGCAATACATTGTTGATCAGCTTGGGTTTTCCACCTATCCACCTGCTAGAGTTGCAACAACCGCCAATTTAACTGCCACATACAATAATGGCACGATGGGTGTTAATGCCACACTGACGAATTCTGGCGTTCAAGCTGCATTGATCATTGATGGGATAACACTAGCCAATCTTGATACCGTTGTTATTAAGAACCAAACAGCCGAAGAAGAAAATGGCATTTATGTCATTCAAAATATCGGATCTGCATCTACGGATTGGGTATTGATTAGAACGAACTATTTCGATTCTTCCGCTAACATTAAAGACAATGGCGCGGTATATGTTGAGGAAGGAACAGTCAACTTCAAATCGTATTGGCAAATAGATTTTACTGGGTCAATGGTGGTTGGTACGACACAGATATTCTTTATCTTACTGAATTTTGGCAATGCTGCTTTTAAAGATGTGACTGACAATGCCCAGCCTGATGTGGTTTCGATTAATGGTGCGACTGTAGTAGGCAATTTACCTAAGTTTTCTGATATCAACGGTACGATTGAAGATGCTGGTTTTCCGGCTGGAACGGCTGCTGGCAAAGATTCAACTAATGTTGCTCTCCCGCTTGTATCGTCTGTATTTGGCGCAACTATAGTTGGTCATATAGCCACTTTTGCAGATTTTCTTGGTACAGTTCAGGATGGCGGTCTTGTGACACAATTCTTGCAAACTGCTCTTAATCTATTTGATGTACCTAATAAAGCCACCGCAAGAACTAATCTTGATGTTCCTCAAAAAAATGGTACTGGAGCATCGGGAACTTGGGGTATTTCAATAACTGGAAATGCCGCCACTGTTACGACAAATGCAAACTTAACGGGAATGGTAACATCGGTTGGCAATGCCACTACCGTAGTGACTAATGCCAACCTTACTGGTGGTGTTACATCAGTCGGTAATGCAACAACGGTTGTTACTAACGCCAACCTTACAGGTGGTGTGACCAGTGTGGGTAATGCCACAACAGTGATCACGAATGCTAATCTCACTGGTGACGTTACATCAGTCGGTAATGCAACTACCTATAATAGCATACAGCCTATAGCAACAGGTGGAACGGGTGCATCAACCGCAGCAACAGCAAGAACTAATCTTGGTTTAGGCAATGCAGCAGTAAAAGCTGTCAGTGATAATGCACAAACTACAGTACCAACATTAATCGGGCCATTTGTTGTTGGTCACGTTGCTAAATTTGCAGATGTTAACGGAACGATTAATGATGGGGGTGTTTATACACCAATTACTGCAACTTTATTTTTTACTCCTGTAGGTATTTCTACAGCTGGAAATTATTCGGTTGATCCCACTGCAACAGGTGGAAATACAACTATTACTTTTGTTGTTCCATCAAATTTTGGATCAGTTGTATCATTAGTGATATGTGGATATGCATCTGCCGCTGGTGCTGTTGGTGCCGGTAAAAGCATTACACTAGATTCATCTTTCGGATTAGTTACCCAACTGAATACAGTGAATTCACAAACAAATACTAGCGCCTATACAATTCCTGCTATTAATACGTTATTTGAAATAAGTGTAACACCTGTTTTTGTCGGATTAGCTGCTAATCATTACTGTGGTTTAAAAATAACGCATAATGCCATTGGTGGTAATATTGACTATCTTGGATTAAAGCTGATTTATAATTTAGCATAGAGGGAATTTACCGTGATATATGAGTATCCAAGATTTATTCGAGAAGATGGTACATGGAATATTAACAATCCATATGATACCAATGAAGATGGCGATTCAGTCACATTAAATTATCGTGTCATATTGGCATTTCCAGATAAAAATGTTGTTGGAGTAAGTTTAAATTCTGAAACAGCTTCTATCAATATGGATGAATTAACTGTCGAAGAAAAAGATCAACTTGATGCTGTGGTTGCTGCACATGAAGCGGCAACACAACCAATTAATCAGACAACATATTTATATTTAATAGATGCGAATGGAGTTCAATGGAGAATTTACATCGGCATCGATGGCATTCTTAATACAGAGTTAGTTTAATAACATTAATTTATAAGGATATTCAAAATGTTAAAAATGGAAAGAATGAATATTGGTAACGTCGGTGATTTACCTGGTCTAGTCAGAATGATCACCACCGATGACCTTGTTACTATCACGACTGCTGGTTATTTGGGGAACAATGTAAACTCCCCTGCTAGATTAATCGGCCTATCAAATCTTGATCAGATTTTGTGTGGATATCTTTATAATGAAGCTGCTGGTACTTGTACATTGAAATCATTCCAACCAAGTATTACGAATGGTGTTATTACCTTAGTGGCACTTAGCTAATATGACGATAAACTGCCAGCAATTGAAGGATTTGATCATCATACCTGCTATATCTGCTCTTGGTCTTTATAGCCCTGATGCACTTCAATTGCTTGTAGGCACATCAGCGCAAGAAACACAATTAGGGACATACATTGCCCAAATAGGTATTGGCACTAATGGTGGTTTAGGAATTTATCAGTGCGAGAAACCAACATATAATGATATCTGGGACAATGTAGTACAAAATAATGTGGCCCTACGTGCTAAGATAAAATTGTATCTTGGCTATGATGGTAAGCCATCGCATTTAAGACTGATAAGTGATATGGCTTTAGCCACTGTCATAGCTAGGCTGCATTATTATCGAATAGGTGAATCATTGCCTAGTGGAAAAGACATTAATGCAATGGCTGCGTATTGGAAAAAATATTACAATACAAAATTTGGCAAAGGTACAGAAGAACAATTTGTTGAAAATTATAACAAGTATGCTAGATAGGAGGATGAAATGGATAAAATATTGGAATTATTACTTAAGTTAAAAGATCATACTGGAAAGATTATGTGGATACCACTAATCATGTCGAGCACTACATTTGTAGCTAATCTTATAATAGCGGCTAGTGACGGCGTAATAAGTGATGATGAATTCCACTCTTTAATTCAGCAATCAACTGGCGGACAAATGGTTGTACTAATAGCTATCATGGGCTTACTAAAATTAAAGAAATAACCCATAAATTAATATGGGTTGTGTTTCTTGACTGGTTTCTTCTTTTTGACTTTTTCAGGCAATGCCTTAATATTAGGCGTTTTTTCTGCAAATTCTTTAGCTAATTTTGGTTTTTTAGCAAATAGAAAACGTTGTTGAGCTTTACTTTTCAACGGCATTGTTTATCTCCATATCATCAAATTGATTATTTAAACTAACCACAATATGTTCTGGTATTAGTTTAATATTTTCACTAAAAACAAATATTGAAGTTATTTGCATTACAAGTACAAAGAATATCAATATATACAGAAATAATATAGTACCATTATTCATAAATATCCTATTTACATTTGCAAGGTTTAGATTTGCAATATTTGCACGGTTTGGATTTTTCAACTTCCATTAATGATGCTCCCTTTGTTTTTTGATAGCCTTAATCTTATCTAAGAATCTACTAGATAAAATCTCCATGGTATCTCTTGTAAATGTGACAAAATCTTTTATATCAATATCTTTGGTATCATAATTTGATGATAAAAGTAAACCATGTTGTTCTAGTATAATGGATAATGTGTTTACAACTAATACTGTAGCATCTTTAGCATTGATATCTTCAGCGTATTTCTCAAATAAGATAACTAATTTTCTATCTAACTTTCGATAGAATAATTCTATCAATCGTTTTAATTCTTTCTCTGGTAAATCATCAGAGCAATCACAATCAACTTCATGTTCCATGTCAAGCTCCATCATCTAAGTTTGCATCTTCTAGAGATTCATTAGCTACATCACGAATCTCAACAACATTCATCAATTCATTTTTTCTCATATCTTTGGCATAGGTTAATGTTTCTTTGATATTTGGATGATCCTTAAATGCTTTATAGGCGGCTTGATAAGCATCTTTAAGATTATCCATTGAGAAAGCATCAGATATATTCTTTAAATGGAATTGGATATCATCACTGGATGGCTCTTTTACAGCACCAGAAATACTATCAACTTCATTCTCATCTAGGAATCCAAGCCCTGATATGGATAACGTCACACGTCGTTTAGCCTTTGTTTCGGCCTTTAAATAAGCATTAGCCAATGCCTCACCTGTCAGACCTTTGATGTTAACGGCGCCAGTCGATACGTCAGTTCGGCCGTCAGGTGTTGAAGCTTTAGCGGTAACAATATAGATATCACCAAGTAAGTTGAAAGCGATATCAGTAACGCTAACGCCATTAATCTTTCGCAGCTGCTCGCTTCCGTCTTTGGTAACATAAGGAATTTCCTTTCCTTGGAATTTCATTAATTGGATAGGTTTAGTCAATGGATTTAGACCTATTGAATCACAGATGTTTTTAACATGCTGGACTTTCTCCATCGAAGATAATCCTGATAAATCATTACCTAAAATAACTTTCTCAAGTAACTCATCATTTCGTATCGCTAAGACATTCGACATTTTCTTTCCCTTCTGATATTAATTGAATTATTTCGTTAATAATATTTTCCCAATAACCTTTTTCTTTTATCTCAATAACCTCAAATAGATTCTTCTGATTTTCCATGTTCTTTTAACTTCGCGTCAAGAATGTTAGTAATACGTCCTTTTAATGCTTCAACTACACCATTTTTAATGGTGTCAACTATGGAAAAAAGATGATCCTCGTCACCCGTTTCAATAAAATCAGCAATACTATTCAATATCAATTTTTCTGGATCAATTGCATCTATAGATGGTAGATATTTTGGCTCTATAGATTTGATCAAATGTGGCAATATATCATCATAGTCAATATTGGTTAATTTATCTATATTTGCCCTGTTTTCTGAGCATAATCGTTCTGCAATATCATCAATTGCTGCCCATCGATTATCCGTACTTAGCATGTTAAATCTCCGTAAAATAATGTTGCATTAAGTTATACTGTGCATTATACTGCACCTAGTAAGAATTACAAGGAAATAATTAAAAATGATAAAAAAAGATTTGACAGCAGAACGGTTTAAACAGTTACGTATGAGAATGGGTTTAACTCAGAGAGAGGTGGTGAAAGAATTAGGATTGGCTTCAGGATATTCTTTGATATCTAAATATGAGAATGGGCATATCAAGCCTGGAATTGAAACGTGTTTGCGATATATAGAATTAGCCAATAAGAATGATATATATATTGAGATTGAATATCTCAGACCAGATTTATATAAAGGAAGGGTGAGGAAATGAATCGTTATAAGTTAGGACATTACAATGCAAGCTATGGTCGTATTTATGCTCTCTATCAATTATCACAGGATGGTTTTGTATTTTCATACAGATCAATCTATGAATCAAAGAACTATATTGACACATTACACATTTATAATTTAAGAATAAAGGAAGCTGCCTAATGGCTTATTATAGATGTGGTATATGCAGAAATATGACAACTGGAAAGAAATGTAACTATTGTACGAGATGATAATTATGGATTACGACAAGAAAAATGAAATTTTATTCAATACCGGCAGAATATATGGATTACATGAAGCCAGAGTTGAACTTGCAGAAATGAGACAAGGAAAGAATCTATTATCATTTGATATGGTAGATAAGATGTTGTTGAGATTAATAGATAAGAAGGGTAAAGAATGAGTAATCACACCAAAGGTCATGAGCATATATTAAAGATGAAATAGAATGAGTGATGCTAGTGATTTATATGATTGTCATGTTGAGAAAAGAGAATTGAAGTACGATTTAATCGAGCTGCAAGCCAAGTTCGGAAAAGCTTTAACGTTCGTCAAAGAATTAGCAAAAGATTTTCCAGATAGAGATGACTATAGAGATTGTCTTAAAGATGAAGCAAGAGAATTATTGATGGAAATTGGGGAATTAGATGAGTCTATTAAAACGGATTAAATGCATATTCACCGGCCATGATTGGACTGACACACAGTACAGTCACTCTCATGGTGTGTGGAAATGTAAACGATGTGGGAAAATGGAAGATTGTTCAGGGTGACAAAAAAAAGACAGCGATGCGAAATACATTATGCCTCTGGCAGAAGTTGGGATAATTACAAGTTCGGATTTGTAGATTATCGAGGTATAGAAATTTGGAGGTGTATTCAGTGTACAGAGAGAAGTGATAAATGGTTAGCTAACTATGAGAAACAACAAAAAATAAAAAAAGAAAAGGCCGAACAAGATTCTATGAAGTTTTGGCAAAGGATTCGAGAAAGAGAGAGACAACCTAAAGAGGAAATGTGGGATTGTTTTATTAGAAGGGAACTACTAAGAGGTA
>Ga0315284_10016232_pt1 | contig 10574 bp, 18 predicted proteins | sample YL17G09_16_MG_FD_203696 | JGI IMG/M metagenome (GOLD analysis project Ga0315284, IMG submission 203696) | Sediment microbial communities from Yellowstone Lake, YNP, Wyoming, USA - YL17G09_16 | ecosystem: Environmental > Aquatic > Freshwater > Lake > Sediment | place: USA: Wyoming | collected...
GTGTTTCGTGTTGGAAAAGAAAAGTATAGTATTTATGCGATGCATGGTTCGAGTGGCTCGAAATACGTATATACAAAACTAAAAGCAATTATCGATATAAGTCACAGCTTTGATGCAGACCTAATTGCTTCAGGTCATGTGCATGAACTTTCTGACACAAGTCAATTAGTGCAGTACATTGATTGGCGAAGTGGTACAGTAAAGGAACGCAAGAAGTTTTTAGTATTAACCGGAAGTTACGTTCAGTATGATGATAGTTATGCACAAGAACGTGGCTATCCAATCGCAAAGAAAGGTAGCCCAAAAGTAAAACTATTTAAGAACAAAAAAGACATACATATATCATATTAAAGCCTAAAGACCTGCATACCTACTAGCTAAATACGGTTCGACTCCGTAGATGCTCGGTGCTTATGTGAACGAATGCATCAAACGGCAAATATGTTTGTCTGGCGATATACAGAAAAGCTGCAGCGGACGATTTGAGTTCGCACGTGTTGGCAGTGTTCCATATTTGTCGGGTCGGGCAATTTAGTATTGTGGTGAAAAAATGAAAATCAAAAGAATTCCAATTAAAATAAGATTACACACGAAGGATGGACATTATGTTTATGTTAAAGCAATTAAAATATCTTAGAGTGAAAAAATGACAAGCGACAAAGAAATTGCAGAAGATTTAGTAGGAAATTTAAAACACTGTAAAACTAATGAAGAATTTGATAAATGTTTGTGTAACTTATTAAAAATGGTTAAACAAGCCACTCGCAGAGAAACAGCAAAAGAGATTTTTGAGGATATAATAGATATGGATTATAAAAACCGGCTTCAATTGATAGAGAAGTATTTTGATGGCAAAATCAAAGAGGTGCAGAAGAAATGACAGCAAAGAGGAATATATGTCAAAATGGTAAACATGAATTTGTTCATGTTACAGATACAGTATGTAATTGGATGAATGGGATTATTTACACCGAGATATATTGTAAAAAGTGTGGTATAACACAAGCAATATTGACAGCAAGTGGAACTACAAAGATTTTCAGCGAGGGTGAGGTGAAAAAATGAAATTTTGTCCAAAATGTAAAACTTGTTTAGTTAAAGTGTATGGAGAACCAACATGCCCAAATAAGGAATGTATAAATTATGGATTATATGTTGAAGGGGTGAAAAAATGAACGATGTTTGTTGCTGGTGTAGAAAATCAACAAAGATTTATGGAAATGGTGCTTGTAAGAAATGCTATCCAAAACTCGAAGCTCATAAATTATTAGATTATTTTCTTTTTAATAAAAAGAAATATCTTAGGATGAAAAAATGAATATAATAAAAGTTGCAATAATAGTTATGTGTTTGTTCGTGTTGACATTTTCTTTACTTTTAATTTCTTTGAGTGTTGCGTCATGTAATGCAACAATGGTTTTTACTGAGCACATTTCTTTATTGCAAAATGTTACTGAGCAAGTTGCTGCAGATGCTGCAAAAAGTGATTGCTTCAATGCTTTAAAATTAGCAAACGTGAGAAACATGGTTTGGAGTTATAGTGTTTCAAACAACACAGTGCACGCAGATTGTGGCTATTGTAGGGAGGATTAGGTATGGGAAGTGCTGATAGGAGGATAACAATTGAGCGATATCTGCATTACGATGACAAAGGCGAGCTAGTTGGTGTTTCGTTTGGTTGTTTAAGTGGTGATAAATGTAGTAGAGACCTGATGGGTTATACTGATATCGATGAGCTGTTAGAGGCAGTTAAAGCAATGCTAAAGGAGTATTGGTTAGATGACAAAGCTAGTGGAATACGTTAGTAACAACATCCGTTATTGGGTAGAAGATAATATTTATGTTATTCAAGATATTGCGCTTGACGTAACTACGCAAGGCGAAACGCTAAAAGAAGCTCAAGACAATCTAAAGGAAGCAGTTTGGTTGTATGAGTTGTGTAGGGATTAAAAATATGAAATGTTACGAATGTGATATGAAAGAGGATATAGAATTTACTCAAAAACTTAACGATAAGACCTTTAAAATAGTAGAACGTAAAACAGCATGTAGTCGCTGTGGTAAACTTATCGTATACATCGTGTTTCGAAAGGTGAAACGACATGAACAAACCAAACCTAGAAAGTCTAATAGACATAGTTAACATCTTTTCTATTCTAACACTTCGTGTAAAGGATGGAAGCACGCTTCATGATGCTACTTTAGAAAAAGGTTCATTTATGTGATGTTATGGTTTTTTCAAGACGATGTAGAAAATGTGGAAATATATTTCAACCGTTTAGTCGCTGTAATCGTCTTTGTCGTGGCTGTTTATATCTACACCGACGCTATCATGTCGCAAAAATGACTGGTGGTACTCAAAATCGTATCAGCATAAAGGAGCTTCGTACATATTTAAAATGAACAAAATTAGAAAGAGTAAAAAAAGTTCAGAAAATTGGGATATTCCAATTACAATAAATGATATAGAATTATCATCACATTGCCAAGAAACAAAAGATTTAATTGATAAAGCAAGTAAGAATGGCGTTGTTAACGTAAATATGGAAGGATTATTTTCCTTAGATACAGAGTTGGAAAAAAGAGATAAAGCCACTCGCACAGAAACAGCAGAAGATATTTTAAAGATTATTTGTAAAGATAGAGATTACGAAAAAGAAATATCAAATAGTTGTGATAAACCAACAATAACATATTTGAAAGAGATATTTTTATTTAATGAATTCGGGCATAATATCATAACTAGACGGTGTATGCAGGATTTTTTTGAAAAGATTAGTAAACATAAAGAGGACAAATTAGTTTTAAACTTCAGTAAAATAGAGTTCATATCGAGAACTTGTGCTGATGAATATATTAAATCAAAAAATAGCTCACTTAAGAATATAACTGAGAGTAATCTAAACAAAAATGTTTCTGATATGTTGAGTGTTATTACACATATACCTACTTTGACTAAAATTGGATATAATGAATGCTTAGAATATTATGCGATGCACAAGCACGGAGAACTTCTTTTAAATAATCTAATAATAGAAATTGAAGCCAAAATCAAAGAGGAGTGAAAAAATGAACAAGGCTGAGTATTTCGATGATTGGGTCGGCAAGAATTTTGAGGACTTGGTCAAGGAGTATGTTGCCATCAATCGTGATGATTTTGATGAGTTTTGCAGAGATGCATTTCAGTTTGTTATTTTCTTCAATAAAAGAATTTGTAAGGAGAAGACAAAATCAAAGAGGTGAAAAAATGAAAGATAAGGTAAAATGTAAATTCAAAATATACCAATTGGATACAAAGCATTTGGGCGAAAAGATACCAAGAGGAGCTACGGTTGTTGAGTATATCTTATATGAAGATGTTCAAAAAGCTTGTGGTGTAATATTACTTGAATTGCTTCTTGATTTATATAAAGAAATAAAGAATGATAAAAGGCGAAGAAATGAAAAAGTGTAGGAATTGTGGATATTTAAATCACAAAGTAGCTTGTTGTGGTTGTGTGGAGCAGCATTGTTGTAGGTGTGGTTGCGAATTAGATGCTGGTGGCCATTGTGGTTGTGATGATAAAAAATGATAGATATTGCGTTTATTAGTGGTGTATATTATCCTAAGTTTTCTTTAAAAGGAGAAATAGCATTTACATTAGCGCATCATATTTTAAAATTTCCTAAGTATGCGAAGTTTTATCGTAATTGCAACTTGTATACAATTACGGATAACAGTGCAGCGGAATTGGGCAAGAGTATCGAAATTAGTGATGTGTTAGAAGCAGCTCGTAAAGTTGATGCAAACGAGGTTTGGGCAGCTGACAAACTTTTTGACAAAAATGCAACTTTAAAACTTACAACGAAATTTATTGAATCGATGAGTGACTCTGATTTACGAAACATGGTTGTTGTCGGCTTGCCGCAAGGCAAAAATATGTCGGAGTGGGTAAGTTGCTACAAGACAATGCTAGAAATGCCAGAAATAAAGGTTATTGGTCTAAGCAAATACAGCATTTGTGCTTTTCGAGCTTTGACAGGAACTAGCAATCTTTCTGTTTGCCGACGAGCTGCACTCGATTACTTATATAATTACAATCTTGTTTCTGACAAACCGTTTCATCTAGCTGGAGCAGATAATTTAATTGTTTCTGAGTTAGCTTATGCCAGAAAGTATCCAAGTGTTCGTAGTATCGACTCAAATATCTGTTTTAAACTTGGTGTTCTTGGTCATAAAATAGATGAAGCAGTTTACGAACCAGTTGAACGTCTTGACCACGAAATCCAAAATCTCACTTCCGAACAAAAGAAACTTATTACTTATAATATCAACTTAGTGAACCGTTTTACTGGTATATAATCACGTTTAGTTTGCTTACATTTTCTCAAAAATGTATGAATTGTATATGGAAAATATTGAAGGATTATTTCAAATCGAGTATAGCACAGACCGAGCCACAAACAAGCCGATTATTTGGTTATTTAGCAGGGGTAAAAATCGTGAAAAGAAGATTCACAAAGTGACGGGTTTTGAACCTTATTGCTACCTGCCTTATGATGAAATCACGCAAGATGACTTGGTTATTGCTCATGAAGATAAGGATGTTTATATAGGTCTTTTTAACGAAAAGCTCAAAAAAGTTTACATTAATCATCCGAAAGATATGTATGAGCTCCGAAACTTATACACGAAGATTTGGGAAAGCGATGTGCTGTTTACAGTTCGTTATGCAATCGATAACATCGAAAAAATTGATGAAGGTGATTATCGAATCATGTTTTTTGACACAGAAACAACTTGTGATTCTGGTTTTCCTGAATATCAAAATCCAATTGAAAGCATAATTGCTATTTCTACATATGATAACTATACCAAGCAAGTAGTAACGTTCGTGTGGCGTGCTGATTCTGTTGTTAGAGATGAGCAGGTAGAAAATGGGGTTATCCATCATTTTAATTCTGAGGTAAATATGTTAGAAGCGTTTATCAAGCATTGGGACGAACTTGGTGCTGATATAATCACAGCTTGGAACATTAACTTCGATATGAAATACTTGATTGCTCGATTATTAAAACTTGGAATTGAGCATCGAAGCTTATCTCCTTTAAGAAGTGTATTTATTCCTAAAGAGCGTGAGGAAAAAAGTCGCACAAATAGCGATGTTGTAGTGAAAGGAATTGTTCTTTTAGATTTGTTAAGTGCTTATAAGAAGCTGCACTTTGGCGAACTAGAAGGTTATAATCTGAATGCTGTTGCACAATTAGAACTTGGAGAACAAAAAGATAAGAACGTGAATACCAGCCAACTTTGGCGTGCTGACTTAAACGCTTTAATCAAATACAACCGCAAGGATGTAACATTAATGGTTCGTATTAATGATAAAGTAAAAGTTATTTCTATTTTTGATTATATCAGAAGATTTGCATGTTTGCCAAATTTAAACGATTGTTTTTATGCTTCAAGGCTTCACGAAACGAATATTCTAAGAAAATATCACAACAAGATAGTTTTTCCAAGCAAAGCAGCGTTCGTTCCTTGGGAACAACGTACGCATAAACTAGAAGGTGGATATGTAAAGGAACCAAAAACTGGTATTTATGATAACGTAGTAGTGCTTGATGTAAAAGGTCTGTATCCAAATCTTATTTATACTTTTAATCTTTCAACCGAGTGCATCGTTCCAAAAGCAGCGGGTAAAGAAACAGCTTTCATTAACAATACTTATTTCAAACAATCTCCAAAAGGAGTTATTCCATCAATCGTCCAAGACTTGGTTCGATTAAAGGCAGATTGCAAAAGGCAAGTAGCAGGAACAGGTCAGGATATGTCGGATAAAATGTTTGCGATTAAAACTTTTATTAATTCTATATACGGAGTTCAGGGACTCAATTCTTTTCGTCTTTTTAATCCAGTTGTTGCTAGTACAATTACTTGGCTCGGGCGAACTATTGTACGACAAGCTGAAAAAATCATCGAAAGGGAAGGTTACAACGTTTTATACATGGATACGGATTCAGTGTTCGTGCAAATTTCAGCTGATAAAGATATCGTTGCTGAGGGTAAGCGCTTGCAAGATATAATCAACGAGTGGTTGACGCAGTTTGCACTTGAAAATAATGCTGTTGACCCAACGCTTGAAATCGAGTTTGAAAAAGTTTTTAGTAAATTAATTCTTGTTTCAAAAAAACGTTATGTTGGTCACCTGCTCTGGGAAGATGATAAATTTTGTGATAAAATCAAGACTGTTGGGGTTGAAATTCGTAGAACTGATTCTGCGAAAATCACAAAAGACGTTCTCAGCAAAATTTACGAAATGATTTTTGCTAATAATGAAGCTTCTGAAATTGTTAAGTATGTTATTGATATAATTTGTAATGTAAAGAAAGGCAAGTATGAACCTTTATACATTGCTATTCCAAATAAGTTGAACAAGACAACAGAAAGCTATAATCAGAACATCCCGAAGATTCGTGCTGTAAATTGGAGCAATAAAAATTTAAAGACACAATTTCGTGGTGGAACTAAATTCTACATGATTTATGTACGAGGAATTAATACAGACGTAGTTTGCTTCGAGGAGAACGAGCAACTGAATAACATTAAGATAAACTATGATATGGTCGTTGAAAAGAATATTGTTGGTAAAGTAAAGTTATTGTTTGAAGCCATTGGTTGGCAAAAACATTTAAACGAAATCATACAATATAATAAGCAGCAGACTTTGCTGAAATCGTTTGTGGAGAGCTAAGTGCGATTACAACCTCTTAAGGTTGTATGGAGAACTAGAAATGTTCAAGACTTATTACGAAAATAATTTACCGATTGTTCCTACTGATGTACGTTTTCGTCATTTTCGTTTTCAATTAAAAAATAATAAATGGATAAATATCAGAAAGCAAATTCATGACGCAAAAACTTTACAGAAGCTTCTTTGTAGGTATGATGTTCGAAGAGCTTATATAAGTGCTTCTGCTTTTCTTAATAGCAGCAGCATCAAGCATCGTAAATGGCATACAGCTGGTTACAAGATTGCTAATAACGTATTTCTTTATAGCGACTTCGTGCTTGATTTCGACGCAAAACAATTCGATAAAAAGGATTTGGAAAACGGAATTAATTTAGCATTTACTGAGTTGAGAAAGGTTTCTGATTACTTGAAAACACGTTTTAAATCTAGACAATTATTCGTTCGCACAGGTAATGGCTTTCATTTATGGCTTTTAGACTGGCATGATGAAGTTTATAACGATAAAGAGATTATATGGCCATTAGAACGCGAGAACTATTTCAAGCAGATGAAACGTGGTTTAGTTATGGATTTATTAAAACATGATTTTATGTTTGACACGCAGATATCTTTGGATACTCGACGCATCATGCGTGTTTGGAATAGTGTTCATGAGAACGGAACAATCTGTGTTTCTAGCTTTAATATTAACGATGTTCGTGATAGGAGAATCGCAAGATGACTAAGCAGAAGGTTAAAAGAGAACAAGTTACACATGCAGTATTAACAATACATTTTGCTAGTGACATGCCTATCGGAGAGTTGAATAGAGTTATGGCAAAAATACTTGAAGCGAACAAGGTATATATATTAGATTATGGTTTGGAGTTTGAGGAGGATTAATTATGCCGTTACACGAGGTAGTAAGTCCGGACTGGGATGAACTTTATAACGACTTTGTTGATGATTGGGTAGAAGAAGCTATCAAGGAAAAAGCAGTTATTGTTAAACGTTTACTAGATTCACATACTCGAAAAACTACAATTCATAATATTGTTTTTAATAATATCAAAGATTGGGCAACACGTGTGAAAGAAAATGCAGGAGATGTTCGTAAATATAGTATGGTGAAGCACAGCAGCAAGTTTGAGCAACTTGTTTTAGAAAAAGTTAAAAAGTATGGAATTCGTGTCAAACGTTATATGCGTAATAGAAAAAGAATCAAAGGTTATTATCGTACAAATGTTAAATGGAGCAACGTTGAAGTAAACACAATTTTAGCGAACCGAGACATATCTCTTAAAGCGTTGCAGAAAATGATACCAGCTCACACGTACGAATCAATTCGTATGAAGCGTTCGAGATTATTACGTTCATAGTTAACATAGCAGCAGACGAATCTGGTGCCGGCAGTTTTTGAAGGATTTCTGTCGGCACCTTCGTTTTATTTCTCAGTATTTTGTAAAAGACAACCTTTATAAATGCCAATTTTCTACTAAATAACAGCGATTGTGACATAAGTCACTAGCTAGGGAGAAAATAAAATGGCAGAAAATTTAAAACCGAATTATGAAATGTCAGTAAAAATAAGTTATGTTGCTGAAAAGGATAGAGCAGAGTGTTTTTTGGATTATAGCTCTAACTTGCTTGCTTTGCTGAAACGAGGCAAGGTAAAAAAAGATGGTTTTGTGCTAGATTGTTTTAGTTCTTCTCTAGATTTTAGTTTTAATTACAGCAGGGTTCTTATTCAAAAGAGAATAGCAAAGGTTCGCTTTGCTGGATTATTATATAATAAGCAATTAATTGAAGATGGTTGCGTAACAATTGATTTCGATACAGTACCACAAGCAGAACATACAGTTGGATTAATGCGACTTGCTTTAGGTGAAGTGTGCTCAATATTGTTAAGGAAAGCACAGATAACGGAGGTTGCATAATATGGTATTTAGATTTGGCTTAGAAGTAGAATGCGAGGTAAACTCCGAGTTACGAAATAATATTCGTGTTGGTTCGTATCATGCACCAAGACGTGTACCTGGTTTGAAAAACTGGAGTGTTCAACACGATTCGAGTTTAAACACAACAATCTTAGATTATAGTATTGAGTTTACAACAGCTGCATTAACATTGGAAAAGCAGCTTCAAAATGTAAAGAACCTCATTGATTTTTGCAAGAAATATGGCAGTTATGGTAAATCGTTCAAAATCAACAAATCGTGCGGATGTCATATACATTTCAGTGTTTATGATAAGTATGAAGGCAAATTTGATAGAACGACCAAAAAAGCTTCAACTTTAGATTGGTCAGGTCGTAGATGCTATTATTTCAACTTGCTAAAAATTAGAGATGAAATCTTTAGCAAAGTAGAAAAACAAGTGCCGCATGCTTTTAACGAGTTCAAAGCTCAGTATTTTAGGGGCGCTGCAGTTGCGAGTGATTTTATGCATATTGAAGGTAGGGAAAGACGAGTTGAATGGAACTATTGCTCTTTAAGGAAAGGTCAAGGTATGGAATGGCGTGGCTTTAATTTGCAAGGTGTAAAGAACTTTGATGATATGTATAAGATGCTTCAAATCGCGTTAACAACTTTACACGATTACTTGGAAGCAAAAGAGGAGAATGTTATTTTCAAGGTTGTTCCGCAAGAAGGCAAAACATGCCGCGTCGAAACAAATGTTATAATTCCGAAATGCGTTGAAAGTAAGTATAAAGATGAGGTGACTCAAAATGTGTAGACTTTTAGCAATTACATCAGATAGAAAACGTGACTTTACATTAGAGCTAGCTTCAGTTTTAAGTGCCTACAGCATGCAGCATCGTGACGGAATGGGTGTTTGTTGGCAAAACGAAAATAGGTTAAACTTATTCAAAAGCACACTGCCAGCTGTTTCAGTCTTTTCAAGACATGCTCTGAATTTTAATTGTAAAGCAGTGTTAGCACACGTTCGTTATGCGACACATGGTGGAAATAGTCTTTGTAACACACATCCGTTTGCAAGTGAAAAACAAGATTTTGTTTTAGCACATAACGGAGTGCTTATGGGTTTCGAAGCTCTTAAAGAGCGCTACATTTCCGAAGGAATGACTTTTACAGGTGAAACGGATAGCGAGATTTTGGTTAAGATAATCGAAAAAGAAGGTGTCGATAAGTTATTCGATGTTTTACATAGAGAGAATATCTTTGGTAGTGCGAATGTTATTGTTTTGTTTAATAATGGAACAATGTATGTCTTTGCAGACACGAGTTTGTATATGGTAGAAGAACACACAAAGATAACTTTTGTTAGTGATGATGAAATCTACAAGAACGCTGTAAGAATATCACCAAACACATTAATTATTGCGAAAAATGGCAAGATAATCTCGAAAAAGAAGCTAAATCGAGCAGCTGCTTTACCAACTTTTGATACTGAACCTTTTATCGGTTTTACTGAATATAACTCTGAAGATGAGCAGGAGGGAACATGGTAAAATATTGGTTAATGTTTAATAGAAGCGTTTTAAATGCAGAAGTCGTACAAGTGGTGCGCGACCTAGTACGCCTAGGTAAGTTTTATCGTCAGGTGCCAAGATTACAGTGCAAAATGCTTAAGAAGCTGAACGAAAAAATCAGCACTTTATACGGAATAAGCACACCGAAAATCGTTATTGACACTTCAATCAGCCCGTGCTATAGTTTAGCAACGCAAACAATCTTTTTAAACAAGCATTCGTTGGTTTCATATCTACACGAATGTGGTCATCATTTAGCCATGGTTCGAAGAACAGCAAACGATGAGGAAACAATCAGAGGTTGGAGCGTCAGTATGTTTTATAATGCTTTGCCAAAGCTGTTTTTGAAGTCTGCAAAATCAGGTAAAATA
>Ga0315284_10016233_pt1 | contig 10574 bp, 9 predicted proteins | sample YL17G09_16_MG_FD_203696 | JGI IMG/M metagenome (GOLD analysis project Ga0315284, IMG submission 203696) | Sediment microbial communities from Yellowstone Lake, YNP, Wyoming, USA - YL17G09_16 | ecosystem: Environmental > Aquatic > Freshwater > Lake > Sediment | place: USA: Wyoming | collected...
CAGGTGCGTCGTCCAGGATGATCCCGACAAGGCTAGCCGCCTGTTCTACAAGGGCATACTCTACTGATTCTCAAACCCTTTGGCGAGCCGAGCAGGCAATCCATGCGTTTTCAAAGCCATATCGACCTCAGCCATCGGAGGGTTCAGATAGCGGGTCCGAAAGGGGACGTTCTTCACCTTATAAATTTATTACGATGGTAAAATAGGCCATAGACAACGATTCGGGGGAAATGCGCACGAATCGTCGTGATACTCTAAGAACTCGTATCAATAGCCTGATACACATAACTGCGATTGATGAGGGCTTCATTGCGACCAGAAAAATTATGATCTCAAAGAGAGATTGATAGAGGTGACTGCCTCATCTTGGGATGAACTCTTGGCACGCGTATATGCATTCTACAGCTTTCAAGTATCACGATACGTTACTTAAGGCTTTTTTGCTTGACAAAAATCCTATGGGAATTTTTCCCTGTTTGTTTCGTTTTACCCTTCATTCTGCGGATCAACGATCTTGAGCCTATATGTCGAAGAGAGAATCTTAACGAGGAAAAGCCCCACATAAGGCAGAACGGAATGGTACAGGAAAAACTCTAAATTACTATTCATCTGCTCATATCCCATGACGGTATCTCTTGGCCTGATGCTTCGCAAGCCCCACACTTTTTTCCCTTACCGTAAGGCCTTACTATAGATTAAAGCGCTGTACCCGGTTGACCTCTTCAATCTGATGCTTCCTCTCATTGGGCTGACAATATCTCATCCTTTCACAAGTTTCATGATCATCTCCACACTTGCCTCAAAGCTGACTCTGCTTGAATCGATAGATACGTGATAGTTCAACGAATCGGTCCAGTTGACACCGACCATATCCCGTATGAATTTGGCCCTACTCTGATCTGATTCCTCTATATCGGCACGCGCCTGCCTGATGTTCGTGATATTCTGCACCTTCATCAACCGTTTGATCCGAAAGTCCAACGGGGCATGGATGAACACCCGGGTCACCCCGGGACGGTCCCTTAACGCATGAAATCCTCCCCTTCCAATGATGACTGCATTATGAAGGTCCGCCATATCATGCATGATCTTGCACTCAATGGTAAAAAGCTCTCTGTCGTAAACCGGCCTGCTTAAAGGATAAGGAATCGTGGTTTCCGGGGTTCCTAATGCGAACCCCCGTAAGATATTTACAAGTAGCCCGGAAGATCTCCCCTCAAAACCAGCCAGCCACCCCACATCGGTTTTTAAGTACTGTGTCGCCTGGCGCAGGATCTCCCGGTCGACATACTTGAAGCCGAGCTCTTTTGCCAGGAGATAACCTAGATAGGTTCCCCCGCTCCCTTGAAAGAGTAATCACCGAATGTTGATGCTCAGACATGGTTCTCTCCTTTTTCTCTCATAATCCTCCTGGCTGCCCGCTGTATGCTCGCTGATGACGTTGCAACCGATATTTTTTATCGCCTCGATGATGAAATGATGGATGCGAGAACGATCTTTCTTATCGACTGCACCCTGGATCGCTGCTCCGTAAAACACCTTTTTCATGAAGGATAGACTATCACAGCCAGACCCTGTTGAGCGAGGTGTATCGGGTTGAAAGGTTATATCCCTTCATGTCCTGAGCAAAGAGAGCTTTTGAGGGACACATGTGCAGGCACTTGCCGCAAAAATCTCCGCATATGATGCCGAAGCAGTTATCATGCATGCCCCGGTCATAAGGATGCACATTGTCGCCCACGAGATCGGTAAAGAAGGTCAGTGGCTGGCCCTGCCCGGCAGGGATGGAGATATCACTGCGGCCCCCACTTCCTTTGATCATGCCGTGCACCCCGTATGAACACCGGATATTATCATGCTCAGCGTAGCGCTTGGTATTGCCTCCGATGGTGCACGACTGGAGCTTGGTCTCGGAAAACGCCTCTGCAGGGCAAATGCGTACGCATTTCGTGTTGCACACCTCGGGCCTGCACAATGCAGGACCGTCGTACATCGCTGTGGGCTCCAGTTCCGCTGAGGTGAGCAGGGTGTTGAAACGTTGCATGCTGCCAAACTCCGGAGTCAAGGCCAGGCCGTTCAGGCCGAAATCCGCGATGCCTGCTGCCACGGCTGCATGCCGATGGGAAAACTCGGCTGTGATTTCTCCGGTAACAATAGTTTCATCGAAGTATTTGGTCATGCTGCTCAGCCAGGTGGGCATGAAGGCCAGGGTTTTGTACCCTTTATATTCCATCAGCTTGGCCATACGGTTGACCATGCGAGAGCCTTCGAGGTTGGTAAGCCCATAGCCGTAAAATAGATAAGGAGCAATGGTCTTATCAGGCTGGTCGTATTCGCCCCATACATCGGCCATGCCCTGGAAGAGATGGAGGCCGATGGAGATCACCGACTTGCATTCAGGCAGGAAATCTGTGGGCCTGTGACCGACTGGAGCATCCTTGAAGCGCTCTACCGGCGCAATGCCAACAAGATCGGCACCCCAGTCTAGCAGGGTATTCGCTACCTTTTGGGTTAAAGAATCCATATTCTTCCCTCCTTTCAGTATGTGTGAGTTCTTTTATAGCTTCATGAATTACAGGGTGGCGTTCTCCTCCTCCTGGTCCAGATAAATTCTATTGGGCATAAGCGATGCCTAGCAATATGATCATCAGCTTCCTGTTCCTTTCAGCCTCGGTAAGAACACTGCCGATCGGGACGGCATACGCAGTCTGGACCGGGATCGGCGCTATGGGGACGGCCATCCTGGGCATCCTGCTGTTTGCCGAGCCAAGGGATACGGCACGGATTGTATGCATCCTGCTCATCGTTGTTGGAATCCTGGGCCTGAAGTTCGTTTCCCCCCACCCAGGGTAACGCGGCTCGTCCTGGATGCCGCCTTCAAGCATATCTGATCACCTCACAATCCCCCCAGCATCTTCAGGAGTCTGAATATCCGCGACAGCGGTTCCTCGGCTCCCTTTAAGGTTAAAAGAGATCAGAGTGTTTGAGGTTTTGATTCTTTGCACATGCCGCTTGGCGGCGGACAGGAAGCTCACCCCGCGCCCAATTTCTTCAAATACGGGGATGTCCAGATCCTCGATCTCCTTGCGCAGCGTCTTTAGGGGCTGATCAAGCCCTACCATCCAGACGACCACCGGCTTGCCGAGTTCCTCCTTGAGGGTGGCAAGCGCCTTCAGGTCTTCCCCCTGCATCCTGGCCGCAAAGATGTGGATAACGACGGAGTCCACGCCCTCGTCGCGCATGAGGGCAGGAATCACCTTTTCATAGACGTGTTGTATGCCGTGCTGCTCGATGGCCGGCCACAGGTCAACGGGATTGGAGGGGTCCATCCAGGCAGGGAATACCTCCTTCATTGTCGTAAGGGTCTCGGGAGAGAGGCGGGCAAGGGGAAGATCATAGTCATGGAGGAAATCCGCGGTCACAATCGCGGCGCCGCCCGAAAACGAGACCACGGCCGTACCGGCGCTATGAGCAATGCGATGCGTCTTGGAAAAACCCCGCACAAAGTCCATGAGTTCATGGACATCGCAGACCGGAATGACGCCCGCCTGCCGGAAGGCATGGCGCATAACGGCGTAGTCGCCGGCCAGGCTTGCCGTGTGGCTCATGGCTGCCTGGGCGCCGTATGGGGTCCTGCCACCCTTGAGCACAATGATGGGCTTGTCAGTGGATCGGGCTAGCTCCAGAAAGTCTCTGCCATTGGGGATGGATTCCACATAGAGCCCGATAACCTCGGTCGAGGGGTCGTGGATGAGGTAGTCGAGGAGCTCGGTCTCGTCCACATCGCACTTGTTCCCGATGGAGCAGATCTTGCTGATCCCCATCCCGCCCCGCTCCAGGATCATCAGGAGAAATCCGGCCGAGAGCATGCCGCTCTGGACGATGAGCGAGACGTTGCCCGGCGGCATCATGGTCTTCCAGACATCGGTATACATGAAGGAGAAGACATGCCTAAGGTGGCCGTCCAGGAGCCCCATGCAATTGGGGCCCCAGAGCCTGATGCCATATTTACGCGCAAGGCATACGCACTCCTCCTGGAGCCGCTTGCCCTCTTCGCCGACCTCGGAGAAACCAGCCGACTCGATGATGATCCCCTTCACCCCCTTCCGGGCGCATTGCTCGATGATTGCGGGGAGAAACCTGGCCGGTATGAAGTATACGGCCAAATCGAAACGCTCGGGAATGGCGTCGACATCGGGGTAACATTTAAGGCCCAGGAGGGTTTCGAAACGAGGGTTCACCGGATAGATCCTGCCCTTGTATCCGCCAAGCATATTGTTCAGGATATGATACCCGCCCTTGAATAGACCGTCCGTCGCGCCGATGACGGCCACGCCGTCCGGATTGAAAAAAAATTCCACGAAAAATTCCTCCTCTGATTGTGATCCAAATATCGTATGCAAGCGGACCCGTAATGTCAACGACTTATCGGGAAACGCAGGGATGCAGTCCGTTCGACGCCGGGCTTGAGCATCCGCCATCCCGATGCAAAGTTCCTTTACCGGCGGAGCGTGCCCGGGGAGTTTTGGGAAAGGAATCGATCCGAAAATCTTTTCATAAACAAGCTCAATCCCGCCGACCCCCCTTGATCCCAAGGAGGGGCAATGTCGACTTCTGCTATGAATAGGCTCGAGCTTATGTTTATGAGATATGTTTTTTACCTCTCCCGCGCGTATCTCGGTAGGCAAACAGATGCAGTACATTGTCGCTCAAGCCTTTGAAAGCAAGGGTCGGCGGTTCAAGCGCCACGATATGGCCTAAATACATCCCAAAAGAGGCATGTCACGAATAGCTCTTATCTCGAAAGGATCATCTCGAACCATATGGATCTGGATATAACCGTAGGGGTGCGATGCATCACGCTAAAACCGGGTGAACCTTTTTTCCTTTCTCACCGTGGGTACAGGCCCATCAGGGGCGCCTCTTTGCTACTATCCACACGACAAGATCCTGAACCATGTGGGTGAGCCGCCTCGGCAGATAGCATTGGAGGTAATATAGGGTTTTCGCCTTGAACCCGGGGATGATAAGGAAGGTTTCTTTGCGAATCCCCCTAATGATCGTCCTGGCAACAGAGAGAGGACTCAAGCAGCCGGCCAGACGCTTCACGGCCCTCGCCTCGGGGGGTATGGTCTTCCCCTCCTCCTCGACGAGCGGGGTATCGACTTCCGGCGGACAGACCACAGATACGGTGATATGATATTGTTTCACTTCGCTCCGCAGACATTCGGCGAAACCGACCAGGGCGTATTTCGAGGTGCCGTAGGCCGTGTATCCAAACATCCCCATGAGACCTCCCGCGGATGAAAGGATGACGATATGCCCGCCCCGTTCTTTCATAAAGGGCAGGAGCGCCGCAATGACGTTCCGGGTCCCGTAGACATTGGTCTGCATGATCGCATCGAACGTTGCGCTGGAGATGTTCTCGAAATAGTCGGCATGCCCCCTTCCCGCGCTGTGGATTAGGATATCGGGTGCGCCGGATTCCTGCACAGCCCTTCCCATATCCCGTTGCACATCGGGCTCGCAGGAGACATTCACCGGGACGGTCACGATCCTCTGCAGGGGAGACCGCCTGCACTTTTCGACCTCCAAACGCGCCTGCTCGAGCTTCCCAGGATCGCGGGCGCAGAGGACGATATGGGCCCCGAGCGCCGACAACTGCCGCGCCGTTTCAAGCCCGATCCCACTCGATCCACCGGTGATATAGACACGTTTGCCTTCAAAGTTCTGCATAACCCCCCTCGATATAATATGCCTGAGTTCCCTTCATAGGGGACATCCTTGCATCGGTCTGTCAAGTCCAAAAGTACAGAGAACCCTCTGGGCTTCATTATCATTGACAGAATCGGGCGCTCTCCCTAGTATGGCGAGCATGATCGTGGGGGTTTTGCTGGGGCACTGAGATCCCGGGCAAACAGACCATCATCCTGTCCACCTTTCCACGATTAGCAGTGCACGGTGCGCACATGCAGGCAGACGAGCAAGGGTGAAGCAGAATGCGCGTAAGGTATGCATAAGGATATGATGGCGAGACTGAGCAACCTGTGGGGATCGCAGGGCGGATACCGGGAGTTCTTCGTCCTGGCCGTGCCCTTGATCCTGAGCACGGCGTCCTGGTCCATCCAGAACTTCGTAGAGCGGATGTTCCTCACCTGGTACTCGCCGGAGACTATCGCGGCCGCCACCCCCGCCGGCATCCTCAACTTCACCCTCATGAGCCTCTTCATCGGCACGGCGAGTTATGCGGGCACCTTCATCGCCCAGTACTACGGGGCGGGAATGCACCACCGCATCGGCCCGGCAGTGTGGCAGGGGATCTATGTCTCCCTCCTCGGCGCCCTGGCCATCCTCGCCTGCATCCCTCTGGCAAAGCCCATCTTTGTCTTCATAGGTCACGATCCCCTGGTCCGGGCATACGAGATCGAGTATTTCCAGATCCTCTGCCTGGCCGCCTTCCCGGTCATCGCCGCCACGGCCCTCTCCGGCTTCTTCTCCGGCCTCGGCCGTCCCTGGCCCATCATGTGGGTGAATGCCATCACCACCGCCGTCAGCCTGTTCTTCGGCTATTGCATGATCTTCGGCCGGCTCGGCTTCCCCGAGATGGGCATCAGGGGAGCGGCCTTCGCCACCCTCATCTCCGCCACCTTTTCCCTGATCTGCTACCTCTTCCTCATTACCCGGCGCGCCGACGCCGAAAACTATCAGACCCTCAAGGGCTGGCGGTTCGAGAAAGAGCTCTTCCTCCGGCTGCTCAAGTTCGGCTTTCCCTCCGGGATCCAGTTCGCTCTGGACATGGCCGGCTTTACCATCTTCGTCCTCATCGTGGGCAGACTCGGGACCGCCAGCCTCGCCGCCACGAACATCGCCTTCAACATCAATACGCTTGCCTTCATGCCCATGCTCGGCTCGGGCATCGCCATCTCCGTGCTCGTCGGACAATACCTGGGGATGAACCGGCCGGACCTCGCCCAGAAGAGCACCTACTCCGGACTGCATGTCACCGTGATCTACATGGGCTTCGTCGCCGCCCTCTACGTGCTCACCCCCCACCTCTTCGTGGATGCTTTCTCTGCGCGCTCCCATGCCGCAGGCATCGCCGAGATCTCCGCGCTCACCATCATCCTCCTGCGCTTCGTGGCCCTCTATTCCCTCTTCGACGGCATGAACATCGTCTTCGCCTCGGCCCTCAAAGGCGCAGGAGACACCCACTTCGTCATGCTCGTCAACGTCCTGTTCTCCGCCCTCATGGTGATTCCCACCTCCATTACCGTGATATACCTCCATGGCGGGATCATGCCATGCTGGACCATCGCCACGATCTACATCATCCTCCTGAGCCTCATCTTCCTCGCACGCTTCCTCGGCGGCGCCTGGAAGAAGATGCGCGTCATCGAGCGCCACATTACGGCCCTGCCCCCCGAATGCGCCGAGTGCCCCGACGCACGGCTCGAACCATAATGCAGGCACTGAATCACAGCCAGCGACGAAAAGCCCCCCTCTCCCGCACCTCTTCCCCCTTGTCTCAGGGGGGATTGTGGGTATGACTCAAACCATCCGTGGTCCTCGCCTATCGGGCGTGCCTGACGGCACATCCAATTTCGCTGTCCTGCAAAATTGTTATCGTTTTTAAACTGCCTGGACCTGGTCCAAATCTGGCGGCTGGGTCCGGAAGTCGAGCGCGCCGGCCTTGATGTCCACGGTCACGCTGGAGCCGTCCAGGATATTCCCGGCAATGATGGCGCGGCCGAGTTTAGTCTCGAGTTCGCGCTGCAGAAAACGCTTCAAAGGCCGGGCGCCGTAGACCGGGTCGAAGCCCTCATGGGCGATGAACTCCAGGGCGGGATCGGACAGAGCGAGTTTGATATCCCGATCCGCGAGCCGTTTCTTGAGGTCCTCGGTCAGGAGCACAACGATGGCCTTGATCTCGCTTAAGGTGAGGGCCTTGAACAAGACGATGTCGTCCACGCGGTTGAGAAACTCTGGCCGGAAGTGCAGGCGCATATCGTTCATGACCGCGTTTCTGGCCTTCTCGCTGATTTGGCCGTCCTGGTCGAGACCCTCGACCAGCTCGTGCGAACCGATGTTGGAGGTCATGATGATGACCGTGTTCTTGAAATCGACCGTCCGGCCGTGGGCATCGGTGAGCCGTCCGTCATCGAGGATCTGCAAGAGCACATTGAACACATCGCTATGGGCCTTCTCGATCTCGTCGAAGAGAACCACCGAGTACGGCTTGCGACGCACCGCCTCGGTGAGCTGGCCGCCCTCCTCGTAGCCCACGTAGCCGGGTGGCGAGCCGATGAGGCGGGAAACCGCAAACTTCTCCATGTACTCGCTCATATCGATGCGCACCATGTTCTCTTCGGTGTCGAACAGGGCCGCCGCCAGCGTCTTGGCGAGCTCGGTCTTGCCCACGCCGGTGGGTCCCAGGAAGATAAATGACCCGATCGGCCGCTTGGGGTCCTTGATGCCCGCGCGCGCGCGCAAGACCGCATCGGCCACGGCCTGCACAGCCTCGTCCTGGCCGACCACGCGCTTGTGGAGGATCGCGTCGAGCTTGAGGAGCTTCTCGCGCTCGCCCTCCATGAGCCGGGTGACCGGGATGCCGGTCCAGCGCGAGACGATCTCGGCGATCACGTTCTCGCTCACGTTCTCCCGCAGGAGTCTTTTTTCTTCCTTGCCTTCCGCCTCTTTGAGGTGCTTCTCGAGCTGCGGGAGCCGGCCGTGCTTCAATTCCGCGGCCTTGTTCAGGTCATAGTCGCGTTCGGCCTTGGCGATCTCGAGTCTGGTCTGCTCGATCTCTTCCCGCAGGGCGCGCACGCCTTGAAGGGCCTTCTTCTCCCCTTCCCACTGTGCCTTGAGGGTGCCAGCCTGCGCCTTGAGGGTGGCAAGCTCCTCCCGGAGCTCATCGAGTCGGGCCTGGCTGGCCTTATCGGTCTCCTTCTTGAGGGCCGCTTCCTCGATCTCGAGCTGCATGATCTTGCGCGTTACCTCGTCGAGTTCGGCTGGCATGGAGTCGATCTCGGTGCGGATCATGGCGCAGGCCTCGTCCACGAGGTCGATGGCCTTGTCCGGCAGGAAGCGGTCCGAGATGTAGCGATTGGAGAGCACCGCGGCGGCCACCAATGCACTGTCCTGGATCTTCACGCCGTGGTACACCTCGTAGCGCTCCTTGAGGCCCCGTAGGATGGAGATGGTGTCCTCGACCGAGGGCGGGTCCACCATGACAGGCTGGAAACGCCGCTCGAGGGCGGCGTCCTTCTCGATGTACTTGCGGTACTCGTCCAGGGTGGTGGCGCCGATGCAGTGGAGCTCGCCGCGGGCGAGCATGGGTTTGAGCATGTTGCCCGCATCCATGGAGCCCTCGGCCCTGCCCGCACCGACAATGTTGTGAAGCTCGTCGATGAATAAGAGGATACGACCATCGCTGGCCTTCACCTCGTTGAGGACCGCCTTGAGCCGCTCCTCGAACTCACCACGGTACTTGGCGCCGGCTACGAGCGCGCCCATGTCCAGGGCGAAGATGGTCTTGTCCTTGAGGCCTTCCGGGACGTCGCCCTTGACGATCCTCTGGGCGAGTCCCTCCACGATGGCGGTCTTGCCCACGCCTGGCTCGCCGATGAGCACGGGGTTGTTTTTGGTCTTGCGCGAGAGGATGCGCACCACGCGCCGTATCTCCGCATCACGGCCGATGACCGGGTCGAGCTTGCCGAGGCTGGAGAGCTTTACGAGGTCGACGCCGTACTTCTCGAGCGCCTCGTAGGCAGCCTCGGGGTTGGCGCTCGTCACGCGCTGGTTGCCGCGGATGGCGGTCAGTGCCGAGAGCACCCGTTCCTTCGTGATATTGAACTGCGCGAGGATGCGGCCGGCCGGATGGCGTGAGCCCTCCTCGACCATGGTTAGCAGGAGATGTTCGACGGAAACGTACTCGTCCTTGAGGCGCTTGGCTTCGTCCTCGGCCTTGACCAGGAGCTTGTTGAGGCGCTGCGTGATGAAGACCTTGCCCGCTTCCGACCCCGGTCCCGAAACGTGGGGCCTGCGCTGAAGTTCCTTTTCCACTTCGGCTTTTAAGGATTCAACGGGCACATCCATCTTCACGAAGAGACGCGGTATGAGACCGCCTTCCTGCTCGAGTAGCACCAAGAGCAGATGCTCGACATCGATCTCCACGTGGCCATACCTGACGGCCTTGGTCTGGGCGTCGGATAACGCTTCTTGCGATTTCTGCGTCAGCTTGTTTGCATCCATAGTAATCCTCTCAGCTTTATCATTTTACTTCTTGTTATTAGGAACAATATCCCTGGATTTCAAGACAAATCGACCCGAGAAACTCTAATCCCCCCATTGCCCCTGAACCATGAGGGGGGTCGGGAGGTGTAAAACCAGACATGCTTTACACTATACGGGCTGTTGCTCATAGCCCAATCATTATAAAATCAAAGCTTGAGACCCCTCGCTGCGCTCAGGGTGACATAATTAACTATTTGAAAAAGCAGTCATTCTGAACGTAGTGAAGAATCTCTTTCTTTGGTATTCCGTGGAGTCTGGCATTTGGGCAACAGCCCGTATAG
>Ga0315284_10016234_pt1 | contig 10574 bp, 28 predicted proteins | sample YL17G09_16_MG_FD_203696 | JGI IMG/M metagenome (GOLD analysis project Ga0315284, IMG submission 203696) | Sediment microbial communities from Yellowstone Lake, YNP, Wyoming, USA - YL17G09_16 | ecosystem: Environmental > Aquatic > Freshwater > Lake > Sediment | place: USA: Wyoming | collected...
GTTTATTTAGCCTTACACCGTTTATCATTTTGTATGTTCTTATTTCAACACAATCAATTTCAAAACCCGCTTCTAACTCCTTAATAAATTCATCTACCGTTGGTGGTAAAGAAGCACCGATAATGTATTGTATTATTTTATCTTCTTGTTCCCAATTAAATGCTTTTATTAATTCATTATTTTTTTCCCATGAATCATATTGATTTTTATAATCAGTACACTCTTGTTCGTTTGCAGTAGCACGATATTGAGGTTTATGTTCTTTGTTACAAATGAAAATTATTTCTTCGGATGTTTTCTTTATTCCGATATATTGATACGCTTTAATAATCTTAGCTTCACCAACAGGTATTTGGTCTTGACCGTATTCAGCGTAAACACAATAACATTTTTTATCATCTGTGATAGCAGCTACCCGTGCCTGAAATGTTTTACCCGCTAAATATGTACCTTGATTATCAGGGAAACTCCATTCAATCATATCACCTTCGTTTGCAAGTTTCATACTAACTCAATAAATCTTGTGGTTTAACATTATTACTTTGTAATATTTGTGTAGATGTGTTTATGATATTCATCATAGATGAATACTTAAATGAAACCGATACGACATAAAGTGTTTTACCGAACTTGGTACATAGTTTTGTCCAAGCAGGGTTATTATCGTTTTCACCATCAACTAAAAATAGTTGATTTATTACCGTTACGCCATTATTGTAAACCCACACATAGGTTTTACATGGTATGTTGGTTGCAGATTTATTTTTAAAAAAGAACCTGCCTAAAATTTTCGCTTCAACTCCCATGTTATACGTTTTTAATTTCTTGTTGACTATCTGAATTAAATTCTGATTTACTAACAGTTGGTACTTGCATGAATCCTTTTTCGAGTTCAGCAATTATGTATCTTAAATGTTCAGCATCATCCCAAAAGCCTTTTCCTTTTGCGTAATGTATGTTACCTACAAGACCCTGAACGAAGCATTGAGTTAACGCTTTAACACCTATTGCTGTCGGTATCGCATCTTTATCCAAATACTGTTTTACATCAAGGTTTTTAGATACGCTAAGATTAAAATCAGTCTTAATGTGTTTAGAGGTTTTATCACCTTCATTATGTTCTAATTTAAGAACACATTTTCCTTCAAATTCAAATTGCATTTTGTTTTTCTTTTATGGTTAGTTTATTTATTTCTGCTTCAACTTTATCAAACGGGTCAGTTAAACCACAATACCCTCTTACTTTATCAATATCACCATCGTTGAGTATCCATTGCTTATGAACATCTTTTATTTGTGATGCAAATGCCTGTGGAGAGCCAAAAGGGTATCCCGATTTATTCAGGATTTGTTTTATCTTCAATAAGTCGGTTGTACCAAACATTATTGCTACCAAATGTCGTATATCTTCTATACCCGTAACAGCATCGTACATTGAAAATTTTTCTACATTCATTTTTTTTATTTATTTGTACAGGTTTTACAAAAAGAAACATTGTTATTGAAAATAGAGTTGTATTCCATTCCTTTAGTTTCTTTACCACATTTAGTCAATTTAAAATCACTCGATATTCTTTGTGGTAATACAAATGCCTTTTCATTAATACATTCTCCTACATAATGTAAAACATTTTCACTATCTAAAAAGTATTCCTGAAAAAATTGTATCTTTTCCATAACTATTATTTACGAAACCAATAAATGTGTTCATCCGAGAAAGCATCACCCCAATTGATATAGTCGCTATTCATTGCTTCGTTGTGGTCTTCCTTATCCATTTCTTCATCTTGCTTATCCATTTCACTAACAGTCTTAGAATATTTACTTTCTCTGTTTTTTAATTCCTTCCACCATTCTTCTTTTGTCAACCCTGCTGTATAGTCAGGCACTATTCCAATTTCCCAACCATCACGTTTTACTTTTACAGTTGCAGGTAATCCATACCAACAAATCTTTCTACCATTTTCTTGTTCAGGTTCAAAGAAGTTGTAACAATGTTCACTCATCATCACTTGCATATATTGAACTTTAGCCATTGAGAAATGTAAACCTCTATCACCGCCTGTACTACCGAAAGCATAAATTAATCTTTTGTTGCACCACATCTCAGTCCATGTTGAGTTATTGAATCGTGTACCACCCCATTTTTCTTTTGTGGTATTTCTTTGAGTGAACTTAATTTCCCACACATGACGTTGCATACCTACACTAAATGGAACAAAGTCTTCGCTATCGGCAGGTGGTAATATACCGTCGGGTAGTTTGTTTTCAGAATGATACAGCCACCATGTTTTAGGTGTATCGTTTTCGCCTTCATGTTCTTTGCCATCAATATCATATACGTTGTATAGTTTGTCATTGATTACTACTGAGAAAATTCTTCTTGGTGTTAATATTTTTTGTTCCATTTTTATTTTTTTTATTGATTATTTTAATTCTTCTTCTATAAATATTTTTATTTTAGATACAACTTCATCAAAACTTACACCTGAAAATTTTTGTTCACCTTTAGTATCTCCGTTTGAAAACTCTACCGTTCCATTTGCAGTCCATTTTTCACCACCCCAAGCCTCTGAATAATTCACATAAATTCTTTTGACACAATTTTTTTTGAATGGGTCTTTTAAAATTGCAGGTAATTTTTCATTACCCATATTATTTTCTATTACTACATCACTCATATTAAATTGATTTGAAAACACAATTAGCAAACCCTTCCTTAAAATCTTTATCGGTGCATAAGCAATACAAGGCTTTTAATTTTTTATGCGCCTTATCCGTATCCCTAATGAATGTAACGTAATGATTCGCTTCTTTTTCGTTTTTGTGTACCGTAGGGAACTTGCCCTCAATCATAAGATATGCTTTTTTCATTTTTTTAGTTTTTATAAGTGAAAGCGTTATATTTTTCTAATACCTCGTAAATTATTTCTTCAATCCTATCATAATTAATTTCCCTTCTTGTACTTTCTTTTACTTTAGTATATTCTAAAACAGTAGTAGAAAAAAAGTTACTTTCAGTTTTACTCGCAACTAATTTTTCGGGTTCTGTTGTTTCGTAAAAAGGAAATTTGTAACCTATGGTCTTTGGTCTATTGTGTTTTTGAACTATTTTATAATTATCACTAATATCAGTTACTAAATTATCCATTGAAAAACCAACTTCTTTAATACATTCAAGTTCACTATAAAATTCAGGTTTTGAATTATCTAAATGGGTAAATGTTAATGTTTGAAAGTTATGACCACTCATGTAAAGTTCATTACCGTTTAGTAAAAATTTCGATAGGTTTACATTAGGTAGCGTACACGAATATTTAGCAATATCTTTTATTTCTTTACCGTTATAATCCTTGAAAGGAATATAAAATGGTATCCCGTTATCATTTAATAATTTCATGTTTTTTTTCTTTTATTTTTTTTTCTAAATACGTTAGAGGTGTAATAAACCAAACAACAAATCTTGTACTTGTCAAGTCTTGGTTAACACCTGTGAATATACACAAGTACGCTAATATTGTTATTATTAAAAGTGGTACAATGTATATTACACAAACCAACAGGAGTAATAAAGTTAAAAACAACCTTTTCATAATTACAATTTTTCTACTTTATATTTTTTAAGACACAATTTTAAATTACTTCTCTGTATATCCTTCATTAATTTGACTTGCTCCCACAATGCAATATTTAGTTCGTATTGAGGCATTTCCTTGTAGTATTTTTCTAAAGCCAAAAGATAAGGGCTTTTTTCTACATCATCCTTCGTACCAATTTGCTCTCTTGGAAATTTTTTATATTCGGGATAAATTGGCTTAACAGGTTTAACCATAGTTTCCAAATTTGTTTTTTCCAAATTTTTCATATAGTCTTTATCCCATTGCTTTTTTTTCTTAGCATTTGCCTCGTCAAAATCTTTCTTGGTTATTGTTATCATTTCTTCCATTTTCTTATTTAGTTCTTTTTGGTTTTATTTTTATGTTGTAAATTTCTTTTTCCAAAACTTTCTGAAAAATATCAAATTCTTTATGTAAAGATTCGTTTGTTTTTACTTCATTACAGCATTTAACAGCCATATCCCAAGCAGATACTATTATTTTTCTACATATTGTTCTCGCTTTTATCTTTCCAATTTTTGCCATATTTATTCTTCTTTTAATTTAGCGTTAACGGATATACAAAATGTGTTTGGGTCAAAACCTGCGTTAGAAATAACATCTGCTAATTTTTCACCTTTCCATTTTTCAAATTCCTGTATCATTGTAAAAAAATTGTTGCCTAAAATACGAGCGTTTCTGTTTTCCCATTCAGGATACCTTGAAACATAATCTTTGTCTTTAGGATTATATTTTACCGTTACCTTTTCTTTACTTCTCTTTGCCACTTCAATATTTTTATTAGTTAATTAAACATTGATTCGCACTTGAAACACATACTTGGTGTCATAGGGTTTTGTGCATATCCCGTATTTATTAAATCGTTAAACACGCTTTCAGGAAAATCCATAACTTTATTTCCACCACTAATTTGTTTATTTTCCCAATCTACATCACAGTTGAAAATTCTTCCACTCCCTTCAAGTCCAACCATAAATTTATCAGTTTGTCTTATGGCAGTTATTTTATATGAGTTTATCACATCATTGTTAAAACACAAACTGATTTTCTTATTTAGTAAAGTATTATATTTTTCCATATTTATTTATTTGTTAAATTAGCTTTAACCGACAACACTCTTAAATTTGCCCTCGATTCGTGGTATTTGTAGAATTTGTCAGACAGTTCTTTATCCGACACCTCACAAATGGTTTGATTATCTCTATTAGGGGCTAAAACGGCTCTTAAATCGCTTATTCCATTCTCATTGATAAAATCCCCCACTATTTCATCGAACGTCGGTTTAAAGTGGTCTATGTGGCAATTGTCAAAAGTTACTATTTCTTTTGTGATAGGACACTCAAAGGCAGGGAACTCGTTAAATGTCTTTTTCTTGAACTCCAATATCTGAGGCATTATGATAAACCTCATTGCTTTCTTAAAATCGGTGTAAATGTTTGGTTTCTTGATGTTTGCAACGATATATGATACATCAGTTTTGCTGCCGTCCGTCCTTTCAATCTCAAAAGCCCGATACTTCCCACCAACCTTATCCGCTATCCGATGGATGGCTTTTATCCCGCACCCCAATTTATTAACCCATTCGTGATGAATGTCTTTAAAATAATCGTACATGAAGTCAAACTCATTATCGTTTAATGCAGAGTTGATGGCATGGGAGTACAGAATTTTCTTAGCGTGTTCCTGAACTGCTTTATCGGTTTTGAATCCTATTCCGTTTATGTTGTACTTAACTGTCATTTAAGTTTTAATTAGCTTATAGTAATCTTTAATATTATCAACGTGATAACCAACGGTGTGTATGTGTCCTAAATTCACCAATGTTTCAACAACACTTATTATACATTTGATAGGGTCTTTTATAATCCTTTTCCCCGCTAATCTAAAAATATAATATCCTTTATCCATTAAATATGAATCTCTTTTGTAATCACTTTCTTTGTCTTTGTGCCAATACTCACCATCACATTCTATAATAACATTTTCAAAAACAACGAAGTCAGGAAAGTATCTACCGATTTTGATATTATGCCTAAAATCTATATTAATTAACGTAAGGGCATCTGCAATTAACTTTTCAATTGATGTATATTCTCCGCTATACTGATTGATACCTGACGGTTTTCTGTTTTCTAATATCTCAGGTTTGTTCTTGTAAGTTTCAATGAGTGTTTTACTTATTTTATCCAATATTTCAGGATGCGCTTTATATGTTTCAGTAAGCGTTTTACTTATTTTATCTTTTACCTCTTGTTTACTACAAGGGTTTCCACCTGATGAGATTAGTTTTAAATAGTGTCCTTTATGGTATTTTTGTTTTGAAGTCATACGAACTTCAAAAGATATACCGCAACCACATTCACAATTCACGGTTTTAGTTGGTAGTTTGTTCCAAGCGGGTTCATTTCTTTTAACCCCTTTATTAGAAGGTGAACGACCAATTAATTTTTTTCTTAATTTTTCTTTTACTTCATCTGTACGTGCTACACCGATTTGATTTTTATGTAATTCTAATAAATTATCTTTTTTGAAGCATCCACAAGAAAGAGTACCTTGCGTAATAGAACTTGTACTTATTAATTTTGTGTTTCCACAATTACATTTGCATAACCATAAAGATTCTCTATACTTTGAGTTTTTTTTCTTCTCATATCCATGAAAAGAAACAACTGTAAGTCGTCCATACACATTACCTGTTATATCTTTTTTAGGAATCATATTATTATAAAAAAGAGCCTCCGCACAGACAGGTTGCGATAATACAATTCTAATGAAAGAAGGGTATTCCTGTCTGACGAAGGTTTATTTTAAATTACTTATTTGAGTTGATTTTTTTCATTGTATGTATTATCGCATTACAAATTTAAGATTAATAATTAACGGTATTGTATGTTTTTATTAACAATATCAGTTTAGAGCTATGGTATATTCCTATCATATTATTTTACTTCTAAAAATATTTGTATTTTTTCTACTGAGTTCCTGTATCTATCCCAATTAACCTTAGTTCCGTCTTCCATAATATAATTCGGTTTATTGAATTGCTTGAATATGAAATCATCCCCTTCTTTAAATTCAATTTTCATTGTAATATCAATTAATCCAATTGTTGTATATTGGTAATCTAAAGTTCCTGTATCTATCGGGTCAGTAATTTCAGTATCACCTATTTTAAATTTTTCAAAACGTAAATTGATACCCTTCTTGTAGAGAACTCTAATACAAGATATTTTGCCATCACAGGGAAACACATCGTCAACATCTTTGAATTGGCAATCTACTTCTATGAAGTCATAGGTCTTAGCGTATTTACTTACTTTCATGTTAAATTATTTAATTAACCATTTAACCTCGAAAGGCATTTGTTCAATTATCTTTTTTGCAATAGGAATAGATAAAATCCTTTCTTTCATTTCTTCGTATGTTATTTTTTCATTTACAAAAAATGTAGATACGCAACCATTTCTTTCATCAATACAACTTCCTCCTATTACTAAATATGTCCAATAATTTCCGCAGTTAGAAAAATGAACTTCTCCCTTTCGTAATTTTTGTCCAACATAAGGGTCAAAAGGAATATCCTTGAAGTATAATTTACTTTTACCCATACTCTCACCTATTAAATCCCAAAAGTAATGCCCTGCACTACGTAGGTCTGTACCAAAATAATTCATATTTTATTCTTCTTTAGTTATATCGTAATCAATTGTTTTATTGTAATCAGTTGAAGCCATGTTTAATAATTCAGGATTATCATGTATGTTACCTTTTATCTCCAAGCTACTAACCCAAGATGCGTTTTGCATTTCACTTAATCCAATGTAGAAATGCACTTTTTCTTTTTTTAAATCGTCTTGATGTGTATTTACAGCAAACCCCCCGCCTACTCTGAATACTTTGAACCATTGATTCCTTTCTGCATAATACAAAATATCACCTTCACAGATTTCCTTACCGTTCACATCATTTATTCCTATGAATTGTCCGATAGTTTTAGCGATAACTCCAACCCACTTGTTTTCATCTAACTCAAAAAACCAATCATCTCTTTTGCGTTTTATAGTTCCTTTTGCAATAGTTAAACTTTCAACCCATTCATTTGTATTTACTGTTTTTGCTCTAAATTTTGTTTCCATATTTTTTATTTTATAGTGGTTCAGTTCCTTCAACCTCAAAACAAACTACTTGTTGGTATGAAGTAGCTGCTTGACATAAACGTGTTTGTCCAAAAATTTCTTTTGGTTTCAACTCGTATTCTCTTTTTATTTTACAAAACATATTATCTCCATTTGGTTTACTGAATATACTGAAACATATCCCAATTTCTTCGTAAAGAGATTTATATTGTCTTCTCGAAATAGTTTGACCATCTTTAAGCATACTCAAACTAAATTTTCTTCTTTTTTTAATTAATGCGTATATCATATTCTATTTTTTTATAGGCTCTAATTCAAGTTGTAAACATCTTGCATTTATTAATAATGTTTTAGCATTTTCTTTATGCTCTTTGTATTTAGGAATCCAATGATTAAAATTGATACTTCTAAATTGTCTTATTCTATTTGATAAGAATAGAATCTCTTGTTCTCGTTCTGAGATGAATTTTTCTATATCCATTTTAAATTATTGATTTATCATCACCTTCGGGTAAAGGACAATTATCAGGCATATCAATTGGGTTTTCAGGCATTATTACGCCTTCATCAGTTGAAATACATAAAGCATCTTCAATTCTCGTTTGAGAACCATCATATCCGACTTTATGATAGCCACAATAAGCTATCTCTGAATCATGTTCCGTAACCTTGTCTTTATCGGTTACAATTCCCATAGTGTTATCAAAAGCCTTGTAAGGACACCAATGACAACCTGTTATTACTGCTATTTTACCTTTCATTTTTTTTTACGTTTTAAATTAGTTTTATAAGTAGAGTAAAGGTTTACAATCATATAGAAAACATAATCAGGTGTTGCTTTATGTTCAAGTAATTTGGATTTACTAATTTCCATAACTCCTGTTTCATTATTAACTCTTGCTATTAATGGTAACTTTATTTTGATTCTATCTTGGAAAATTTTATTATAATAATCAATACTAATATTCATTTCATCTGATGTAAATGTACCCGAACTTAATTTATCAAACTTGCACGAAAATTCTTCTGCAAATTTTAATAGTTCTTTAATTTCTCTTTTAGTTTTAAGCGGCAATTTTGACTTAATAACTTTTTTTTGTTTTTTAACACTCATGCTTTTTGTTTCTTTGATAATACCCAATTTAAAGTTATACTTTGTAGTAGAAGTCTATCATATACAAGTTGATTAATAGGAACGTGAAGCTGAGTACAAATAGAATCCATTTGTTTATGAATACTTTTTAGTTTTCTACGTATTTGTTTTTCAGTTTTCATTTTAATGATTAATTTTCTGAGTACATTTTACAAATCTTATTGAATCGTTTTTCATCCCACTTAAAATTTCCAAAATATAATTTTCGTAGTTCTTCATACTCATCTTTAGTAATTTTAAAAACAGTTTCTTTTTTTAAATGAAATCCATTTTCAAGTAAAGGAAACAATGTTATGTAACAATTTTTTATTCTGTCCATAATTCGTACAAATCCATAAATGGTGTCTATTTCAAAAACATTTCTCTGAAATTGATACTTTACAGATATGCTTCTTTTCATAACTAATTTAGGTTCTGATAGAACGCAACTGTTTTTGAAAGCTGTAATAATTTCGTTTTTAGCCGTTGTCATTTTCATCAAGACGTTCTTCTAATTTTTTTATTTTGTATTCTAAACCTTCAAGGTAGTTAACTAAATCCAACCTGTCGGGTATTCCGAGTTTATTTGCTTTTTCAGTCAAACGTTTACTTTCTTTTTCCGCCCACTCTCTCTCACATTTCTCTTGATACGCCTTCAATTCTTCAACATGAGCCTCGAACCCTTCCGTTGAATATAAATCCCAACACGGGTCTGTTTTCCAACTGTGTTTTAAAGCAGTAATTTCTTCGGGTGTTCTTATTTTTAATGCTTCCATTTTTAATTTTGTTTTTGGTCTAATGTTAGTTCATACAAATGGTATTTATCTGTTTCCCATTTGTTCGCAAATAAAGATTCAAATGTAAATGTACCTATGAAGCTACGGTCATTTTCTTCCTCATTATACTCATGTTCTTTAAATCCATGATAAATAATTTTCTCATTATCCTTACCTACATAACCCATGTAATCGAATAGTTGTTGTGTTGCCTTCTCTCGTGATGAAGCAACAATCATTGGTCTATTACCGCAATTCTCATCTGTTATAATCCAAATATCCATGCACTAAACTTTTTTCGATTTTGAACTATAATAATTTTCAACTAACTTTTTCTTTTCGTTATAATCGGGAGAACCCATAAATCCAATATCTGCCTCGCAGCTACTAATGTATTTATTAGCTTCTTCAATTTCTTTTGGAAGTCTAATTAGAACATCACAAGTTCCATAACAATTATCATCACAAAGCGAATCAGAATCTTCTACTTCAAATTCATCTTCTAATGGGTTTAGTTTTTGTTTTTTAGCACTTTTTTTAACCTGATTTGCTAATCTTGTTAGATGTGAATGAAAATCATTTATAGTATTACATTCAATTTCAATTTTAATATTCATTTTTTTATTTTTTTATAGTTATTATTCTTTATAAGGTAATAAGTGTAATCCAATTTTTCTTTTAAATGAATCGAGATGGCTACAAGCATCATTCAACATCATTTCCATGTGGCTTCTATGCCGTTCAATGATTTGCTCCAACTCCTTTTCTGATTTTGCATCTTTAATTTCATCCAACCCAAGCAAATCTCCACCATAAAAATCACGAAAAGAAATCATTTCTTTTTTTATTTTTTCAATATCCATATTTAATGAGTTAAATTTGATATATCTACATAATAAGAATAGTCTGTGAA
>Ga0315284_10016235_pt1 | contig 10573 bp, 7 predicted proteins | sample YL17G09_16_MG_FD_203696 | JGI IMG/M metagenome (GOLD analysis project Ga0315284, IMG submission 203696) | Sediment microbial communities from Yellowstone Lake, YNP, Wyoming, USA - YL17G09_16 | ecosystem: Environmental > Aquatic > Freshwater > Lake > Sediment | place: USA: Wyoming | collected...
TCGGGCCGATCTCTTTCGGTGGCCATGGAGAGCTGGGGCGCCAAATCGGTGGTGATGAGTTCGGCGGATGTTTACATGGCCCTCCAGCGAGGGACCATAGACGGGGCCAACAGCGGCCTCACCACCTTCCGTTCCCGCAAGTGGTTCGAGGTCATCAACCATGTTCAGCTGCTGTGGGAGCTGGTGGCCTCGCTGGACATGATAGCCAATCTGAAATGGTGGAACAGCCTTTCCCCGGATCTGCAGAAGATCATCGAGGAATCCCTCCGATCGTCGGCCATCTGGAGCTGGGAAGAAGCCATGAAAGAGGTTGACGACGACATCAAGTTTTTGACCGGGAAAGGGTTGAAGGTCGTGGACCTCAAGAAGGCCGCCCCCGAGGAATGGGAGAAGATGCGGCTGGCCAATCTGGCCGCCCAGGAAAAGCTCGTCGAGCCCACCGTGAGCCCGGAAATATGGAAAGAACATGTGCGCATGCTGAACGACACCAAAGGGGCTACAAAAACATGGCGGCAGGTGCTGCAGACCATGAAATGGTAGCGGATGAAAAGGGGGACTGAGGCGTCAGCCCCGTCCATGGGAGGGACAACCGAAAGCGCCGGGAGGGTCCATGGCTGCAGGAAAGAAGGCTGCAAAGTTTCTGGGGGAGGTCATAGACCGGGCGACGGTGGGGAGCAGCATTCTGGCCGGGCTTTTTCTCCTGGTGATTGCTTTCTTGACCACCTACGAAGTCATCGTCCGCTACGCCTTCAACTCTCCGACCCACTGGACGCTGGATCTTTCCATCTACCTGCTCATCTGGTTCACCTACTTGTCCATCGCCTCTCTCCAGAAGAACCGGCGGCACATCCGGGTCGATTTGCTGATCAGTCACTTTTCGCCCCGGACCCGGGAAATCTGGGAAATCACCACGAACGCCATATTTTTATTTTTTATTTTATGGATGATTCCCCACGTTACCGAGTATGTAATTTCCTCTTTCGTAAACCAGGAATACGGCTGGTCCATGTGGCGGGTCTTAATGTGGCCCGTAAAAGCCGCTCTGCCTTTCGGGACCATCCTGCTGGGGCTCCACCTGATCAAAGACCTCGTGACCGGCTTTCAGGCCGTATCCACCCTTCCGGGCAAGGGCGACAAGAAGCGTGTTTCCGATCGGCCCTCCATCGTCGTACCCATTTTCTTGGTTTTCATTGCCGGGAGTGTTTTCGCTTATACCGTCAACGGGGGCCTGGGAATGTTATTCCTGATGCTGACCTTGCTGTTTGGGGGGGTTCCCATCTTCGCGGCCCTGGGGTTGACCGGCGTGCTGGGGTTGTTCCTGGTCATAGGGGGACAGACGGCGGTGAGTTCCTCTATTCCCACGGTGGGCTACAGTTCTTTGGAAAACTTCGCCCTGGTCTGCCTGCCTCTGTACGTCTTTGTCGGCCAGGCCATCTCCAGCAGCGGGGTCAGTGATGAAATTTTTGAGTCGGCCACCAAATGGGTGGGCCATCTCCCCGGGGGAGGGGGAATCGCAACCATCCTGGCCTGCGCCATTTTTGCCGCCGTATCGATTTCCAGCGTAGCTACGGCCACAACTATCGGTTTAATCGCCATCCCCGCCTTAGTTGCCCGCAGATATAACAAAGCCTTCACCTACGGCTTGCTGGCTGCGGGAGGGACCCTGGGGATTATGATTCCGCCCAGCGGAACCATGATCATCTACTCGGCAGTCACGGAGGAGTCGCTGGGCAAACTCTTCATGGCCGGAGTAATACCGGGCATTCTGCTGGCCTTGGCCTTCATTCTTTACTCCATATATTACTGCAAGCGGACGGGGGAATACGAAAAAATAGAGCCGGCGACCTGGCGGGAGAGACTTCAAGCCACGAAGAATGCCATATGGGGGTTACTGGCCCCGGTGATCATCATGGGGGGGATCTATTCCGGAATTTTTACCCCTCTGGAAGCGGGGGCCATCGCCACGGTGTATGTCCTGTTCATGATTCTGGCGCGGAGGAAAGTGAAACTTAGCCAGGTTTTGAAAATGGTGGGGGATTCGACTTTCGCCAGCACCATGATCCTCAGCATCATTGTCGGGGCGATGATCTTGGGGGAATATATGACCCTGACCAAAATTCCCGACCGGGCTATCGATTTCGTCTCCTCCTTGAACATGCCCCCCTGGGGAGTGATAGCCACCCTGATGTTCCTTTACGTCATCCTGGGTATGTTTCTGGAGGTGGTCTCCATTATGCTGATCACCCTGCCGATCGTCTACCCCCTGATCATCAAATTGGGGTATGACGGGATCTGGTTTGCGGTGATGATCACCCTGAACATGGAGATGGCCTGTATTACTCCTCCGGTGGGGTTGAACCTGTATGCCATCCAGGGGATTGCCCGGGCGCCCCTGGCGGATGTTCTGAAGGGAGTATGGCCTTTCTTCATTATCATGGTCGTATGGATGTTTTTTCTGGCCTTGTTTCCCACTCTGAGTACATGGCTGCCCCAGATTGTCGTTCCGGCGAAATAGAGGGACTTTGGGCACAGGAAAGCAGGTGAGGCCTAAAAACGGCCTCCTTTGCAATATTTTTCTACATTTCCAAGCGACGTCGCCAGCCTCCGGGCCAAAATACGCATTCCATTTTTGGACCGCAAAGGTTGATGATCTCGTAAAAAATAAAATTTATTAACTGCCTAAAATAATTGATTTTTGTGTCATTTTTTTCTTATTTTATGCAACTCCAAGTGGTAGAATATTCCTGTAAATTTAATAAATGGTAATAAATGGGGACGCCCTTAAATAATTCAATTGACACAGAGGGGATCGGCTGATAAAGAAGGGACTATGCCGAGATTAGCTCGCCTTGACGCTCCGGGAGTTATTCACCATATCATCATCAGGGGCATTGAACGCCGAAAGATCTTTAGGGATAATCGCGATCGAGAGAATCTTCTTGAGCGGTTGGGTAAGCTTCTGCTGGAAACAAAGACGGGATGCTATGCCTGGACATTTCTACCGAATCATGCTCACTTTCTTTTGCGGAGGGGCGAAGTTCCCCTCGCCACTTTGATGAGGAGATTGCTGACCGGGTATGTGGTCAGTTTCAACCGCCGTCACAAGCGCCATGGGCATCTGCTGCAAAACCGGTATAAATCAATCGTATGCCAAGAAGAGACCTATCTGCAGGAGCTGGTTCGCTATATCCACCTGAATCCACTCAGGGCAGGAGTGGTTCCAGATTTGGCCGATCTGAACAGCTATCCCTATTGCGGGCATAGCGCCTTGATGGGCAAGAGGAAACGGCCTTGGCAGAAGGTAGACTATGTTCTGCATTCCTTCGGTAAAAGGGTCCGTCGTGCCAGGAAAGAATATTTTTTATACGTTGAGGCGGGGGCTGAGCAAGGGCGTCGTCGGGATCTCGTTGGAGGGGGGTTGGTTCGCAGTCTTGGCGGCTGGGCAGAAGCGGAGAAATTGAGGTTAAGGGGTCAGGACCATATCAAGAGTGATGAGCGGATATTGGGGGATTCGGATTTTGTGGATTCAATCCTTGCGCAGGCGGAGGAGCCTTACACGCGGCAATGCGCGTTGAGAAGGCGGGGGTATGACCTGGAGAAAATTGCGGAAAGAGTTGCGGAGATTTATGGGATAAAGGTAGGGGAGGTTTTCGCGAGGGGACGCCAGCAGCGGCGGGTCAGTGCACGGAGTCTATTTTGTTTCTGGGCGGTGCGGGAAATGGGGAATTCCCTTGCTTCCCTGGCCATACGCCTAGGAATGAGCCCAGCGGGGGTTGGCTATGCCGTACAAAGGGGAGAGGCCATTGCTCACGAGAAAGGTTATCAGCTTATCCAATGAGATATTTAATTACTTAAGGGCGTCCCCCTTTACATGTCATATTCTTTAAAAAGAGGAGATTAAAAATGCCGGGGCCATTAGAGGGGATCAAAGTTTTAAGCTTTGCCAGGGCGTTAGCAGGTCCCTATACCACCATGCTCCTTGGCGACCTGGGAGCGGAAATTATAAAAATTGAGGACCCTCGCACGGGCGACATTGCCCGCTGGAACGGGCCTTTTATTCAAGGAATCAGCTCCTATTTTCTTTCCATTAACCGCGGGCAGAAGAGCATCACCCTCGATCTCCGCCATGAACGGGCCAAAAAAATCGTCTTCGATCTTGTGAAAAAAGTGGATATCTTGGTGGAAAATTTCCGCCCTGGGGTGATGAACCGATTAGGCTTCAGTTATGAAGCTATCTCGCGAGAGAACCCCCAGGTCATTTATGCCTCGGTTTCGGGATTCGGCCAAACCGGCCCTTATGCCCAGAAGCCGGCGTATGACATGATCGCCCAAGGAATGGGCGGGATGGTGAGTATCACCGGGGAGCCTGGAAGGCCTCCGGTGCGAGTGGGCTTTTCCGTCGGAGATATCGGAGCTGCCTTATTTTCTGCCGTGGCGATTTTAGCCGCCTTGCACGAGAAGGAAAAAAGCGGCAAGGGGCAGTGGGTGGATGTAGCCATGGTAGACAGCCAAGTAGCCCTTTGTGAAAATGCCTGCGCCCGGTATTTTGCCACTGGCGAGATTCCTCAGCCCTTAGGAACTTGCCATCCCTTGTTGACCCCTTTCCAGGTCTTTCCAACCAAAGATGGTTCCATTGTGCTAATCACGGTTCGCGAAGAAGAATGGCAGAGGTTCTGCAAAATAGCCGGACGGGAAGATCTTCTTTCCGATTCCCGCTTCCAGTCCCATAAAGACCGGATTGCCAATTATCAGGAGTTCGAATCACTGATGAATGAAGTGATGAAAACCAGAACAACGCGGGAATGGCTGGAAATGTTGGAGCCGGCTGAAATCATGTGCGGTCCCGTGAACAATATCGCTCAGGTGGTGGAAGATCCTCATATCAGGGAACGAGAGATGGTCATTGAAGTCGAACATCCTCGGGCGGGGAAGCTGAAGGTCCCCGGTACCCCCATGAAGTTCTCCCGCACCTCCTGCCGGATGGAAAAAGCGTCTCCGGATCTCGGCGCCCATACGGAAGAAATTTTATCCAGCCTTCTTAAAATGTCATCCGATGAAATTGAGGAGTTGCGCAATGAGAAAGTGCTTTAGAAAGTAAAAAGGCGTTCCGAGATTTAAGCGGTCGAGGCTTCAAGGGGGAAAATTTAAAGATTAAAAAATTCACCTGAATCCTTGAATCATCGAACCCTTTTCGTAATTAAAAGAGGAGGAGAGATGTCGGCAAAGAAAGTTGTTGCCTTAGGCGGGGATGGTGTCGGCCCAGAAGTCATGGAAGTAACTTGCTGGATTATAGAGAAAGCAGGGTTCGCCCTCGAAATTGCCAAACCCCTCTGTGGAGCAGAAGCTTTCAAATCCCAGGGAAACGCCTTTCCAGATGAAGCCAAAAAACTCTGCGCAGAATCTGACGCCATTCTCTTCGGCGCCGCCGAAGGCCCCTCGGTTGTCATCCTGGTCTACCTCCGCTGGTTTATGGACAACTATATCAATCTTCGACCAGTGAAATATTATCCAGGGGCTTACTCTCCTTTGAAGAATCCTGAGGGAATTGATTTTATGCTCATCCGGGAGAACAGCGAAGGCCTGTATCCGGGGAGGGAGGGGGATATTCCCTGGCTGGCCCAGAGGCTTTCGGACTATAAAGATCCATTTGGCCGGACTCTGGATTTTTATGGGGAAGGCAAGTTTGCTATACGCCTGATCACACAAAAGGGAAGCGAGCGCATTGCCAAATATGCCGTCCAGTTGGCTCAGGAGAGGAAATCGAAGGGTTTTCCAGGAAAAGTCACCTGCGTTACCAAGGCCAATGTCCTGCGTCAGTCCTGCGGGCTTTTCCAGAAGACCGTTGAGGAAGAAGTGCAGAGAGCCCCGGGTATTGCCTATGAGCATTTCCATGTAGATGATGCGGCCCGGCGATTGATTCGGTTTCCCAATAATTTTGATGTCATTGTTACTTCTAACATGTTTGGAGACATTTTGGCGGACGAAGCCGGGGAGGCGATAGGCGGGTTGGGAATTTCGCCCAGTGCTTGTTTGGGAGGGCAGAAACCGTATTTTGAGCCAGTCCATGGTTCTGCTCCGGATATCGCCGGAAAAGGAATCGTCAATCCCACGGCCATGATCCTTTCGGCCAAGATGATGCTGGAATATCTGGGGATGCGAAAAGAAGCCCAGACTTTGGAAAACGCCGTGGCGAAAGTATATAAGGAGGGGGAATATTTAACGGCAGACCAAGGGGGCAGGGCATCAACCCGGGATTTTGCTGCGGCTGTTTTGAAAGAAATCATTTGAATAGGGGGTCAAGGAGTCGAGGATTCAAGGGGAAAACTCCTACCAATTTTTCAGGATGTCTTCCCCGAACCCTTGAACCCAGGAATCCTGGAATCCTACTGTAGGAGATGCTATGGGAATGACTTTGGCGGAGAAAATTCTGGCCCGGGCCTCAGGGCAGGAAAAGGTTACCCCCGGCCAGTATGTTACTGCCCAAATTGATCTGGCCATGGCCCACGAGGGGCTGGCAGCAGTCTTTATGAATTTGGCCCGGGCGGGCTGGACCAAAGTGTGGGACCCTTCCCGCATCGTAGCTATCTTAGATCATTATGTCCCGGCCCCGACCGAACGCTCGGCTGAGATTCACAAAGTCGTCCGGGCAGCGGTCAAGCAATGGGGAATCCAACATTTTTATGGAGAAAGGGCAGGCATCTGCCACCAGGTTCTTCCAGAGAAAGGGCATATCCTCCCTGGAATGCTCATTGTGGGCACTGATTCTCACACCACCACTTATGGGGCCTTCGGAGCGGCAGGAACGGGAATCGGATTTACGGACATGGCCTACGTATTTGCCACGGGCAAGCTGTGGTTCAAAGTCCCGGAGACCATCCGGTTCGATCTTCAGGGAAAACTTCCCAAAGGAGTCATGTCCAAAGATGTTATCCTTTCCATTGCAGGGAAATATTCCGCAGATGTAGCCCAATACAAGGCTGTCGAGTTCATAGGCCCGCTGGCGGAGGAAATGAGCCTGGCTAGCCGCATGACCATGAGTAACATGGCCGTGGAGATTGGGGCTAAATTTGGTTTCTTTATACCCGACCAAAAGGTTTCTGATTTCCTGCAAGGGCGGGGCCAAACCTCTTTTCCCCTGATCTCCCCAGATGCCGACGCTCCATACGAAGCTATCTACCAGATTGATGTCTCCTCCCTTGAGCCCCAAGTCGCCTATCCTTATTCCGTTGACAACGTGCGGCCAGTCTCCGAGGCCCGGGAGGTAAAGATTCATCAGGCTTTCATTGGCTCTTGCACCAATGGCCGTCTGGAAGATCTGCATATGGCGGTAAAAATTCTTAAAGGAAAAAAAGTGCATGCGGATGTGCGTCTTTTGATCATCCCTGCTTCCTGGGAGATTTATCAGGAAGCCATAAAGGATGGAACCTTAGAGGCTCTCATCGATGCAGGCGCTGTGATCGGCAATTCCTCCTGCGGGCCGTGTTTTGGGGCTCACATGGGTCTTCTCGGTTCAGAGGAGAATTGCATCGCTGCCATCAATCGGAATTTTAAAGGGAGGATGGGAAGTCAGAAAGCCCAGGTCTTTCTATCTTCTCCCGCTACAGTTGCGGCTTCTGCATTGGAAGGGAAGATCACGGACCCGAGGAACTATCTTTGAAATGCGGAAGGCAAAATACGAAATAGGCAATGAGGGAAAGCCCTATTAGAGGGAGAAAAGAATGGAGATTATAAGGGGCCGGGTCTGGAAATTCGGGGATAACGTGGATACGGATGTGATCACTCCGGGGATTTATGTAGACGCCCCGATGGAGGAGATGAAGAAGCATGTGCTGGAGGCTCTGAATCCCCGCTTTGCCCAAGAAGTGAGAGCTGGGGATATCCTCGTAGCCGGAAAAAATTTTGGTTGCGGCTCCAGCCGGGAGACGGCTCCGGATGCCATTAAAGCTCTGGGGGTTGCCGCAGTGGTCGCCGAATCCTTCGCCCGCATCTTCTTCCGTAACGCCATCGGGATCGGCCTTTCCGTCCTCCCCTGTCCCGGCGTGGCCTCTTTATTTCAGGAAGGGGAAGAAGCTGAACTGGATATCCTCCAGGCGAAGGTTAAAAACCTCTCCGCCGGAGCAACCCTCCATGGGCAACCGCTTCACGGCGATATTCTGGAGATCCTCTCCCAGGGGGGGACTCTTCCCTTACTCAAATCCCTGGCGGAAAAAGAACGGATCCCCAAACCATAGGAGGTCAGGAAGGAGGTCTGTAGATGTTTGATGAAACCAAAATGGAAAAATTAGAAAAGCAAAACCAGGACTGGAAAACGGACTGCCTGCAAAAAAGCCTGGACAAGATTAAAATGAAGGCCGATCATTTTCCAAAACAGTTTTATACGCCCCTAGATATCCGCGACTTCGATCATGCTCGGGATCTTGGATTCCCCGGGGATTATCCTTTCACCATGGCCACTCATCCCACAGCCATTCCCGCAGAATTTTTAGTGGGGGCGCGGGCGCGCTACTCCGGTTTCGGAACCCCCGAAGATACCCGCGATCATTTTAAATTCCTGGTCTCCAAGGGATTCGCTGGCCCGAGCATTGCCTTTGATCTGCCGACCCAGATCGGCTACGATTCCGACCACTCCTTGGCTCAAGGAGAGGTGGGGAAGATTGGGGTGGCCTGCTGCACGCTGCGGGATATGGAAGTTATTTTCGATGCTTTCCAGGGGCTCCCCATGGAAAATTTTCGCACCTCATTCACCTGTAATGCCCAAACTGTAGTCATCCTGGCCATGTATGTTGCTTTAGCGGAGAAGAAAGGTGTACCTCTGAAAAAACTTACCGGTACTACCCAGAATGACATTTTAAAAGAATATGTGGCCCGGGGAACCTACATCTTTTCCCCCGCGCCATCCATGCGCCTGGTGGCGGACACTCTGGTTTATGGCACGAAAACCCTGCCCCGGTTCAACGTCATGTCCATCAGCAGCTACCATATCCGCGAGGCCGGGGCTACGGCAGCTCAGGAGCTGGGTTTTATGTTCTCCAATGCCATCGCTTACATTGAGGCCGGACTCAAGGCCGGTTTGCAGGTCGATGATTTCGCTCCCCGCCTGAGCTTCCTGGGAGGGTGCGGTAGTCATTTCTTTCAAGAGGTGGCCAAATTCCGGGCGGCCCGGCGCATTTACGCCAAGCTCATGAGGGAGCGATTCGGGGCCAAGGACCCAGACTCCTGCAGGTTGCGTTACCCTTCCGGGAATGCAGCCCATACCTTTACGGTAAAAAAGCCTCTGAATAACATCGTCCGAGCTACTGTGCAAGCCATGTCCACCCTCTTGGGAGGATGCATGGGCGGCGGATTTGCCGTGCCTTATGATGAAGCCCTGGGCCTCTACACCGAACGCTCCCGGCGCATTGCTGACGACACTCCGCGCATCCTCAGAATGGAAGCCCGTCTGGGAGATATAATCGATCCCCTGGCAGGTTCATACTATGTGGAGTATCTCACCAACCAGATGGAGGAGGAGATTGGGAAGATTATCGAAAAAATCGATTCTCTCGGGGGAGCAGTGAAAGCCATTGAGAGAGGCTACATGCAGCAGGAGATCGCCCGGAGCGCCTACCAGTACCAGCAGGAGGTGGAGAGCGCAAAGCGGGTGATCGTGGGGATCAACAAGTTCACCGAGGAAGAAGAGCCCGTGGAGGGGGGAATGACCTTTGACCCCACGGTGGAAGAGCGGCATTTGGCCAGTTTAGCCAAGGTCAAAAAGGAGCGGGACAACCAAAAAGTCCAGGCGGCCCTCGATCAAATCCGCAAAGCTGCCGAAGGAACTGAAAACCTGATGGGACCGGTAATCGAGGCCGTCAAGCTCCAGACCACCATGGGGGAGATCTGCCAGGTTCTTCGAGAAGTCTTTGGAGAATATCAACCGTATACCCATTTATAATTCAATTTTATTGGACGCAGATGAACACAGCGCGGCAGAGCCGCAACCAAAAGAATAAATTTTGCTTAGTTTCAAGAGCAACCCAAGAAATCCCCTCAACCCCCCTTTCGCAAAGGGGGGTTGGGGGAATTTCAGACGCCAGTTTCCAAAAAATTTTGCTTAACAAAATTTCGAGATTTTGCACGTTGGTAGTACAGAGGTTTCAAGGATTCAGAAGACAGGAGTCAGAATCCAGAAGGGGGGCTTGATGTTTCTTCTCCATTTATTGTCTCCTGGCTCCTTGATTCTCTGGTGAAACAATCTTTTTCTGCGATGATCGGTGAAAACCTGTGCCTATTTAATGATTCTGGAGGATGAGGATGAATACGGGGAAAAAGATCAAGGTCCTTGTGGCCAAACCCGGATTAGACGGACATGACCGGGGCGCCAAAGTAGTGGCCTATGGGTTGAGGGATGCAGGCATGGAGGTGATTTACACCGGGCTCAGGCAAACTCCGGAACAGATCGTCAATGCCGCGGTCCAGGAGGATGTGGATGTTGTCGGCCTGAGCATCCTCTCCGGCGCCCATCTGAGCCTGGTGCAACGGGTCGTCCAGAATTTAAAAGAGAAAGGGGTCGGGGAGAAGATGGTCATCGTCGGCG
>Ga0315284_10016236_pt1 | contig 10573 bp, 6 predicted proteins | sample YL17G09_16_MG_FD_203696 | JGI IMG/M metagenome (GOLD analysis project Ga0315284, IMG submission 203696) | Sediment microbial communities from Yellowstone Lake, YNP, Wyoming, USA - YL17G09_16 | ecosystem: Environmental > Aquatic > Freshwater > Lake > Sediment | place: USA: Wyoming | collected...
GTCTTGAAGAGATATGTATTCTTCAACCACCTCACGTGGCGTGCGCAGAACAAGGTCTTGGGCAGATTTGATTGTCGCGGAATGTTGTGCGATTTGTTCGCTGAGTTGCTTGAGGTCTTTATCAATGTCTTCTTGTATCATGCTTCGCTTGGCGTATTCCGTGAAATTATTATCGCCGATGGAAATAAGGTTCAGCAACAGGTTGTAAGAAATCTTGAACTTACTAGAAAGGGTTTGTGGCATTCCGTGCATCATTTTTTTATACGAGGTGCAGTCGATATTTGAAAACAAATTATTCAAGTGGATCACATTGCCAACGCTGTCAATACCACGACGACCCGCTCTGCCCGCCATTTGCGTGTATTCATGTGAATACAAATTACGCATAGTATTGCCGTCAAACTTGGTTGAGTTGGTGAATACGACAGTCTTCGTCGGCATATTGACCCCAATGGAAAAGGTTTCTGTCGCGAAAAGCAACTTGATATATCCCTTGGCGTACAGAATTTCCACCATTTCCTTCAAGACAGGCATGACACCTGAATGATGAATTGCGATGCCTTTTTCAAGAAGTTTCACCATTTCAACATATTCCGGCAAATGCAAATACTCTTGGTGATTGGGGAGCTTGCGGATAATTTGTTCGCATTCGCGTTGAATAGTATAACCAACCTTTGAATCAAACTCCAGCAAATCTGTAGTAATTTCCTTTGCACATACTTCTAGTTGTTTTCTTGAGAGGACAAAGCATAACGCGGGCAACATGTTGTTTTCTACCATGTGTTTGCAAACCTGATTGAGTACGTGCTGTCTTTTAATTCGCACCTGCTTTGTCTCAAACAAGTCCAGCATTTTTCGCATCTTGTAATAGTGGGGCTCGTTAAAGACGCCAGCGGACGACTGAATGACAAACAACTTATCTGTCGTCTCGCGAATTTGTTTTTCCAGCTCCTTGTCGCGAATGGCTTTGTAAATACCAGTGTTGGTTGTAATGAAGGAGTAATGTGTAAGAGGGACAACACGATGATTCGTGGACGCAAGATATACGATCTTGTTGGTGGTAGTGTCGGTGCTCGTAGGTTGTCCTCTTGTTTCACACCACGACGCGAATTTTTCGGGCGTATCAATTGTAGCAGACAACATGACCATTTGTACGTGGCGCGGAAGCATCATGATACACTCCTCCCAAACTCGTCCTCTGTCGGGGTCATTGATATAATGCACTTCATCGAACACGACACACCCCAACTCATTTTCTAGGTCCATGTCAAATGCAATCAGGGATGAGCCTGCACCGCTCTTTTTATTATACAAGGTATTGAGTAAGATTTCAGTTGTCATGATAAGGACGTCTGCTTCTGGGTTGGTTTTGATGTCGCCCGTCAAAATGCCGAAGGAAATATGAGGATACTTGTGCGTAAATTCGTAAAATTTTTGATTGGACAATGCCTTAATAGGCGCCGTATAGATGACCTTCTTACCCTTTCCTACAAGGTGTTCAATTGCAAACTCTGCGCTGAGTGTTTTTCCACTGCCTGTATGCGCCGTCACAAGAACGTGATGGCCTTCGACGACTGCTTCAACTCCGTATTTTTGAAAAGTACTTAATTCGTAAGGGTACTTTTCAAAGTATTGTTTATACTTTTCTTCTTGTTCGGTGGGGTAAACATTGGGACAGATTTTTACCATATTAGTCGCGTAAATGTATTGGTGTATATAATATATGCGGTTCTCTTTAAGTAGGTTTGCTTAATATATCAGACCATTGTGGTGCGCCGTCTGGCGTATAATAGTCGTCATTCAATAAGCGGGGGCGTCCAATGTTTGTTATTGCGGATTGGGTGTTTTAATTTAAACACATTAGGGTACAGATGGTGGTGGGGGCATAGCCCCGCCTCATCCTCCGCGCATACCGCGCCTTCGCCCCCGTCCAGACTTCCTAGATTTGCATAGAGGGCAAACATTGCTGTATTTAATTCGTCGAGTTGTGCGTCGCGATTTGCTTAGTCTGCGCTTGTTTTGTCTACGTGTAGGCATTATACATATTGACAAGATAATATATTATAAATCCATGTATTATCTTGAATATAGCGCGTTAATTTTTTCTCTAGTATATTTATGTCAACAGAACCTAAAATATTTGAGCTAATGTTAGAACCACCAGCTGAAGCAGTAGGTAAAAAATGCTATGCTGTAGGATTAGTTACTGAAGAGAGAGGAAGAGAATTTCCACAAAAACGGCGCTATTTTACAACCAAGCCACCGCGTTATGTAGGATTATGTAGTGAAATTGAAGTATTACCAGATTATTCTAAAAATATATATTTTCGGAACAATTACAATGAAGAAATCCGTATACATATCAATGGTCCATTCTCTCAATTGAGCTCATCCAATTTAAATTCATCGCAAAAAATAGGGTTTATTGAAGTCGTTTGTAAACCCGAGGTTTCTTTACAAGGGTTGGCTACTAGAAAATTTAAAAGCTACTTTGATAGCATGCCTCGCGACGAACAAAAAGTTTTAACTCAGAGCATGAATGATAATGGCGTACGTGATATTGTATTTGGCGCACAAGAGCCAACCAAGGTGGGTGGGAAAAGACGTAAAAGAACAAGAAAAGGGACTAAAAGAAAGGTAAGAAAGAACCGCAAAATAACACGCCGACGCAAATAATATATTTGCATGCTAAATAGGTTTAAAGAGAACACTCTTTATATAACTATGTAGTGCATGCATGGGCGTGTGCAATACATCAATGTTCTTGTAGCTCAGTTGGTTAGAGCATCGGTCTTATGAAATTTTCGAAGACAGCCGAAGGTCTGCGGTTCAACCCCGCACTGGAACACGAGAAATGTATATATTATAAAAAATGTCGATAGTTTATAATACCCGGTTAGCTCAGTCGGTAGAGCGCACGCCTTTTACCTTATTGATGGAAGTCAGCGTGTGGTCCAGGGTTCGAGTCCCTGATCGGGTGAGCATCTGGAGATCCAAGACAGCCTTAATGTCGAATTGACCTGAGCAAGTCATTAAAAGGTTCGAATGCGCGGATGGCCGAGTGGTCTAAGGCGGTGGTCTTAAGATCCACTATCAATTGATGCAAGGGTTCGACTCCCTTTTCGCGCAAAAAATGTATATATTGTTTATTTGTGTTTATTTCTTTGTGGTGTCCATATAATCTAGCAAGTAGATTATACCTAGGGGCATTATCATGGGGACAGCACCCCAAAAACCAGACCAAAAATAGTTTAATTGTTGGTAATAGCCTTTTAGACTGGAAAATAGCATAGTTTTGCGGAATATTAAATCTATTATAATTCCGTATATCGCTAAATAATACCACGTTGCAGGGAACCCGAATACTACCAAGTATAAGACGTAAAACAACGTCATCATACCGCCTGCTATAAACGTGGATTCCGCAGCTCCATGCTGGCGAAAATATTCTATTAACCCCCAACCAGTTTTGCCTCCAAAACTCCCAAACTTGGTTAAAACTTGCAACATTGCATCGCCAATGAACCCGGTAAAACATGCGATAGATATATGTTTCAGTGTGGTTGAGCAATCTGTCATTTAATATAGTGAAAGATTATTTTGGTTTGGTTTTTTAAAAAATATAAAAATGTCGTATAAATATGCTCTCGTAGTGTAGTGGTTATCACTTTAGACTTTGAATCTAAAAACCCGATTTCGAATATCGGCGAGAGCTTAATATAAAACAAAATAAAAAATTACGGAATGAGTTTGCCGTAAAGTTACTCAATGCTTCTGTAGCTCAGTTGGTAGAGCGTAAGGCTGTTATATGATGGTATTATTACCATTATGCAAAGACCTTAAGGTCCCCGGTTCGAACCCGTGTAGAAGCGCATTTTATATACACATAATAATTAAAATACTTATTATGTATTTCTTCTCTTATTTAGATCAACCCATATTTTACGCGCCGACTTTTCTGATGTTATTTTTACAAGATGAAATGGAATAATAATTATGTTTATTAACCATCTCATTGTAATTATTCAGATCTATATCTTTATTATTAATTAATTGATACAATTTTGCTATTGGGTTTTCGGGATGCAAAGTTTCGCATACAATATTATTTACAATGATTTTATCATACTTTTCCATCAATACATTGTAAAGAACTCTTCCATCATATTTAAGTTTGTGCACATTCTTCAGTTTACCGATAAACGAATCAGCTTTTATCATTTTATTTTTGTAAAACAATTTATGGAATTTACTTAAGATTGTTTTTTTTGATGGAATGTTGTTTCCTAAAGAATTTTTATCAAAACAAACCAAATAATCACCCAAAGAAATAGTTTTAGTTATGGCAATTATTTTTTTTGAATTAATAGTATGAATATTCGGTAAAATGGTTTCAATTGAAATTATTCCTTGATCTGTTTGTATAGGTGTCCCAGCTGGAAAGCATATGTCAGATATTATATTAGATTCTGGGTTTACAGCATATATTAGTGCAAATGAATTTGCGTCGTAGTGTGGTAAATAATGACAATGAACGACTGACCCGATGTTTGGAATATAGGGGGAATTAGTGGTGTCTTCGCTAGAATAATACGGCCAAGTAATAGCAAAAGACACAGATGTTTGAGGACCAATTTGATAAATGTCACGGCTGTATGTATGCGATAAACCAACTATGTCATTGACTGGTGGTCCAGTGGTGTTGTTAAATAATGATAATGCAGGATAAGAAAATCCACTAGTAAGATGAAAATGAAGAGGATGTGAATCTGCAGTATCAGCATTTAAATATGTCCAAATTTCAGTTGATCTTAATTTTGTAGCAAACACTTTTAGGTTATCATTGGAAAATCCATCATACAACCCAATATATGTTTGGTTAGTTTGAATTATAAGTTGTCCGTTGCGTCTAGGACACAAAATAGGTTTTTGCACATTTGGATCACTTGTTGCATAATATGGATAATTAGTTTGAATGTAATTATCATATACACCATATAAAAATTCTTCGTCACACGGAGAATCCACCGAGCAACATGGTCCCGAATTTGGGAGAGGCGGTGTATTATTAATTAAACCAGCCAAACTTTTACCCATCATTTGTAATATAGCCCATCTTCCAAGTATTCGTATACAATATTTTGAACTATTTATTGTTTTTATAACTGCCGATTTAAGATAACTTGTTGTGCCATTTAATAAGCCTACTCCATATGGAAAAAATGACCAATCAAAAGATAACAAGTCGTATGCTGAAAATATTTTTCCGTTTAAATTTATATTGGCGCTCCTTAAACTATTATTTAATAAATTTATCCATTGTTGAATATTTAAATTTACTCTTATATCAGTTGGAGGTAGAGTTATTGTAACACTAAAAACAGGAACTGACGTGGTGTCAGAATATGTTATATTATCCTCAAAAAATTCAATAGTATACGTGTCATTTGATATCATGGCAATGTTAATATAATCATCATTCGTTTTTGTAACCCTAAATTGAGAACTGGGAAGAACCTTTGGTTTATAATTATTAGGATACTTAATATATTCAATAAGCGCCTCATTAATATCAAGCTCTTCTGAGTTCCATATATCGGCGCGGAGGACACCTGAAGAACAAACCTCTGTCACGCCATATACATTATTACCTGTACCATTCGTTATGTAAGCATTCCCTGGTCCGCCATTAATATAATTTATTTGGTTATCAAATAGGATGAAAAAATTTCTTGACGGAGTGTTTAAATTTACTTTTGGAAGGTTATAATAATATTTGGGATTTAAACTACTAAGATAATCACTATCAATTGAAGGTGGTATTCCATTTTTATAAATAATATTATTAATCGTAGTTAATGTATTTTGCATAGAAATAGAGTTGTTGCCTGAAACATTTGTGATATACAAAAATGGTCTTATTGTATATGTGGTTGGAATTGGACAACGTCCATTGATCGTGGTTTGATTTATCTGTGGTATAAGTGATATAATTGGATAAGTTAGAGCTGTTGGACTTTGTTGTTGATTTTGGTATGGTGGTGAAGAATTATCTGGAATCGGGGAAGGCCATGGTGTTGCTGAAGAGTTTGAAAAATCAGGAAAAGTACCGGTGGTAGCGTCTGTCATATTCAAAACTAATGATAAATCATAATCATATGCAAATAAATAAGCGCTCGTGATATTTGTTAAATCTAAAAGTATTGATATGCGACCACCCACAGGCACATAATATAAGGTAACTTGCGCTGGCGCACAAAGTCCTTGGTCGGTTTGAATTGCATAAAATGGTAAAATGTTTTGATTACTATCACATACACCTAAATAAAATGCACGATAATTTGCAGATGGGTTCAAAATATCAATTTTAACAATATTTTTGTTAGTAGAATGCATTAGAATATTTGAATATGGAACAGATGTTAACGATGGATCCGTATACCATTGAATAGCAGATATTCCATTAATGATTGTGAAACAAGAGTGATTTGGACCTATCGTTAAATTTCCAAATATTTGACGTCCTTCTGAATCTAAATCCATATCCAAGCAATTGAGAACAATATGATTATCTCCGTAAGTAAATAAATCAGTAAGTGGTTTTGATATATCATCTGTAATAATTATAGACCCCATTATGCCAGTATATACTAAAGAAGCATCGCGAAACTTGCTATGTGAATGATACCAACCTAATGCGGAATTATTTTTAATTACCGGAAATTGGATATTTACACTAGCGCCGAGTGATGTACTAGGTCCAAATACTCCAAAAGCTGATGCTCCGTCAACTAAACCTGTGTTCACAAATCCATGAAAATGTAAATTAGTTGTAAATTTTGTAGCATTGCTAAAATTAATTAATGGTGCACTTCCTTGTGGAAATAATAAAGTTGGAAGTCCAAAACTATTAGACGATGTCAATACATCATCAACATATACATTGCTTCCGAATATCGGCTGATATTTTATGTCAGTTCCACTTTCATCAGCATCAGGTGAAAAACGATGTGTGGTGTTCACAATTTCTATTTTCACGTGATTATTTATTGATAAATTTGAAAAATCAGTTAACGGAGTAATAGGCAAAGTAACCATATTATATTATATAATATTTATTTATATAATATTTTTGACATCATTGTAAAATGAAGAGACACAGCTTCCCGTGTTGTTCATTTCAAATCGAACATTTGAAATAATCAACTCAATAAATTTACGTCACTATTATTTTGCTGTAATATGCCCATAAACCTAACCCCACAAAACATTTGCTTATTAAATCTAAAATATTTGTAAGTGCATTTTTCAGTTGTGTGTCAAACATATATACCACACCATATAGAGCCCAAACTACAAAATACAGCCCAAATATCCAATTGTTGGACGCTGACCACTTGGGCATAATGAATTTTGCATAAATAATTGCGAACATTAAGAAAAATGCAGTGAACCCGCCAATTAGACTGGTATTTCTAGTGGTAATATTTGTTTCTCCTAAATAGCCGAATGTTAACATGATATAATTTAAAACTACTATCGAAAAATATGTAAAGACATTTATAGCAGTTTTCGAATTGTTGGATAAAAATATGCATAATACTAATAACATTATTGGCGTGGTAATCGACCAATCTACGTATCTATACGTATTTATTTTATCCCAATTCAAAGGCGTATTTGTATCTTCCGAACGTGTAATTTCAGCCATAAATAGAGTATAAAAGTATCCAGCTATAATACTAATCGCGGTTTCTAAATTCATAACATGTGAGGTATATGTGCTAGCCCGATCTCGTAATGCCTCTATAAAAGTAATAGTACCTGTTGTTATTAATAAAATATATGTTATTGCAAAAGTGCCTTTAACTAATGAATTTAACTCTCCTATCATATTCAAGTATATACTATATTATGAAAAAAATATGGTATTGCGTATAAAATTTTGTGTTATTATGTATACGTAAATTATGAACGACGAAGCTGTTGTATGTTGCCCCCATTGCAATGGATTTATTATCATAGAAAAGTTGAATTGTGGTATTTTTCGTCATGGTACGTATAAAGATGACGGAAAACAAATAGACCCGCATTTGTGTAAAGAAGAATGCGAGGAATTGGTGGAAAGTGGTGAAATACATGGATGTGGTAAACCATTTCAAATCATCGTTGTTGACGGCAAAGCGGAAGTATTAATATGTGATTATGTTTGAGCTTTATCTTCTGCGAGTTCTCCTTTTTCTGGTACCGCGTTTCAGGGTTCGCCGACCCTTTCGCGAACGTGTCCCTTTTCGGCTTGCACGCCTCCTAGCGCGACGCGACTTCTTGCCACCACCGCCACGGAGCCCCGTCGGTTTATTTGTATTAGAAATTGGACAACCAACGAACATGCTGTCTTTATATTTCATATTAGTAACATTCCACCTTGTTAGGTCTTGATCAAACGAACGTGCTTCATAAAACATACGAAATATGTTGGTGGCATGAGAGACGTCCCAATTTCCAATAGGTTGATTGAATGCATCTGCGCTTTCAAACATGCGTTCCAGGTAGGTGGCATTAGATACGTCCCAATTCCCAATAGGTTGATTGAATGCAAATGCGTGTGAAAACATGCTCCCCATGTGGATGACATTGGATACATCCCAATCTCCAATTGGTTGGTTGAAGACACGCGCAAAATTAAACATGTTAACCATGTTGGTTACTTTGGATACATTCCACATTCCAATTGGTTTGTTGAATTCGCGTGCAGCATAAAACATTTCCAACATGTTGGTGACATTTGAGACATCCCACCGACTAATGTCATCGTTGAACGTTTCCTTATATTTGAACGTCATATGCATGTTTGTCACGCTGGAGACGTCCCAGTCGCTGATATGGCCGTATCGTTCTAGAGCTTCAGCACGATTCCTGCACCAGAGGTCCACTGCTGTTTTAATATCTGCATCGGTTCTCCACAGCTTCTTACTCGGCAACATGTCTCCAAAAAGGGCTGGGGTGTGAAGATCATTGACGATAGGATATTTGGCTGGGTTTGTTTTCTTCATCTGATACAAGGTTCGGGCCAATTTAAGTCGTTCTTCTGTAATCATGTTTTCAGGAGGGGCGGGCGGATATGATGCCATTATATATATATAATATATACATATAATAGTTTGAAAAGGACTATACCTCATGATTTATAATTTATTTTGCTTAACATTTGCTCGTCGCATTTATCTTCTGCGAGTTCTTCTAGCACGGCGTTTCTGAGTTCGCCGACCTTTTCTCAAACGCCTTCGGCTTACGCGCCTCCTAGCGCGACGAGTCTTCTTGGCACCACCGCAGAGAACACAACCACTGGATGCAGGCTCTTCACGCCTATACAACAAAATTGCTGGTGCATTCTTAGGTCCCTCCACCATACCAGATGACTCGAATATCGTAGATCTCCCGTAGTTTGACATTTTGTCAAGCTTAGACAAATTCCACGAGACAAGAGATTGATTAAATGATCTGGCGTAATGAAACATATGATTCATATCAGTAACATTGGAGACATTCCACCTTCCAATAGGTTGGTTGAAGGCAAATGCGCCCCAAAACATGCCCATCATTTTAGTTACCTTGGATACATTCCATGCTCCAATAGGGTGGTTGAAGGCCCTTGCGTTATCAAACATGCGGTTCATAATAATTACATTGGATACATTCCACTTCCCAATAGGCTGGTTGAAGGCCCTTGCGTCATTAAACATATCTGCCATATTATTTACATTGGATACATTCCAACGACTTATGTCATCGTTGAAATTTTCTTTATCTGCGAAGAGACGACTCATGTCAGTGACACGGGAAACGTCCCAGTTACTGATACTACCATATTGTTTTTCAGCTTCAACACGATTAGTCGTCCAAAGATTTACGGCTGGTCTAATATCTTCATTTGTTCTTTTTATATTTGGAGAAGGCTTATTAGTGGTTGCTACAGGTGGCGCAATAACTTGCGGTGTTGGTGTATTTATCACCGGTGGATCTTGAAACCTTGTCGGTTTATTTGCATTAGAAATCGGACAATCGGTAAATATGTCATTATTAGCATCAACTTTGGAGACATTCCACGTCCTAAGAGATTGGTTGAAGGCAATTGCAAGATGAAACATGCCCTCCATGTCAGTAACATTGGAGACATTCCACGTTCCAATAGTTTGGTTGAAAGCAATTGCAAGATGAAACATGCCCCCCATGTCAGTAACATGGGAGACATTCCACTTCCCGATAGGTTGGTTGAATGCCTCGGCTCCAGTAAACATATCCTTCATGTTAATAACATTGGAGACATTCCATTCTCCAATAGGTTGGTTGAATGCTTCAGCTCCATTAAACATTGAATCCATATCAGATATCTTGGAGACATCCCACCCCCCAATATGTTGGTTGAAGACCTCTGCATACTCAAACATATGCGACATGTTAGTAACATTGGATACATTCCATGTCCCAATAGGTTGGTTGAATTTAGATGCATTAAAAAACATGTTAGTCATGTTAGTAACATTGGAGACATCCCACCTCCCAATAGGTTGGT
>Ga0315284_10016237_pt1 | contig 10572 bp, 6 predicted proteins | sample YL17G09_16_MG_FD_203696 | JGI IMG/M metagenome (GOLD analysis project Ga0315284, IMG submission 203696) | Sediment microbial communities from Yellowstone Lake, YNP, Wyoming, USA - YL17G09_16 | ecosystem: Environmental > Aquatic > Freshwater > Lake > Sediment | place: USA: Wyoming | collected...
TAGGAACATGCCGCGATGGGTTGGTGCACCTCGAAGCCAACGGCGTTTGTGTTCTCCGGGATGCCTGACATGGTACGCCCGTGGTTTGGTTCGCAGTGCGCGAGATGGAGATGAACGCGAGCAAGGGCAAGTTATTTGCGGCTGAGCTTCAAGCGTGCCAGCAACATGCATGTATCCCTGACCGCGCCCCTACTACCCCGATGGAGCACCCGCAATGAAAATCAATCCCGTAGGTCTCATCCTCTCCATGGTAACCGCCGCATGTGCGGAGAACATCATCTTCCCCGACGCGGCGGGTCTCATTGATGTGACCAAGCCACCCTACGAGCTCAAGGGTGATGGCGCAACCGACAACACCGCAGCTCTGCGCCGGGCTTTTACCGACCACCGTGGTAACAACCGTACGCTCTATTTTCCAAACGGCATTTACCTCTTCTCCGACCGCGTCAATATCAGCGGTGATGAACCGAGCCTTCCGCACAGCAATGACCGTTTTCTGAACATTCAGGGTCAGAGCCAGGCTGGTGTGGTTCTCAAGCTTGCCGATAATTCACCGGGCTTTGGCGATGCCGCGAACCCCCGAACATTTCTCTCCCTGTACGAAGGAGTATCCACCGGCGACGTGATGCACAGCTACGTGCGCAATATCACTGTGGAGGTTGGCAAGGGCAATCCGGGGGCCGCAGCATTCCGCTTCATGACAAACAATACCGGTGCGATGTACGATGTGACTATTCGCACTGTCGATCCGCAGAAGCGCGGCGCCATTGGATTGGATCTTCGCCAGAGCCAGAACGGACCTGGCCTGATCAGTCGCGTCACAGTCGATGGATTTGACTACGGCATCCGCACAGGCAACTCATTCAGCATGGTCTTAGAACACGTCACCGTGCGCAATCAGCGGATAGCGGGCTTTTACAATAACGGCGCGCGCACCACGATGCGAGGGTTTGTCAGCCGCAACAAGGTTCCTGCACTGGTCAACGACAGCCATGGTCACATCACGCTTATCGGGGCGGACTTGACCTGTGGTTCATCGAGGACGTTTCACCGGGCCGCGAGTCGACGCTTGAGATCGGACGCAATGAAACCGTATGGGCACGGCAGTACAATCCTGAAACATATCTGGCCGACATGATACACGTCGATGGGGGAGTGCTGTGGATGCTTGGCTTCAAGACCGAAGGGCGAACCACGCACATCGCCGCTGGTAGCGGTGCCAGGGTCGAAGTGCTCGGAGGGGTGAGCTATCAGTCGTGGGCAAAGCAGGAGCTTGATCCCCCGATGTTTATCGTCGATAGCACTTCACAGGCCTCGTTTACATTCGGGCTCTACCATACCGATCTTGCGTTTACAACAATTGTGGAGGAGACCAGAGGTGGTGTAAGCGCCAGGCTCCTGGGCAAGGACCTCTCGCCATATCATCTGCCGCTGTATCGCTCGGGGGCGGGGAAGAAGTAAGGACAGGGGCGGCACTGCCGTGACTTGAGGGACGGTGGTGATATATATGCTTACAAGTGCGAACTGACGAGAATTCCCCCAACGAACCAAGGCGGATGAATGTGTCGCGACGCGTGTGCCGGCTCTTGATGTCGAAGCTGCATTCCAGCGCACACCCTCACCGCCCCAGCTCAACCACAAACGCCGGATCGTAGAGTGCTTTGCGGCCGAAAACGAACGTGGTGGGTGTGGCAGCGGCTTTCACCGCGCCGTTTTTGAAGATCTCTGCAGCCGCGCGCATGGAAGAGTTCTGGACTTCGTCGTTCTTGTAGTGCAGGTTCATCGAATGGCCTACCTCGAGTTCTCCGAGGAAGGGCTGCTTTGCGTCCGAGTTGTCGCCGCCGCCGCCGTCGTGCCAGTTGACAATGTCCCAGTCCTGGATGGCGCCCAGGGCCGCCACGCGCGGGTGAAGTCGTCGCGCAAGTTCTCCATCTCACAGCCCAGCAGCTTGCTGTGGCGTCGTATCTCCTCGTAGAACGCGTCGAACGACTTGTTTGCGGGCCAGTTGCGCATCGGGGCGGCCACCACCAACTCGGCTATCTCCTGCTCGCACTTCTCTCGCCTGGTAATGCCCATTGCCGACTCAAAGACTCCCTTGGGATCTGCAACTTGGAACACGTGTGTCGATCTTGAGAGGCGATTCGAGATCCATGGAACGCCTGCGCAGAGCCAGCACTCTATGTTACGCTGGCACGCACCACAGACAGCCAGATGCCGCGCATCCAGCGGGACGCGGGCAAGTTCGCCGCTGAGGGCAGCCTTCCACGCATCCGGGTCATCGTGGTTGGAGTCGGTGAGAAAGACGATCACGTCAACGCCCTTGGCCCTCAGCTCGCAGCAGATCTTGCGCATCTCGCGACAGAGACTGTCCAGGTACCGCAGTGTCCCATCGGAGAGGCCCTGAAGGCTGAACCTGTTGCCGTCGGTGTCCTCAGCAAACATGAACACCGATTTCGGGTCAGGAGATGCATAGGAGAACAAGTCAAGTTTGGGTTCAAGAACCCGCACCGTCGCAATGGACCGAGCCCAAAACTATTTTCCTACCCAGGCCGAAGCTGTCAACACTGCCGCCGCCGTTCCCTCCTGCCTGAGGGACACCACGGTGTCGGCAGACTGCGCTGAGGCGCAACCCAAACAACCGCCATCTACAGTAGTTCCACTGTAGCGCGGCGAACCAGTACATCTTTGTCGTCAGAGAGTCATGGATCAAGTAACCGCACGCACGGGTTCTTCTTTCCAATCTCAAAGGGGCATCGTATGAAATTCGTGACACTCCGCGACTTGAAAAATTTCACCCCAAAGATACTCGACAATTTGCGCAAGGAGAACGAGCTCATTTTGACGGTGCATGGCAGCCCGGTGGCGTTCATGCTGCCGTTGACAGCAGACAATTTCGAGCACACGCTGTACTGCGTGAGAAAGGCTCAGGACTTCCTGAAAGGCAAGAAACAACGCCACAAGGCGGACGAATCAACGGCTGCCTTGATCGGTGCAGTCAAGACCTCCAAGGGTCGCACGCGCAAGCCCCGCCAAACCGTCAAGTGATCGACTTGGCGCGACACAGCCGTGGCCAAGGCCGCGCCCCAGGCGGAGAATGCTCGCAGCGGGGACGGAGCTTCATTAATACATATTAGACCGACGATTACTGGCGGGAGTGGCGAAGCGGTCACCCGGGTCACGATCTGCTAATGTATTAAAGTTGCTCCGTCCTTGCTCATGAGCGGTCAGTGCCGGAGATCCCCGCCCCCCCGAACGTGACCGGGTCAGTCTATCCTCTTGTAAACATTGATGAATCCAACGGTGTCTCCGGCCGGTACGGCGAATCCATGCCTCGTGAGCTCTGGCCGGGTGGCATCGGCGGAAGCCCGGTTGAAGGGAATCTTGACCAGAGAGTAGCCGGCCGGTACATCCCTGGCCTCTGCGAAGACGAGGACAGCCCATTTGGGGGGCGAGGAGAATTTCTGCACCCTTGCATGCCCGATCTTGCCGGCGACCACCTTGGCGCACTCCGAGTCTTCCCTGATATCTGGAACAACGAAGTACTTCCAGCCGACATAGTGTATGAGCACTTCGTTGAGAAACGGCGGCCAGACGCTGATCGCGTTGTCGGTGCCGCAGTCTTCTTGTGCAAGGAGGTCAAGAACCCTCTTCATCGGATCGAGAGGCGGGCGTATGATTTCGGCATATACAGGCCACCACCATGACAGAGCGGACTGCCTGTCGGAAAGAGGCCTGAGCCAGAGCGATACGGTCAGGACATTGTTGGACAAAGCGGCAACAAGAAGCCACGGGACAATCAGTCTTCGACGTGATTTCCTGGTGACCGCCGAGGCCGTCAACGATGCTCCCACGGATGGCTGGATCCTCGAGCCCTCGGTGAAGGAATCACCGGCAATGAGCGCCTCAAGCGCAAGTAGTAGGGGAATTGTCGCGAAGCCGACAATATTGGGGAAGTACCTGAGAACCGAGTACTTGAATTGCGATTCGTACCCTATCGCGCCGGCAGCTCCGACAACCTGAAGGACCCCCGCAATTCCCAACAAGTAACAAAGCGGATTGTCCAGAGCGCGCAGGATCTTCGCCCGCACATTCCGTTTCGCGGAAACCACTGCCAGCACCCCCCAGCCGATCAAAGGGGTACTGTTCGAGAAATCAAGATCGAGAATGCCTACCCTGCACCCTGTGACAAAAAGGGAAAGCCATTCCGCCGGGTTCGTGAAGAGCAGGTGCACGATGGAGTACTCGCCCGGTCGCGCATCCGAAAGAAGTGCATTGAAAACGGCCCAGGAGAGCGCCCCGCAGGCAAACGCGCCCGCGAGGACCGGCAGTGCCTTGTCCTTCTTCAACATGGCGTACACGCAGAAGGAACTCGCAATGCAGAATGCGGCCAACTGGTGGGTGTGAAAGAGCAGCAGCATGCAGACAAACAGAAGAACCGGGCGCATGTGCGGATGCTTGAAGCGATGATAGTACGTCCAGATGGTGGTCACGAATAGAAAGACGAGTATCGGGAAGTAGCGGGCGTTTCTTTGAAACAAGACAAACTGAGGCGCCACCAGAACCAGTGCGGCAATGAGGGCTGGGCAGCGACTGTGCCGCCTCAGAATAGAGTACAAGGGGAAGAACGTCAGAAGGCCGATGAGGGCGAAGAGCGCCCGTGCCCCCATGGTTGTTGAGCCAAAAACAAAAAGGGAAACTGCTCCAACGTAGAACTGCACCCAGGGAGCTTTCTTCGAGAGAAGCGAGGTGCTGACAGACGCGCAGTTGTCAAAGACCAGGAGGTTTCGCCCATCGAAGCCGTCCGGGACACCTTTCTGCAGCACGTTACGGGAGAAATCCACGGTGTCCGCCTCGTCACCCCACAAGACCGGGCTACCGAGGTTCCAGAAATAGGCGAAGGCGATCACGGCAACCGCAATACACGGTGCAACCCAGCGGGATGGGGTTCCGTGAGAAATGAGGCTGAACGGCATTCGCATTCTCAGAAGACCTTTGCAGCGCTTGGGTGAAGCCCCGAATCACCACGAAGCAGGTATGGTTTTGGGCAGTACACATCGGAAGCCGTTATGAAGAAAATAGTTTGGGTCATCCGGCTCCTCGGTGGGTATCCCCGGTGGGTTGTGGCCTCGGTATTGCGGTTCTGTCGGACGGACTGAACTGTCCGTTTATAGGCAGCAAGAGAAGAGGATTCTCGCGCAGAGGGGACGTCGTACGGATAGTGACCACGAAAACCCCTCTGTCAGCAGTCGGTCTGGATGCAGTGTCTGCCTTCTCTTGTCTTCTCTGCGCCTCTGCGCGAGAACGCTTGTCTCATGGAACTGGGGACTGAGCTTCACTAATACATATTGGACCGACAATTGCCGTCGGGCGTGGCGAAACAGTCACTTGGGTCATGATCTGCTAATGTATTAGAGTGGCTCCGTCCCTGTTCTTCAGCGCCCGCGTCCCCGAGCGGAAGACCTGCCGTCGCAACGGTCCAGCCCCCTGCGATGGCGTATTTTCACACTCCGTCGATATTTGCGGCCACCGGGCCACACCCTGAGCACTGGCACACCATGTCAAAGAGATCCGGTACTCCGTCCAAGAACACCACCTCTGACTCCTCGCCGACGGTTTCACTCAACCCAACTGGTCGCCACGAGATCTTCGGCAATAGGCACCTGAAAGGTCTTCTCCTCTTCACCGCCTTGGTTTACCTCCCGTCCCTCTTCGGCGGATTCATCTGGGACGACAAAACCTACGTGACGGAGAGTCCAATCATCAAGAGCTCGGACGGCCTATGGAAGATCTGGTTCACCAAGGAGCCGGTTGACTTCTGGCCGCTTTCGTACTCGCTTGAATGGTTCCGGTTTCACCTGTTTGGGATGAACCCGGTCGGGTATCACGTTGTCAACATCGTTCTGCACCTTCTGTGTGTGGCGCTTGTGTTCCTCATGCTCAAACGCCTTGTGCCACGCATGGCATTTGGTGTCGCGGCGGTCTTCGCGCTTCATCCGTGCAATGTTGAAAGCGTGGCATGGATCTTCCAGGCAAAGACGTTGATGTCTGCGTCTGGGGGCTTCGCCGCGATCCACTTCTTCCTGCGATACAAGGAGTCGGGCGACCGGAGGATCCTTGCGGCAGCAGTTGTCTCGTTTGCGTTTGGGATGCTATCCAAGTCATCCATTGTCATGTTGCCGTTTGCCATTTTGGCGCTGTGTGCGTGGAAAACACCCAAGCTGCGGCTCGCCACGGTTCTGCCATCGGTTCCGTTCTTCGCGGTTTCCGCCCTGGTAGGTGGAGTCTCTGTATGGTTCAACCTCAGTCGATCGATGGGCGGAACCACTGTTGAGCCGCGCGGACTGGTGGACAAAGTAATCATCGCGGGTAAGTGCTTCTGGTTCTACCTTTACAAGATGGTTGCGCCCTGGCCCACACTGTTCGTGTATCCGCGATGGGCTCTGGCCGGCCCGACGGTCGCCGCTGTGCTGTTGCTATGCGCGATAGTGGGCCTCTTTGTGCTGCTTCTGGCGTTTCGGAAACGAGTCACCTGGGCGCCGTTGCTTGGGATGTGTTTTTTCGTTCTTGGCATCTTCCCCGCCCTCGGTTTCGTCGATGTCTACTTCATGACGTTTTCGTGGGTAGCCGACCATTACCTTTACTTCGGCATGGTTGGCGCCTTGGTTGCAGGCGGATCCATAGGGGTCACGGTGATGCGGCCTTTTGGTCGTTTTGTCGGGAGGGGTGTGCTCGCCGTCGCGCTGTGCATGTGTGCCGCCCTCACGGTCGAATCCCAGCTAAGATTCACAAGTGAAGAGGCCGTGTGGAGGCACACTCTCCGATACAACCCCTCAGCCTGGATTGCCCACACTAACCTCGCGAACATCCTGACTCAACGAGGACAAGAGGAGGAGGGGCTGTCGCATTACCGGGAAGCGCTACGACTCAACCCCGATCGAGGTGAAACAGTTTTCAACACTGGTTCAACGCTTTGGCAGGCAGGACGCGCGGCGGAGGCGGTGCCGTTCCTCCAGAGATCCATCGAGCTGAATTTCATGCCTTCGCAGGCCCGTCTCTATCTTGCACAGTGCCTGCTTGATCTTGACAAGGACAGCTTGGCGCTCGTCCTTCTGGAAAAAGTTGCGGAGAAGAATCGTCGATCAGCCGAAGTTCGCTACTGGCTCGCGATGGCCTATGGGCGCAACGGTCAAGCGGGAAACGCTCTTGCCAATCTCGATACTGTCACCCAGTTGGACGAAACCTTCACGCCTGGCCAGGTGTGGTACGCAAAGGGCGAGATATTGTGGGGTTTGCGGCGCAAAGCGGACGCGCTGAAGGCGTATGACTTCGCACTGCGGTATGACCCGCAGAATGCGGCTGCGGAGAACAATGTCGGAGTCATCTACGCGGACATGGACAGTCTCGGAGCCGCAGAACTCCATTACAGGCTGGCGATCGGGCTACGCCCTGGGTTCGCTGAAGCACACCTGAATCTGGGTATCATCCTTGCCGCCCGAGGCAAGGATGCCCAGGCGGCGGAGGAGTTTCGGACCGCCCTGCGCTACAATCCGAAGCTCGCCGAGGCCGACACCGAATTGGGCAAGCAGCGAAAGCAAGCAGGGCGGTGAGAGCCAACATTCCGCGCTATCGGCGCGCCCGCAATACGCATCTGAACGCAAAATTTGCCGCGTTCATCCCTGTCATGTTGCGCGCCCCCGATCGGCAATAGGGGAGATCCCCGCGGTAGTGATTGCCTCTCATGATCTTGCGGTTCTGCGAATCAGAGACGGGGCCGAGCGGGTCGACTTGTGCATTGCCCGTGTAGGTGCCCGCCCAATCGTTCACCCATTCCTCCCACATGCCGACCATATCGTAGAATCCGTAGGGATTGGGACGCCTTCTTGCGACTGGTCGATTCGCAGTGTAACTGCCGTCAAAGACAAACAACTCATACTGCGAGATAATTGCCGTATCGGTTGATTCTCCCCAATAGAATGAGGACACCGTTCCTCCACGGCATGCGAATTCCCACTCTGCCTCGGTGGGCAGTCGGTATCCGTATGCGGATGTGTCAAGCTGCGGAGTTACGCCAACCGAGTATATGTAGGCCGTATCAAGGCCATCACGCTTGCTTCGTGCGTTGCAGTACAGCGCTGCATTGCCCCAGGCCACGCGCACAAGTGTGTCGGAGGGTTTGGTTGCGCCCAGCATCAGGGGATTGTACTCGAGTTCGGTGGTCTTCGTAGTATCCATGAGGAAATCCCTCGTGAAGCTCACCAGGTGGAGTGGCTGCGATCCACCATACAAGCCAGAGGCCGTATCCCCCATGGTAAACTGCTGCCCGGAAGACTGCACCCTCTTCATGCGCCCATTCCTGAAACCGGGAGCCCGGATCGAAGTGTTGCTCATAACAACATCCCCCGGCACGGTTGAGTCAACCGCTGTGATGGTAATCTGCTGGGAGTCGGCAACAAACCGAAGCGTATCGGTTGCCCCCTTCTGAACGCTGTCGCGCGGCCCACCAACAACACTGAACTTCAGGTTGTGATGTCCCGACGCCCCGGTGCAGTAGGCCGCGAGGCGAACACTCAAACGGTAATAGGAGGTGTCGGCTGGGAGGGGAATCGAGTTCCAAACAGGAGACGAGTTCCTGGTTGTGAACGAGTCGATCTCCGAGGTGTCGGCTGCGCCACCGGCACACCCCGCATCGGTGGCCACGACAGCCCAGTAGTATCCGGTACCAACCAGAAGTTGTCCGAAATTCCCAATGGCGTAGGTTGTTGCGGCAATCTGCTGTCGCTTTACGCCCGTCGAGAAGAGCGATGCCTTGCTGGTTCCGAGACAAATCATGTATGTCAAGGCATCGCCATCGGTGTCGGTACCGGTATAGGAGAAGGATTCCGTTGTAGCGTCGGTCTTGGTCTTCCCGCCAACAGGGGAGGTGAGCGCCACCCCCGGCTTGTGATTGAGGGTCGTGAATGTGACGACGCCGCTTGTCACCGAATCCTGTGGATGCGCCACGGGAATTGCCACAACGCGCAGAGAGTAGCACCTGTTTCCCTGCAGCGCAGCGAGGCTGGCCCGATGCGCCGTATCTGCCTCGACGGCTGTGTTGATTATGGTCGGCGTCGCACCATACCAGATCCGGTAGTGCACGGTTTCCACGTCAGGGCTTCCACCACCTTGCCATGTGACAATCACCGGAAGTCCGACCTCCGCTTGGGCATTGGCGGGCGAAATCACCGTGACAGGCAGCAGGGCTCGGCTTGAGTCCTGGACGAGTATCGCCACCATCAGCGTCGTGCTCTCTGGTGGTGTGCCATTGTCAACAGCACGGAACGTGATGCTGTCGTACATCGTGGCGCTCGTCCTCGTTGATGTCGAAAATCCGGGGGTGTAGGTGAACGCCCCGGTGGCGGTGTCGAAGCTGCCCGTGCCTTTGCCGTCGGTCCAGGGCGTGTTGAGAACCGGTGCGATGAAGCGAACCGCGTCCCCTGAATTGTCGTCGTGACGCGTGACGGTGAATGACAACGTTATTCCCTCCTTGACAGAAATGGTTTGTCCATTGCTCACGCCAGCAATGGACAGCGAGGGTGGCACATTGACGGCCCCGACGCCGACTTGGACGGCTGCGTATGCCGTGTCACTGCCGTCTGTAACGCCAACGACTACGCGGTAGAGCCCGACCTCCCCAAGTCGCGATGCCCAGGAAAACGCCGTGTCGATCAGAGTTGCGCTCTGGGCGCGTGGGAGACTGCACGAGTCGACAAAGTACCTGAGGCCGTCACCATCGGCATCTGTTGCTCGAACTGTTGCCCGCAGCGTGGCTCCTTCTGCCACCATGTAGGTCTGACGGGGGCTGTTGCCGACAAATAACGGCTTCTGGTTTACGTTGCGCACTGTGAGGCCCAGGGCAAGCGTGTCGGCGAGTTCTCCGTCTGTGGCACGGATGCGTACACGGTAGTGGCCTGAATCGCCGTAGCCCGCCCCATACTCGTAGTAGCCTGCGAAACGAATGGTGTCACCAGAGGGGCTGCCTCCCAGCACCGCGAACGCAACGGCAGCGTGCCCTGTATAGAGGACCGAGTCATCCAACGTCAGGTAGAGGGTCTGACCCTCGTTAACAATCGCGGAAATGGAATCGTGGTGCCATTGCAGGGCAGGCACGGAAGTCGAATCACCCACCGCGATCTGGATGGAGTCCGGTACGGTATCCCCATTGTCCAGAGCCGCATGAGCGTAGAGCCACACCTGGCCGGCGCATGTGAGAGCGAGTTTCGCCTCAACGGTGTCGCATTCGAGCCTCGATGTCACTGCGGTGCCAAAGGATGCTCCGCCAACACACGGTTGCCCGACCTGAACACGGAGGTTCTCCACGGCATAGGCGGGGTAGATCGCGACTGCAAGGTGCAGTGTGTCACCTACCTCAAGACTGTCGGCATCAATCGCGATAATTGACATTGTAAAGTCTACGCTTTGACCGGGACTGTCGCCCGGTGAAAGTGGTCCCGCAGACGGGACAGCATGTTCGAGACATCGACGGGCAATCTGGAGAAGGCGGTACGCAGAGGTCGCGGAGGGAAGACGCAGAGT
>Ga0315284_10016238_pt1 | contig 10572 bp, 7 predicted proteins | sample YL17G09_16_MG_FD_203696 | JGI IMG/M metagenome (GOLD analysis project Ga0315284, IMG submission 203696) | Sediment microbial communities from Yellowstone Lake, YNP, Wyoming, USA - YL17G09_16 | ecosystem: Environmental > Aquatic > Freshwater > Lake > Sediment | place: USA: Wyoming | collected...
AAAGATCAGGAGCCTAAACTTGACGCCTACCAGCATATCTGCCGGATATTGTTTTATGTTACGACGGTCTGAGGACAATTCTGCCTGGAAGGGGAAGAGCGCATATGGCGGATAACTGTCTACGAAGCCAGACGGACGCTGATATTTGCCATCATTTCCCTGTAAAGGAACTGGCGAACAATATTTCTTCTCGGTATGTTGATAATCTGTTATCTCTATCTCCACCCCCGACGGCCCGCCTTGGGGATTTTTTTGTTCTGGGTCCCGTTTATATGGCACGCTCCCCCATATTTCCGCCTCGCGGTCGAACAATTCCTCCAGCGAGACGAATGCTCCCGCCTTGCACGCGCGCCACCAGAAGCGCAGGTGGCCGCGCACGGATTGCGGGGAGACCGGACGGTCGGCATCCACTTTACGCGCAATTGCACTGCCTCCAAACAACGGTGTAACAACAGCGATTTCCAGTTTAAATAACGGCTCACGCCGAAGCGAGGCGAGGATTGCCTCGTCAGGACGTTCGAGAGTGGGAGGTGGACGCATAACATACTCCTTGATCGGACGAGTCACAGATCGAGCTATAAGAAATTCTTGCTTTCCGAGTATCGCCGGCCCGTCCGATATCGACCTGCGCAAACACATTCCGGCGCGCTTGCAGCGGGGGAAGGGGTGTGGGAACGGGTAGCGCGGCGTGAAGCTCGGGCGGGCACTCGACGCGCAGCGCGGCGGCGAGCGCGCCGGTTTGATCGAGCAGATATTGGAGTGTGCGGGGGTTGTCCGCCATTTTCATCGACTCCAAGGAAAACTATCATTCCGTCTGACAAGGAAACTACAGTCGGCGGAAACGCGGGATGAGCATCGCCTGGTTATCGTATTCGAGAAACCGGTTGGAATACCTTCTTCTTATATCCCGCCATCCCGAAATCAGGGGAATCGCGGATCAGCCGGTCCGTCAGAATGTCATACTGATTCTACCCCCATGCCGCTGTGTGCACAACTGCCTTGACGCTTAAATGACCTGGCGCGTCGCCGGCGCGTCCATCGTTCTCCCGCGCGTAATCACCCCTGCATGCAAAGGGACATCCGGCCCCGTTGCCTCTGATGCATTCGACGAGGACAATAATCGTCCTATCAGTCCCGCACATTCCGCCAGCTACACGCCGAAGCGCGCGACTTCCAGCCGGCGGTCGTCATCCGCGTCGGGCTCGTCATTCTCCGGGTTCGACGTTTCCTCCAGCACCTGGCGAATCTGTTCGAGTTTGAGCACCATGATGCCGGCGTCCTCCGCCATGTAGATCTCGTGGATGAGCTGGCTGGCCAGCATCATATCGACGAATTCGGGCTTGAACTGCTTGCCGCGCTGCATGAGCAGCTCGCGGCGGATGTCCTGTTCCGGCAGGCGCGTGCGGTAGCAGCGGTCGCCGCTCATGGCGTGCACGGCGTCGCAGATGGCGAGCAACTGCGCCTCCCAGGGAATCTGCTCCCCCGCCAGCCCGTCGGGATAGCCGCGGCCATCCCAGCGCTCGTGGTGGGCGCGGACGATGGGCGCCAGGTCGGCCAGCGCTTCGACGTTGCCGATGATTTCCGCGCTCAACACCGGGTGGTGCTGCATGGCGGCCAGGTCCCCCTCGCTCAGCGGCTCGGATTTGTTCAGGATGTCCTCGGGGATGCCGATCTTGCCCAGGTCGTGCACCAGCGCCGCCCGCTTGAGCCGCACCAGGTCGGATTGCGGCAGGCCCAGGTATTGCCCGAAGTTATCCGCCAGCCAGAGCACGGACATGCTGTGCTGGCCGCTGTAGGCGTCGCGCAGCTCCAGGCTCATCAGCAGCGCGTAGATGGTGTCGCGCACATGGGTGGACATCTGCTGCTTGGCTCGCTCCACCTGCCGGCGCAGCGACTGCAGATCGTGTTGAATGGCCTGCAGGCTGGCGGAGCTGCGCAGCGTCTCCTGCCGGCGCTCGATGCCGCTGGCGACCACGCCTTCCAGCTCGCGCGGATCGAACGGCTTGGTGATGTAATCGAAGGCGCCCAGCAGCAGGGCTTTGCGCGCCGTGTCGATGGACGCGTAGGCGGTGACCAGGATCACCTCGACGTCGGGGTCCACCGTTTTGATGTTCCGCAGCACTTCGATGCCGTGCATGTCGCCCAACCGCAGATCGAGCAGCACCACGTCCGGGCGCACCTCGGGGAACCTGGCGATCGCTTCGGCGCCGCTCACCGCCATCACGACATCATAACGGTTCTTCAACAGGATGCGGATGGATTCACGTACCCCGCGCTCATCGTCGACGACGAGCACTTTGTGGTGCGTCATGACTATTCTCCTTACCGGAAGTATCGTGTTCGGAGCGCAGCGGCAACCGGCACACGATGGACAGGACATTTTCCACGGATGAGACGCTCAACGCGCCGTCATGTTGTTCGACGATATACTGGGCGGTCGCCAGTCCGAGATCGACCTCTTCCTCGGGCAGGTCGATGAACTGCTGCCAGGGATTCAGGAATTGCTCGGGGGCCACGCCGGGGGCGACGGGCGTTTCCACATGAATCTCGACGGCGTCCGCGCCGACGTTGACCTTCATGGTGACCGGCGTCTGGTGATAGGAGAGCCGGGTTGCCGTGCGCAGGATGCAGGTGAGCGCCGTCTCCAGCCGCTGCTCGTCGGCGTAGAGCGCGGGCAGCGCCACCGGGAAGGAGGTGACGACGGCGGCGCGCATCTCCTCGGTGCCGGTCACGCGGTCGAGCACCGGCGCCAGGTCCATGTGATGGAACTGCAGCTCCACGTGATCGGTGAGCACCAGCAACTGCTCGAGGATCAGGTTCACGCGCCCGATCTCGCCCTGCAGCACCGATTCGCAGAATTCCTTGAAATCCGGGTCGTTGGCGCGTTCCGGGGCGAGGGCGCTGAAGGTGGACAGCGCCACCAGCGGATTGCGCAGCTCGTGCGCCAGGTAGTGCACCAGGTTGGTCAGCACTTCGAGATTGACGCGGCGGTCGTGCTCGACTTCCAGGCGTTTCTGCGCCGTCAGGTCCTCGATGAGCAGCATGGCGCTGGGCGGCGTGGTGGCGAGGGCAAAGCAGGACACCGCCAGCGGGTGCGTGAGGCCGGCGATCTCCATCTCGCGCCGCGCCAGGTCCTTCCGCTGCACCAGCGTCTCATATGCCAGGTCGCCCAGCGGCGACGGCAGCGAGCGCAGGTCGGCGGCGAAGAGGGCGGCGCGCGGTTGGCCCAGGATAGCCGCCGCCGCGGCGTTGACGAAGGCGATGCGCTGATCTTCGCCGAGCACCACCGCGCCGGTGGGCATCACGCTCAGCATGTGTTCCGTCATCTCCTGCTGGATGCGCAGGGTGCGGTGCAGCCGGCAGTGATGCACGGATGCGGCGATCTGGCTGCCGAGGGCAAACAGCGCTTCCAGCTCGGCCGGCGTGTAGCCCTGCCCGAACAGGCGCGGGCCGATGCCCAGGATGCCCACCAGCTGCCCGTCGAACATCACCGGCACCGCCGCTTCCGCCTGCATCAGCGCCAATTCCGCCAGCGCATCCCGCGCCAGGGGATCGTCGGTCTGGTCCTTCACCAGGATGCGCGCGGAGGTTGTCAGCCAGCGGCACAGCGGCGACGTCTGCGGGAAGGTGCAGTGCGGCACCAGGCTGGACGGCAGCCCGCGCTGCGCCCGGCAGGTGAAGCTGCCGCTGTCCGGATCGCGCAGCAGCATAATCACCCGGCTGGTCTGGCAGGCCTGCTGCGCCCACGCGACGAAGGATTCGGTGAGCAGCGCCTCCTCCATACCGGAGAAAATCTCCGCGAACTGGCGAAACTGGGGGGTGGCGAGGAGCGAGCGCCGGTCCGGACCGATCTGCCCGCCGCCGGGGGCAAGCGCGACGGCGGCGATCGCCTGGGCGCGCGCGCCGGCGGACCGGCCGCGCGCGAGCCGGTGCAAGAACAGGTCCAGGGGCTCGTCAAGGCGCAGCAGGTCGTCGGTGAACTCCCACCACGACGCGTCAGTCGCCGCCGGGGCCAGCGCGAGCAGCGGCAGGTCCGGGTGCAGTTGCCGCATACTGTCCACCAGCGCCGTCACAGCTTCACGCGGCCAGGTGACATCGACGATCACCGCGCGCACGGGCAGGGTCTGGACGTGGTTGATCGCTTCCGGCGCCGAACGCGCGGTCACCAGCCCCATCGGCGGCTGTGCCAGGGCCAGGCGTTCCTGTATGGCGTCCAGGTATTGCGTATCGTGGGCCAGGTAGCCGACTAGGAACATAGCAGCTCAGCTTCCTGCCGGTGCCACACCGGCAACGCCACGGTGACGATAAGACCGGCGCCCGGCGGAGACTCGACGCGAATCTCGCCGCCGTTGGCCCGGATGAACTGGTAGGTGAGCGCCAGGCCCAGCCCGTGCCCGTCGGTCTTCGTCGTGAACAACGGTTCGAAAATATGCGGGAGCAGCTCCTCCGGCACCCCCGGTCCGCTGTCGGCAATGCGACAGGTGACCCGGTCCTCCTCTACCGCCAGGGTGATGTGCAGGTCGCCGCCGTCCGGCATGACCTGCACGGCATTGGTCAACACGTTCAGCAGGGACTGGTACAGTTGCCCGGCCTGGCCAACGACCATCGGCAAGTCGGGGGCAATCTCGACGTGGATCGTCACCCCCTGGCGCTCGCACTGCGGGCGCAGGATGGTCAGCAGGCGCTGCATCACCTCCCGCAGATCGACCAGTCCCTTTTCGGACGCGGGCTTGCGCACCAGGTCCAGCATCTGCGCGACGAGCCGGTTGATCCGTTCCACTTCATTGATGACCGTCTCGCTGAATTCCTTGCGGAACTCCGCGTCGTCATAGCGCGAGGGCAACAGGTGCGCAAACATTTTGATGGGCACCAGCGGATTTTTGATCTCGTGGGCCAGGCTGGCGGCCATGGCGCCCATCGAGCTAAAGCGCTCCGCCTGCAGCTTCTGGCGCTCCAGCTCGCGCAGGGCGGTAAGGTCGCGGATGACCACCAGGTAGCTGTGCTCGACCTCCCAGCGGCGGATGAAGGGCGTCACCGTGACCAGCGCCGGGATTTCCACACCGCCGCCGGTGGTGATGATCAGCTCCTCGCCCTGCTCGCCCAGGCTGTCGATGGGCAGCTCGGTCATGCCCAACTCCGGCAGACGCTTGCCCAGCGCTTCCTCGACGGGTACGCCCAGGATGCGCTCGGCGGCGTCGTTGAAGGTGATGATGCGCTGCCGCGGGTCGAGGGCGATCACGCCGTCCTGCATAATGTCCAGCAGGCGGGCGTGGTATTCATTCATGCGCACCATCTCCTCGTAATGGCGCACGTTATCGAGCGCCACCGCCGCCTGCTTGGCGAGGATGCGCAGCAGGCCGATGTCTTCGGTGGTATACATGTCGCCGGAGAGCTTCTCGCCGAGGAAGATGATGCCGGTGAGCTGGTTGGCGGCGATTAACGGGATGGCCAGCGCGACGCCCATCTCCTGCAGGCGGGCGCCCAGGTCGCGCGGCGCGTCCTCCCGGCGCACCAGCTCGTCCGCGAGGAGAACGTCGTCCGTCCGGCGGGCATAATTCAGGATGGGACCGCGCGGGAGCAGCCGCTCGGGCAATCGGTCCCATTGCCCGCTGATGGTGGCCGGCTCCAGCGCTTCGTCCCGTGCGGGGAGGAAGATGGCGATGCCGCGCGGGCGCAGCGTCCGGGAAAGACCGCTCACCAGCGTTTCCAGCAGGGACTCGGCGCTGGTGGCGGAGGCCAGCGCGTTCCCCGCGTCGCGCAACGCCACGCGGAAATCATAGACGCTGCGGAAGAAGCGCTGGTCCACATAGCGTTGCACCTGGCGGCGCACCGGCTGGAACGCCAGCGCGATGACGAAGGCCATCAGGAAGCTGCCGATGCCGGCCGGGAAGTGGAAAAAGATGGTGAACGCCCCATCCAGCAGCGGCACCATCGACGCGAAGATCAGCGAGAGCACGCCGATGGTCAGCGAGTAAATGAGGCCCGCGCGCAGCACGACGGTGATGTCCAGCAGGCGGTAGCGCACGATTGCGTAGGTGGTGGAGGTGGTGAGGAACAACGACGCCAATCCGCCCAGCGGAGCGAAGCGGTTGTCGCCCGTGATCGACGGCAGCAACAGATTCGGCACCATGCCGGAGATTGCCAGGCCGATGATGCCGAGGAGGACAAAGCGGACTTGCTGGCGTTCCAATCCGCGGAGAGTGCGCGTCTTGGTGATGATGTGGATGACGCTGGCGATGACGCAAACGAGCAGCCAGACAAAAAAGGGCGCCAGCAGCGGGCCGTTTACGGTCTGAAGGCCGTAGGATTGGAACATCACCCCGCGAGTGATCAACGACGTCCATGGCAAGATCAGCCAGGGCGCGCCCAGCGCGGTGAGCACCACTGCCAGCTTGCGGAACCGCGGCGACGTCTGTGGAAAATCTACGCAGAACCACAGCCCGCTCCAGCCCATGAGCGTGGCGATGAAGAAGGTGGCGCGCGCCAGCCAGAGCGCGGCAGACTGCAGCGCGTGAAACTGCATGATTGCCACGCAGGCGCTCCACGCGGCGGTGGTGAGGATGAACCAGGCGAAGTTCCGCCCCGCCCGGTGCGTGCGCGTGTTCCGCAGGATCAGGAACACCAGCACCAGGTTATACGCCGTCGCCGCAAACAGGATGAGCTGTACAGCCGTCATGACGCGGGCCGGTCCTCCACGGCGTTTACGCCGCGCTCCTCCACGGTCGGGCGGGTGGCGCGCAGCAGCCAGCACTGTTCCGCATACGCGGGCTGCGGCTCCCCGACCTCAAACCCGACCGATCGCAACAACGCGTTCGCCTCCTCCACGGAGAGGTATTGATAGGCGCCTACATCGCGGCGCCGTTTGATCGTGATGTTCGCGGCGGCGACCAGCGCCAGCCGCGGCAGCGCCGCCAGCGTGCGCAGCCAGCGCCCCCAGCGCGCCGGCGCCCGCAGTGTCCGCAGCGCGCTGATGTGCGCCCGCAGGATGGGCTGCAGGGTAGACGACGGCAGGCGGTCGCACAGCGCCAACCGCCCGCCCGGACGCAGCACGCGGTAAATTTCGCGCAGCGCCGCCGCCTGGTCCGGCAGCGTGTAGAGCACGTTGCACATGACCGCCGCGTCCATCCCCGCGTCCGGCAGCGGCAGCTCGGCGCACAAATCCGCCTGGAGATGCCGTACCCCGGTGAACGACGCACACTTCGTCCGCGCCCGCATGAGCATGGCGGGCGAAAAATCGAGCGCGTCGATGCGCAGGTCCGGCACCTGCTGCGCCGCCAGCCATTCCAGGTTTCCCGTGCCGCAGCCGGCCACCAGCAACCGCTCGCCCGGCGACAGCGCGGCGACCGTCAGCAGCGCCTGCTGCATCTCCTCGTAGGGGATCAATACGCGAAGGGCATCATACCCCACCGCCGCGTAATGGTCCCAGAATGTCGATGACATCACCATCGTTATACTTACTGATAGTAATATTCCTTACCTGGTGACGTTTTCGGTTCTCCGTCACCCGGCAGGCGGACGGATTACTCGCCGAGGCGCGCGATCGTCAATTCGCATACGCCGAAATGATCAGGCCGCCATGCGTGCCGCCGACGCCGGCGGCGTTGATCATCACCCGCCGCACGCGCGCAAAGCGCGGGACGTTGGGCACGTAATCCAACCGGCACCCTTCCGCGGGCCGGGAAAAGTTCAGCGTGGGCAGCACGCGCTGGTGTTGAATCGCCAGGCAGGCGGCGGCGACCTGATACCCGCCGCCGCTGGCGAAGGATTGCCCCAGCGCGCCGCGAATCGAGCTGACCGGAATGTTAAAGGCGTGCTTTCCCATCGCTGCTTCGATGCCGCGGCTTTCGGACACATCCGCGATGGGGAGGCCGGTGCCGTGCGCTATCACCCAATCGATCTCGGTCGGCGGCAGGCCGGCGTCATCCAGCGCCCGCCGCATAGTCTGCGCGAAGGCCTGCCCCGTTTCGTCCAGGTGGGTGATGGGCCGCGCCTCTTCAGTGTTCGCCACCCCGAGCACTTCACCGTAAATGCGCGCCTTCCGCAGGCGGGCGTGCTCCTCGCTTTCCAGGATGACGGAGGAGCCGCCCTCCACCAGCACGATGCCGCTATGGTCGTAGGAAAACGGGCGGGGGATGCGCTTGCCGTCCTCCGGTGCGGGGGCGAGGATGCCGCTGCGGCACATCATCGCCCACATGAACGGGAAGAACGGCGCGTCGGTGCCGCCCGTCACCATCACGTCGGCCAGCCCTTTGCGGATCTGCTGGGTGCTCCAGGCGATGGTGTCGATCCCGCTGACACACCCGGAAGAATGAGTGGTGATCGGGCCGCGCAGGCCGTAGTGGATCGACACGTGCGTGCTGCAGGCGCAAGGTGTCAGCTCCACCCAGGCCAGCGGATTGATGCCGCGGTCGCCGCGCGCGAGGTAGCGCTTGACCTCCGTCTGCACCGCCTCGCCCAGCGAGCCGGCGGCCGTGCCGACCGAGGTGCCGATGCGCGCGGGATCGATCTCCTCCAGCTGCAGGCCGGCATCCTTGATGGCGCGGTCCGTCGCCACCAGCGCGAATTGTGAGTAGCGCATCAGGCGCTTGGTATCGGCGCTCGGCATCTCACGCTCGATATCGAAGTCCTTGATCTGCCCGCCGAACCGGTACCGCTCGTCGGTGATCTCCCACCCTTCGAGCTCGCCGATGGCCGACTCGCCGGCGTAGAGCAGCTCGCCGAGCTCGTCGTAGGTTCGGCCCAGCGAGGAGACGATGCCAATGCCGGTAATCACGACGCGCCGGTCACTCATGGCGCCCCCCTGCTCGATGCGCGAAACGCCACGGCGGGATCGGCGCACGGTCTGGCGGCGATGGGAACGCGGAGGAAACGGTCCAGGAGGGGAGGACATGTCGAGCCACGAGCACCACCTGTGCCCATGGCCCCCCGGGATGCCGCCGGCGACATGAAATGAGCGACGTGCCCCTGCTGCGCGCGGACGCATCCCCGATTAACGATGAGAGCGGTATTTCGTGCATGACTGATACTGCGATGGTATATTGCCTGATACATATAATAAAGATTTACGCCGGAACATAAAATTCTTTTTCAGCATCCTCCAAGACATCGCAATATACCGGCCATGATGTCAGCGGCATCTCCTTCGCGACTGCCGTCAAAAGCTGGCGTGAATGCTGCAAGTCCGGCGCCTCCTTGCCGAGCAATACCCTGCAATGGTATGGAATCCTGGCGTGCACCCTTCAAGTTCGGCGCTTCCTTGCCGATAAAATAACCTGAGTCGCTTTACATTTCGCAGCGGAAGTATGGAACAACCTCTGCGGCGGGTAACGCCTTGACGTTCTTCGTGCGAGAGATCGCTGTGAAGAACTTGGCAGGAGAGAACCATCGGTTGTCTCCCTTGCCATTGAGAACCATTATACCACAACATCGGACAAAGGAATATGCCCATGAAAAGTTATACGCTCGCATTGGCTTTGCTGGGAACGCTCGCGCTGGCCTCTCTCGCCGGCGCGCAAGCACCGGGACCCGACCTGGCGAAGTTGAGTAATCTGGCATTCGGTTGGGTCTCGATGAGCGGTGTCGATCCTACGCTGGATATGCTCACCTCGTTCGCGCCGAACTCAATGGCGCTGCGCGATGCCGGCTATCGCAGCGGCGGTGAGATGGTCACCGGCCAGTTCACCTTCAGCGACCTGGAGGTAACTTCGGAATTCGCATCGGCGATGGCCTCGTGTGGCCCCGGACTGTTACGCATCTGCCAGTTCAAATATGACTCGAACCTTGCCAACATCGTCGGACTGCCCGGCATGCCGGCGCGCACAAACGGCGAGGCGATCGAGGTATCCTATGCCCAGCACGTCGGGAAGCATACCACGCTCGGTTTCAGCGTGGTGCCGAAGGACTCGAGCAGCGTTGACATGGTGCTCGGCGGGCAGAACATGGTCGAGAGCGAATCGCAAGTCGATTACGGCGCCCGCGCGGGGGCGGTGATCGATCTGCCGCATGACGTGAAGTTCGGCTTTGACTATAGCTACCAGCGCGACCACGGCACCACGCGGCTGAACCCGTTGCTCACCAGCGCGCCGGACTGGATTGAGCTGCAGGGCGATTTCATCACCCGCTGCAGCACCGTCGGCTTCTCGAAGAAACTCGACGCGAAGACGACTGTGTATACGTCCTTCCAGAACATCACCGCGACCGGTCTGTCGACCGGGTCGAAATCGGCCGACCTGGTGTGGATCGGCGTGACGCGGAACTTCACCAAAAACTTCGCGATCCGCGCCAACTACCTGGACGGCGGCGGGAACTACTCCATCATGTGGCGCTCGCCGATCGGGATCGTCAACCTGGCCTACACGCACGACGCGCTGAAGAACGCCGAGGAGATCCTGGGCAGCGGCGACGCCGCCTTCGCGGCGCTGGCGATCGCCTTCTGAGTGCTCGGGGTGTCGATGAAGGGAGGGCGAGGCTCCTGCCGAGTCGTGATCATGAGTCCGGGCGCATTAATAGTGCTTTTCGAAACCGGTTCTCGAACAGCACCATTAATGCGACCGAGCTCATAATCGCGGCTCG
>Ga0315284_10016239_pt1 | contig 10571 bp, 22 predicted proteins | sample YL17G09_16_MG_FD_203696 | JGI IMG/M metagenome (GOLD analysis project Ga0315284, IMG submission 203696) | Sediment microbial communities from Yellowstone Lake, YNP, Wyoming, USA - YL17G09_16 | ecosystem: Environmental > Aquatic > Freshwater > Lake > Sediment | place: USA: Wyoming | collected...
TTACAGTGCAATAAACCAAAGCGGACTCCAAGCCACCCCACTAAAAGCCACATGGTAAAGGCTTGTGAAGGAGGAGAAGAAAAAATTATTCGATTTGGTCAACAGGGTGTTCAAGGTTCCCCAGCTCATGGAGGCGAGTCAGAAGCTAATCGCAAGCGGCGTGCAAGCTTTAAAGCTAGGCATGCTGCTAATATTAAAAAAGGTAAAATGTCGGCAGCCTATTGGTCCAACAGAGTTAAATGGTGATCTGAATGGCTAAAACTACTACCGATAAAACAACTCCTTGCTACTGTTACCTTACACAGTGCCTGAGGGATTCTATCCACGTTTATCACCAGACCCAGCTTGTCCACTGGAACCTGATGGGAGGTAAGTTTTATCAAGTTCACCTCCTGACAGAACGCATCTATCAGGAGATGGAGGATGGTACTGACACGATTGCCGAGCATATTCGTTCTCTTGATATTGCAACACCTAAAACAGTTGAGGATCTGATTTACTCAACAATGCCTGAGGTTCCCTTGGATAGCTGTTTTAACCAAGAAGGGATTATTCTCCAGCTGGCAACTAACCACAACCTTCTTGCTCAGAAGTTTGAAGAGTTGGCTAAAATGTCAGAACAGATCGGAGATCAACTGACCCTCGATTTAGGCGTTGAGCGCGGACGTGTTCACAAGAAAAATCAGTGGCTTCTTAAAGCCAACCTTTCTGTGAAGGGTTGATTGTTTTAGTGTTGGTATAATAGTAAAATCAGAGCGGTTGAGCGATGCCAATTAACGTAAACAGTGGTACAAAGCCTGTCATCACAATGGCAGACCTTAATACGCCGTTGCATGATTACGTATCTTGCACTTACACAGGTGCAAATTTAACTCAGCTAGTGTACAAAGAAGGCGGCGCTAGCGGAACAGCTGTCGCTACAATCACATTGGCTTACGACGGAAGCAATCGCGTTACTTCTATTACCAAGGTTTAATTAAATGACAGCAACAAATTTCTCAATCCCCCTTGGTACTCAAATTATTAGTGATGGCGGTAGCACTGTCACTGTCGATGGGAAAGCTTATCGCACCACTGCCACCATCACCCGCCCCTCTAACACCACCGCCTACACCGCTGGCGATGTTGTTGGTGACACTGGCGGCAGCGCAATTATCAGCCTGACCGCCGCTGGTCCGAGTGCCGGGTTTGTGATTATCCAGAGCATCTCGCTGGTGTTCAGTGACAGCACAGTGCCTAGCGGCATGGGTGCGTTCCGTCTGCATCTGTATTCCGCCAGCCCGACTGCCATCGCTGACAACGCGGCTTTTGATCTGCTGAGTGGTGATCGTGCCACCTACATGGGCTTCATCGACCTGCCAACGCCTGTCGATTTTGGCAGCAGCCTCTACACGCAAACCGACTATCCCGGCAGGTTGGTCAATCTGGGCGCCGCCAGCACGACGCTGTTTGTTGAGCTTGAGACCCGTGGCGCCTACACCCCGGTGAGTGCGAGCACGGTGGCCATCCGCGTAAATCTGTTGGAGGCTGGCCTGTGAGCCGGCTGCTCGTTGCTCAGCGAGCACTGACTGTCCCCGGCTGGGCTAAGGATGCACTCTGGCGCCGCGCTCAGGCAGTGCCATCACTTGACTTGCGCTTTGCTGACAACAAAAGCCTGACGGATGCAGTAACTGGCGCATCGCTGGTGACGTTCACCCGCGCCAGCGCCGGCATGTTCGTCGGCAGCGATGGGTTGATTAAGACGGCGGTGACAAACCTGCTGTTAAGGAGTGAGGAATTTGATAATGCGAGTTGGACTAAGCAATCGTCGGTTTCTGTTTCGGCTAATACAACTATTTCTCCTGATGGTGCGCTTACTGCGGACACAGTAACTGCCGATCAAAGTTTTAACATTTTTCAAAATGTTGCAGCAACAGTTAGCACGACTTACACTAATTCGGTTTATATAAAAGCCGGAACAGCAACGTCGATGATGCTACGTGATGACACTGGAGCTGGCCGCCATATTGTCTTTAATCCATCAACAGGAGTAATTACCGCAACATCTGGAACCCTTGTTTCGTCTGGATCACAAGCGTTAAATAATGGATGGTACCGATACTTCATGACGTATGTTGCAGATACCACAACTGTGCGAGGTATGCTTAGGCCAAACAGCGCAGGATCTGCTCAAACATATATAGCCTGGGGCGCTCAAATTGAAGCAGCCTCCACCGTTGGCGAGTACATCCCCACTACGAGCACGGTCAACTCGGCCCCCCGCTTCACGCACGACCCAACAACGGGTGAAAGCCTGGGGCTGTTGGTGGAGGAGGAGAGGACGAACCTGCTGTTGAACAGTGGCACTCTGTCCACCCAGAGCGCCACCGTTACCGCTGTCGCCCACACCCTTAGCTTTACCGGCACCGGCACGATCACGCTGACAGGGACCAGCACCGCCGGCCCGCTGGTGGGCACCGGCACTGGTGAGGCCAACCGGGTGAGCCTGACGTTTACACCAACAGCAGGCAGCCTGACGCTGACAGTGAGCGGCACCGTGACCAATGCACAGTTAGAGGCTGGAGCATCTCGGACCAGCTACATCGCTACTGCTGGAGCCACGGCCACCCGCGCTGCTGATGTGGCCAGCATTACCGGGGCAAACTTTAGCTCTTGGTATAACCACAACGAGGGCACACTACATGCTACCGCAAGCATTCGAGGAGGTAATACGGTGGTTTCAAGTGGTCTTGCAATCATTAACGGCATTGCAAAACTTGCCGAAAGTGCTGTTACGGTTAATGCAAGAGCCCTTACGTTTAATACATCAACGTCTCCAAACAGATACGCTTATTCACAACGATCTTCTTTGTCTAATACATCTATTTTTGACAACTACGAAGCAATACAATTTGGCAAGCACTATACACTTGGCGGATCTTACGTAAACAACAGTACACAAGGAATTGCGCTATCGGTTGATGGTAGAACTGTGATTACAAACCTAACTGCCGTCGATGTGCCTGTGCCAACACGATTGTTGATTGGTGCTGGAAATACTGGCTCTAACGCTGGAGTGGGCATTGATGAGTATTACCTAAACGGGACCATCAAGCGCCTCACCTACTGGCCCACCCGCCTCAGCAACTCCACCCTCCAAGCCATCAGCCAACCATGAACTTCCTACGTTTCCCCGACGAATCCGCCTGGACTGCTGCTGCCACTGATGCTGGGTTTATCACGGATGACACCTTGGCTGCTTACACCCACGACCGTGCAATTGATGTGGTTGGCACGATCACCCGTGGCGGTGAGTACGACCCAGAAACCGGTGATGTGATTGTCGCGCCGGAAGTGCTCGACGGTTGGCACGTCAACTACGTCGGTGAGTTACCCGAGGGGTGGGAGCAGTATGTGGTAACGCCGGAGCAGCCGGCGCGGGTGTTTGCTGGATAAAATCGGTATAATGTCTAAATACTTTTAAAACCTGATGAGTTATTTTGAAGGCTACCAGCAAACAGTGTTCTTTAATCCGAACACCCTGTTTGTACCTGGAGTCACTGAAGCCTACGATGTTTATACGACTAATTATCTGTCAACACGTAACTACACGCTTTTGGTTACTGTGCAAGACATCGACACCAGTGTTGTGGTGAGGCTTGAGGGTAGCGTGGATGATGCTACTTTTGGTGCCATGATATCCAATACCATCACAGAAAACGGCACGTATGCTTACAATGTTGTCGGGTTTCCGGTTCGTAAGGTGCGAGCAAATTTTTTAAAGGAAACAGGAGGGACTAACGCAAGCGTTACTTTTAAGATTGCTGCCAACTAAATCAACGGCCAAGATCTAAACCATTTAGTAATTACGTACTTCTCCCCGCTTACTGGGGGACAAGCTTCGTGTAAAGTCTTGGGATTTGGTATCCCATTTCTGTAAAGGTTGTTCCAGAAAACAGCCATACCTTGTTTGGGTTTAATTTTTAACTTAAGGTGTTTAAAATACGTTTCTCCGCCCTCCTTTACGTCATTTAAATAAAGCATAAACGTCCAAGTACGCTGGCCCATCCACTCAGTGTATGTTTTATATTCTCTTGTTAATGGATGAAAATAATCTGTATGCGCTTTATAATACTGCCCCGGCTCATATTTTTGTGTTTGCATAATCTCCCCAGTAAACGGATCTAGTCCTGTAAACGTTGTTATTTTGTTGTCAATCTCGTTTAAATAAGAAGAAGTAAAGTAAGCTAGATCAGCAGTTTTGCTTGTTCTGTCTTTTGATAGCACGACTTTGTCTTTAACATTAGACACGGTTGAAGGTCTTAATTTTTTATTAGACTCTTCTATCAATGTTTGACAGTCTTCGGGAGTTAAAAAATTGTCAAAAGTGTAAAACTGTGTAAATGGATATTTGTATTGAGTTGTTCCTATTTTGAATTCTCGGTTTGCTATTTCTTTGTAATCAATTTCTTTTGGTTTAACTTTCAAGTTGCAAATATTTAAGATTTGTGTCAGCTGTTCTTCCGTCAAGTTGAACGTATTTTTGATGTGATTAAGGGTTTGGACTTTGCTGACGCCGCTTACTGCGGCTTTCATCAGCTCATAAGCAATCTCAGTTTGGCCCATGTTTCAATTGTGGTTTAGATAAAATATAGTAGGTGAAAGAATCTGTAGCAAGTGGAACCTCTAATAGTTATTTTTGGTTTTACTTTCTTTACCGCCTACGGCGTTGGCACCTGCCTTCTGAACCGTAAACAGGCACGCAATGACCGCCGATCCAGCGACAAGCCAGTACTTAAAAACGTATATATCAGAAAGGCTACCTGCCTTGGAACAAGGAGCTCTTGATCTGCCTAGCGACCTACCAGGATTCACACAGGATCAACGGTATGCCCCGTTACGCGATCCGGTTTACCAAGATTAGTGCATTTTTTAATCACGGCTGTTAGAATTACGTCATAGATTGGGCGATTTAATGGACGCCAATGCTCTAAACCTGCCGGCTGATCAGGAGTTTGCTGTGCATGCGGCTGCTTTTGCGATCAAAGACCTGGACCGAGACGAGTTAGAAGAAGCGTTCATTGACATGCTTCATCAGAAAATGATGGATCGTCAATTGTTCTTCAATATCTTGAAAGAACACGGTATTGACGCTGAAATCAATTTTAATTACCTCACCGCCAATCAACTTTCTTAAGACTCATGCCTACTCGCACTATCCAGGGCACTTTAAATAATCTGCGGCTCAGTACAGGTACTACGGAAATCACCTACCTGGGCCCAACCCTTGCGGGTAACACTGGCGATCTCGTTCGCGGTTTCCGCGTGAACCCGTCTGCCACTGGCGACATCATCATTAGGATCGATAAAAGCGCCGCTCTTCTTGATATTGAAATTTTTCAAGAAGACGCATACAACACAGGCAACGCCCCAACTGGTTACCAAAAGATTTTCAATATTGACAAAGCTGGTAAAGGTAAAGGGGCCGTTGCCGTGACCGTTACCAACGCAGCAAAAGATTATGTTGTGCTTTTAACGTTTGACAGCTATGCTGATGCCGAGTTTGTCGGTACAGTGGTTGTCCCCTAAGGAATACAACAACTCTTTTCTTAACGACACAGCCGTTAAGATCATAAAACTTTACACTCCGGCCAGAACCTATTGCGGATTTGACCGTTTTGCTGGGTACAAAACTGAACACGGTGAGTGGCGTATCGGCTACGGCAGCAAGCGTCTAGGTAAATCTTGGGTTGGAATGTTTACCAGGGCAACAAAGAAAGAAATAGATGAGCAGTTGATAAAAGACTTAGAAGAATTTGCCGATAAAATTCAGCACTACGTCGTCATGCCGACTGCGCCTAAAAAACGTGCTGCGCTTCTTAGTTACGCTCACAGCGTTGGCTTGGCTACTTTTAAAGAGTGCCAACTTCTGCACCTGGTTAATAAACGGGCAAGCAAGAACGCTCTCATCAAAGAGTGGAGCCCATTCATTAACCCTTCATATCGCAGCTGCAATCCGTTTCTAAAAGAACGCCGACGAGTTGAACTGAATACTTACTTGGCGCCAGATGATCAGGTTCCTTTATTTACAGAACACAAGTGCCTTCTAAAGCACTGTTTGCTTAATGTCGGGGAAAACTATATGGGCACCCCTAATCAAATTAAAGCAATCGAATACTTAGAGCGAAAAATTGTGGAGTGGGATCCTACTAAGGAAACTATTCGTCGCTTTTTTCGTTACTGGAATCAAGAGCAGGGGGGATTGGGGTCCCCCAAGAACCTTTAGCATCCTGCAGCCAGTCCAACATGTCTAGTAATTGAAGTTCTGGACAGTATTCGTGCAGAATTTTATCAGGATCTATTAGTTCCACTCAGTGTTACGTGCTATTGCAATTTTAAGCAGTACCAGATAGCCAATCAGGTCCTGAATAATATCTTCATCAGTGGCAAGTAAGCCAGCGCCTTTCTGAATGCGATTCAGTTTGTCATCAATACGGACAAGCAGCTGCTCTATTGCGTCAGCTTTGCTAAAAATTCGAGAAGGAGTTAATGCTGAATCGCCGTACTTTCTATTTTTTTCTAGCAATAACTCTTTGATTTGATTGCATACTAGAGAGATGTCTGCTTGGGTATCCAACATGGGTTTGCTGCTGTCAGAATGCTTCTATGAACCATCAGAGTAGCACTGATTACGACGTTGACAACCGGTACAGCGGTACTCAGGGTGCTATAGATAACGAGCAGGGCAAGAGAGCCGCAGCAAAGGCTGTAGCTCAACGTAGGGTTGCACAACGCTCTGCCGTGGCGGAAGATCGCAGGGAAGATGACCGCTTCATTGTTTCGGGACCTGGCGACTCCACTTACTCTTTTAGAAACGCTTATGGCGCACCACGAAGCCCATCACAACGTCGCCTTGAACGTCTTAATCAATAAATTACTTTTCCTAGGTGCGAAAAAATTTCAATAAATTTATCAGCCTGGTTAAATCCCAGTTCAGCACGAGGAAGATAAACAAAGTATCCCCAGGTAAAGGGCCCTGCAATTGTAGTCAATGTTTTGCCATGTATCAAATTACATCTTTTCTCAGGTATGCAGACCGGATAATTCCAGATCGAAAGATTGGTCCGCATTGTTTCATGATTTGTGCTAAAAAATAATGCTTCTCGTATATTTCTCATCTTCCATTCTTTTTCTAACCTGTTAAACCAAATTGCAGATGGTGCTTTACATAATGGTCCTCCGCCACGCAACCCCCATCTCCAAGTTCCACGTTCTTTATTGAAGGAACACCTACCATAAGTCGGAGGGAATAAGTAAGTAGTTCCTGTCCAAGGGATTTCGATGTTTAGCCCATCTTCCTTGAGCGTATAAATCTGTTTGGCTCTCAGAAATTGATCGTTGGCCAGGTGTGTTGAGCAGGGATCTAAATCTATGTCTCCAAGGAGAGCGTCAATGTAAGGTAAATATTCGACTGGGGTCAACCAGTCATTAACAACATTACCTATCCTGGATAAAAACTGGCGCTTAGGCAGCCAAGGTCTTGCACTCACGTAATAATCATCCCCCCTGATCCTTTTGTGGGTTGGTCACGTTTGTAATGAACTAAGGACATTTCTCTTTCGTCTTGAATTATAAAAAGGGCTTCTTTGCGTGGGTCTAAGGACTCTCCCCTGGTAATAGCTTTTTGCATCACCTCCGCCGGACCCTCCATTTCCTGCCGCTTAAAATCATCCAAAGCCGTAATCATGTGCGAGACCGTCAAATAAAACATGCTGTCCTCTTCTTTCTCCGCATGGGGGACATACACCATGGCGCCTGGACCCTCTTGAGCGTAGAAAGTCTCAAAAAAATCGCACATGTCAGAACAAATTCGCTCAATCGTAAGTTGAGTGAGGATTTTCTCTTGCTCAGTTGGATTCGACAGGTTCAGTTTCGAGAGTAGTTCCTTGCGTCGGTTGGTCATTTTTAATAAATTCGGAGAGTCCGGAGCGTTGGAGGGTTTGGCGGATCTTGGCTAGTGGCTCATAAATGACCACAGCCTTACCCATGTTTCCTATTTTCTTAACTAGCTTACCGCTTTCATCTTTAACTTTGGCAAGTTCGCCTTGCCGTATAAGGTACTCAGCTACGCAACGATAGCGCCGTTTGGTGACCAAATCAATGTCCGGAAATTTCTCACAGATCGTGGCAGGCTTCATGTCACTAAAGGTGATCCTGATTTGATCCGCCAGGGAGAAGCCAAGAATTAAATCATTTGTACTAGTCTCGTACGTTTTTAGTAAGTCCAGGTAGCGTTGAAGATCTGGAGTTTTAAAGCTGCCAGAAGGTGGAATAAACATACTCACCTGTTCGGCTAAAGAAGGTTTTAACACTTCTTCGTAATTCTCAACTGTCACTTCTTCAACAACCAAGCCACTGAATCGGTAGCTCAAATACTGCCTGGGTTTAGGAGGCACAACAAAAGATACTTCCTCCTCTTCCTCTGCGGGTTCGTCCAACCACTCCTCTGCTTCCATTGACGGTAAACCTATACTTTGCTACAGCTTAACGGTTTTTTGAGATTTATTCCATTGCTGGCGATGATCAATTTTTAAAACCCACTCAGCGTATTCGCGTTTCTTTTCCATGTATTTAAAATCACCAGGTTTTGGTCTGCCTCCATAGTTACAAGATTCCCACAAAGCTGTTGCCAACATCCGTTGCTGAGATGTCATCAAAACTTTCCAAAGCACATCAGTGGACACTTTTGACAAAAGTTCGCTAAACTCATCCATATCAGTACACTCATCCACATGAAAAGGCCAATTACAGTTGCCGAGCTTTTGCTGGTCGTTATCCTCGGCCCTCTTGGCGTCGTCGGGATCCAGCATCTTTATGGGTTTGTCACGAGTAAAATCAGTGTAACAGTACAGCTGAAGTAGTAGTTAAAATGGGGTCACCAAAACCAACGGTCATCACTCCTCCGCCCCCTACGGTGTACCAATCGGTTCAACCACTGGAGTCTTACCAGATGACCGGTGACTTTTTAAACCGTCTTCAAAAACAAACCAATACAGCGCAACAACAGCTTTACGCTCAATCGGGTACCCCAGGGGAGATCGGTGCCCGTCAAGCAGGAACCCGCATGCAAGCTGCAGGTACTTACCTCTCCAGCCTTCCATCCGGAGACAAGTACACTCGCGCTAATTCAGGGGTTTCCGATCAGTACGCACCAGCAAGGGAAGCAAGTCGGACTGCTTACTCCCAATCACAAAAAGATTATGCTGATGCTCTAGCAAAATCCACCCAGGCTCCGGCTCCTGCATACGACGAAGAACAGATGAAGACTCCTTCGTGGGCTAAGTCGACAATTCCTGAGGGGATGCCTGGGTACAGGGAAGCTCAGGAAGCTAAAGCAGCCGCAGCCGCAACCGCAGCCGCAACCGCAGCCGCAACCGCAGCTGCCACGACCCCTGTCAACTTTTGGAAGAAGCGCAGCTAAACTTACTTTAATCTTTTTTAAGTTCTGTCGCAACATACTCCACTACTGGTAGCTGATGTGGGTCAAATCCGTCTACCAGTCCAGTATTTTGCGGTTCTTCCACCCAATCGGTGTACACATCTTTAAGAACCTCATAGCTTTCGATAGGGATCAGCATGAGGTCACCCTTCTCATGCAGAATCCTGTAGTGTTCTTTGTTGTCCGCTACATCGTCTAAAATTGTTTCGAAATTTTCTTCCAGTTGCTGTAGGGTGACAACCTTCATGGTTTTCTTGACAGTTTGTTACAGGTTAGCAGGTATTCCGTCAGGGTGAAACCCTTGCACGTGTGTACCCTAATCCACTGGTTGATGAGTAAGGGTAACTTGTTTTTACTCTTGTTGAATCTGTAATCAAGCCAAGGTCGAGCACTTCTGTGACAGGCTCGGGAACACCTTCGAAATTTAAAATTTCTTCAACAGAATCTACTACAAAGCCCCAGTCAGAGAGCGATGCAAAAAGCGTGAACGAGTAGGTTGTTTCTAGGTAGCGAATGTCGTTGGTAATCAGTATTATGTAAGTACCTGGCGCTAAAAAAGTACTTGGGTAATCGTTTAAATAAGCTGCTGCACTTGGGTCGGAATCTCCTATCGCAATACTTGCTGACGGACAGATAAATCCTTCATCGTTAATTGGCAGCTCAACTCGGTGCGTTCCGTCTTGAACTGTGTAAGCTGAAATAATTGTGTTGCGATTAGTGTTGGACTGATAAGAAGTGGGACTGTAATTTTGTGTAATTTGAATAGAACGTGCTTTGGTTAAAGTTAGCTTATAGAAAGAAGATTGCTTTCTAGTATTGCCACCGTGAGTATTGCTTAGCGTAATAGAGCGCGAAACAGCAGAAAAATCTCCAATATATGCAGGATTGTTAATACTATCCCCCAGTTGCGCCGGCAGTGGGTCACTTCCAAAATACGACGTACTTCCATAAGCGGTCGGGCCCGTACCTCCGGTTGGGTACGCTTCTACTGTTCCTAAGTTAAAATACCCCAGGTTTGTTGGGAGTGTTGTTAAAAACCGACCCATTTTCTCTTCTTCTGGTACAACCAGTCTAGCAAACAGTTAAGTAGCAG
>Ga0315284_10016240_pt1 | contig 10571 bp, 10 predicted proteins | sample YL17G09_16_MG_FD_203696 | JGI IMG/M metagenome (GOLD analysis project Ga0315284, IMG submission 203696) | Sediment microbial communities from Yellowstone Lake, YNP, Wyoming, USA - YL17G09_16 | ecosystem: Environmental > Aquatic > Freshwater > Lake > Sediment | place: USA: Wyoming | collected...
TCTCTCTCTCTCTCTCTCTCTCTCTCTCTCTCTCTCTCTCTCTCTCTCTCTCTCTCTCTCTCTCTCTCTCTCTCTCTCTCTCTCTCTCTCTCTTTCTCTGTCGTTCTCACTCTTCTTCCTCTCTCCCCCGCCTCTCCCTTAACGCAAAAAACAAAACAGCAGCTCCAAGGCCGACAGGAAGACGCTGACAGCCGTCGCCACGGCGACCAACAAAGCAGTCGAGGACGCCAAATCGAAAGAACCTTCTCCTTCTTCTTCGTCAGCCGCTCCTTCCTCTTCCTCTTCCTCCTTAGCCCCCTCAGATGGAGGAGCAGGAGACCGCTCCTTCCTCCTCCGTGAGCAGGCCGCCGCGGCCCAGGCCGCCGCGAGGCAGCTCGAGGCGATGAAAGGGTCCGCGGAGAGGATATCTGAGCTGAGGGCGATCGCAGAGAGGGCGACGGCGGAGCTGCGCGAGATCGAGAGGGCGCGGCTCGGGATTGCCGAGTCGGCCTCTTCTTCTTCTTCTTCTTCTTCTTCTTCAGTTTCTTCCTCTCCCGCTCCTGAATCCGCTTCCTCCCCTCCTCCTCCCCTCTCCGCCGAGCAGCTCGTCGCCATGGCCCGCACCGCTATGTCCCCGGATTCCGAGGCCGCCGAGGCCGCCCTGCTCGCGAGGGCGGCCGCGGCGGAGGCCGCCCTCCTGTCCCTCGAGAGAGGCGTCGTCGTCGTCGGCGGCGGCCGAGCGACGCTTGACGCTGCCGCGGCCGCCGCCGTCGAGGCCGCCGCGGCCGCGCTCGCGCAGGCCGACGGCGCCCTCGAGGACCTCTACAAGGCAGCGCTCCCTCCGCACCTCCGCGACGCGCTGGAGGAGGCCGACGCCGCCGCCGCCGAAGCCTCCGAGGCCGCGGGGGCGCTCTTCGGCGCGGCGAGGGCGCCGCTGCAGGAGCGGGCGCGGCGCGGCGCGCTCGGGCAGCGCGCGGCGGCCGCGGCGGCCGCGCTCTCGGCCGAGGCCTCGTCGCGGGAGCCCTCCGCGGCGCGGCTCGCGCACCTGCGCAGGCTCCGGGACGCGACGGAGGCGGCCCTGCGGAGGGTCGAGGCCGAGTTCGTCGCACCGTCATCTCCCGCCGGGATCGTTGAGACCGAGGGGAAAGGGGACACCGCCGCCGCCGCGACCGCCGCTGCCTCTGCCGCCGCCGTCGCAGCCGCGCTGGGAGAGACGGCCGCGCCCGAGGCGCTCGCCCTCCCCTCGGCCGACGTCTCTCCGCCTCCCCTCTCGAGGAGGTCGAGCAGCTCCTCCTCCTCCTCCTCCTCCGCTTCCCCTCCGGTTTCCTACCCCCCGGGGACGCTGAGGCTCGTCGCAGGAGCGGCGGCGATCCCGCACCCGGGCAAGGCCGCGACGGGCGGCGAGGACGCCTTCTTCGTCCTCGGGAGCCGCTCCTCTTCCCCGGCCCCCGCCTCTTCCGCCGCTGCCCCCTCCTCAAACTTTGACAACGCCGAGGGGCTCGGGGCCGCGGGCGTCGCCGACGGGGTCGGCGGCTGGGCGGCGGAGGGAGTCGACGCCGCTCTCTTTGCGAGGAGGCTCATGCAGGGCGCCGCGGCGTCGCTGCTCGAGCAGCAGCGGCAGGCCTCTTCTTGTTCCGCCTCCTCCGCCTCTTCTTCTTCTTCCCTTTCTTCCTCCGTCCCCGTCCCCTGCGTCCGCGCCGCGCTCAAGGCGGCGCACGCCGCCACCGTTGGCGTCGCCGGCTCCTCGACGGCCGTCGTCGCCGCCGCGCGCCCCGGCGGCGAGCTCGCCGTCGCGGTGCTCGGAGACAGCGGGTTCCGGCTGCTCAGGGCGGGGAAGATCGCGCTCTCCTCCGACCCGCAGCAGCACTCGTTCAACATGCCGTTCCAGCTTTCCGCTCCCCCGCCGCCCTCGGAGGGGGAGCCGGGGAGCAGCTACTTGGGCGACTTGCCGGAGGCGGCCGACCTCTACGAAGTGGAGGCGAGATCGGGAGATCTGCTCCTTTTGGCGACGGACGGCATCCTCGACAATCTGTGGCCCGAGGACATCGAGGCGGTCGTCGCAGAGGCCCTCGAGGACTTCGTCGTCGAAGGGGGCGAAGGGGGTCTCGCCGCCGCCGTGCCTCCCTCGAGGGCGGCCGAGGCGGCGTCGGCGGCGGCCGCGGCGCTCGCCGCTGCGGCTGCCTCCAACGGCGCCTCGACGTCTTTCCGCTCCCCCTGGGTGGTCGGGGCCGCGCGCGAGGGCCTGCTGCCGCTGTGGGCCTCGCTGAGGCCTCGGGGGGGCAAGCTGGACGACTGCACCGTGGTGGTGGCGTTCTTGGTGGACGCTGAGGAGTGAAGAAGCGAGAGAGAGAGAGTTTCTTCCGTTTCCCACGTTGAGACTGTCAGGATCTCGTGACGAAGAGGGAAAGCGGGGAATGGTGTTTTACGTGGCGCGGGCGAGGAGAGGGAAAGGAAAGAGAACGTTTTTTTTCTTCTTTTCCTCGTTGAGTTTTGATGATGAAGATGGAAAAAAAACTGCTCTTTCTTTCTTAGAATTCATCTTCTCGTTTACTCTCTATCGTTGTTGTTTTTTACATTACTCATCGTCAGAGTCCTCGAGCCTCTCTTCCTCGAGGACAAGAAAGTAAACGAGCAGCCCCGCAAGGATCAGGGCCGCGACGGCAGCGAGCCACGTGAAGGACGTCAAGAAGGCGGCCCCGAGGGCCCTCTCGGCCGCGAGCAGGGCTCCCGTCGCCGCCGCCTCGAGGGAGACGAGCGAGAGGAGCAGCAGGCGCGGCCCAAACAGGACCGCGAGGGCGGCGAAGGCGGCGACGACGGACTTCTCCCTCGCCGTCAGCTGGGCCCAGCGGGAGAGGAGGCCAGCGCCGCCGCCGCCTTGTTTCTCTTTCTCATCTCCGTCGCCTCCTCCTCTCTTGGCCGCGACTCTGCTGTTGCTGATACTCTTTTCTGGCGGCGACGATGCCGTCAGGGTGGGGAGGGGGAGGCCGCGGGAGGAGAGGCGCCCGGCGCCCCCGCTGCTGCCGCCCGCTCTGCAGGTCGCAACGGCGGCGACCGGCCGCGGCCGGGGCCGACAAGAGGTGCCTGGTGGCGCCGGCGTCGTCGCATTCGGAGCCTCGATGCCCCCTCTCGTCCTCATCCTCCGCGGCTGCTCGAGGTTCCGCGTCGCGCTGGGCGACGGCAGCGCTCTCGCGTCAGCGCAGCTTCTCTGCATCCTCTGCGAGCCGAGGCACGGCGCCAGAGGACCGCGATTCCGCCACGCGGCGAGGGGCATCTCGCCTTGTTTTTTTTTTTCCCCTTCTTTTTTTCCAGCGCTCAATTTTGCACTCACAACGTGTCCGGAAAAAAAAGAGGTCTTCAAAGAGAGGAAAAAAGGAAAAAGAAATCTCGAGTCTCCTCTCCAGCGAAGGGCTTTCCCTCTCCCTTCCTCTTTTCCCTCCGTTTCTCTCCCCATCGAATCGCGATGCTCTCCCGCTGGTACGTTGAGATCGCGCTCGGCGCGCGAAGGGGTGCCGGCTAGTCGCCGAGTCGCTGCCGAAGAAAGGAGAGGAAGAATCGCCGGCTTGCTTTTCCTGCTGCTGCCGCCGGGCCGAATTCTCTCTCCGTTGTTTGTTTCTTCCATCTTCGTCCGCACGCTGCCTCCACGCGCGCCCTTGCTTCCCTCTCAATCGCACATTCTCAGACGAGACACGACAGCAGCGCTCACATGAGAGCAAAACCAAACCCAAAAAACGCACGATTCCTCCCAAACAGCGTCGCGCCGACTGCGCGAGCCATCGCTGCTGCTCCGTCGCCGCCGTCGGCTTGCTGCTCCGTCGCCGCCGCGGCTCCGCGACCCGCCTCTTCTCGCCGTGCTTCTCCTTCCGCCCTCGTCCGCGCCGAGGCCGAGCCCTCCTCCTCCTCCTCGTCCTCTGTCGGCAGCGAGTCCACCGTCGTCTCCTCCGACGAAATCGCCGCCGCGAACGCCGCGGGCGAGGGCACGGGCGGCGGCGGCGGCGGCTCGGCCGAGGCCGCCATCTGGGCGGCGACGGCGACGGCGTCGGACCCGCGCGTGCGCTTCTACGTGTCGATGACTCTGAGGCACCGCTGGCCCGTGATGTGGAGCGACATCATCCTGGACCGGGTCGCCAAGGGCGGGTACGAGGTCAGCGAGCAGAAGCTGGACAATATGGTAAGAGGCGGGGGGAGAGAGGGGAGCGGGGAGAGGAGAACGAGGGAAAGATAAAGAAAAAAAAACGATGATGGTGACGAGAAGAAGAGGAAAAACTCATTTTTGAACTCCATGTTTCAAACCCACTTAAAAAAAAAACAGGTCGCCTTCCTCACCACCGCAGGCATCGTCGACCAGGACGTCTGCTACATGGCAGCTGTCGCCCCCGGGATGCTCTCCCGCTCGGCCAAGCGCCACGGCCTGCCTCTCTACAACTATTTGAAGCAGAGGGTTAAAGGAAAGGGGGCGCGCGCCGCGGTGCTCCGCGAGTACCCTCGCCTGTTGGAGTACGACGTCGTGGGCGAGGGCGACGGCGCCGTGCTCGTCAGGGGCAACGCGAGGGCGAGCGTGGACGTGGTAAAGGGCAACGTCGGCGTGAGCTTCTGGCGGGACGGGGCCGTATTCGACTCGGCGCCCGTTTCGCCGATGGTGCCGACCCCGGAGAGGAAGAAGATTTCGAAATGATTTTTTTCCTTTCCTCCCCCCCCTGGGTTTTTAGAGGAAAAGGGCACCAGTGGAGGAGGACGAGGGGCGCTGCGCGCGCGCGCGCGAGAGAGAGAGATAGAGAGTCACGCTGCCGAGACCGAGAGAGAGAGGGAGAGAGAGAGAGAGAAGGAGAGTTTTTGTTTTGATTTTTGTGCGCGCGTGAAGAGATAGTTTTTTTTTGTTCCGTTCTTCTCCTTATTGCAAAAAGAGCCCGGCTGCTTTTCATTTCACGATTTCTTCTCAGTTCGCTGTTTTGCATTTTGCATTGTTTCTACAGTTCTACATCTACAGCTTCTTCCACCGCTTCCACCTCGTGAGCTCCGGGTCGAGAGAGGAGTCACCGCCGCCTTTCCCCTCTCGTCGGCCTCCGCCGCCTTCGCCGCCGTCGCCGAGATCGACGTCGGCGAGGGCCGCCCTCGCGACCTCCCTGCCGAGCCACGCCGAGTACAGCAGCCCGCGCGACCCCAGGCCCCCGATGATCCACCAGTTGCCTCCGGTTCCCAGCGAGCCGCTCTCGAGCTTCCCGGCGAGAGGGGGCCTGCCGACGCCCGACCTCCTCGGCCTCGCCCTGACGCCCGAGGCCGCAGAGACGACGGCCCAGCCTCTCCTCTCCGCGCCCTGCCCGCCCTCCCCGGCCGCCGCGGGCCAGAGCCTCGAGAACCTCTCCAGCAGCTCCCGCGAGGCGCCTCCGGCCTCCGAGGCGGCCCCCGGGCCGACTCCCTGCCCACGGGCTGCGCAGTGGGACAGCGCCTCCTCGGCGGAGACCGGGACGGCGGAGCGCGTCGCGCCGACCGCGACGACGGCGCCGTTCCCCTTCTCGCCGTCGTTTTCGCTGCCCCCTCTCCGCGGCGCGGCGTACGTCTTTCCAAGCAGCGCAGCCTCTGGGAAGGGAGAAGAGGAGGAAGAAGGAGGAGCCACCGTCGCGGTCCAGCCCTGGACCAGCTCGCACGAGCCGACGCCGGCGGTGCCGCTCTCGCCTCCGACCTCGGCGACGGCGCCCGCGGCGGCGCCCGCGGCGACGATGACGACGTCGAAGCGGCGGCGGCGCTTCGAGCCCTGCCCCCCGCCTCGCTCCTCGCCGCTCCCCCGTCCTCCGTCGAGCTCCGCCAGGGACCTCACCGGAGGCGAGTCGCGGTCGAGCACGGCCCCGCCCCCGGCCGCCCGCGCCGCCTCGACCGTGGCCGCCCAGAGGTGCCTCAGGTAGGCCCCGGGCTCGACGACGAGCCCGCCCTCGACGACGAGCGCCGCCGCCTCGGCCGCCGGCGGAGGTTCGCCGCCGCCGCCGCCGCCGCGGCCGCCGCCGCCCTCACCCCCTCCGTCGACGGGGAGCGAGACCCCCGGGAGCGCCCTCCGCGCCTCCGCGCCGCCGACGGGCGTCGCGGAGCACCCGAGAGACCTCTGCGCGCCGCGCAGCGCGAAGTCCCTGGCCTGGCGCGCGTCCTCGGCCGGGCGGAGCATCCGAGCGCGCGACGAGACGGGCGGCAGCGACGGCGACGACGGCGAGAGGTTCCCCCCCTTCCCCTCCCTTTCCCGCTGCTGCTGCTGCCTCTTTTCTCGGTGCCCCTCCGCGACCGCCACGAGCGCCTCCGCCGCCGCGAACGCCTCCGCTCCCTTCCACATCGGCTTTCCCGTCGGGGCGAAGGGGTGGATGAGCCCGGCGGCCGCGCCCGTCCCGCCGGCGCCGAGGCCAAAGGGCTCGAAAAGGGTGAGCTCGAAGAGGGCGAGCTCCGGGGGCGGCGGCGGCGACGAGGAGGGGGGGCCCCTCCTCGTCGCCTCGGCGACGAGGTGCCACGCGGCGGCGACCCCGGCGGCGCCTCCGCCGACGACGGCGAGGCGGAGGGGACGAGGAGGAGGAAGATAAGGAGGAGGAGGAGGAGGAGGAGGAGGAGGAGGAGGAGGAGGAGGAGGAGTGGAGGGTGGCGGACTGCCGTCGCCGCCTTTCGTGGAAAAGGCTCGGAGAGTGCCTGTTTTTTTTTTTTTCCAATTTTCCCTCGAGATGCGTGAGGGCATTTCAGACTCCTTGTTTCTCCATCTTTTTCCCGCCGCCTTATTTTTCTCTCCTTTACAACGAATATCAATGCGAAACAAAGCCGGATTCCCCCCTCCCACTTCCCCTCAGTCGCGGTTCGAAGACCCCTTCTCGACGGTCGCCTTAGCCATCATCACGGCCGGGAACCCGACGAGGAACGACCAGCCAAACCACCACGCGGCCGCCTGCGAGTCGGCCCCCGCGTCGGTGACGACTTTCGCCGCGTAGGCGCCCTCGAGCACGTGCACGCCCCACGCCACCGCGCAGACGGCCCTCGCCCCCTCGACGGTGCCCAGGTTCGCGACGGACAAGACCGAGAGGGCAAAGTCGCGCATGCCGGCGGGCAGGGCCGCGGGCGCGACGGCGAGCACCGTGAGCCATCCCAGGCCGAAGGCGACGCCCGCTATCCAGGGCAGGGGGGGAACTTCCAGGGGGCGCCCGGGGGCGGGGCCGGGGGGGGCGGAGGAGGCGGCGCGAGGGGGCATGGCCAGGCGGGGGCGGCGGGGGGAAGCGGAGGCCTTCTTACCTGCGGGGACGACGGAGGGAGACGTCGAGGCCGAGGAGGTCGAGACGAGTGAGCGAGAAAACGGGAAAAAAGCAGATCGACCGCTTTCCTTTTCTCTTTTCCTTTCCCTTCATTCTCTCTTTCTCATTTTTTTCTCTCTCTCTCTCTCTCTCTCATAATGTAGGCGCACCTTTGAGCTGAATACGCGCCGAGGAGAACGGCGGGCGAGAGAGCGCGCCAGAGAAGGCAGCAACGCGTGAAGAAGAGGCCGAGGAGATGATCGACGGGGCGGCGGCGCCACGCGTGATGCGTCCGACCGAGGCAATCAGCGGCGCTGCCCTGGCGGAGCGGACGACGACGACGACGGCGGCGGCACGCGGGGACTGCGACGAACTAAAGACCGATACGCCCGACGAATGCGCGCTGCGCGCGACGGAGGAGAGCATTTCCTTTCGAGAGCGAAGAGTCGAGAAAAGTGAGACGTTTTTCTCCTTTTTTCTTTTTCAAACTCTTTGCACCCCCCTCTCTTCTCTCTCTCTCTCTTACCCCCCCCCCGTCTCTCTCTCTCTCTCTTTCTCTCTCTTCACAGCGGCGTCGGCGCGTCCGTCAGCCCGTTGGCCAGCTTGTACAGCCCGATCCCCGGGAGCACGAACCGGAACAGCACCCAGCCGAAGCCGACGCCGATCACCGAGTACCACGCAGCCTGGCTCGCCCAAAACAAAAAACCCCTCCGCCCCTGGTAGAGCTCGACGGCCTTTTGGGCTGCCGACATGCGCTCCCATCCGCTGGGGAGGAGCTGGCCCTCGGGCCAGTCTGCCGGGCCGGCAGCGGAAGAAGCGGCAGAGGCGGCGGCTCGCTGCTGCTGCTGCTGCTGTCGCTGCTGCGCCGAGGCGGCCAGGGAGCGCGGCCTGGCGGCGCCGCCGCGGCGGGCGCCGCGCTCGAGGGCGGCGAGGCGCGCTTCCCTCGCGGCCAGCGACTCTCCTCCTTCGTTCGCGCTGCCGCTGCCGCTGCCGCCGCTGCCGCTGGCGTCGGCGTCAGATCCGCTGCCGCTCTGGTCGCCTTCTGAAGGGGAGGCGCGGGCGACGAGGTTGGAGCTTTTCCGCAGCAGCAGCACGAGAGGGAGAGGAGGTCGAGGGGCAACTGCGATCGACGTCGTCGGCATTTGCCGGCCAGCGCTGGTCTTTGCCGCCGCCGAGGCCGCCGAAGGGGCCGACGTCGAGGCCCGCGCGCAGGTGCCCGCTCGCGCGGAGACGAGCGTTTTCTGCATCTTATCTGTCTTTGCTTTGACTGGGCGATGGAAGCTGGCTGGAGAGGAAACGGTGGAAGCGGTGAGAGTTCCGAGTGGCCTCCGACGAAATTCTATCTAGAAGAAGAGTGTCGCCAGCCAAAAAAAAAAGTGTCTGACATACTTTTCGCGCTCCCTTTTCGCGTCCGAAGCAAGAGATCTCGCAACCACGGAGCTCAAAACGATCTCCAGCACGTCATAGCTTTTCGGGCTGGCATCGAGACGAACAGAACGCAGCAGTCTCCTCATTCTTTCGACTAGTTTTTTCAATAAGAAGAGGCAATGATCGGCGGCGCTTTGATGGCCTCCATGCCGACGGCGACGATGAGAATGACTGCGCCTTCCTCCTCGTCGTCCCGTGCCGCTTCGGCTCCGAATCTGATCCGCTCGCGTGCCGAAGCCCGCGCCACGGCCACGGGCGCGAGGAGGGCCTGCGGAATTGCCGTCACACCCCCGATTTGCCGTCGCCAAAACCAAAACCGAGCATCACCACCGGGAGCGGTGGCGTCGTCGGCTCTCTTCTCTCCCGTCGACCTCGACCTCGACCTCGACGCCGCGCTCTCGACTCACGCCGCCGCTTTGGGCGACCTCGCCGAGGGCCTCGAGGAGCCCGTCCAGGCCCTCTACCTCGTGTTCCTGCTCGGGTTCCTCGTCGTCGGGGCCTACCTGGTCGTACGGCAGGTGAGAGAATGATTTTAAATTTCTCACAAATCTTTTTCGAATTTCGATGCGAAAAAAAAACGGGAAGAAAACCCTTCTTCGTTTCCTCGAACTCCCCCTCCTTCCCGCCGCTCACCCCCCCCCCCCCCTCCCTCCACGCCGCTCCCCCTCTCACACCCCCAACCAACCGACCAACCGACCAATCAAACCAAAGGTCCTGATCCGGCGCGAGCTCGAGGAGGCCGCCAAGGTCCTCGGAGAGCGCATCCGCACCAAGACCGCCAGCCCCGAGGACTCGTTCGAGCTCGGCGTCATCCTCCTGAGGAAGAAGCTCTACACCAGTGCTCTGAAGAGTTTGGAGAGGGCTCGCTCCGGCTGGGACGGCGCGCCCGCGGACCTGGCCCAGGTGCACAACGCGATCGGGTACGCCAACTTCCAGCTGAACAAGCTGGACGCGGCGGTGGCGAGCTACGAGGCGGCGGTGGCGCTGCAGCCGGGGTGCGTTTTTCTTTCTTTTTTCTCCCTCCACTTTTCCCCCTCGTTTCTTCCGCTGCCTCCGTCCTCCTCCTCTCCCGTCTTTCTCCGTTCCTTTCTCTCTCTTGAAGCGCCTCTCTCTTTTCTTTCTGACGCACAGCATAACACCGCACCACGAACAACACCAACGAAAAAAACAGCTACGTCACCGCGTGGAACAACCTCGGCGACGCCAGGGAGAAGCGCGGCGAGTGGGCCGAGGCCGCCAAGGCCTACGCCGCGACGCTCACGCTGGACCCGGCCAACGCCGTCGCGCGGTCGAGGGCCGAGGCCGTGCGGGCCAGGGCGGGCGCCAACTCCTCTTCCTAGAAGAGGGAGGCCAGCGGGAGAGAGCGAGTGTGTGTGTGTGTGTGTGTGAGAGAGAGAGAGATGGGGAGAGAGGGTGGGAGAAGCAGGATGCGCTTTCCAGCGGCTCGTTCTTTCGATGTTCTTTTTCTTGTTTTTTTTTGTTTGCTCTCAAATTAGTTTCAGTGTTATATCGAAAACAAGACTGGCGCCTCTTTGCCGCTCTTATTCCTTCTTCCCAAGAATCAGTCAAGCAAGCGGACAAAGATGAAATCTTTTTTTCGCGTTATACGAACGTCTTTCGTACGGGGGTGTGTGGTCTCTTTCTCCCTCTCTCTCTCTCTCCTCCGACTTTAAAAAACAAAAAAAACGTTGCCGCTTTCTCTGCTGCTACTGCTGCTGCTGCTGCGTTCGCTGCTGCTGTAGCTGCTGCAGAGCCGCGGCGGCGGCGGCGGCGAAGGAGGCGAGGCCCGCGAGCTCCGCTGCCGGCGCCCCGCCCCCGGCCGGGCCAGCAGCCATCGCCACCGCCGTCGCTGCCGCCTCGCCCTCCGACGGGAAGTGCAGCCACGCCGGCGACAGGCCCGCCCTCCTCACCTCCGCA
>Ga0315284_10016241_pt1 | contig 10571 bp, 7 predicted proteins | sample YL17G09_16_MG_FD_203696 | JGI IMG/M metagenome (GOLD analysis project Ga0315284, IMG submission 203696) | Sediment microbial communities from Yellowstone Lake, YNP, Wyoming, USA - YL17G09_16 | ecosystem: Environmental > Aquatic > Freshwater > Lake > Sediment | place: USA: Wyoming | collected...
TTACATGAAAAAGGGAATGATCCAGATGTAAAAGAATTTACATTAACTCATGAAGATATGACTCGATTTGTTATGACATTAGAACAGAGTGTTGAATTAATTGAATATGCTGCTGAATTTGGAGATTCTGGAGACACTGTTATACCAAAACTAATTTCCCTAAATTTATTAGATTTAATGCAAATATTTTCTGAAAAATATAATAAACCAGTTAAAGTAACTGGTTTGCGCCCAGGAGAGAAAATGTTGGAATCACTAATATCAGAAACTCAGGCGATGCGCTTGATTAAGAAAAATAATGGATATATGCACATTAAACCACCTTATCAGAATTTATTGATTCTTGATGATGTACATAATTATAATAGTAAAATAAATCCACTTTCAAAAGAGGAGTTATTTGATTATTTGAATAATTTGGGGCTATTATAATTTTTTTATCCATATTAAATATGAATAAAAAAGTTGGATTATTTATAAAAACCTATTCAAATGAACAAACAACAAATATACGTATCGATATTCTAGAAGAATTATTTATTTCTATAAAAGATAATGTTGATTCAAATATAATAAAAATATTAATAGTAGATAAATGTATGAATAATTATCATAAAGAAATAATTGATAAATATTCAAATATTTTCAATGAAATTATTTATAATGAGTTCAATAAAGGGATAAGTTCTTGCCAGAATATTGGTATTCGTCATTTAATTTATAAATATGATATAGATATTGGATTTGGATGTGATGATGACATTATAATACATAAAAATGGTTTAAATAGATATGTAGAAACAATAATTAAAACAGATATACACCATTTTTGTTATTATCCATATGATGAATATGTTAGAATTAATATTATAAATCCAAATATAATTATACAAAAAATATATAAAGATAATATTTTAGAATTAAATTCGGGAATATCTGGATGTTTTTTCTCATTTACAAAAGAAATGATTAAAAATATAGGATATTTTCCAAAATTATCTTATATTTATGGATATGAACACGAAATATTTACATTTAATTATTTTAAAAAAAAATGTAGCTATGATATTATATCAATTAATAGTCAAATAAGTAATTCTGAAAAAAATATTGAATTAAACATAAAATCTATAGAAAATACATCATTATCTATTATTAATAATGATAAATTAAAAATAAATAAAAGTGAAGCAGATATTTATAAAAAAAAATTGGGACAATATATACCATATTATGATCATTCTGAATTTATACAAATAATTATTTTTTATGAAGATAAAAGTATTGATAATATCATTAATGATATTTTAAATAGTATATATCTTAATTTTATAATAATAATAGTTAATGAAAAAAATAATAATATAGATAAATATAAGAATAAATTATATATAAAAATTATTGAATCAAATATAGATATTTTTCTTATTAATAACGATAATAAAACTTATATATTAAATTCTAGTAATACTATTACTAATACTAACACTAATATTCATTTTATAAATAATATTAGTGAAATAAATGAATTTAAACAAAAAAGAATAATTTTCAATTATAATATTATAATTGATAAAAACACTAATTTGCTTGAGATTCAACAAAAAATACTTAAATCAAATAAAAATATTTATATTCAGATTGATAAGAAAAGCTTTAATAAAGACATTAGTACATTTGTAAAATGTATGAAAAAAGGATATTGTTATAAAAATTCTAGCATTAAATTTCCGAATAAAATTAAAATAGTTTATGTATAATTCAAAAAATCAAGAATATGCATAGTAATTTCTTTACTTGCATTACCATTTCCTAGCCATTCAGTTTCCATTCTTTTCTTACCTTCTAACCATGAAAATACTTCATAAAAATTTGTTATATCTTTTTGAATAAATAACCTAAAACTACAATCATTTTCATAGCTTTGAGGTCTCTCTGAGAAATCTCTTGGTACAACTACTGGAGTTTTTAATAAAGCAGGTTCTTCTTGACCAGTGCCACTATCACTTATAATAAATTTTGAATGATATACTTTTGTCAAATATTCCTCATATGGCATTAAATCAATCATTTCTATTTTTCCTAAATCAATATTAAATTCAGATAATTTGTCTTTTAATCTCTTAAAATACAAAATTTGCACAGGTAGATTATATTTTTCTATGCATAAATTGGCAAAATTGACAACATTTTCTAGCCTATCTTTAAAATTAAAATTCTCTGGTCTATGAATATCCATAAGAATCATATTGTTTTTCTTAGAATCTTTTGTAATTTTGTCTTCAAATAATTTGAATGGTTCAACAATAGTATTTCCCACAACAAATACATTTTTCTTTATATTTTCCAAAACTAATTGCTGTTTATAATCTTCGTGATAAACAAAAAGAATATCACTACAATGGTCGCAAACAGTTCGGTTAATCTCTTCCAACATACGTTTATCATAAGACCTCATTCCAGCTTCAATATGTCCAATTTTGTATCCAGCTTTTTTAAGAGGAAGTGACACAGCAGCTGTATTTGCATCTCCCAAAAAAAGTACCAAGTCAGGTTGAATATTATGTTTTTCAAATAATTTTGGAATTTCCACAGTTAAGTAAGCTAATTGTTCAAAATGATTTGATGAATTCTTTCCGGATGCAAGTATATAGTTAGGTGGTCTTATATCAAGTTGTTTAAAAAAAACATCGGATAATTTATTATCATAGTGTTGTCCAGTATGGACTAATATATGATTAAAATGTTTATCTAATTCTTTAAAAATAAAGCACATTCGGATAAAATCTGGTCGAATTCCAGTAATAGTTACAATTGTTTTTTTCATAATTTAATATATTTATATATTATTATTTTTCAAAAAAAAATTATATCAGGTTTAATACATATTTTTATATTAGAATTCCTATAACAATATCCTTTTTTCATACATTTTACAAATGAATATATCTCTTTTAAATTATTATTAAAGCTTTTTTTATCAATTTTTATATTAATTTTTTTATTTGATTCAATAATCTTATTCTGAATATCAAATAAATCTGTATTCTTATTTATGATAATTTCTAAAAATTTATTTTCATGTAAATCATGTAAATTATGCAAATCATTCGTATTACATAATATTTTATTAATATTTTCTTTAATGACTTCTTCAGATAAACCAACTGTTTCTGATGTCGTATTATATCTTGCATCATAATAATAAAGTATTTTATCAATTTTAGATAAATGCTGTATGTCATTTTTTGATCTATTAATCCAATCACTATCTTCACCGTGATTTATATTTTTATATTCGTATTTTTTTACAATAGATGATTTCCATACATGAACATGGCATGGTAGGTTATTTCTTTCTTCAAAACCAAATTTTACAATTTTATCTTCCATATTTGGTTGATTAATACAAGACCAAAAAACAACACAATCGGTATTTGGGTTATTATCTAATGTATCCATTATTAATTTTATATAATCTTCTGATATTCTATCATCATCATCAATAAAACAAACATATTCACCTTGTATTATATCAATCATATTTTGTCTTTTTCTACCAATTGTTCTTTTTTTATTATCAAATAATGAAATTAATTCAATATTTTTATATGGTTCAATTTGTTTAAGTAAAATTTTAATTAATGGTAAATAGAATAATTCTAATCTATTTGGTAAAGTTGGAATTAAAATACTCAATTTAATAGTCATATATTTAAAAAGAAAAAAATTTTCTCTTAAAATAAATAATGAATAATAATTATGATATAATAATAATTACACATGATATTGAAAGCAGTCTTGAAACAAAAAATAGCTTATTACCCTTAAATTCTAGATTTTTTATAGGAAAAAATTATGAGTCATTTTCTAAATTAGTTAATAATGCAATTGTATCTGCAGAAAATGAAATAGTAATAATATGTAGTTATAAAGTTAGACCAACACCAGATGATATTAACAGAATGTTAAATTATATTAATGATGGATATGGGTTTGTTGCACTCTTTCGATTTGCCTTTTTTGGATGTAAAAAAGAATTATTTAGAAGAATTGGATTTATGGATGAAAGATTTATTGGAGGACAATATGAAGATGATGATTTTTATAGAAGATTAGCATTGAATAATATATCATATATTGAAGAAGAGTCTGTAATATATATACCAAAACAAACACTTTGGAATACATCATATACGCAACAATTTTTTCAAAAAAAATGGAGACATAAAGATATTAATTATATTTATAAATTAGATGAAAGTAAAAAAATATTCAAATTATTACCAGAAGAAAATTATGATTATAATATTGGAGAATCTGATAAAAATATAATATTTAAAGATAGAACATATACTCGTTCATTTAATTTAGAAAGAAATTATTTTTTTAAAAATGTTCAAATAATTTTAGATTATGATAATTTTTTAGAAATTATTATTGATAAAAATACAAATTTACTTGATATTCAAAAACAAATTATTGAATCTAATAAAAATATTTATATAAAAATTGATAAAAATACAAATTTACTTGATATTCAAAGACTAATTATTGAATCTAATAAAAAGATTCATATAAAAATTAATAAAAATAGCTTCATTAATAATTTAAAAGAGATTAACACATTTTACAAATGTATGAAAAAAGGATATTGTTATAAGAATTCTAATATAAAAATAAATATTCTACCTAATATAAATTTTTTTTAATTATTAAATTTTTTGATAAAGTGCAAAAACATGATAATTATCATGAGTATAAAGTTCAATTAGCCGAATATTTTCAATATATTTTGGTAAATCTATCCACCAATCCTCCATATATCTAAAATAATCTCTTGGATAAGAATGATATGGCATTCTTGGCGGATGTGTATGTAAAACTAAAATACCATCTTTATTTAAATTATTAAATTTATTTACCATTGATTGAAATGGATTATACAGATGTTCAAGTGTTGCTTGAGATATTATTACATCAAATTTTTTAGGAATAGTAAAATTATTATCACAAATGTCCATTTGATAATCACAAATATTTTCATTTTCCACTTTTTTTATTCCAATTATATCATTCAGATCGATATATTTATCTAAAGTTTTTATATTCCATTCTGGGTATATATGATTAAACTCTTTTTTTACAGTATTATTTTCTGAAATGAGTAATACATTATTACCAGATGGTTTATAATATTCCCACCATTGTTTAAGAATTCCATGATAACCTGTGCTTAAATTACTTACTACAAATTTTCCACCTATAAACCCAGAAGATGAATTTACATCCCATTTATTATTATAAAATGAATACATATAATATATTATATATAATAAAAATTTATCTTAAGATTTTTCGGAATTTTTATCCTAGAATTTTTATAACAATATCCATTACGAATGCATTTTCGAAAAGTATTAATTTTAGGAGTAATTTCTTTTTTATTAATATAAATATTCAAAATTTTATAATTTATAAATTGCATAAATAAATTCTGTATTTCAAGTAATTTTGAATTATTATTGATATTCCAATCAATAACATCAATTTTTGGATCAATAATATCAATATATTGACCTGTTTTCTCATAATATTCTTTTTTCTTATTAAATATATTTTTGTTACTTTCTGATTTTTTCCTTATTTTTTTAATACTTGAATCATGCCATAAATGTATTCCACCAAAATTATATTCATTATGAAATAAATTTTTAATTTGAATTTTATTCGAAATAATTTTTAATAAAAAATCATCATCATCATATGATTTACCCATAGCATAATCATAACTGAATCTATTAATTTTATTAAATGTTTCTAATGTCATTCCAACTAAAAAATGATAATTACACATTCTTTCTCTTCCTTGATACCAAATTCCAAATAATTCATCACTTTTATAAATATCAATTGTATTTATATTATTAGCATAAATAGAATTATTTGTATCTAAAGATTTTGAGGCTCTTACATCACAAATATAATAATCATCTAAAATCATTTGAGTTCCCATATAGCCAAGTACATCACCTACGTGACATACTTCAGCATTTTGTATAATAATTTTGGTTCCTTTAATATATTGAAATCCTATATTATAATTTACACATGGATTTATCCAATTTTTATTTTGTCTTTTTATCGAGATAAAATCAATATAAAATGGATATTTTTCCAGTTCTTCTTTCATAATTGGGTCTATGTCTGAATCATCGACTAATATTACATGGATTTCTTTAAAAGAACTATTTTGAATAGTTTTTAATGTAAAATAAGTTTGTATTGACCGATTAGAAGCTGTCATAACAATTGAAATTGTTTTATCTGTAATTGGAATATTTGGAATTTCTATAATGTTATATAAAGACATATCTTTTTCTTCTACTTTCCTTTTAATTTCAAATATATTATCTTTATTTGCTAATAATGTTTGCATTATTATATTAGCATATCTTTTATTTTCCAAATTTGCTTATTTTTCTCTAGTTCAGAAATTTTTGTGTATAATTCTTCTACATTTGGAAGAGCCTTTTTATAACTTTCCCAATAATTTACATCATAAATGCTTTCTATCGGCATCAAATCACTCGCAATTCCAACATCTGTTGATATAATTGGTGTTTTTATAATTCCTGCCTCTACGATTGCTCGTGGTCCACCTTCTACACGTGATGAAACAATATATAAGTCTAAACAATTATATAATTCATTAATCTCGTTTAATCCAATCATTTCAAAATATTTATATTTTATTCCCCTTTTCTCCAGTTCGCTAATAATAAAGGTCCTCCTTGTTCCTGATAAAACAACTAATAAATCTGGATGGTCTTTTTGAATATCTTCCACAATATTCACAAAAATATCTGGACCTTTTGACATTTTGGGATCATTTGTTTTACCCTCTGTATCTTTCTGAAAAGAACCAACAATATATCCTGTAAGCCCCCATTTCTCTCGTAAACTAGTTTTATCTTCTATTTTAAAAAATATTTCCCCATCCACCCATAAATATTCTTTTATAACAGGAATCTCTCCTGCGATAGACTTTAAAAATTCATATGTTTTGTCACAAATACCGTGCAATTTAGTACCGTATTTCATCATAAATTCAAAAGTCTTGTCCAATTGACCCTTCACATATTTTTCTTCATCTATATGATGCATTGTAAAAACTACTTTTTTCATCTTTAATAATTTCAGCCATTCATCTCGAACCATTCCTATTGGTGTATGCTCATAATTCCAAGGTGCAAGATACCAAATAATATCAGCTAACTTTGGGTTCGTTGTAACAATTTCTTTACCAAAATATTCTGTAAATTCCTTCTTTAATTCATCACATATCCATTTTTCATTTTTAAATTCTGGATGATTCTCCCTGATTTCATCTGATATTATGTAAATTTTTGGATGATTTTTATATGAAACCAAATGATTATAAAAATTATCAATATATTTTTTAGTTGTATATTTTTGAGCCCAAGTCTCTCCAATTAAGCTATATTTTGTCAAAAGCTCTTGATTTTCTAATACCCCCCTAATTTTATTTAGTATTTCGTCATCTGACATTTCCATATTCACCTCAACTACAAACTTCCGGAAATCATCTTGTTCTTCATATGGAATATCTCCTACTATAACACTTCCGCACATTGGTATTTCAATGTATTTTCCAAGGCGATAGTTATAACATGATGTGCAAGAAATAACAAGTTTAGATCTATTAATATAATATGCAAATTCTTTCTGTATTTTATCTGTATATGCGTCATAAACACTATAGCCAGGATGCAGTAAAATATGAACTTTAAATGTTTGTAAATAATTTTTTACTAATTCAGTAAGTCTATATTTAAGCGGATAATTCTTTTCCTTAATAACTCCAGCAATTAATATATCAATATCTTTTTCCAAATATTGATTATAAAATATTTCAGGATTAGCATGATGTGGTAAATAGATAAACTTTTTATTAATACTATCCTTATAGATCTTAGCATATTTTTCCCAATCATTTAGATGATGACAAACAATAAGATTGCTTCCTGAATTATTAATCTCTTTTTGTGTCCATTTTTCATCCCACATTTCATTGTATCGAATACATTTTGGGATTCTACTATTTTTAAAAATATATTCCAATGGTTTATACCAAATTATAAAATTCGGCTTGAAAATATCTACTTGGCGGTCAATACTCTTCGTTGGAATATAATTCGCCCAGCCTTTTCCAGTAAAAAACATTGCAACATTTGGATGCTTTGCTAACTCAAAGATTGCCCAAAATCGTACTCTCGACATTTTTTTAATAAAATATTCCATTTTGCAAACATATACAATTCGGAATTTATTTGTGTCCGGGATATTATTATTTTTCAAAAAATGTATGTATTCTGGTGCTATTTTTGTCAATAGTTTATCCAAATATAAATTTACTTCCTCCTTATTTTTCCAATCTTCTATGCAAATCATTATCCTATCCAATAAAATTTTCGACTGTTTTTTTCGCAAATTCAACTTCACCAACTTCTTCCAAAAAAGGCATAATATTATACTTATCCCATTCTTTTTTATAAAGTCCATTTCTAAACCATGGTTTATAAATTCCTGACCAATCCAATAGTTCAGCATTATCAATATCCTCTCTAGTCCATTCTTTTCTCTTGCTACCTAAGTCAGGTAATGTCCGAATAATAGAATAAATATCCTCAATTTTCCCATAAAATACAATATTTTGCAGGCTCATTGTGAATAATTTGTAAATACCATTATCTGTCTGATTGTGAAGCCCTATAATTTGGACTATTTTTGCATAAACATCCCTCCAAATACGACAATCCGTCAAAATCGGAGCCCCATAATATGCAAATTCTTCAAGATTTATCTGATTTTTCTTTCCATATGTATCATTAATAAGTGCCCCCATTTTTAAAACAAGAGAACGCTTATTATCAGCATGATTCTTGTCTGCTTTCAAACAATATATTTTATTTGTAATATCTAATTTTAGCAATGAATTCACATTCATTTTGCAAATGCTGTCTGAATCTAAATAGAGTAATTTTGGGTAAGAGAATACTTCTCCAATCAGTAGCCTCGAGAAATTTCCTATGTTTAATAAATGATTTCCTCCATCATAGCATTTTGAACATAATATTTGACTATCAAGAATCATTTTATCAATCAAGACAATTGTATATTCAAATGGCTTCTTATATTCTGCTATCATATTCTGAAAATAATTTGCATCTCCAATTGGAATAATAAAATTAAAATGAAGCCCATCTAATTTTCCATCACTATTTTGAATAACAGAGTGCAATGATGCAAACATTGGAGTAAAATATGCTCTATCAGCAGAATATAATATATTTAGCTTATCATTTGTTAATATATATTTATTCATATTGGAGAATAGCTTACAATCAAATTTATCTATAATAATCTTCTTTTTTTCTGTATTAGTAAAAAGATAGATTGTTTGTTTTTCAAAAATAGCATTGATATGATAAATTTTTCCAGGAATTATCCGAATCCATAGTTCACCTATTTTTAAATAGATGTATTTTATAATTGATGATATTTTTAAACAAAGAGTATATGAGCCTTTATCTTTTATTTCACCAATTATAATTTTTTTCTTGAATAAAATACTTAAAAATGTTGCATCATATTTTGATATTTGTTTTCTCAATTCAAAAAATTTAACATATTCTTGAATATTGGATTTATATTCAGCATAATTTTTTCTAATCATCACTAATTTTTCAACTAATTCTTCCAAATTGGAATATGATTCCCCTATTTTTTTTGGGAATAATTCACAGAGTTCCTTTGCACCTCCTTCATGATTACGATATAAAATAGGCAAACCACATGAAATGGCCTCAATAACATGATTGGGACAAGAATCATATATAGAATCTGTGATATAAATATGGCAATTTCGAATTGAATTGGATAATTCTAGCCCAATATATGGTCCTATTATTGGAACTTTTTTGAACATTTCAGGAACATTTTTACCAATAAATACAAATTCATAATTTTCAGTTTTAATCAAAAATCTCCATAAATCATAATACATTTGATATCCTTTGTTCATATTATTGCTCCAATGATGAGTTACAATCATAAATTTATTAGGTTTTGAGTATGATTTTGGATAAAATATTGTAGTATCACATCCATTATAAATAACAACTGACTTTTCTACATTTATGAATTTTTTATAGTGATTTTTTATAAATTCACTATTGAATATATAATAATATATTTCATTACTGTTTTTAATAATTATTTTTTCTCTAGAGCGATCAAGAGATATATTTGGACGAGTAATATCGCTATCATTTACTCGAATAATTATTTTTCCACGCTGATTATATGTATTTCGATGAATAATTACTTCTTCTAAACTATACTTTTTAAAATTATTGTCTTTAAAAGGATCAATAATTAAATATAAATTTATGGGATTTACAAGATCATATGTAATTTTGAAATTATTATATTTATTTTGGAAATATTTTTGAATATAATAAGTTGTTATATTCCCACCACCATAT
>Ga0315284_10016242_pt1 | contig 10570 bp, 7 predicted proteins | sample YL17G09_16_MG_FD_203696 | JGI IMG/M metagenome (GOLD analysis project Ga0315284, IMG submission 203696) | Sediment microbial communities from Yellowstone Lake, YNP, Wyoming, USA - YL17G09_16 | ecosystem: Environmental > Aquatic > Freshwater > Lake > Sediment | place: USA: Wyoming | collected...
AATTACGAGCAGCTTCAACACGGAATCAGCGTTATTTACGTTACCACGTTCGATAGACTAGCAATCCTGAAACGCATTGTCTCGATTAACCCCCCATCATCAGCCAGCGACAAGCCGCCGTTGATCTTGAAAAAGGTATTTCACGAAGGACGAGGGAACTCAGTGGTCGACAGAGTTTTTTCGTGAAACGTGTTGCCTCGGTCCCGTGTGTGTGGTGCGACTCTTCGTGACTCTCCTGTGGTTGCCCCCCCGTGTAGTTTTCATTTTTTCCGTCTCGACTACTTCACGGCTTTCGGAATGACCCACACATTGACGTCTCCGAAACACATGTGGTGAGACGCGATTTGCCACTCTTCGGTGGCGGCATCGTAGGTCAGGCTTCGCGACCAATCTTCGTTCAGTACATGCGCTTCGCGGTTTTCAAACGTTCCTTGCATCTGCGGGAGCTTCATCCGAAATTGAACGTTCTTGAACAAACCACTGTTGTCGGCGGCGATGATGTAATAATTTTCCCCATCCTCCAACGCCAATGTCGAAATATCGGAAACCGTATCGGTCAGAAAATCGCGTGTGATCCCCTGGTGATCGTGCCGGACCGTAAAGGGTGGGTGCTCGTAACTCTGTTCGAAGGCTGGCAGCAATTGTCTCAATTCGGCGTATAATCGTCCGACATTCCTCATAATTGTTGATGAGTTGGGATGGCCAATATTGCGAATCCAATGGAACACCCCCCAACTTCCGACAGTCAGAGACGAATAGGCCATGTAGCGTGATTCTTCATACAGAGGGTTTCTCCAGAGCCCCAAAGTCGTGCCCTCGCGGTGAGCCGGACCGACACCTTGCAGGCACGGGGACGGGTTGTGGAGATGCGGCATGTCATGCAGAGCGGCGACGCCATGCGCCATCGACCAGGCCATGATTAACGGGCCCCAATCCCCTTGGTGCCCAAAATAGGCCTGCGTTGCATCGCAGGGATAGCGGTCAACTTGAAAAGAATCAATCACCGGCAGATACGCGGTCCAACTCGATAATGGAACCAGATTAAAGACGACCTGGATGGAATGGTCGGGGTTGGAATCCCATTTGCGAATGTTATCTCGGTTCTGTTGGAGAGCCTCGACAAAAGCTTTCAACTCCCGTTGGTCTTGGACGCCGAGTCCGCCCCCTGAGTGATATTCCGGTTCGTCGTACAGCTGATATCCAAAAAAGGCCGGATGGTCGCTGACCGCCTCAACCCATCGCCGCTGACGATCGATCGCAGCCAAATCATGATTAATATACGGACCGTACCAGCTGGCCAACTGGACATGGACTTTGAGATCCCGTTTATGAGCTTCGTCCAAATATTTCAACATCCGTTGAATATCGACAATGAGTTTATCCTCGTCGTCCACATCGCTGTAGGAGGCAATGAACAGCACAAGGTTGGCTCCCTCCTTGGCAATTTCATCGAGGTCCGTTTCATCGCTCGCATAGCAGTACCAGGCCATCGGGAAGAACTGTTTTCCGGTCTCTGGATTGCGCCACGGTCTGCGTGGGAAGTCCGGCGATGCGGACGGTTTGGTGACGGTCACGTCGGTGGGCTGGATCACCCTCGACGTTGTACCAGACACAGCACCAGCGATACGAAATCCGGCGTGCGGGGTATCCGACTTGGAGCTCAGATCTTGATGGGCTGCGGGAACATTGCGACCACCATCATCAGATCCATAGGATCCGCCCCATAAATTGCGGAGCAACGGGGGGCGAAGGCCTTCTGTCCATTCAAACACATTGCCGGCCTGATCGAAGGTTCCATAAGGGCCAACGGATGCCGCAAAGGCGCCGCTGTCTGTGAAATAGTCGACGGGAACGAGATAGGAACCATCGTAGTAGTTGGCGGCGTTCGCGCCAGCCATGTCCCGGCTGGGTTTGGCATCGCTACGCGTCGGGTAGTCCCAATAACCCGCCCCGCCCTGCTTTTGGGAATCATAGTATGCCGCTTTGTACCACTCGTTATCGGTTGGTACGAACCATCTCGCCCCGGGATTTCGTTGGACGCGTCGGCCATCGGTGCCGGCGTACCCATTCAGGGTGTAGGCACCCGTTTCTGTGTCACCGTCCCCTTGACCATTGTGGAGCCAGTTACAGAAGCGGCACGCATCCCAAAAGCTAACGTAATTGACGGGCCGATTGGCCCGTTCCGGGGAGACCCGATGGACATAGCTGCCCAGTTCACCGGTCCGCTCAATGCCACAGCGAACGCCGGGTCCTTGAGTGACAAGGTCCATGTCGTTGAACCACAGGCTCCCATCCGGGCTCGACTTCCCTTTGGTGTTGAGAAACTCCACGTACTGCCCGGTGGTGACCTCAAATTTCCCGATCTTGTAGGGAGACGAGACTGCACCGAAGCCGTTGTCGTCAGGCGGGTTTTCGGGATCGCCGACGGTGATCATCTCCAGACTGCGGAGACCGGCTGGCATTTGAAAGACGTCCCCCCGTACGGGGATGGTCACGAATAATAAGGCGATCAGAGCGTTGACCGCGATTTTTGTCGCCATCGGAAGACCTCGTTACTCACTCAGGGTGACACACTCTCTACGTTCCATTCTGATTGACGGAGCCGCCTTGGGAATCACTCCGACGTTGATGCCGCCGAAACACATCGGCTGCGAGGTTTTTCCACTCCTGTGCTGCAGGATCACCAGCAACCCAGCGGCTCGCTCCAGTTTTCGTTCATAACCGTCATGATGCGAAGAACCTGTTGACGTTGCCTCTGCGGCGATTTCCACAGTGAACAGAGCGTCTTCAAAGGTTCCGCTCGTATTTGAGCGGTTGAATACTAGTCGTTGCCGTCTTCGAATTCGAGTCCGAGAGTGCTCGAAAGAGGGAGGGCGAGGCTCCCGACAAGCCGCACCCGTATCAAAAGTCTCTTATTGATCGCCGTTCCACGGAAACTTCTCGCTCGCTCAAGACCTGGCTCCACGGGCTGCTCAGATCAGGAATGCTGTCCGTCAAGTCTTTTCGTGCGGTCGAGCTGAGTCACCGTGAATGGTGGATCCGTGGAAAGCCGTGAAACCGAGCCCCGCTGAGCCACGGCTTGATTCTTCCGAGACGTTTTTTTGAAGACTCATGATCGGTCCCTGTGAAAATATCGACGGGCACCGCAGTCGAGGTCAAGCCAGCCTCTCTTCTGACCATCAACAAGGGGATCACGAGTGACCGAATGGAGACTTTACCGAGGAGACGGCGCGATTCATCCCCTGCCAATCCCCATCGGATCACTTGTCGATCGGCGAACACCTGTGATGGGGCAAACGCGGAAATCGCGTTGCGTTTTTCAGCCCAGTACCCGCTCTATCATTGGGGCTTGGGGAAGTTTTCATTCAGGGCCTGCTGACGCCGCCGCCTGTGTTCATTTGTCCCGACATAGGCGGCTAACACCTCTTCCGCTTTCCAGTGATGTATCTTGGCCAGTGAGGCAAATCCACCCCTACCGATCGAGTTTGCCACACCAAGAGCGATGGCTATGCTTCTCGCATCCTTCCAACCGTTCGACAAGGCCTGTTCGATGACCGGTTGCATCATTTCGGTCCATGCCTCATTTTGGACTCGCTGACTCTCTTCGCTCGCAAGGAATGCCTTCATGCCGTCATGCCACCACGGCTTAGAAAAGCAGCCCCATCCAGTATCGTGACCCGATTGTCCTTGTGGACGGCACCCCGAAGAGAAACTCGCGATCATCTCTTCAGGCGACTTATTAAAATACTTCTTCGTATCCATGTGGCGGTACAGTGGAGCTAACCCACCCACTGCAAAATGGGCGATGCCAACAGTGCCACCATCCAGCGGAAGAAGGTCCTCATATCGCTTTGACTTCCCATCGCGGGCGATGACCTTCAGCAACGTGATGGATGGAACATCTGACGCCGCAACGTCTGCGTAGGAAACATAGATCGGGCCCTCCGCCGATGCAGGCATGCCGTTGAACACCGCCCACAGCGTCACAACGCCAAATATCGATCGGTTATTAAATGATGTCGACGATCCGTTGAAGATTGAGTCTCCGATAAAATCCGACGGGTGTCAGCCTGTTACAAGAGGGCAGGCACGCACCCCGCTGATCCACATCCGATTCGACGTTTTGTGCTCTCACACGGCGAGGAATTTTTCCCGCGAGCTTTGAGAACCCAAGGGAATGAGAATTGGAAAAATGATCGAAAGGAAGTCGCTCGACGCCGTCCGTAGATTAAACACAACAAACGAACATCAGTGCATTAATATCGTAACAGCTGATTGCTAAATAAAAAAAGTTTTTTAGGCTGTTTTTGATAACACACGGCCTGACACTCGTGGTAATTTTTCATGCGTGTGTTTCCCTGATACGTGTGTTTCCCTGATATTGGAACACGGGTGATCAAGTCAAAATTAAATTTAGAAACTCTAAGAAATGCAACGAACGTCACGACACGTCATAGCATGGGGCCTGTTATTCTCTTTATTGCTCACCAGCCAAGTGGGCGCGGCTTCTCCCGCCACGGCAATGGCTTCCAAGTACGAGTATTATTACCAAGGTTTTCAAGCAGGAGAGTATTGGGTCACCGTAACGAAAATGAACGGCATCGCCGTTCCGAATGGGTTGGGCATTTTCAATGAGGATACGGAAGGCAACTTGAACATAGTCAGCGAGACCATGGGTTATGCCATGATCTTGGCCGCTCTTTATGATGACCAAGACACCTTTGATAAACTTTCCGCGACGGTCCAAGTAGGGATCCGGTCCGGTCTGACCCCGACAAACATCGAGACAAAATTACTCCCTTGGACTTGGACGCAATCTTCAACCGCTGGAACTTTTGCCCTAAAGAGCGGTGCAAGTTCGGCCAGCGATGCCGATATCAATATCGCACTTGCGTACATCTATGCGGACAATGCATCAGCCGTTTATGGTTGGCCAACAAAGCCCACACAAGGCAGCACGTTGACTTACAAACAAATGGCGACCAATTATATTCAAGCCATTCGCACCAGAGATTTTGCTTCTTCCGCCTCGAATACAGCAAACAAATATATCTTGACGGATGGTTCGGACCAAGCTGCGGCGGGCGACATCTATAGTTGGCATCCAGACTACTCTGATATTCGTGCCTACCAGTTGTTCGCAAATTATGACACCAGCTATGCCAATTTCTGGCAGTCAGCGATCACCTATACGAAAGCGGCATGGAAGGCTGTTTTTGATTTTGGGAGTGCCGATCCTCGCAAAACATGGGAAAACCAGCCGACTTCAACCATCCAATCGTCCGTATACAATGTGTGGCTGAGCAACGCAACTTATACGGGCCTCACTTTTTCGTCCAATTATTCTAGCGTTTTGGCATCAAGAACCGGCTCTGTTTACAATACAGACTGTAGTCGAATGCCAATACGTTTGATGAATTACGTGAATGCTCTGGAAAATTACGACTCCAGTATGTCGGGTATCGCCAATTCGATATTGTCTGCACTCGGCTCTACTTATCTCGGAAATAGTTATCACCTGACAAACCAAATAAACATTTTGTTCCCCTTCGTTCAAAATGGTAACGTCACGACGCAGAATTATACGGCGGCCGGCCTTTTGGCGCTCGCAGGAGACTCGACTCTGCCATATTCAAATCGCCAAACCGTGGAAACAAATTTGTTAACACAGTTTTCTAGTGGAACAATTGCAACAGACTTCGGTAGCACCGATGGCTTCAATGATAGCTTAACGCTATGGGGATTGACTGTTTACGTCGAAGGAAACACACCCCTGCAGGCATATACGGCAGCAAAGGTCACTGGAGCGACCTCGAACACTGGGGGTTATTTGTTGACCCAATTCAGAAGGGCTTTTAGATTTTACAGCGTGCCTAGAACTCGACCAACCACGCCGAAGCCGAAACGAATTGTTTTCTAGTGACGCGCAGCAGCGTATTCTGGCAGCAAAAACCCGTTGCACCGCCTGGCAAACCGCCCGTCAGTCGCGTGGCACCATTGGCGATCAGCGTCTTCAAACCGGCCGCCAAATATGACAGGACTCCCGCCCCGAGAGTAGTACCCCGAAGTTGATGCCGCCGAAACACATCGGCTGTGGACTTGCCCATGAAATGTGGGCGCAGAATCATCAGCGACCCTGCGGCTCGCTCCAGTTAAGGTCATCCGGTGACTCTGTTCGTCGAACAGTCCTTTGACCGCCAAGAAACGGTTTCATGTCCCCGGACATTGGCGGTCAAATCTGGAGTGATCTCTGCTGATCTGGGCGCTGACTCACTCTAAAAAAAATGTCTACGCTTAGCCAACGTCACCCTGTGAGAACTGACCGTCGATTAAACGCCAGACGCAGCCGGTGGGATTTTTATTGCGCAAGACGTCGGGAAGTCGATGAGGACGGACTCCGTCGTAGCAGTGGAGCATAGCAAACCGCCGCACAGACGCTGGGAACCCAACAGCCGTGAAGCCGGGATGTCCCGTTGCGGGAAACGGTCCACCGTGGTTCATCGAGGAGACGACCGCCACACCAGTCGGCATCTTATCGTTAAGTAGGCGCCCCACCTTCTGTCTCAGAATCAGCGAGACTCGATCGTATAGCAGTTCATCCGCGCCGTCGTTGCCCGTATAGAGGCAACCTGTCAGATTCCCCTCGAGTGCCCGCGTCACAGCGATGATTTCGTCGTCTGTCTCGGCCACAACGATCAGAGATGCATTACCAAACATTTCGGTTTGCAGCCATTCCGCTGCCGAAACAAATTGTTTTCCCGTGACGCGCAGCAGCGTATTCTGGCAGCAAAAACCCGTTCCGCCGCCTGGCAAACCGCCCGTCAGTCGCGTGGCACCATTGGCGATCAGCGTCTTCAAACCGGCCGCCAGATATGACAGGACTCCCGCCCCGAGAAGCGTTCCGACGGGTGCAGCGGCGAACCGATCGGTCACCTGCTTGATAAAATCTTCGGCTTGGGGTGAGGATTGCAACACCACCAGACCGGGGTTTGTGCAGAACTGTCCGGTCCCCATCAAGCAACTTATGGCGAACTGTTCGGCGATCTCACTACCCCGTTCGCGGAGTGCACCGGGCAGAACATAGACCGGATTGATGCTGGAGAGTTCCAGATAGATGGGCTTTCCCACGCGATCGGCAGCTTGCTTCAGTTGCAATCCCGCTGACCGCGATCCGGTATAGCCTGAGGCTCCGATCAATGGATGAGCCACCAGGCGTTGACCATCTTCGTGACTGGTTCGGTAAATCAACTGTACGAAACCGGCTGGCATCCCCGTTTCAGTCGCCGCTCGTTGAGCCTCTTCCGCCAACAAACGCGTCGTTCCAGGGTGCGATGAGTGGCCTTTCGCGATCACGGGATTCCCAGCGGCAACCGCAGCGGCGAAATCTCCGCCAGCCGCTCCGTTATAAGCGAATGGAAAATTATTTGGTCCGAAGACAACAACCGGGCCGATCGGTCCGAGGACCGATCGGATGTTCGAGGCCGCGTCAATTGTCGGCATCGCCCAGGAACCCTCTCGTCCAGCACGAGCCGCCTGTCGAAGTTGGTTAGACGTCCGTGGCAGCTCGACATCCTTCAGTCGCGGTTGCACGGGGAGAGCTGTTTCCAGCGACGCGATGGCGACCAGATCTGCGGAACGAGCATCAATCCGATCGGCAAGTCTGTCAAGAAACGCGGCAAACCGTTCACCGGGCCAACCCCGAACCACTTCCGCCACGCGGTGTGCCGCCTGGATCGCATGCTCCACTTCGGCCCATGGACTGACGGGATATCGTTCCGGCAGCGGTTCCCTTGTCAGAGGATTGGTGGGCTGAAACGTCGCTGTTCCGATCGATTTCGTCCACTCTCCGTCGATCAACACCGGCTGTACAACCATCGTTTCACCTTTCAAAATAGGATTGTCGGATATCCGATCATCGCGTTGTGATCCGTACTGTTCAACCGTATTGCACCGACAAAAACCTGCGGACCGCAATCGCGGCATTCCCACTTCGTTCCAGTCGTCACCACCGTTGTCTGTCTTGTTGAGACGGGGACGTCGACTATACTTGGCGGAAGTCGAAGCCCCCATGAACTGACCCACGGGGTGGAATCGAATTCACCCGGAGTGTCGTGGGGGGGAGCATGTCACACAGAGCGTTTCTTTTTTCGTTTCTGTCGCGGTGCCTCTCATGCCAAACTACCGGTGACGCAGTTTCCAAAATCCTAGAACAGGCGGATCTTGACTCATGCAGCAGGTAGATGTCGCGATCATTGGTGGCGGGATCGTGGGCTTAGCCACAGCCTATCGGTTGTTGGAACGATTTCCCGGAAAAAAGGTTGTGATTCTTGAGAAAGAACGGGAGATTGCCCAGCATCAATCCGGACATAACTCAGGAGTACTTCATTCGGGGATCTATTATAAGCCGGGTTCTCTTCGCGCCATCAACTGCCGTGAGGGAAAACTGGCGATGGAAGCTTTCTGTGAAAAGGAACAGATTGCGTTCGAACGATGTGGCAAGGTCATTGTGGCCACGACACGAGAGGAGCTTCTACAATTAGAGCGAATCTACGAAAGAGGTCTGGCAAATGGAATTGCTTGCCAGATGATCCATGGCGAACGACTCCGGGAGATCGAACCGCATGCGGCAGGGATTCAGGCGGTACATATTCCCGAGGCCGGCATCGTCGATTATCGCCAGGTTTGTGAACGGTTGTTGCAACGGATTCTCGAAGCGGGGGGGACGATCAAGACCAGCGCCAAGGTGACCGGAATGTTTCGGCGGGACAATCGAATGATTGTCAGCAATGACGCCGGCGAAATCGAATCGAAACTCGTGGTGAACTGCGCGGGACTTCACTCCGATCGGATGACGTGGATGTCGGGACAGCGGCCGGATGCTCAGATCATTCCCTTTCGAGGCGAGTACTTTGAACTCAAGCCATCGGCACAGCATCTGTGCCGGGGATTAATTTACCCAGTTCCCGATCCGGCGTTTCCGTTTCTGGGTATCCATTTTACAAAGATGATTCACGGCGGTGTCGAGTGTGGTCCGAATGCCGTTTTGGCATTTTCTCGGGAGGGTTATTACAAGACCAGTTTCAGCCTATTGGACACGTTGGAATCCTTGACGTATCCTGGATTTCTTCGCTTGGCGTGGAAGCATTGGCGAGCGGGAATGAGTGAAATGTGGCGTTCGCTCAACAAATCTGCGTTCGTTGAATCCGTGCAACGATTGGTGCCGGAAATCCGCGCCGAGCATCTCGTGCCTGCACCATCAGGAGTCCGAGCGCAAGCGATCACGCGCGACGGTCACCTCGTTGATGACTTTCTGATCCTGCAAAATGACCTCGTCATCAATGTCTGTAATGCGCCCAGTCCAGCCGCGACCGCTTCCCTCAATGTGGGTCGCTTGATCGTCGATCGATTGGCCTCACAGTTGTCGTGAGCCTCATCCCCTCGGTTGGCAACACGCGAACGGTTTGAGCGAATCACTTCGCCCGAAAGTCACCATGTCAGCGTTGAGTCGGCTCAGAGACACGCTCAGGGAGTCGTTGAGACATCCAATCTGAAGGAACAAGAAATCTCTTCCTCGGAGGGCCCGGCGTTGGTCTCCAATCCGATTAAAGGGGCAATTTCCTCCGCCACGAAGACGCGATGAACACACCCAAAATGCTCACCTAGATTAAATTTTCCGAGCATCCGCCAGTTCCACGGACATTGGATCAGGCGTCCCGAGGATTGTGCGATCGCAGAGGACGGTCCTCGAAACCCGTACGCACCGGCTGCGGGAACGTGACGACCGTCCATCGTTCCCAGAATCGTGGTGCCAAAAACCAGAAAAAACCAGTCGAATTTTGAATGATAGTTCCAAATCGCCCGCTCCACCCGCGCCGCCGCAGGGCGGATGTCGAAGCCAGGAGAGACCGCAGCGGCAAGCAGCACAACACCCGTCACACGGTGACCCTCGGGCAAAGCGGCTGCCGTGAGCAACGCGAGTCCACCTCCACCGGAATGCCCAACAAGCCACACGGGTCGGCTAGGATATTGCATTTGATAATCAACAATGCGACGGGCTAGTTTTTCTGCGGCACCAATGTTTCTTTTCCAGCCACGCAAATGGTAAAGGGTCAAAAATTTGTTTCCGGTCGTCCAATCCACAATGTCCACCGCGTGTCCTAGGCAGGCGTCGATCAACCCAGCCACGATTGCCACGTTGAGAAAACTGTGACCCTCAATTCCGGTGAGGACAAGGATTAAGCCCTTGTCGAGTCGTTCAGGCTCCATCCGTCTAATCAGTCGGCCATAACAAAACCAACCCAGGGGAGTCACGAGAAAGGTGAGCCAGCAAACGACGCCTCGCCACAATCGCGTCCGGCGTGTGACGGAAGGCGATGACCATTTGATTTCGTGACTGTGGGAACGGACGATCATTCGGCTCAGGGGCTTGTTTCAATGGGAGCGGCGGGCAAAAGATTCGCTTCTGGCGGGACATGTGAGGACCCATCATCCTCTGCAAGCGGTCCGCTCAGGTCAGGAGGCCCCTGTAACATCAGCGGCACTCGTAACTCGGGAGTGTCTTTGCTGGTTG